>Ga0210400_10002124_pt1 | contig 18833 bp, 14 predicted proteins | sample IncBWH26MmetaG_FD_155456 | JGI IMG/M metagenome (GOLD analysis project Ga0210400, IMG submission 155456) | Forest soil microbial communities from Barre Woods Harvard Forest LTER site, Petersham, Massachusetts, United States - Inc-BW-H-26-M | ecosystem: Environmental > Terrestrial > Soil >...
CGCGCCGGATTTGAGGGCGGCGAAGCCGTCATTGATTTCGGCGAGCGCGATGTGGCGGCTGATCAGCTCGTCGAGCTGCAGCCGGCCGTCGAGATAGGCGCGCGCCAATAGCGGGAAGTCGCGCGCTGGTCGCGCGCCGCCATAGCTCGACCGGCGGATGCGCCGTTCCGCCATCAGGCTGCCCCAGCGGAAGGCAACCTCGTCCTCGACATCGACCTTGCCGAGCCAGATGACCTCGCCGCCCGGCCGCACCGCCTCAACCGCGGTGCGGAAGCTGGCGCCGCTGCCGGCCGCTTCAAGGACGACATCGACGCCGCGCCCGCCGGTCTTCGCCTTGGCGATCGCGATCGGGTCCTCGTTGCGGGCGTTAACCGGCCGCGTCGCGCCGACCCGCTCGGCCAGCGCGAGCTTCCGGTCGTCGAGATCGACCGCGATGATTTGCCCGGCACCCGCCAGCCGCGCCCCCTGTACCGCCGACAGCCCAACCGCGCCGCAGCCGATCACCATGACCGTGTCGCCATAGGCGATCCGCGCGACGTTCAGCGCCGCGCCGACCCCGGTCATCACGCCGCAGCCGAGGAGGCAAGCGCGGTCGAACGGCAACTCCTTGGGCACGGTGATCGCCTGGTGGTCGGCGACAACAGCGTATTCGCCAAAGCCGCCGATGAACATCAGCTGCTTGAGGTCGCGCCCGTCGGCGAGCCGCGCTCGGCTATCGCCATCGAAGGCTGCCGCCTTGGGTCCGTGCGCCAGATAGGTCTCGCACAGGATCGGCAGGTCGCGGTCGCAGTAGAAGCAATGGCCGCAATGCGGGTTCCACGACAGCACGACATGGTCGCCGACCGAAACGCCATGCGCGTCGGGGCCGATCTCCTCGACCACCCCGGCAGCCTCGTGGCCCAGCACGATCGGCGTCGGATAGCGCAACGACCCGCTGATGACTTCGAGATCGGTATGGCACAGCCCGGCGGCCTTGATCCGCACCAGCACATCGCCCCGCTTCAGACCATCCGCGATCACGGTTTCGACGGTCAGAGGCGTCTGCGCGGCATGCAGCACGGCGGCGCGGTACTCGATGCTCATGGCTGCCTCCGGATCACGCCGCGGCGGCGGCCGCCCCAGAGGATGCTGACACGCGCGCGTCTTCCTTGATCATCGCGGCGCCCTTCTCGCCGATCATGATGGTCGGCGCGTTGGTGTTGCCCGTCGTCACCGCCGGCATCACCGAGGCGTCGATCACGCGCAGGCCGTCGATGCCGATTACCCTGAGGCGCGGATCGACCACCGCCATCGGGTCGGTGCCCATCTTGCAGGTGCCGACCGGGTGAAACACGTTGGTGCCGGCCTTGCGGGCGAACTCGCCGAACTGCTCGTCGGTCGCGATGTCCGGTCCCGGCACCGTCTCCTCGACGCTGTAGGGCGCCATCGCCGGCTGGGCGAAGATCTTGCGCGTCTGGTTGATGCCGGAGATCAGCACGCGCAAATCGCTCGGCGCCGACAGATAGTTCGGCCGGATCGCCGGGTACTGCAGCGGGTCGGACGATTGCGCCATGATCGTGCCGCGGCTCTCCGGACGCACCGGACACACCGCGACGGTCATGCCGGGCTCGCGCTCCAGCTGGCGGAAGACGCCCTGGGCGTAGCTCGCCGGGGTGAACAGCAGCTGCAAATCGGGGCTCGATAACCCTTCGCGGCTGCGGCAGAACACCATCGCTGCGGTGACGCCAAAGGTCAGCGCGCCATTGCCGACGGTGGCGAACTTGACCGCTTCGCGCAACAGCCGCGCGCCGCGGGCGAGCTGGTTGATCGTCACCGCGTTGCGCACCCGGTGCGAGACGCGCACGACGTAATGGTCGTTGAGGTTCGCGCCGACGCCGGGCAGGTCGTGAACCACCGGCACGCCGATCTGCCTGAGATGCTCGGCCGGGCCGATACCGGAAATCTGCAATACATGCGGCGAGTTGACGGCCCCGCCGCACAGGATCACCTCGCGCGCGGCGGTTTCCTGTCGCTCGACCCCGCCCTGGCGAAACGCGACCCCGGTGCAGCGCTTGCCGTCGAACAACAGCTTGGTGACGATTGCGTCGGTCTCGACCTTGAGGTTGGCGCGGCCGCGCGCTTCGCGCAGAAATGTCTGCGCCGTCGAGCCGCGCCACTTGCCGCGCCGCGTCATCTGCGAGTAGGCGACGCCTTCCTGCTGCTTGCCGTTGTAGTCGGGGGTGAAGGGATATCCGGCCTGCTGCGCCGCCTCGACAAAGCGGTGCGTCAAATCGAGGATCGTCCGGTAATCCTCGACGATCAGCGGGCCGCCCCGGCTGCGGTATTCCGGATCGCCGCCGCCGCGATAGGTTTCCGATTTGCGGAAGAACGGCAACACCTCGTCATAACTCCAGCCGCGGCAGCCCATCTGCGCCCAATTGTCGTAATCGGCCGGGTTGCCGCGGACATAGAGCATGCCGTTGATCGAGCTGGTGCCGCCCAGGGTCTTGCCGCGCGGCCATTGCAGCTGGCGGCCGTTGGTGCCGGGCTCGCCCTCGCTGAGGAAATTCCAGTTGATCTTGGCGTTGTTGAGGACGCGCAACACTCCGGCGGGGATGTGGATCATCGGGTCGCGGTCCGGCGGTCCTGCTTCGAGCAGTACGACCCGCGCGCCGTCCTCGCTCAAGCGGCTGGCCACCACGCAGCCGGCCGACCCGGCTCCGATCACGATGTAATCCGCGCCCATCTTGCCCGCACCTGCGCCGTTGCCCGATCTGATTGATACACCACGGAGGCACGGAGGACACGGAGTTCGCTGCCGTCTACACCGCGTCCCGGCGAACGCCGGCACCCATCTTTCCGCATCTCGCAAGCTGACCAATGGGTCCCGGCTTGCGCCGGGACGCGGTGTTATTTCTTCTCGATGGCGGCGAGGAACCGGCGGACGGCGGCTTCGGGGTCGGCGGCACGCATGATCTCGCCCATGACAGCGATGCCGCTGGCGCCGGCGGCAAGGCATTGCGCGGCGTTGTCCGGTGTGATCCCGGCGAGCGCGATGAGCGGGCCCGGCGCGGTGGCTGCCGCGGCCGCGAGCGCATCGAGACCGAGCGCCGGGCCATAGCCCGGCTTGCTGTCGGTCAGGAAGATCGGGCTTAGCGTCACGTAATCGGCGCCGGCGCGCAGCAATGCGGTGGCCTCGGCGGCGGAATGCGCCGAGACGCCGATCAGGCCCTCCGGCAAGCGCCGCCGCGCCGGCGCCGGATCGCTGCCGCCCGGCAGATGCACTCCGGCGGCACCGGTCGCCTCGACCGCGTCGATGTCGTCATGCGCCATGATCGTCGCACCGTAGCGCCGGCCGAGCGCGCCGAGTTCGGCGAGCAGCGCACCACGCTCGGCCGCCGGCAAATCCTTCTCCCGCAGGCTGAACCAGCGGCAGCCGCCGGCGAAAGCAGCCTCCGCCACCTCGACCAGCGGACGCCGTGCCTGACTGCGGTCGGAGATCACGAGAAGCGGCGGAACCGGGAGCTTCATCGCACGGTCTCTGTCACGGTCGCGGCCCGGCCGGAAGCGCCAGCACTGGGAGCGGATTGGCCCGACTCCAGCCGAGCAGGATCAGGGCAAAAACAATGCTCCTCACCTGGCTTTACTATACCGCGGTCAGCTCACGCGCCGAGTGGCTCTCCAGTTTTTTCAGGCGGCCGAAGAGGGTTTCGGACGAGATTCGCGCCCGCCCGGCATCGAGGCAGGTGCGGAACTTGTCGAACAGCTCAGCTTCGCCGAGCGGCCGTTCGGCATGGCCGCGGGCGCGCCGGACCTTCTCGCTCTCGACCCTTTCGCCATTGGTCAGCTCGATCGTGACCTGGTCCCACACCGAGGCGCCGACCTGCACCGGATCGTAGTCCTGGTTGGTGACGAGCGAGACGCGGTGCATCAGCTGCTGCACCTCCGGCCGTCGCACGAACTCGTCGCTGTATTCGCCGAGGCTGGCCCGCCGCGAGATCACCGATGCCGCCATCGCGAACTGCATGCTGAACTTGGCTTCGAGCCCGGTTTGCGGCTGGTGGTTGCGCAGGATCAGCGCATGCGTGTCGCTCAGGGACACGGTGATGCGGGCGATCTCGGCCGGCTTCAACGGCCGCTGCGCCAACAGGTCGAGCATCGCGTCGAGCGCGCGGTGGGTGCAGTAGCAGGCCGGGTATTTCTTGATGCTGAGGCCCTGCTTCAGGATATGCCACTTCTCGCCGAACGCCGGGCACGGCCCCTCGCGGTCTGCCTCGCCCTCGGGCGACACCGCCGACAGAAAGCCCTGCGGATGTTCGAGCGCATCGGGCGAGGCGGTGAAGCCCAATTCGGCGAGCCGCGCCGAGACGAGCCCGGCATGCGCGGCGCGGCCGGCATGGAACGGCTTCGTCATCGTGCCGAAATTGGCCATGATCCCGCCGGCCTGCGACGCCGACAGCGCGATCGCCATCGTGGCGCGCTCCGGGTCGAGCCGGCGCAGATTGGCGCAGGCGGCGCCGGCGCCGATCGCCCCGAAGATGCCGGTCGGATGCCAGCCCTTCCGATGGTGATGGCCGGGGTCGCGGCGCGACAGCTCGGCCCAGGTCTCGTAGCCGGCAATATAGGCGGCGAACATCTCGCGCCCGCCAAGCCCCAGCGTCTCGGCTTCGGCGAGGATTGCCGGCACCAGCACGGTCGAGACATGGCCGCGGCAGCCGACGTCGTCGTAATCGAGGGCGTGGCCGGCGGTGCCGTTGATCCATGCCGCCTCCGGCGCGGTGGCCGTCTCGCCCGAGAAATAAAGGCTCGCGGCGCCGGGCGCCGGCTGCAGCCCCTTGCGCAGCAATTGCGGCGCCGGGTCGTGGGCGCCGGCGATCATCGTCGCGACCGTGTCGATAAAGCCGGTGCGGGCGATCTCGATCGCCTCCGGCGGCAATTTCTCGAACGACAGATTCGCGACGAACCGGCCGAGCTCTTGCGTCAACGCCATGACGATCCTCCTCGCTGTTGCCGCGATTATGCGGCAATTCGGCAGCTGCTGCCACGGCCACGCCTTGTCACCGGGTCGCGGTTGCGCGATGAAGGTCCATGAGCATGATGCCGTCACGGCTTGGCCGGCGCGCGCTGGTGACCCGGCCGCGCGCCGAAGCGATGGCGCTGGCCGAGGCGCTTGCGATGCGCGGCATCGAGGCGATCATCGAACCGCTGCTCGACATCCATTACCGGGATCACCCGACGCCCGACCTGGCGGGCGTGCAGGCCGTGTTGTGCACCAGCGCCAATGGGGTGCGGGCCCTGGCGCGGCTCAGCGGCGACCGCGGGATTGCGGTGTTCGCGGTCGGCGAGGCGACCGCGGCGCGGGCGCGGGACGCGGGCTTTGCGCAGGTTGAAAGCGCCTGCGGCAATGTCGAGGATCTGGCACGGTTGGCAGGGCGGCGGTTGCGCCCCGACGCCGGCCGTCTGCTGCATGTCGCCGGCAGCGATATCGCGGGCGACCTCGCCGGCATGTTGCGCGAGGAGGGATTTGCGGTCGATCGGGTGGTGCTGTACGAGGCGCGGCCGGTGCCCGGCCTGAGCGCACCCACGGTCGCGGCGTTGCAGAGCGGCCTGGTCGATTTCGCGCTGTTCTTTTCGCCGCGCACTGCCGCGGTGTTCATAAGACTGGCGGAGCAAGCCGGGGTGGGCGCTGCGATCCGCGGGGTCACGGCGGTGTCGATCAGCGCCGCGGCGGATCGGGGGCTTGGCGACCTGGCCTTCCGCGGCCGGCTGGTTGCCGATACACCCGATCAGAACGCCTTGCTGGCGGTGCTCGACCGCCTGCTGCCGGAGCAGCGCCGCGGATGAGCGATCCCATTTCCGAACCACCGCCCGCCAACGCGCCGCGCGGGCCGCAGGCCGCACCGATCTTGTCCGGCCGCCGCGGCGCGGCGGTCATCGGCTTTGCCACGGCTCTTATCGTGTTCGGTCTCCTGGTCATCACCGGGCCGTTCTGGGCGCCGAGTGTGGCCCCGTTGTTCACGGGCGGCCACGCGCCGGCTGACGGGGCTGTCGTCGAGCGCCTGAACCAGCTCGAGGCAGCGCGGCGCGAGGATCAGCAGAAGACCAATCAGGCGGTCGCGGCGGCGCAGAAATCCGCTAGCGATACGGCGGCGACGTTGCAGCAGCTCGAGCGCCGCATCGCCGCTGTCGAAAGCAAGCCCGGGGCGGCGGCCGGCGATCTCGCCGAATTGCGGCAAGAACTGAAGAGCCTCGATGCCCGACCGACGGTGTCGGCAAGCGAGCTGGGCGACCTCCGGCAACAGCTGGAAAAGCTCGCATCGGCCAATGCCGGTCTCAACAGCCGCGTCGCGGCGCTCGAAAAGACCGAGCAGACCCAGGGCGCCGCCGACCCGACCGACACCGCGTTGTTGCTGACCCTGTTGCGGATCCGCGAGGCGATCGAGGTGGCCCGACCGTTTGCCGCCGAATACGACGCCTTTGCCGCGCTCGCCCGCGCCCGCCCCGAGATCGCTGCCGCCGTCGCGCCATTGGCCGAGCCGGCCAAGAACGGCGTCGCCAGCCGTGCCGTGCTGGTGCAGCGGCTGCACGCGCTGGCCGGCACGATCGCCACCGCTGAGGCGCCGCCGGCCGATGATGATTGGAGCGAGCGGGCCTGGGCGCGGCTGCGCGGGTTGGTCACGATCCGCCGCGTCGATGGCGCCGGGCAGAGCGCGCCGGAAGCCGCGGTCAGTGCCGCCGATCGCGCCCTGATGGCCGGCGACCTCGCGGCCGCGGTCGGTGCGCTCGACCGGCTGACCGGATCGGCCGCCGAGGCGGCGCAGCCATGGCTGCAGATGGCGCGTCAGCGGCTGGCCGCCGAAACGGCCTTGCACCAGGTCGAAGGGTTGCTGGTGGCGCGGCTCGGTTCGGCGCGGTGATGCGCGGCCTCCTCGCTCTCCTTCTGGTCGCCGTCGTTGTCACCGCCGTCGGCTTTCTCGCCGACCATCCCGGGCATGTCGAGATCGTCTGGGCGGGGTGGGAAGTCGACACCTCCGCCGCGATCTTGGTGGCTTTGTTCGTCGCGGTCGTCGCCGTGCTGTGGGGTCTGGTCGCGTTGGTCAGCGGGCTGTTGCGGCTGCCGCGCCGCCTGCGCCGCCGCCGCGAGATCCGCCGCCGCGACGCCGGCGACGCCGCCGTGACCCGCAGCCTCGTCGCGCTGGCGGCCGGGGATGCCGGTGCGGCGCAACGCGAAGCCGAGCGCGCCGAAGCGTTGCTGGACGGCGCGCCGGTGCCCTTGCTGCTCGCCGCCGAGGCAGCCCGGCAGCAGGGCGACCGCAACATGGCGCGGGGGTTTTTCGCGAAGCTGCTGGAGCGGCCCGAGACCGAGTTTCTCGGTCTGCGCGGTCTGCTCGGCGAGGCGCTCAAATCCGGCGACGATGCGGTCGCGCGCCGCTTTGCCGAGCGCGCCCGGAAATTGCGCCCGGCATCGCTGTGGCTCGCCGATAATGTGCTGATGCTGCAGGCACGCGCCGCGGATTGGCCGGCTGCCGCCCAGACGATCACCGATGCCGCCCGCCGCGGCGCCTTGCCGGCGGCGCGGGCGCGCCACGCCCGCGGCGTCGTGCTGTACCAGCAGAGCCGCGCCGCCGAGCATGACGGCGATCTCCGCGCCGCCGCGGCGCTCGCCGCCCGGGCGCAGGCGCTGGCCCGCGATCTCCCCGAGTTGGTGGCATATCATGCGCGGCTGCTGCTCGGCTTGCAGCGCCACCGGGCGGCGCGGCGGGCGATCGAGCGCGCCTGGCGGACGATGCCGCATCCCGATCTCGCGCGGGTCTATCTCGACGCGCATCGTGCCGAGCAGCCGCTGGCGCAGGCGGCGGCACTGCAGCGTCTCGCCGCGCAAAATCCCGATGCCGCCGAAAGCCACCTCGCGATCGCCGAGGCGGCATTGAACGCGCGGCTCTGGGGCGAGGCGCGCCGCCATCTCGGGATCGCTGCGGCGGCCGCTCCGCCGCCCGGCCCGACGCGGCGGCTGTGCCTGCTGATGGCGCGCCTCGAAGACAGTGAGCCCGGCGACCCGCAAGCGGCCCGCGCCTGGCTCGAACGCGTCGCCGGCGCGCCGTCCGACCCCTGCTATGTCTGCGAGCGGTGTCGAACCCTGAGCCCCGAATGGCAGCCGCTGTGCGCGAAATGCGGCGGTTTTGATACCCTCGGCTGGCTCGTTCCCGAGCCTGGTCCCGCCGAGATTTCCGCCATGTCACCGGCTTCCGCCGCGCCGCTGATGCTGCCGACGCCCGAGGTCTCCGGCGGCGATCAGCCATGGCGGGAGGCGCCGAGCGCCTTGGCGCGGCCGTGACAATCGGCTAAGTAAGCCGCGCGGGCCGCAGGCGGCTGCCCCGATAGCTCAGCGGTAGAGCAACCGCTTCGTAAGCGGTAGGCCGTTGGTTCAAATCCGACTCGGGGCACCACCTTCGCGCAGCCGCAGCAGTGGTTTGGGGGCCGGGGATCGCTGAATGTCCGGAGTGGTGAAGGCGGTCAGCCGCAGCGCGACGCATAGTCTGAGCAAGCCCAACGAAGAGCGAATCATCTTGCGGGCCGGGCATGGCGTCGAGGGCGACGCGCATGCCGGGGTGACGGTGCAGCACCTGTCGCGAATCCTGAAATTCGGCAACGCGCCGAACCTGCGGCAGGTCCATCTGATCCATCAGGAGCTGTTCGAGGAATTGCGCGATGCCGGGTTCGCCGTCGCCCCGGGGCAGATGGGCGAGAACGTCACGACAGAGGGCGTCGACCTGCTCCACCTGCCGAAGGGCGCGCGGCTGCATCTCGGCGATGCGGCGGTCATCGAGGTCACCGGCCTGCGCAACCCGTGCCGCCAACTGGACAAATTGCAGCCCGGCCTGATGGCGGCGACATTGGCGCGCGACGTCGCCGGCAATCTGCAGCGCAAGGCCGGCATCATGGGCATCGTGGTGTCCGGCGGCGAGGTCAAGAACGGCGACCCGATCCGGGTCGAATTGCCGGAGGGGCCGCACGAGCCGCTCGCGCCGGTCTGATCCTTAAGACAGCTATTCGACCGGCTCGACATGGCCCGCGAGCCGCGGCCTATCCTGCCGGCTATCGCAAAGGAGAACCCTGTTCGCGGGCTGTAAGCCTGTTGTGTCGTCGGGGTTTACAATAACAAGATAAATAAACCATCGGTTAAGATGGCAGATAATCTTGAAGAATTCTTGTTTCTTTTTGCGTCTATCAAGGCAGCCAAGGAACTCGCTGGATTGCGGGTTTGTTTATTCAGCAGTGAGACAAGACAAGGAGGTTTGCGATGGCAACTGTTGGACCCGATGTTATGGTGCGCGAGACCACGCATCTGATTGCCAGCGACAAGGTCGAGGGCACGCCGGTCCGGCGCAGCAACGGCGACAGGATCGGCACGATCGAGCGCGTCATGATCGACAAGCGCAGCGGCAAGGTCGCCTACGCGGTGATGACGTTTGGCGGCTTTCTCGGCATCGGCGAGGAATACCGCGCCCTGCCGTGGAGCGTGCTGCGCTACAACGAGGATCTCGACGCCTACGAGCTCAACCTGATGGATGAGCAGCTGCGAGGCGCCCCGGTCAGCGAGACCGGCTTTTACGAAACCGGCCGGATCGATCGCGAAGGGGAGCGTCGCCTTCACGACTACTACGGGGCAACACCGTATTGGTAAGCCCTAAGGGACAGCCGGCGGAGCGGTATTCGTGCTCCGTCGGCTGCAGGCTATCAGTGGCTCGCGGTGTCCGTAGCGGTCACCGTGTGAGCCGCTTCGGCCGGCCGTCGCTCCGGCGGCGCCAGGCAATCGGCCTCCGGATCGTGCGCCCGGAAATTGGCGACGGCGCGGTCGCGGTCCGCCACCGCGTAGCAATAGACGCAGCCATGCGGGCAGGAATCGTAGGCGCCGATATCGCGCGACTGCGCGCAGCGGCAGCCCGGACGGTTGCCGTTCTCGCGCGCTGCGATCGGCCGTTGCGCCACGTCGGAGAGCCGCTCGGCATCGATGCAACGTGCTTCGCCGAGCCCGGGAACCAGCAATTCCGGCTGGCTGCACAGGGTCGGCGCCAAGCCGTGTTCGACGGCAATGCCGGCAAGCCGCGCGAGCAGCGCCTGCTTCTCTTCGAGCGGCGGGTCATCCCACGCGAAGCCGTGCCGGAGGCCGGCGCGGTCGAGATTGCGGCGGGTTTTCTTGTACGGGGTCATGACCGACAGCACGACCTCGTCCGCCGTCCCGGCCAGCGCCCGCGCCAATGCGGTAAACTCCGCCTCATGGGCTGCGGCATCCATCCCGGCGGCGAACACGATCGGGTCGTAGCGCCAGACCGCGGCGCGCGGCCCGAAACGATGCCGCAATTCGCGCAGTTGCGCCACGGCCTCGGCCACCGCGATGACCGAGCTTTCGAGTGCCCGCGGATAACCGGTCAGCGTGAACTGCACGACAAACGGCGCGATCCGCCGGACCGCCTCGAGATCGGCCATCAGCGGCCGCATGTTGCGGGTCCAGAAGACAAAGCCGTCGACTGCCTCCGGGGTCAGCGCGACCTCATAGGCGCCGCCGCCATACGGGTTGGCGACGCGGCAATACCCGGCGCGCAGCCGGCGGACGAACCAGTCGGCGTAAAACGCGGGAATATCCGTGCGATAGCTGGCCGATACGATCACGCGGAGCAATCCCTGCGATGTTAAGCCGGAAGCCAGCCGCCGGTTGCAGCCGCCCGCTTTCCACACATATATAGCCTACGTCGCAGCCCCCCAGCGCATCGGAGGCTGCCGACACTTCCCGGGGGATCGAAACGGTGCCTTCCGGGGCCGTTCGGTTCTGCTTTTGACAAGAGGTGTCCATGAGCAAAGTCATTGGTATCGATCTCGGCACGACCAATTCCTGCGTTGCCGTGATGGAGGGTTCGACCGCCAAGGTCATCGAAAACGCCGAGGGCGCGCGCACCACGCCCTCGATGGTCGCATTCACCGAATCCGGCGAACGGCTGGTCGGCCAGGCGGCGAAGCGCCAGGCGGTCACCAATCCCGAAAACACATTCTTCGCGATCAAGCGGCTGGTCGGCCGCCGCTTCGAGGATCCGCTGGTCAAGCGGGACATGGATCTCGTCCCGTACAAGATCATTCCCGGCGACAATGGCGACGCCTGGGTCGAGAGCCGCGGCAAGAAATACGCGCCGTCCCAGATCAGCGCCTTCATCCTGCAAAAGATGAAGGAAACCGCCGAGGCCTATCTCGGCGAGCCGGTCACTCAGGCCGTCATCACCGTCCCGGCCTATTTCAACGACAGCCAGCGCCAGGCGACCAAGGATGCCGGCCGTATCGCCGGTCTCGAAGTCCTGCGCATCATCAACGAGCCGACCGCCGCGGCGCTCGCCTACGGCATGGAGAAGAAGGGCACCGGCACGATCGCGGTCTACGACCTCGGCGGCGGCACCTTCGACATCTCGGTGCTCGAGATCGGCGACGGCGTGTTCGAGGTCAAATCGACCAATGGCGACACCTTTCTCGGCGGTGAGGATTTCGACAAGAAGATCATCGACTACCTGGCCGACGAGTTCAAAAAGGAGCAGGGCATCGACCTGCGCAACGACAAGCTCGCCTTGCAGCGCCTGAAAGAAGCGGCGGAGAAGGCCAAGATCGAGCTGTCCTCCTCGGTGCAGACCGATGTCAACCTGCCGTTCATCACCGCCGACCAGAACGGGCCGAAGCATCTCAACATCAAGCTGTCGCGCGCCAAGCTGGAACAGCTGGTCGACGATCTGATCCAAAAGACGGTCGAGCCGTGCCGCAACGCGCTGAAGGATGCCGGTGTCAAGGCCTCCGAGATCAATGAGGTGATCCTGGTCGGCGGCATGACGCGCATGCCGAAGGTCATCGACACCGTCAAGCAGTTCTTCGGCCGCGAGCCGCATCGCGGCGTCAACCCGGACGAGGTCGTGGCGATCGGCGCGGCGATCCAGGCCGGCGTGTTGAAGGGCGAGGTCAAGGACGTCCTGCTGCTCGACGTGACCCCGCTATCGCTCGGCATCGAGACGCTGGGCGGGGTCTTCACCCGGCTCATTGACCGCAACACGACGATCCCGACCAAGAAGAGCCAGACCTTCTCGACCGCCGAGGACAACCAGACCGCGGTGACGATCCGCGTCTTCCAGGGCGAGCGCGAGATGGCGGCCGACAACAAATTGCTCGGCCAGTTCGACCTGGTCGGCATCCCGACCGCGCCGCGCGGCATGCCGCAGATCGAGGTCACCTTCGACATCGACGCCAACGGCATCGTCAACGTCTCGGCCAAGGACAAGGCGACCGGCAAGGAGCAGCAGATTCGCATCCAGGCCTCGGGCGGCTTGTCGGAAGCCGATATCGACAAGATGGTCAAGGACGCCGAGGCGCATGCCGCCGAGGACAAGAAGCTCCGCGAGCTGGTCGAGGCCAAGAACCAGGCCGACGCGCTGATCCACACCACCGAGCGAACCTTGCAGGAGGCCGGCGACAAGGTGCCGGCATCCGAACGCGATCCGGCGCAGAGCGCGATCCAGGCCTTGAAGGATGTGCTGGGCGGCGAGGATGTCGAGCAGATCAAGTCCAAGACCGAAGCCCTGGCACAGGTCGCGATGAAGCTCGGCGAGGCGATGTACAAGGCGCAGCAGAGTGCGGGCGGCGATGCCGGTGACGGTCCACAGGGCGGCCCCGGGGCGCATGGCGGGCCGGGTGCTGGCACGGGCGGTGGCCCTGGCGGCGACAAGGTCGTTGACGCCGATTTCGAGGAAGTCGACGATCACAAGAAGCGCGGCTCCGCCTGAGCCGCCGATCCTGATGGCAATCATCCCCCGGGCCGAGCCTAGGCTGCGGCCTGGGGGATCTCTCACCTGACCTTGGGCCGAGCGTCTGTCGAAGAATGGCGAAGCAGGACTTTTACGACATTCTGGGTGTGTCGAAATCGGCCGATGCCGATGAGTTGAAGCGGGCTTACCGCAAGCTCGCGATGCAGTTTCACCCCGACCGCAATTCGGGCGACAAATCGGCCGAGCAGAAATTCAAGAACATCAGCGAGGCTTATGACGTCCTGAAGGACGATCAGAAGCGCGCGGCCTATGACCGGTTCGGCCATGCCGCGTTCGAGAACGGCAGCCGTGGCCCCGGCGATTTCGCCGGCGGGTTTTCCGGCGGCTTCGCCGATATCTTCGAGGAGATGTTCGGGGCGATGGGCGGCCGCCGTTCGCAGGCCGGCCCGAGCCGCGGCAGCGATCTGCGCTACAATCTCGAAGTCTCGCTCGAAGACGCCTTCCGCGGCAAGCAGACGACGATCCGCGTCGCCACGTTCGCCCATTGCGACACCTGCAAGGGGAGCGGCGCTGAGCCCGGGTCGCGGCCCGCCAGCTGCCGCACCTGTCACGGTCACGGCAGGGTGCGCCGGCAGCAGGGCTTCTTTACGATCGAGCAAACCTGCCCGACCTGTCAGGGCTCGGGTCAGACGATCGAAAAACCGTGCAAGGCGTGCGGCGGGCAGGGACGAGCGCGGCGCGAGAAGACGCTGTCGGTCAACATCCCGCCCGGGGTCGAGGACGGCACCCGCATACGGCTGGCCGGCGAGGGCGAGGCCGGGCCGCACGGCGCCGCCGCGGGCGATCTCTACATCTTCGTCAGCATCGCGCAGCACCAGATCTTTCAGCGCGACGGCGCCAACATCTTTTGCCGGGTGCCGATCCCGATCACCACGGCGGCGCTCGGCGGCTCGATCGAGGTGCCGACGGTCGAGGGCAGCCGCACCCGTGTGACCGTGCCGCCCGGCACCCAATCGGGCCACCAGTTCCGGCTGCGCGGCAAGGGCATGACGGTGCTGCGCTCGAATTTGCGCGGCGACATGTACATCCATGCGATCGTCGAGACGCCGCAGAATCTGACCAAGCGCCAGCAGGAATTGCTGCGCGAGTTCGAAAAAGAGGGCGAGAACCGCAAGACCAACCCCGAAAGCGAGGGGTTCTTCGCCCGCGTCAAGGAATTCTTCGAGGATCTAAGGGAGTAGCCGCGCTTACCGCGGGTCGCTCGCGGCGAATTTGTCCCGGGCACCTACATCGCGTCGCTGCCGCCGAAAACAACCGCCCTACGGATTTGCGACTTATTCTGCCGCGACGACGCGGTCGCGGCGCGAGGGGGCCGGGAAGGCTGTGGCGGTGCGATTGCCCTTGGCGAGCACCGCGCCGAGCGCGGTGCGGATTTCGTCGAGCTTCGCCGGATGCTCGACCTTATGGCCGAACAAATTCTTGACGTAGAAGACGTCGACGACCTTCTCGCCATAGGTCGAGATCTTGGCGCTGGAGACCTGCAGGTTGAGGCGGGTCAATTCGCGCGTCACCTCATAGAGCAGGCCCGGCCGGTCGCGGCCATTGACCTCGATGACGGTGTGCGAGCGGCTCGCCCCGTTGTCGATCAGGACGCGCGGCGGCACGGTGAAGACGCGGGTACGGCTCGGGAGGGCGGGCGGCCGGGCGAGCTCGATATGCGGCTTCAGATCGCCGGTCAGCACATTCTCGAAGGTGAAGGCGAGCTTCGCCAGCTTGTCCGGCCGGGCGAACGGGCCGCCCTCCTGGTCCTGCACCCATAAGGTGTCGAGCGCCATGCCGTTCGACATCGTCACGATCTTGGCGTCGACGATGTTGGCGCCGGACACCGCGAGCGCGCCGGCGATGCGCGAGAACAGCCCGGGATGGTCGGCGGTGTAGAGCGTGATCTCGGTCACCGCCCGCGCCTTGTCGATGCGCTTTTCGACGGTCAGCGGCGCGCCGCCGGAATCGGCCTCGCGCATCAGCCGGGCGTGCCGGGCATGCGTCTCGGCATCGAGCGACAGCCAGTAGAACGGGTAGCCGCGGCTGGTGAAGGTGGCGAATTCCGCCTCGGTGAAATCCGGCAACAGCTGACGTGCCGCCGCCTGCGCCGCGGCGATGCGCGTGTCGCGCGCCTCGGCCGTCAGCCCGCCCGAAATCACGTCGAGGGCGCTGTAGTATAATTCGCGCAGCAGCGCCGCTTTCCAGCCGTTCCACACTTTCGGTCCGACGGCGCGGATGTCGGCGGCGGTCAGCGCCAGCAGCAGTTTGAGCCGCTCGGGCGATTGCACGCGCTCGACGAAATTGTGGATCGCCTGCGGATCGCTGATATCGAGCTTGAAGGCGGTGCTGCTCATCAACAGGTGCCAGCGCACCAGCCACGCCACGGTCTCGGTCTCTTCCGCCGTGAGACCGAGCCGCGGCCCGAGTTTCAGCGCGACCTGCTCGCCGAGCACCGAATGATCGCCGCCGCGGCCCTTGGCGATGTCGTGCAACAATGTCGCCAGATAAAGCGCCCGGCGCGAGGCGATGCTCGGCATGATCTGGCTGGCGACCGGGAGCTCCTCTTTCAGCTGGCCGGTCTCGATTTTGTGCAGGATGCCGATCGCGAACAGCGTGTGCTCGTCGACCGTGTAGACATGGTACATGTCGTACTGCATCTGCGCGACGACGCGGCCGAAATCGGGGATGAAGCGGCCGAACACGCCGGCCTCGTTCATCCGCCGCAACGCGGTTTCCGGATCCTTCTTCGAGGTCAGGATTTCGAGGAACAGCCGGTTGGCCTCCGGGTCCTCGCGCAGCTTTCCGTCGACCAGGCGCAAGGATTGCGTCACCGCCCGCAGCGCGCGCGGATGGATGTCGAGATCGTGCTGCTGCGCGACATGGAACAGGCGCAACAGCCCGACCGGATCCTTCTTGAAGAAATCCTCGGAGGGGATCGTCAGCCGCTGACCGTCGCTGACGAAACCCTCAAGCGTGCGCCGCCCGCTGCCCCAGCGCAGCCATGACAGCCGCCGGCGCCCGGTCTGGTCGATCTGCAGGATCGCGCAGAAGATGCGGGTCAGATCGCCGACATCCTTGGCGACCAGGAAGTAATGCTTCATGAAGCGCTCGACGCCGCGGGTCCCGGCATGGTCGGTGTAGCCCATGCGGCGGCCGATCTCGGTCTGCAGGTCGAAGGTCAGCCGCTCCTCGGCGCGGCCCGCGAGATAATGCAGGTGGCAGCGCACCGTCCACAAGAACGTCTGGGCGCGCTCGAACCGCGCCGATTCCTCGGCCGACAGCACCCCGAGCTCGACGAGCTTGGCGACATCGTCGATCCGGTAGATGTATTTGGCGAGCCAGTAGAGGGTGTGCAGATCGCGCAGCCCGCCCTTGCCCTCCTTGACGTTCGGTTCGAGCTGATAGCGGCTGTCGCCGACTCGCTGGTGGCGGGCGTCGCGCTCGGCGAGCTTGGCTTCGACGAATTGCGCCGCGGTGCCGCGCAGGATGTCGGCGTCGAAACGCTGTTTCAGCTCGTTGTAGAGCGCCTGCTCGCCCCAGATGTAGCGCGCCTCGAGCAACGCGGTGCGGATCGTCAGATCGGCCTTGGCGTAACGCAGGCAATCGGCGACCGAGCGCGTCGCCTGTCCGACCTTGAGGCCGAGATCCCACAACAGGTACAGCAGGTATTCGATGACCTGCTCGGTATGGGGGGTCTGCTTGTAGGGCAGCAGAAACAGCAGATCGATGTCGGAATAGGGCGCCATCTCGCCGCGGCCGTAGCCGCCGACCGCGACGATCGCCAGTCTCTCGCCGGCGGTCGGGTTGGCGATCGGGTAGATCCGCTCGGTGACGACGTCGTAGAGAACGCGGATCAGCTGGTCGATCAGAAAGCACTGCTCCCGGACCGTGCGCTGGGCGTGACCCTCGGTCTCGAAGCGGCGCTGGATCTCGGCGTGACCGTGCGCCAGCGCCTCCTTGAGCGGCGGCAGCAAGACGCCGCGGTCGACCGCCGACGGCGCCGCGTCGATCGCCTGCGCCAGCCGTTCGGCCAGCGCCCGCCGGTCGATGATGTCGCGCTGCCGCAGGATATTGGCCATCAACGCCTCAAAGGTGCCGTCCGGCGTCGACCGAGATGACCGAACCGGTGGTATGCGTCAGATGGGTGACGCAGGAGATCACCGCCAGAGCCACGTCCTCGGCCTCGATCGCCCGCTTCAAGGGCGTCGCCATCGCCGCCTTGGCCATCATTTCCTCGGTGCGGCCCGGCACGAAGCCGGTGTGGACCATGCCGGGCGCGACCACGACGACGCGGATTTCGGGGCCGAGCACGCGGGCCAGCGCCATGCTCATCGTGTTGAGCGCCGCCTTCGAGGCGCCGTAGATGATCGAGCTGCCGGTGCCCGACTGCGCCGCGCCGGACGAGATGTTGACGATGACCCCGTCCCCGGATTCGCGCAGCAACGGCACGAAGGCGCGGATCGTCGCGAACGGTCCGCGCACATTGGCGGTCAGCACCTGGTCGATCAGATCGTCATCCAGCGCCTCGAGGTCGTGATGTGCCACCATCCGGGTGAAGCCGGCGGAATTGACCAGCACGTCACAGCGGCCGAACTCCTCCCGGACCGCCGCCGCCACCTTGCGGATCTGGGCGCTGTCCTCGAGCGGCAGATGCATCGCCTTATGGCCGCGGCCAGCGAGGCCGCCGGTCACCGCATTGGCGCGCTCGACCCCCCTGTTGTAGCCGACGACGACCCGCGCCCCGGCTTCGGCAAACAGCCGCGCGCTGGCGGCGCCGATGCCGCTGCTGGCGCCGGTGATGACCGCAACCTTGCCGCTAAGATCCTTGCCGATCTGCCCCGCCATCCGTGTTCTCCCTGCGTCGTCGCGACGCCGATGCTACGCAGGCGGTCGGGGTATTGTCACCGTTTCCGTCATGCGACGGCACAAAGGCGATGATCGCAACGGCATTGCAAATCGCGGCGGCGGCCGGGCTTGGGGTCGGATCCGGCCTGCTCGGCGGGCTGTTCGGCGTCGGCGGCGGGTTCCTGGTGATCCCGCTGATGGGCATCCTCTACGGCATCCACCAGCAGACGGCGCAGGGAACGGCGCTGGTGATGGTCGTGCCGAACGTGCTGTTCGCGTTCTGGCGCTACCGGCAGCGGTTTGGCGTCGATCTGCGGATGGCCGCTACGATCGCCGCCTCGGCCCTGGTCACGACCTATCCGACCGCCCGCCTCGCCACCGGGCTCGACCCACACGGGTTGCGGCTTGCCTTTGCCGCGTTTCTCGCCGGGCTTGCGGCGGTGGTCGCGTACCGGACCTGGCGCGGCGTGCTGCCAGCCGCGACGGCGCGGCCGAGGCTTGCCTGGGGCTGGACCGCGATCGTCGGCCTGATCGGCGGAATCGTCTCGGGATTTTTCGGGGTTGGCGGGGCATTCATCGCGCCGCCGCTGTTGACGGCTTTCTTCGGCGTGCGCCAGATCGAGGCGCAGGGCTTGGGGTTGGCATTGGTCTGCCCCGCCGCCGTGGTCGCGCTGTTCACTTACGCGGCAGCCGGTCAGGTCGATTGGCTCGTCGGCATCCCGCTGGCGATCGGCGGCACCGCCGCGATTTCCGCCGGTGTCGCCCTCGCCTACCGGCTGCCCGAACGGCGCCTGCGCCTCGCCTTCTGCGGCCTATTAGTGGTGACGGCAGTGCTGCTGGCGCTGCGCGGGTGAGCACAGAGATCCTCAGGCGCGGTAGAACGGCTTGTCGCCGCCGATCGTGACGCGATGGCCGTAACGGCGGTTCGGATGGTAGTCGAAGATCGCCCGGTGTTGGGCGCAGCGATTGTCCCAGAACGCGATCGAATTGGCCGCCCATTTGAAGCGGCAGTGATATTCCGGCGTCTCGACATGGTGGAACAAATATTCGAGCAAGGCCCGGCTCTCCGCCGCCGGCAGGCCGACAATGCGGGTGGTAAAGCCGCGGTTGACGAACAGCGCCTTGCGGCCCGTTACCGGATGGGTGCGGATGATTGGGTGCTCGGCCCGCGGCGTC
>Ga0210400_10002125_pt1 | contig 18831 bp, 19 predicted proteins | sample IncBWH26MmetaG_FD_155456 | JGI IMG/M metagenome (GOLD analysis project Ga0210400, IMG submission 155456) | Forest soil microbial communities from Barre Woods Harvard Forest LTER site, Petersham, Massachusetts, United States - Inc-BW-H-26-M | ecosystem: Environmental > Terrestrial > Soil >...
CGTTGAACTATGGCGGCCGCGCGGAGATTGTCGACGCCATGAACGCGATCCTTTCCGAGCGCAACGGCCACGGAACTTCAAATAAGGTCACAGAGGACCAACTGTCGCGGCACTTGTATACGGAAGGCCTGCCGGATCCCGATCTGCTGATTCGCACCAGCGGCGAAATGCGCGTGAGCAATTTTCTGCTGTGGCAGATTGCCTACGCTGAGATTTTTGTGACGGAAACGCTCTGGCCGGACTTCAACCGCGCGCGATTGCTGGAGGCGTTGCTGGAATTCCAGAAGCGCGAGCGACGTTACGGCGGTATCCGCGAAGGCCAGCCTTCCGACGAAAAGCCGGCCCGAGTCGCAGGACACTGAATCTGTTGCTTCCGATACCTCTCCAAGGCCATAAGTTTAAGAAAGATTTAAGATAGGTGGCAGTTTCCCGTGGGCTACCGAAGGTCTATCATAGACTCCCCTGTATGCGTACCTTCTTCGCGTTCATTGTCGCGCTGGTTCTTGCGGCGGTTAGCTACGGGCAAAAGGCTGTCTCCTTTCCAACTTCTGACGGCGGGGTTGTTTCGGCGGACTCTTACGGCGCCGGCGAGCGCGGCGTTGCGCTGGCCCATGGGGGTCGTTTTAGCAAAGGGAGTTGGGCAAAGCAGGCGCAGGCCTTGGCAGCGGCGGGATTTCGTGTGCTGGCCATCGACTTTCGCGGCTACGGTCAGTCACGAGGCCCGGGCGACTCCGATCCAATGAGTGCCCCGTTACACTTGGACGTTTTGGCTGCGGTGCGCTACCTGCGCAAGAGCGGGGCGAAGACGATATCAGTGGTTGGAGCCAGTATGGGCGGCGGCGCGGCAGGTGACGCATCCATCCAGTCGGAGCCTGGTGAAATCAATCGCCTGGTGTTCCTTGGCTCCGCACCGAACGGATCGGCCGAAAAGCTCAAAGCAGCTTCACTGTTCATTGTGGCTCGTGATGATGCGAGCGAGGATGGGCTTCGGCTCCCTGGAATTCGCGCACAGTATGAGAAGGCACCTCAGCCGAAAGAGTTGATTGTCCTCGATGGCTCCGCACATGCACAATTCCTGTTCCAGACAGACCAAGCAGACCGAGTAATGCGCGAGATCCTTCGATTCCTTTCCGCGAAGTGAAGCACTTCCAAACGGGTGAGAAGAGGTGTTGCAAAGAGCGGGTCGAAATGCGAGCATTCCGGCCATGCGCCGGTTTAGGCTTCTCTACATACCGTTGTTGGTGTTGGCCTGTTTGGTACTTGCTCCTCAGGCGTGCGCAGACACGATTTCCGGCACGGTGAAAGATCCTTCTGGCGGAGTCGTTATCGGGGCGCGCGTCGAGATCAGCGGCGGCAACTTGTCGCAGCCGCTAGTGCTCACCTCCGATGAATCCGGCAAGTTCGTGGCGCCCAATTTGAGCGCTGGAAGATATTCGCTTCGCGTTGCCAAGGAAGGGTTTGACGACCTGGTGACCACCGTGGACCTGCACGGCACTGCGGATCTGCCGCTTAGTCTGGCGATCAAGGCGCAAGAAACCAGCGTCACCGTCACCGGAAAGAGCACGGCGTTCGCGAATTCAGACACCATCTACCGCCAACTCCGCGACGATGGACTAGGCGACACATTCCGTTGCGAGAATTTTACATTGCCCGTAGACGTGGGGACTTTCGAGTTGAAATCAGGAACGATTACTTTCCTGGGAAGGATCAACAAACTTGAAACTGGCGCCGTGTTCGTCGGCCAGGGGCATTTCACCCTCAAACCCTTCGCCACGCTTGACGTAAACGAGATGGCGCGGCGTGCCGGCGGTCCGACGGCCGAGGAGGACTTCACCGAAGTGGTGTTTCGTTTCTCGCCGGACCAGTTTTCGCAATTCGCGGCGGCGCTGGGAAGCAGAGCGGAAACGCCGGCGGAGGCCGCGAGCGCCTTTCAGCACTGGAAGGATAAAGTTCGCCACCGCCACGAGGTACCCGAAGGACTAACGCAAGGCCTTTTGGAAAGCGAAACAATCGACAACGTGGACGCGGACGTGCTTGCCGCCCTATATAATCCCAAGCACCCGCCGTTTTTCAACGCCTACATGCACGGAACGCCTCACAAAGACCTGCGCTTCCTGCTGCGCGCCCGTGTGGGAGCGATTCCGCAGCTCGATTCGCCCGAGGAAGTGGCGCTGGTCAATTGCAACGGCGGGGGAATGGACGACGGCATCTGGTATTCGCAGCACCTGAAGTCCGAGTTTGCGGCCCGTACGGCAAGCTCGCAAGAGGACCGGCGCCTGTTTGCCACGCGCCGGTACAACATCGAAACGGTAATCGGGAAGAACGATCACCTGTTCAGCCGCGCGACGATCACGTACGAGCCGCTGGTCCCCGGCGAGCGGGTGATGAAATTCGGGCTGCTTCCCACGCTGCGGGTGACGCGCGTGAGCGGTGAGAAAGGCGAGGACCTGCACTTCATTCAGGAAAGTAGAAAGGAGGATGGCTCCTTCTACGTCGTTCTCGATGAGGCCCCGGCGATGGGTCAAGCGCATTCGATTACCGTGGAATACGGCGGCGACAAAGTGGTGACCAATGCGGGCAGCGGAAGTTACTACATCGGGGCGCGCGAATCGTGGTATCCGAACCTGAACGGCTTCGGTGAAAAAGCGCTGTACGATCTCACGTTCAAGGTTCCGCCCTCGAATGTGTTGATCAGCGTGGGCAAGCTCGAGGAACAACACACCGAGGCAGGATTTGCCGTGACGCACTGGGTAACGCCGGTGCCGATCGCCGTCGCGGGATTCAACTACGGTCAATACAAAAAGATCGATTTCCCGGACAGTATCACGCATTACGAGATGGCCGGATATTATTTGACGGAATTGCCGGACAGTTTGCGGCGTTTTGGGGGCAACGCGTCCGGCGGCTTGGCCGGCAACCCGATGGCCAGCCAAGCGCTCAGCAGCATGGCTCCCGCCTCGATGACCAAGTACGCGCTGGATCAGGCTCGCGCGCAGATGCAGTTGTGCACATTCTATTTCGGCAAGGGTCCTTACGAAAACGTGTATATCACCGAACAACCGAATTTCAGCTTCGGCCAATCCTGGCCCAACCTGGTGTATTTGCCGATTTCCGCGTACATCGACTCGACCCAGCGATGGATGATGTTCGGCCATATCGACACAAAATTCAGCGGCTTCGTGCAGGAAGTGACGCCGCACGAGGTGGCGCATCAGTGGTTTGGGCACGCCGTTAGCTGGGCTTCCTATCACGACCAGTGGCTCTCGGAAGGATTTGCGGAATTTGCGGCGGCATTGTTTCTACAGCAAGCCGTGGGGCCGAAGTGGCAGAAGGACTATATCGATTTCTGGGAACGGCAGCGCGTGCGCATCCTCGAAAAAAATAATTTCGGCGTCTCGCCGAACGATGCGGGGCCGCTGTGGATGGGACTTCGGCTCATTTCTCCGCGCTCCGGGCAAGCCTATCAGGGAGTGACTTATTCCAAGGGCGCCTATGTACTGAGCATGCTGAGGTCGCTGATGCGCGCGGAATACGGCTCTCCCGGGGAACCCGATCAGGCTTTCATCGACATGATGCACGATTTCATGGAACTTCACCGGGATACGCCCGCTTCGACTGAATCTTTCAAGGCTGTCGTCGAAAAGCACATGACGAAGAAAATGGACCTGCAGCAGAATGGGAGGCTGGATTGGTTTTTTCGAGAGTGGGTCTGGGGCACGCAGGTGCCGCGGTACAATTTCAAGTACGAAGTGCAACCGGCGGAAGGCGGCAAATTCAAAGTGCAAGCGGAAATCACGCAGAGCGAAGTGGACGAGAATTTTGCGATGTTCGTGCCAATCTTCGCGGATTTTGGAAACGGCATGGTGCGGCTAAGTCAGGTGGCGATTCTGGGGAACTCCACCAAGACGTATACCTTGATTGTCGATCGCCAGCCGAAAAAAGTAGCTTTCAACCCTTACAAGGAAATTCTGGAACGCTGACATGCGCCAGAGTTCCTTGGTGTAGATGGCTGCGGATCACCCCCAGCTATGCATTTGGTGACCTCTTCATAGAAGCTCATGTCCCAGCCGTTCTTCCCGGGCGTGATTTATTTCTCTCAATGTGATGAGATGAAGGCCGCGATTTCTGAGGGGATTCCTTTTCTATGACTTGGAAGCGGGTGGCGACGGCTGCGGTGTTGATTCCGTTTGCCGTGGGTATCGTGCTATGGGGCTCGACAGCAGTCCTTGCGCTGGTTGTTGGACTTGTTACGTTGCTCGCGCTGTTTGAATACTTTGCTCTCGGCGAGGCTATCGGGCATCGAGCTTATCGGTTTTGGACGGCTAGCTGCGCGCTGCTGCTCATTTATGTGCAGTGGCTGATGGGAGATATGCCCACCTACCAACTTTCTGGGGGAGTAGTCGCTTATCAGAGAGGCTGGTGGTTTGGGAACGGGCTTTTTCCTTTGGAAGCAGTATTTTTTCTGTTCGTGCTCGGAATTGCGGTCATTACGCTGGCGACAAGACGGCCCCTTGTGGAAGCGTTGCCGGCTGCGGGAATCAGCGCCAGCGGGCTCATCCTCGTCGCGTTTCCCCTGTCGTATGCCGTCAGGCTTCATGGGTTTGGACGAAGAGGACCAGTTTTGCTCCTTTTTGTCTTGGTTCTTACTTGGGCGGGCGATTCCGCGGCGTATTTCGTGGGACGGTCATTTGGGAAATACAAACTGGCGCCGCATCTGAGCCCGAATAAAACATGGGAAGGAACGGTTGCAAGTTTTCTCGGTTCAATGATCGTCGGACTTATTTTTGCGTGGCTAATGGCACTGCCGTTCCCGCATATGCTGGGGATGGCAGCGGCGGGGAACGTGGCGGGGCAAGCGGGGGACTTGCTGGAGTCGGCTTATAAGCGCAGCGCAGGGATTAAGGATTCGGGGAGTATTTTGCCGGGGCATGGCGGGGTATTGGACAGGATTGATGCGCTTATCCTGGCGATTCCGGTTGTCTGGTATTATTGGGTATTGATCTACGCGCCCAGGTCGTAGGTCAGAAGACTTCCCACCGGCAGGCGTGAATGACGGAAAAGCGGAAGCAAGCTCCCGCACTCCACAAAGGACTTCGTGAAACACTTAGTCATATTGGGTTCGACGGGATCGATTGGGCGGCAGTGCCTTTCGGTGGTGGAGGCTTTGCCGGAGAGATTTGGTGTGGTTGGGCTGGCGGCGGGTGGCAATCTGGAAGTGCTGATTGGGCAGATCAAGCGGCACCAGCCTGAGCTGGTCTCAGTTGCGGACGCTTCGCGGGCTGACGAGTTGTCGAGGTTGCTGCGCGAAAAGGGAATCGCGAAGTTTCCAGAGATTCACCATGGGCCTGAAGGAATGCTGGCGGTTGGGACGCATCCGAAGGCGGACATTGTCGTATCGGCGGCGGTGGGAGTGGTGGGGCTGGAAGCAACTTACGAGGCGGTGAAGCTGGGAAAGACGGTCGCGCTTTCGAATAAAGAGGTGTTGGTCGCGGCGGGCGAACTGGTAATGGCGGCGGCGAAGAAGGCCGGGCGCGAACTTTTGCCCGTGGATAGCGAACACAACGCCGTACATCAATGCTTGCGTGGCGGAACGCACGGGGAAGTGCGGCGGCTGGTGCTGACGGCTTCGGGCGGACCGTTTCGAAAGACGCCGCTAGCGGCGCTAGCGAACGTCACGACGGAACAAGCGCTGGCGCATCCCAACTGGCGCATGGGAAACCGCATCACGATCGATTCGGCGACGATGATGAACAAAGGATTCGAAATCATCGAGGCGCGCTGGTTGTTTGGAATGCGGCCGGAGCAGATTGACGTGGTGGTGCATCCGCAGTCCACGATTCACTCGATGGTGGAATTTGTGGACGGTTCTGTTTTGGCGCAACTCGGACCAACGGACATGCGCATGCCAATCCAATATGCGTTAACCTATCCGGAGCGGGTGGCATCTAATAATCAGGTGGTTCTGGATTGGTCGAAACTAAAGCGCTTGGATTTTGCGAAGGCTTCGACGCGGCGGTTTCCGTGCCTGCGGTTGGCGCGGGAAGCGCTGAAAAAGGGCGGCGCTCTGCCGTGCGCGCTGAATGCCGCGGATGAGATTGCGGTGGCGGCGTTTCTGGAGCGGCGGCTTCCGTTCCTGGGGATTCCGGAAGTGATTGAGCGCGTGCTGGGACGCACACCGCGCGTAAAGTTTGAGAGGATGGAAGACGTGCTTACGGCGGATGCTGAAGCGCGTCGAATGGCGAAGGAAGAAGTAGAGCGGCTGGCGGTGACGGCGGCGTCGGCGACATAGAAAAGGGGCAGACCGATTTCATGAATACATTGATTGGAATTTTCCTGGTTCTGGGCGTGATGATCCTGGTCCACGAGTGGGGACACTTCATCGTCGCGCGGTTCTTTGGCGTGCGCGTGGATGTGTTTTCCATCGGATTTGGGCCGCGGCTGTTTGGGTTTAAGCGGGGAGCTACAGATTACCGCATCAGCGCGCTGCCGCTGGGCGGCTACGTTCGAATGGCGGGACAGGATTTGTCCGAAGTGGATTCGAATGACGTGGCGCCGACGGGTGCGCCGGACGAATTGATGAGCAAGCCGCGCTGGCAACGGGCGCTGATTTCGTTTGCGGGCCCGACCGTCAACTTGCTCATGCCGCTTTTGCTGCTCGGCGGATTTTATGCGATCAAGGGGCTGCCGTATCCTGCTTATCTGGACAAGCCGCTGGTCATCAGCGGCCTCCCAGAGACGAGCCCTCTGGCAAAAGCGGGAATCAAAGATGGCGATCGCGTTTTGGCGGTGAACGACGTGGCGACGCCGACGTGGTCCAAGGCGAACACATTTCTTCTTCAGGCCGCGCCTGAGGGAACTTTGCGTTTTCAAGTGGACCGGCAAGGCGAGCAGCGAACCGCGGAAGTGAAGGCGGCGGACATACAGAGCGTGGATCGCCCGCTCGGTAATCTCCCCATGCCTGCGATTGTGGGAACCCTGGAACCCGGGATGCCCGCGAGCCGCGCGGGGCTGAAGCGGGGAGATTTGGTTGTGGCGGTGAACGGGACGCCGGTGGGCAGCTGGTCCAATTTCTTCGACCAGATCCGGCATTCGAACGGACAGGTCCTGAATACCACCGTGAAGCGCGACGGCCGCGAGATGAACATTGTGATTCAGCCGGCACAAAGCAAGGATGAAGAGGGCCAGTTGGCGTGGCGGATCGGGATGGCTCCAGGAATCGAGTGGGCGTTCAAGGACATGACGTTGGCTGCGTCGGTAAGGGAAGCCACGGACGAAACGCTGGGAGCCACGGTGAAGTTGTTTGGAGTGATCGGCAGGCTGTTCTCCGGGAAATTGTCGGTGAAGCAATTGAGAAGTTTTGTGGGCATCGCGCAGCTTGCGGGACAGGCAGTCGCGGAAGGGCCCGTCGACGTGATCAATATGATGGCGATGATCAGCTTGAATCTTGGGATACTCAACCTCTTGCCCATCCCCATTCTGGATGGAGGAAACATCCTGCTGCTGACCATGGAAGGAATCCGCCGTCGCGATTTCAGCTTGGCGTTCAAAGAGCGTTTCGTGCAGGTGGGATTGGTGTTCCTCTTGGTGTTCTTTGCTTACGTTATGTACAATGACGTGGTGCGGTTGCTGCCCACCCATTCCTAGAGCGCATCCGCCGCACGAGCGGAGCACAGCAAATGGCTGCTGTTTCACCTTCCCACCGGGTTTCCACCGGGGAACGCCTCAACACTGCAGAGACAACGGGTAAGCTTCAACAGGCTGCGGGAGCGCGCGGCATTCGAATGACGCGGCAGCGGCGGGTCATCCTGCAAGTGATGGACGACGCCGAGCAGCATCTGGACGTGGACCAGATCCTCGAGCGAGCGCAGAAAATCGATGCCGGCGTTCACCTGGTCACCGTCTACCGCACGATTGACCTTCTCAAAAAACAAGGATTGATTGACGAGCTGGATTTGCTGCATCTGCGCGGCGACCGGCACTACTACGAAACGCACGGGCCGCGGGATCACATTCACGTGGCATGTTTGCGGTGCGGGAAAGTGCGCGAATTCGAAAGCCGCCTGTACGAACAATTGAAGGAACAAATCGCGCGCGACTTCCACATGAAGGTGACTATGTCGCGCACCGAAGTCGGCGGCTACTGCGCCGAATGTTTGCAAAAGAAGAATAGCGGCGAGTGACCCTTCGACTTCGCTCAGGGTAAACGAGTGGTGAGAAGAGAGTTGGAAGGTTCGCAGGTTTGAAGGTTAAAAGGTTTGGAAGGCAGAAGAGGCTAGCGAAAACCAGCCCCACCGTTCATCCCGCAAGAGCAGCGGGATGGGGCGGAGATGCAAACCCCGCAAGGATGGGCCACCCGCCCTCTCTCCCATAAAGCGCATTTACTACGCGAGGCCATTGGGCGCGGCGGGCTCAACGGACGGGGCTGCGCTCAAGATGAGCACTCTCGGGACCAAAGTCACGCGAAAATCCGCGAATTCCTCATCGAGAATCCCCGAATAGAAAACGAATAAGCCTACGGCGCCGTCGATGAGGACCTGGAATACAAAGGACACGAATGCACCCGTCCGGCCACCTAGCGTGGCGAAAATCCCAATCGTCAAGCTTAGCGCTATAGAACCAGCGATCCTGAAAATCACCGAGTAGACAACGACGCGCCAGATGAATTCCCACCAGACGCGCAGTGTTCGGTGAAGGGACAGGGACAAAGGCTCGTTACCAGAAGCAGGAGCGCGGGGCAGCAATGCGATGGAGAAAGAGTGGAATCTCTTTCGCAGAATGCGCCAGATGCCAAGCATCGAAACCGCCGAGACGACGGCATAGGGCAATATCAGATTAGCCCACCGCACAACTTGGGTTGAAAGCGTGTCATTTTCCCAGGCCTTCCGCAGCAAGACCGAGAGAACGACGATGATGTTGAACGAAATCAGGGATGTCGGCCAGTAGTAGGCCCACCAAATCCGAAGGCTATGGCTAAGGTTAGGCTGTAGGTAATTTTCCAGGGACGGAGATGAGCGTTCGAGCGAAGCTGCGTCGAACGAGCCGGGGTTGCTTAGCATTGCCTTGTGTCCATGATGCGCCGGGTGACGCAGTGTGGCACCTTTCCGCTGAAAAGCCAAGGCGGCGCATTACTTTCCGGTTTTCAAAAGGTGAAAGTTTTGCCGTCGTCTGCCACTGTCAAGAGAAGCTGTGGCGAGTGACGAGCGCGAAGATCGTCGGAACGTTTAAACGTCTTAAGGTCGGCAGAAAATAGAAATTAGAAGAAGGAAAAAAGAAAGACCCCACCCTTGCATGAAACAAACCCGCAAGGATGGGCCACCCAAAGGCGATTTCGGAATTAAGCCGCGGCCACCCTCCACTCGCCACTCGCCACTTCCTCTAGCTAAACCGCAGAGGAAAACCTCTCGTCTGTCCCCGTCGTCATCCTTTACTTGTTTCCGAAAACTCCTGAGACTGGGGTCCCGGCTTCTACAGCGACGCAGACCATGTGAGCATCGTTTCGCGAACGACCGATTGACTGCAAGAATTGATTCAACTTACTGATGTGATCCTTTGTGTCCTTGTCGGTTGTTGAAAACTTTGTCGGCAGCTCCTGGCCGTTACGCTTAATGACAATCGTCTCCCCGGCAACGGCGAGATCGTATTGAACGTTATACCCTGGCTTTCCCATTCGCTGATCTCCTCCTGCTGTGCCTGCATCTACATTCTCTTGAGCAGGTCTTCTAACTCATACGTGAAGATGTCCAACTCGGTTGCGAACCGTGTCAGCACCAGTTTGCGTGATTGCTCGTCACTGTTCGCGGGTCGATCCAAGGTCTCTTGACACTCGCGCAAGACTCGCTGCCCGTTCGCCGATGCGAGAATTTCGGTCATCATGCGTCCCCGAAGTTCGCTTTTACCGGCCTGCGCAAAACGGTATGGATTAGGCTTCACGGTCCAGAAGGAATGGTATCATGGAAGCGAAGAAAAGGCGAATATGAACCGGAGTTCACAAGAACTCGCCCGGTCATTCGGATACTCTTCAGTCGGAGCAAGATGGAGTATTGGGGGTGTTTATGAGCGCGAGTAACAATATCCCACTAGATGCAAATATGCTTCTTTTTCCTCGTGACGCTTCGGTGGGCGCGCTCGGCAGTTTCGCGAAATATAATCGTTTCGAAGAGATCAAAAACCTAGAAGCAGCTCGAATTGAAAGGGTCTGGGAAGTTCGAGCAGTCATCTCCGATACAGTTCCGCTCGCTGGCGACGCCGCTGAGACCCTAGCTCGTTCTCATCACCACAAGCTAGTTCTAAATGAGAATCCACTGTTCATCTATCTACACAAGGGAGGTTTGAACGCAGTCTATTACGAACTAGTAGGAGATCAAAGCAACCAACTTGCATATATCGCGGTTCGAGTAAGTTCGCGCCTGCCAAGCAACGCCTTATTGCTATCTCGTGCGCCCGTTAACGCTCTCTTAGACGTCCTAACTCGTGACCATAGCCTTCCATTGATTATTCAACGTCTCGAATTGATGTCTCCGACTGACGGGGGGATTCTCATCACAGAGATGCTTATTCCTGCGCGGAACGGAGTAATCTTGGGCCCTTTAGGGGGCATCATGCAGGCAGTCCCATTCGCTCCTTATGACGCCCTCTACAGGGAAGCCCTAACCAGTTCCAGTCCTTTTTACCGCCTCCTGTGTGCTTGGAAAATCTATGAAGGCACTAACCAACTTCGTCGCTGGATTCGCGGAAGGTGCGAAGAGCGCGGCGTTACCGAGCGCATGCCGTCAGATCCAGACGTTGACCCGCAAGAGCTCATAAACATTGGATTCGATGCAACCTTTGCCGCAGGCATTAGAAAAGCCGGTGACTTATTTAACAGATTGGCAGACCATCGCAATGCGATTGCGCACTTTCTGATAGATAGGGACGGTACCGAATCTCACGTCTATGTGGCTGATGGTCGGCAACTGAGTGTATATGCCGCAGGCGCAGCTGCCCTCCTTCGATACGCCCATCGAGTGTTAGACGATCTGAGGCTTTTCTACATCGACCATATAGGACTGACACAAGGTGCCACGATACTGCCCACACCTGAGCACCGCGATCGATTCATCGTCAAAGCTAGTGACTATTCAATGGAATGAGGACGGCGGGTGGCCGCCTTAGTTCCGAAAAACGGCAGGCGGCAGGCCTTCGGCCAATTGGCCGACCATCGATCAGCAAAGAGAAATTTTGGCCGGATTGGAGCCATTCGATACAAAAACAGCGGCGAGCGCGAAGCTCGGGGTAAACGAGTGGCGAGAAAACGAAAAGCAGATCCCTCACTTCGTTCGGGATGACACCGCAAGAGGGATTTCTCGGCCCCAAAAGGCGCGGCCTCGAAATGACGGGTGGGGAGCGAGGCCCCGGCGCTTCTATTGGCGTTCAAACACGAGGATATTCGGCTCGCTTCGGCCTGCGGCGTGGACGGTCATCGTCAAGGTTTTGCCATCGGCAGAAAGCTTGATTTCCTGGGTGTCCGTGACCTTGCCGTTGAACTTGCCGGTTAGTTCCAGAGTGTGCTGGTTCACCCGTCGTGCCGAGGACACTAGACCCGCGGGTACGTTCGGGCCCACATTCGGATAATCCTTGCCGTCGAATTTCACGTTTTTCGTTACTCCCTCCGATGAATCGACGATCGAAAGGCCGTCTCCCTCGTAGGGCTGGAACTTAATCACGAAGACCGAGTTCACCGCCTCGCTCGTACTCTCCCAGGTTCCCGCGAACCCGGACGTTCCTGCCGTTCGCTTGTACACATAGTTCACGTTGGAGGCAGAGCCGTTGGGCGCGAAAAACGTGAAGTCATCGGTGAGCGTCTGGCCGTCTTTGGACAGCTTCCAGTTCCCGGTGAGGAGAACATGGCCGTCCTTCTTGCGGACGACTTTCCAGGAGTCGGGCGCCTCGATGGTGACGGACAGGGTCGTGCCGCCGTAACCGCCCGGCTGGTCCGTGCCATCGGCCGCGATGGTCTCCGGGCCGCCGCCAAAGTCAAAGGCGTACTTATTGCCGGCCACGCTTTCGACCTTCATCTGGTCGGTGAGTTTGCTTTTCGATGGAACGAGCTTCCATTCGCCGACGAAGGGGTCGTTCGCCGCCCACAAAGCACCCGTCACCAAGCCAGCTACCAGCAGCAACTGAAAAGTACGCTTAAACATGGAGTCCTCCTTAGGTAGGTTCGAGGCGCGCCGATAGGGTAAGACGCTGGACGGGCGAATTTGTTTCCCAATCCCAGCCGCCCGCCAGCAAGAGGTTAACAGTCGACGGTTCACAGTTGACAGTAAGAGCAAAGAATCCCGGCGCATCCCGACCCGGTCCGGGGGGCGTCCCTCGAAGCTCCCTTCGAAACTCAGGGTGAACGGAGCAAGCAGGGTGGGGAGGTGTTTTAGGTTTTTTTCGCCCTTGCCACTCGCCGCTCGCGCTTCCACTACTCCCTTATCTCTTTGCCTCTCAAGGGCTTACAAAAATCTGTACTTTTACTAACTTTGGGCTTGACAGCCGCATTACTGTTGTGGTAGAATGTTTCTCGTAGAAAAGTGCGCCCCGACTTCGGTCGGGGATTTTTGTTTTTTGGAGTGCGGGAGCTTGCTCCCGCTTTTCCTTCCTCTGCTCACTCCAGTTACGGCGAAAAATCGCCTCAGTCAGCAACCGCGGTCGTAAGAAAAGCGGCGTCAAGCCGCCGCACTCCATGAGGCCTCGCCGTTCTCTGTGTTGACGTGTTTGTATTTTCCTTCTTTTTTCGACTTTTGTAGAAGGTAAGTCCAGGAGCCGGACTGAAGTCCGGCCTCTACAACGTCACCAGGCATTTGAACCTCGCACTCTTCGACTTTGTGTCTGCTTTGAACTCCTCAAATCCCACTTTCAGGACCTAAACCAATGCCAAACAAAACTCTGAACGCCAAACTGCTGTGGATGCAGTTTGAAGATGTTCTAGCGCCGCGTCTTGGCCTGACCGTCAAGGAGCGGGCCGTCTACTCGTATCTGCTGCGCCGTTCCCTCGTGGTAGGCAAGCTGCGCCTGCAGTTTGCGGTTATGGCCATGGCCCGCACGCTGGGACTTTCCATCGGACCGGCGCGCCAGGCAGTGCGCCGACTGGATGAGATGGGGGCTTTGCGCGTGCTGGAACGCAGCAAGACCGGCCATCTCGTGGAGATGCGCCTGCCGGAGAAGATCCGCGCGCTCCGACAGGGCAGAAATGGCGTGTTCTTGACCACGCGGGCCGCTGGGGAGCCGCCTGCCTCGAGCCTCGAAACCAGGGATTTCCTGAAAACCTGGGCGCTTCGCAAAGCCATTCACGATCGCGAAGGCGGCGCTTGCTTTTACTGCTTCCGCCGCACTCCCGCAAACGTGCAGTGCCTCGACCACGTCGTGCCTCGCGTGCGCTTCGGCCGCAATTCCTACCGCAATCTGGTTTCCTGCTGTCTTGAGTGCAACTCGCGCAAGCGCGACCGTGCGGCCCGAGATTTTCTGCGCACACTCTACCGCCAGGGGCGACTGACGCCTGCGGAACTCGACCGACGCCTGCGGGCCTTGAAAGACCTCGCCGCCGGCAAGCTCCGCCCTGTGCTTCCCTAGGGTCCGCCCTCCAATTCGTATTTTGTTTGAGCGCCGTAGGCGGGCGGAGCACCCTTGCGGGATTGCCCGTTTGCCCTGAGCCTCGAAGGGAGCCTCATTTTGCGCGGCGGGGTCGCGCGAGCAGGCTCCATCTTTCGACGTAATCTCGATAGTAGTGCGAAGAGCTATTCGTACCCGGGCGCTCGCTTTCTTCCGGGTTGAAGGTTGTTTGCTTGAAACCTACCAGCTTCTTAGGAAGGATCAGAAAGCGGCCATCCGGTAATTTCCACGCGCAGATATCAAACCTGCGTGCGGGCTGATAAACGCTAAGGTAGGTATATTTGTATTTATCTTTCCCTGTATCGTGCCAGCACGCTTGCCGCTGAAGGCAAATCTTCCCGTTTATGTAAGCACTCCTCCTCCCGTTCCCGAGCGGTTCAACCTGGAACCCGCGTTCTTGCGCTTTCACAAAAAACTCTCCCATTTCTTTCTTAGGGCGCTCCATTCGGCAAATGGCGTGCCGCGATCTCCCGTCGGCGAAACCCATTTGCAGAGCTATTTGACGCACGCGTTCCCGCGTCAAGCCGATGCGTCTGGCAATCTCGGCATGGGTGATGCAATCCCGCTCCAACATGGCGCGGATCAGTTTTCCCTTTCTGTGAACAACGGAAAGCGTGTGCCGCTTAAAACCGCGCTTGTTAAGTTCGAACCGGCAGGTTTGGCAGTAACGCATGGAGTTCGGCATAGCTCATTCATCCAGATTGCAACATAACAATACATGTAACCTCATAAATCCGCTAGGCGTGTCAACCTCTTGACGGGTGGAGCTAGCGATGCCGGGTTCAGGGGCCGCCTACAGCCGGTTGCAGTTCGTCGCGATGAACGAGCTGCCGGGGAAAAGCTACCTTCGTGGGAAACGATTCCTCGATTTGGGGCACTAACTGGGTGTAGAATCCGGGGCGTCCCCCCGGTCGGTCCCAAAGGCAAATTCCCGCGACTGCTGAACTCCTCTGTTCAGAAAAGGAGGTTCCCCGTGAGCGCCCAGCAATTCACACCTTGGCGGTCCCTGGTGATGCTTGTATTCATGAGTGTTGCGCTCTTCCCTGCGGCTGCCGATGAGCGTGGCGACACTCGCCAGCTGAAAACTTTTTTTCAAATTACCATTCGGGAAGGGCCGTCGGCTGGTGTAGTAGGCTATGGCGTACTGACCCTGAACCTCCGATCGGGATCGGACAACTTCACTGGCACGCTCACTCCGGCGGAGGACCCAGACACCGGCGCGCCGTTCTCCTCGGTGCTGTTCAAGGAAGTCGACCATAAGCTCGCTCCCCAAGGTGACGTGAAACAGCTCAATGTGCGCGGCACCCTGCACGGTCACGCCATCAATCTAGTCATGCTCAACGTGAGCGGAGAGGGCAAAGATGTCTTCGGTGTGGGCACCACAGAGAACGCTTTTGGTGAGCCGAGTGCAGAGCAGGGGCTAGGGCACATAGCGGGCCCGGCGGTTGGGCCGGAGGAAGGCGACAGTGGCGACTGGATCGTAAGCATAGTGACCATTCCGTTCCGGGTGCCGCCGACGATCAACAGTCCGAGCACTGCCACGTTCTTAGCATTCACGGCGAACTCCTTCGCTGCTTCGGCCTTCGGCGTGCCGGGTCCCGTGTTCAGCGAGGCGGGGACGCTGCCAGGCGGCGTCACCTTTGGCGCAAACGGCGTGCTCAGCGGTAATCCCACCCAGACGGGCACGTTCCCCATCGCAATTACCGCCTCGAACGGCGTTGCGCCGAATGGCGTGCAGAACTTCACTCTTGTCGTTTCCAGGCCGCCAGCGACATTCGCCAGCGTACTTTCGCCTGCGCCAATCGTCGTCGCGGCGTGGTCTTTCGGGACGGCAAGCGGATGTACACCAGGGGGCCTGAGGGTTTGCCCCCACATGTTGTCGATGACGGTAACTGAAGCTGACAATCCTGGTGGCGCTTTTGCTGCTTTCGGGGCGAACGCGAGTAAGCAGGCCAGTACGGCCGGGTTTTTCAGCGGCACTCTGGCCGAAGGAGACTTCACGATCGTCAACTCTGCCAACATGCACGTTTCGGCCGTGAGCTTATCGGCCGCTTCTGGTAGCCCTGCAGCTACCATCACCATCACCTACGAATAGGCATGAGGTTGTGGCTGATTGCCCTGTTTACCCCAGGCGCTAGTGACGAGCAAAGAAAAAGCAGATTCCGATCTTGTCGGGACTGTCGACTATCAACGAACGCGCGAAGACCGGAAATTCACGGGTCTGGCTTCGGCAAGAAGCCGCAGGCTAAAAAGATCCGCCATACATCGGTCTAGGAACGCGGCGCGGAAACCGAGGCGTCTCGGAGGGAGCGGGAACGGCGCAGGCGTGAGAAGAATTTGTTGGCGCTGGCGATGTCGCGTGCGATCTGGGCGCGCAACTCTTCGGGGCCGCTGAATTTTTTCTCCTCGCGAAGGCGCTTCCAGAACCGGACTTCCATTCGCTGCGGTGCTGTCTCGAGCTGAGCGTCGAGCAAGTGCGTTTCGATGCTCAGCGAGGAGCCGTTGAACGTCGGCCGCATGCCGATATTGGTGACGGAGCGATGACTGCGCGCTCGTCCGTCAAGGCAAGTGCGCGTGATGTAGACACCGCGAGCGGGAAGGAGTTCTTGCTCGGCGGCGAGATTCAAAGTGGGGAAGGTGAAGCGGCGCCCCGTCCCTGTGCCGCTGACGATTTCACCGGTGAGAGCGAAGGGCCGACCCAGAAGACGCGCGGCGTGGGAGACGTCGCCTTCGGCGACTTCCCGGCGAATGATGGTGCTGGAAACCACTTCTGCGCGATAGACCACCGGAGGAACAATCACGACGTCGAATTCGTGCTTGGCGCCAAGCTCGGTGAGCAGCTTCACGTCGCCCGCCTGCTTATGCCCGAAGCGGAAATTTTCGCCGACCAGTATGGCTTTTACCCGCAGATCGCGGACAAGAATTTGCTCGACGAATTCGGCGGGAGATAGCCGCGCGAGATCGAGTGTGAACGGGAGGACTACCACGGCTTCGAGGCCGAGAGCGTTGAACCACTCGAGGCGCTGCGCGTTGGTGGATAATCGCGGCGGCGCTGATTCCGGGTGAAGCACCTTGCGAGGCGAGGGATCGAAGGTGAGAACCGTCGAAATCGCGTTGAGGGTTTGGGCGCGCTCGACGGTGGCGCGAAGGATCGCTTGATGGCCCAAATGGATGCCGTCGAAGTTGCCGATGGCCAGGACGCTGGCGTGGCCGCATTTGGCGTAGCGCGAGGCCCAGGCCTGCGAGGAGAAAAAGGCCGTCAGCCCCGTTGAGGTTACCCCGCTCATCGCGGCTGGCGATCCCTGCGAATCCGCGGACTGGCGCGAAACATCATCCGCAGCGTCCAGCCGCACGTCAAACTCAAGGCCATCATAGGCGAGTTGCACGTGCGGGTAGCCCATTCGAACGAGGCGCGCGTTGGTTTCGGCGTGCGGCAGGTCGTGGGCAATGTGCGTGAACCACGCGCGGCGCGGCTTGAGCTCTTGAATGAGCGCGAGGGCTTGTTCCACCGTCTGGTGCATGGGGTGGGGAATGTCCCGCAGAGCGTCGAGGATCAGTTCGTCGAGATCTTGCAGCAGCGCCATCGACGAGTCTGGGATCTTGCTGAAGTCGGTGAGATAGGCGGCGCGCCCGAAGCGGAAACCCAAAACTTGCATGTCTCCGTGGAGCATGGGCACGGGAACAAAGGGGTTGCCGAGAAGTTGAATCGGACGATCGGCAATGTTCAGCGTCACGCTCGGGACAGTGCTGAGCGTCGGTTTGTCGTCGAACACATAGGCGAACACGCGGCGGATGATGCGAAATGTTTCTTCGTTGCCGTAGACAGGCATTGCTGACCGCTGGCGGATATTGAAGGGGCGAATATCGTCGAAACCGAGGATGTGATCGGCGTGACCGTGGGTGAGCAGAATGGCGTCGAGGCGTTCCAGTCCAACGCGTAGCGCCTGCTGGCGAAAGTCAGGAGTGGTATCGATTACTACATTCTGGCCGCCGCGGGAAATCAGAAGGGAAGGACGAAGGCGTTTATCGCGAGGGTCAAGTGATTTGCACACGGAGCAAGAACATCCGAGCGTAGGGACGCCCATGGAGGTGCCGGAGCCGAGAACCGTAATTTTTAGGGGAGCGGCAGGCATAGTGAAAGCATCGGAGCCAATCTTTCGGCGGCGGCGGGGCCGACTGCCGCGCGTTTCCTAGGGGCGGGCCTTGGCCTTGGCTTTGGCGGCCTCGGCCGCGACGGCCTGATTGATCTCGAGAAAGGTCATCTTCAGCTTGCCCAGGAGATCCAAAAGCATGTTGTCTTCTTCGGGCGCAAGATTGCCCTTGGTCTTTTCGTGCAAGGCATCCAGCATGTCGATCAGCTCGCGGGCGGCGTCGGGATCGATCACCGGCTGGCCAGTGCGCGGGTCGGCGTAGGCGCCCAGGACCATGGCGGCGTTGCTCCCTAACATGCGAATGAGATTTTCGAACGCGGGGAGGCGTTTGGGGGTGTCGATAGGTGGCAGCGGAGCCGTTGTTTTTGCCGGATCGGCCGGCGAGACCGGGGCTTTCGCGGCCTCCCGCTTGGCTTCCCGCTCTTTCTCGTCAACGACTTCCTTGCGCAATTCTCCTTCGGCGGTAAAGGGGCGGCGGTCGATTACGCGGAACGCTTCTTCGTGTTTATGGTCTTTATGTTCGGCCAAGGTGCTTTCCTCGATGAAATGTGCAGATTGCAGTTTATCACGGGTTGGGAGTTGGAGTCGCCGGGGAGCGCCGCGTTCCTTTTGATGGAGATCCGAGCCGCCTTGTCAAAGGGAGGGAGGCACCGTAAAGTGGAGCGCTTGACGCAGGATTGAGATAGCGGATGAGGACATGGCTACGCGCGAAAAGCGGACGAGGAAAGCAAGAAAAAGGCGCCGCGGCGGCAAGCGGGCGAAACGGAAACAATTGACGCCGGGCCAGTGGTTCGAAAAGCTGGTGGCCGTGCAGGCCCGTTTACGCGCGCCAAACGGGTGCCCCTGGGATCGCGAGCAAACTCACCAATCGCTGCGCACGTACCTGATCGAAGAAGCCTATGAGGTTGTCGAAGCTCTGGAAAGCGGAAACGACGCCAAGTTTGCGGAAGAGATGGGGGATCTGCTGTTGCAGATTGTCTTTCATTCGCAAATCGCGCGTGAAGAAGGGCGCTTCACGGTGGCCGAGGTGATTCGCGAAATCCAT
>Ga0210400_10002128_pt1 | contig 18784 bp, 17 predicted proteins | sample IncBWH26MmetaG_FD_155456 | JGI IMG/M metagenome (GOLD analysis project Ga0210400, IMG submission 155456) | Forest soil microbial communities from Barre Woods Harvard Forest LTER site, Petersham, Massachusetts, United States - Inc-BW-H-26-M | ecosystem: Environmental > Terrestrial > Soil >...
CGCGCATAGCAGCCACCAGGCGGTCAACTGCATCGCGCGAACCCAACGAAACCGCGATGTGCGCCATTCCTGGGGTCTCACCAGGCGAGTTCATAAGTTCCAGGCGTGCTCCAGAACTTAGCGCGAGAAAGCAGGATGTGAATGGCCGCGTGCTACTTGCATATATTGGACCGATCGTAGCTCCGAACCACCGATGGTAGAAAGCACGTGCCCTCTCGAGATCAGATACCCATGCGGCTGCATGCTCGATTCGTGCGTTTGCCAGAATGATTCCTTCTTCGATCAGCTTGGCGTCGACGCGATCCACAAGCGCATCAATGTGCTTCAGCAGCGTCCCGGGAGAGGCCTCGGTGACCGCTCGGACAAGTAAACCCCACGGTTCCGACAGATGAGACAAGAGGCGCTTTTCACCCGGATGCGGCTTTCGTTCTAGAGCGAACCATACGTCAAAGAAACTCGCCAGGAACGCGGTGACGCGGTGTTGAACGCTCACAATGTCGCCGCGATTTAGAGCGATTTCGATTTGGTGTCGATACGACGAATGGTTTTGCCGCAGCACGGGCCAGTTCTTCATCAGTACCGCACGCCTGAGTCCTTCGGGATACGCCACGCGACCACGATTCTGCAGTCCCTGATACCAACCTCGCGGGTCAAATAGTGTTTCGGAATGAACGACGTTGTACCAAAAACAGGTGGTATACCCGAGCGAAGCTTCGTGGCGCGATAAAATGCGCTCGATTTGCCCCTCAATCCACTCAGGGGAACGGTACATAATATCGACCTGCGTGCCGGTGGATGGATCGCTCCACTCGTCGCCGGGTTCCCAGAAGCGATTGTCGATTTCCGCGCTCTCCCCCAAAAGTGTCCGTCGAAAATCGACCGGCACTTCCCGCACCGTGTACACGTAGAGATCGTAGTCGGACGCAGCGTCGCTAGTTGCTGCCGCACGCGAACCCGCGAGAACCACCGCCAGGACCTGAGGCAGCTTGCCGAACGCTTGTGTTAGACGTTGTATGACATCGCGCGCATCCGTGGGTTGAATGTTTTGATTCATGTCGGTCATGTTTTTCGGAATCCGGCACGGAATTGCATTCGCTTGTCAGTAGACGAAGTCTAGACCAGCCTGCCCTGTATCTTATCGACAAGGAGCCCGGCTCGCGTCAATTCCGCTCGCAGCCCAGCAGAATCTCTAAACACCACCCCACGCATGCCAAGCTGTACAGCCACTTCGACGTTTTCGCTGGTGTCGTCAATGTAAATGGCGCGGCTCGGCTCGATTTGAAAAGTATCCAGAAAAATCTCAAAAATACGCCGGTCTGGCTTCAACACCTTGACCTGCCCAGAAAGCAGCACGCCGTTAAACCAACTCAAGCATTCGAATCGATTGACAGCGACAGGGAACGTCTCCGCTGACCAGTTGCTGAGTGCATATATCGGCACACTCCGCGAGCGCAATTCGCTGAGAATGTCGACTGTGCCAGGGATCTCTCCCCCGAGCATTTCCTCGTATCGTTCGAACCAGGCATCGATTAACTTTGCCTTTTCTGGATGAAGTCGTTTAAGAGCACCGCAACCTTCAGCAATCGGTCGCCCCGCATCTTGCTCCGCGTTCCACGACGATGTGCAAACGGCAGCGAGGAAGTATTCCATCGCTGTTTCATTGCCATTGAATAGCTTGCGGTAGAGGTAACGTGGGTTCCAATCGATTACCACACCCCCCAGATCGAAGATTGCGACAGAATTGTTTGTCATTGCAAATACATTCTATCTCTCTTGCGTGAGCAGTCCATCCTGTCTGAGTCACGGGCTCAGCGGCGCGCGCTAGTCACAGCTGACGCGTTGAATTGTTGCGGAGGATACGGAGGGCGCGGAGTGTGTTCCAGCGGTTGCGGTGGCGACATCAGTCTCGATCTTGCAGGGGATAAATTCAGATGAAGGAGATTTAGCGCATGAACCAGGTTGATGGAGTATCTTGTACGAGGAGAATGGCGGGGTGGGCGGAGATTGCGGAGTGGTGGCTGAGGAGGAAGATTATGAAGAGCAAAATGATGGGAGCGGCAGGATTGGTTGGAGCGTTTGTTGCGGGGATGGTGGCGGCATCGTTGGGCGGCGGGATAGTTACGTCGGCGGCGAAGACGCGGGGGGCGGTGGCGCAGGGGCAGCAAGTGACCGTGGAGGGCGTGATCAACCCGGCGGTGACGGACGAGGACATCGCGTTGCTGCGGCGCGATTTGCGGGCGAAGAAGATGCAGGTCATTGGGCAGAATATGCCGCTTTCGGAGGGAGAGGCGCAAAAGTTCTGGCCGATCTACAACCATTACGTGAAGGACTTGCAGGAAGTGAACAACCAGAAGTATGCGCTGCTGAAGCAGTACGCGGAGATGTGGGCAACGATGACCGACGAAGATGCGCTGATTTATGTGCGGCACTGGCTGGAGGCGGACGGGGAGGCGCAGGCGCTGCGGTTGAAGTATGTGCCGGTGGTGAGCCAGGTGTTGCCGGGAAAGAAGGCGGCGACGTTTTTTCAGTTGGACCGGCGGCTGAACATGATCATCGATCTGCAATTGTTTTCGCAGATTCCGCTGGCGCATGGGAAGGAGTAGGCGGGAAGGGATACCATCGGTATTTTATGGGGCGTGGCGGCCGTGGAGGGTGGGGCGTACGAAGGCGCGTCCACCTGAAGGTGGACGCTACGCGGGATCGGAGATTGGGGGTTGCAGGCCCATGGTGGACAAGTAGTCGCGATAAAAGTGGTCGAGGCGGTGGGTTACGCCCCCGAGCGGAGGCATGGGAGCGTATTCCAGCTTGCCTTCGAAGAGCGGGGCAAATGCGTGGATGGCGCTTGAGGCGAGGGGATGCCACTTTTCGATCCAGGCCTGGATGGTGCGGCGGTTTAGGGAATTGTCTTCGATGACCATGCGGGTGAGGGCTTGGGTCCATTCGCGATGCCACTTGCAGTCTTCGTTGAGGGAATAAAAGATTTGGCCGAGCAGATGGTCGCCCTCGCGCAGCGCCAACTCGCTCAAGTAGCTCATGAATAGCTCGTCGAGCAGAGGCTTGAGGACGAGGTTCAGCGCAACGAACGATTCCGCCCAGTCGTAACAGACGAGCAATTTTTCAATGGCGAGGCGCAGAGGCTGCCAGAGAGGATCGGTCTGCCAGAGCGCTTTGCTGTCGGCGGCGAAGCCAGGATGGACGTGTTGAAGTTGTCGGACGCGGTAGGCGATTCGCTGGACGCGGCGCATTTCGTCGCCGGCCTGAAGGGTGGCGGTGATGACGATGCGCCCGCCGGGAGCCATCTGTCCGATATAAGCAGCGATCATCTGGAGGCCGTGGCCCGGATATCGCAGAGGAGCGACGACGCGAGAAAGAACATGCAGCCATTGAGGGGATAAATGACTGTCATAAGCGGTGGTTTCGATCTCTTCGAGGATGCCGTCGACGAAAATTTCCTTGTCTCTTTGCAGCTCGGTGTACTTCGTGTAGGTGGTTTCGCGGGGATCGCGAAATTTTTCCCAGGAGGTGCAGGTGAGGGGCGAGTCCTGCTGGAAGCGCTTGTACCAGTCCTGGAGCGGGACGTCGAGTTCGAATCTTTTGCCGGTGAAGCCTTCGCCCGTGTAGAAAAGGAGTTTTGAAGTTACGATTTCATATTCGGTTGGCATCCGCTTTTGCTGCAAGAGGTGCCAGTAGGTTTTTTGTTCTGCCATAAAGCCCCCGGGAACAGAAAAGGTGTCCAGTTCAAGGAGTAGTTCTAGCCTCAGAGAAGCGCCAGGCCGCGTCGTCCTGATTCAACTGAAGCGAACCCTTGAAGGCGGACATGACGGTTTCCAACTCTCCTGGAAAGCGGAACGGGCGGCCCAAATGATTTTCGATCGCCGAACGAGTGACGACGCAGCATCGCGGAACAAGGACCCTGACGTAGGCGCCGCGGTCGAGGACGGTGACGTTCTGATTGAGGTCCCTGATCGCGGCGATGATGGCATTGGCGACGGGTCCTGATTGGAGAACCGGGCCAACGGAATCGTAGGTTGCCGACAGTTGGGCAGTCATTGTTGGTTCTCTCCACTCGCGGAAGATTCCGTGGAGATCTCCTCCTCATCATCAGCGGCAACAGGGTCGAGATCGAGAAGAATGTCGCGGTTTTCAACGGCTACGGGGAATGCCTTCAAGCAGGAATTCTGGGGATTAATGCCGCGGCCTGTGCAGACGTCGAATTCCCAATGGTGCCGAGCGCAACGGAGAGTTTTTTCCATTAAGGCGCCCTCGCTCAAGCGGCTTTTCTGGTGGGGACACTCGTCGGCATATGCATAGACGCGGCCATCCACGTTGACGAGCAGAATGTTGTTCCCATCCACGCTCAAGCCCAGCATTTCGCCACCCCAAAGGTCGTCCAAAGTCGCTACTTTGCGAAAGGTCACGGCATGCCCCTTGAAATCACGTCGAAGCGATCCAGTTCCTGAAAGCCTGCCTGTGCGACGGTGAGCGCGGGATCAATTGTTTTGCCGTTGTAGATGAGATCGATTTGGTCGATGCTGGCGACGCGCAAGCTGGCCGCTTGCTGGAGTTTCCGGGCTAGCTGAAGGATGGTTTCGCTTTCCTCAGTCAACATGAGGAGCCCAAGTGTGTCGCCTTCCAGGAAGCCATAGAGAGGTATGGCCATACGGATCCTTTCATCGGACGCTAGGAGCCGTCCGGCACTGTTGACATCCTCGCCGGAATGCAGTCCACAAGCGAAAAGCAGATCCCTCACCCCGCAAAATGCGCGGGGATTCGGGATGACACCGGCGTTGAAAATCGGCAAGTCAACAAAACCTAGTCACCTCACCTGACGGATAGAGGGCGAGTTGCCATAAGTTCTAGGCGGAAGAAATTTTTTGGGCGGCGAGCCAATCGTAGGCGCCGTGATACGCGTCCTGGCCCCAAGTATCGGGCGTAAGACGGAAATATTCGGTAAGCAATTTAGAGAAGTCGGCGGGAGCTTCGCCAGAGAGGATGCGTTTTACAACGTCCTGATGATTCGCGTATCTTTCCGGTTCGCGCAAAAAAATCCAGCGACATGGCTCTGAGCAGAAAATATATTTGCGGCCATCCTTGACGAGGACGTTCGCTGTATTCTTGCGCGGAGTGCCGCCGCTTAACGGCAACTGGCACAAATCGCAGAAGGTGGGCAGCGCGGTTCCATGAACGGCGAGTTCGTTTTCGGCGCCAGGGCCGGTGGCGCGCCAGCGTTCGGCGGTCTGCTCCCAAACGGCATCCATGTCGTCCCAATATTTGGGATATTTCCGGCGCAACCATTTGCGCTCGGCGGGGCCGGGGACTGTGAAGTCGAACCACAAAGTGGCGCGGTAGGAATAGGCGCTGGCGTAGATCATGTGATGGTAGATATTAAGTTCGTCCTCGACGATGTGCCAATACCAGGGTTTCTTAAGGCCGAATTCGTCGAGCGTGCGGACGTACTGGTCGAGGATCCACTCTTCCATGAATTCCTTGAAGGAATAGGGGCGCTGATCGAGGGCGGTCAGATAATCGGTGGAGAGCCCGGTCAAGATCGAGAACAAGCGCCAACTTCGCCAGAACCACTTGTCGAGGAGGTATTGAACGTAGGCGGGATCGTGTTTCATGAGAACTTCGAGAACTGGGTGGCCGATCTGGGCATGTCGGGCTTCATCGGTTTGAATGCTGGTGACCATCCGCTCAAACATATGGTCGTTGGATTCGCGGGCGAGTGAGGCGAGGCCGACAAATTGCAAATTGGTGAACGCGGTTTCGAGTACGAAATTCGTGCCGATGGCGAATTCAATCGCGTTTTGCCCCAGGGTCAATTCATCGAAGAAGTGGCGGGAGGCGACGGCGAACCAATTATTGGTGTGGTAGAACTTGTGCGCCCAATCGAACTGGGGGTCCAAGCGCACCAGTGGATGGAAGAGGAGCAGGGGAATCTGAGTGTGGCGGTATTCGTCCAGCGCGCCAAAGGTGGACATGGTTCGCCAGGCGGAGTCGCGGCCAAACCTGGCGCCTCGCAGGCTGCCGATGACGCCGGTAAACTCCGCGAGCGGCAACGCTGCAGCATGGGCCTTCAGGCTATTCAACCAGGGCGCAGCCAGCTTCTGAATATTTTCCAGGCGGCCGATGGCGTCGCGCACCGCGTAGACGGCCATGTCTTTTTCGTATTGGTTGTCTACGTATTCGCGGTAGGAAGTCTTGAAGGATTCTTCCCAATCCTTCCATTCAGTGTGGGGAAGCCAAGGGTGGCCGCTGATTACTTCGGGGAAGACTTCGTCTTCGCGGACGTAGGTGTAGTCCCAATCCAGCTTGCGGGCGAGAGGCAGCCAATCCTCTCTAGTGAGCATACGTCTCCTGGTGGCTGCGAGGGCGGGCGCAGGGTGCCGGCAGCCAAATGGCAACTGGCGAAAGCATCTGCAAATGGAAAAGAAATCTGAGTATACTCATGTCGCGAGAATCGCGTCAATACAGAGACGCAGCGATTGACGGACGTAATCTTCTCAGCAAGTACCGCAGAGCTATTAAGTTGCGGTGAAGAGAGGGGGACGCCAATGAGCCAGGCACGATCCAACGAGCCCCTCGAGCGCGGGCGGACACCCTTGCAAAAATCCAGAGATTCCCAGAGCGGCGAATTTGACTTGGGGCGGGTGATTGACGCGATTCCGGGATTCGTGTGGAGCGCCTTACCGGATGGCGAGGTTGAGTTCTGCAACCGGAGGTGGCTGGAATACGTCGGGACGTCTTTAGACGAGGCGAGAGGGAAAGAGTTGGCCTCGGCCATACACCCCGAAGAGAAATCCGATTTTGTGGAGAGATGGGGAGCGGCGCTGGCGCAGGGCGAGCCGTTTGAAGCGGAAGCGCGGGTGCGGCGAGCGGACGGATGCTATCGCTGGTTTCTGATTCGGGCGGTGCCTCTGCGCGAAAGCCAGGGAGAAATCAGCCGCTGGTACGGAACGAATCTCGACATCGAGGACCTGAGACGGGCACAAGACGAAATCACGGAACGAAAACGCGTGGAAGCACGGCTGCGCGAGAGCGAGGCGCGGTTTCAGGAGATGGCCGATACGGCGCCGGTGATGATCTGGCTGACCGGAACGGACGGGCTTTGCAATTATTTCAACAAGCCGTGGCTGGACTTCACCGGCCGCACCATGGAGCAGGAAGTTGGCATGGGATGGGTCGAAGGTTTGCATCCTGACGATGTGCAAGGGTGCTTCGACGGCTTTCTGCCGGCGTTCCATGCGCGAAAACCGTTTCGGATTTTCTATCGGTTAAGGCGCAACGATGGAGAATATCGCTGGGTGATCGAGAGCGGCATTCCAAGATATGCCGGGGAAGAATTTGCGGGCTATATCGGGTCCAACATAGACATCACGGACCTCAAGCGCGCCGAAGAAGAGCGAGAGAGATTGCGGCAGGTGCAATCGGAGCTGGCGCATATCAACAGAGTGACGACGTTGGGCGAGTTAGCGGGTTCGATCGCGCACGAGATCAAGCAGCCAATCGCAGCAGTGCACACCAGCGCGAATGCCAGTCTGCTTTGGCTGAAACGCGAACAGCCGGACATCGCAAAGGCGCGGGAAGCCATTTTGCGAGTGATGCAGGATGCAACCCGGGCTTCGGAAATAATCAACCGAATTCGCGTTTTGTTCAAAAAGGGAGAATCGGAACGGGAGCGGCTGGACGTGAATGAAGTGATTCTGGAAATGGTCAGCCTGATGCGAAGCGAAGCGGTGCGGCGGGCGATTTCCATCCAGACGGCGCTTGCGCGCGAGCTGCCTCAAGTGCGCGCGGACCGGGTGCAACTGCAGCAGGTGTTTATGAACCTGATGCTGAACGGGATGGAAGCGATCAATGAAGTGAATCCGGCGGGGGAATTGATCATCACTTCGGAACGGAACTCCGACGGCGAGGTGCTGATATCGGTGAGCGACAGCGGAGTGGGATTGCCGGCCGAGCGGGCAGACAAAGTGTTTGACACATTTTATACGACGAAGCCGCAGGGCACGGGGATGGGCCTATCCATTAGCCGGTCGATTGTTGAGTCGCACGGAGGCCGGTTGTGGGCCAGGGGAAACGCGGAACGGGGAGCAACGTTTCAGTTCACCTTGCCTGTGGAACAGGTGAAGGCGGCTACCAGGTAGGCTGGGCGTGGTCAGCAACTAGCGGGCAGGTTGCGCGTAATGGCAGCGAGTGTTTCGTTTGCAAGCGGAGACAGGGATGATAAGCGCTTTTACTCGTGGTCGGGGATGGCTTTGGCCGACACAGAAGTTGGGAAACGGTGGCGCTGACAAGTTTGCGAACCCGCGATATACTCGGGGCACTCGACACTCTTGTCGACATCGGCGCATTTGCCGAGAAGGAGGTGATCCAGTGAGGTACGGTTTACGTTGAAGTAGTAGAGGAGGCGCTTGTGAGGTTGCCGAGCGCCTCTCTCTTTTTTTCCTGCCTGATCGAGTTCCCCGTGAGTTGATGGATTACCGGATCGAGGTGCCGGAAGCGAACCATCGGAAGGTGGTGCGGCTGCGGGCGCGGCATTTGCCGGCGACGGAGCAAACGGCACCTCGATAATTCGCATATGGGACTCTTGTCCTCGCTAGATTTGACCTGCAATTCGTGACAGAATTGTCGCCCATAACCACTCGCGGAGCTAGTGAATGAGTAAATGGCGAATCCTCGGTCGCGTGTTAGGCGTAGTCGTCATTTGCATAGGCTTGTTTTATCTATGGATTGATTACAGTCTCCGGCGAAGCTTCCACCTTGCATTCGGTCCGCAATTTAGCACAGACATTCATGACCTTAGCATTGCATTCAAGGGACAGATGGGCGCGCTTTATTTGGGCAAAGGCTCATAGTAGTGCATTCCCGGACAAGACAAAGCAACTTCTTGCTGCTTACCGGAGTAACCCTGAGAAATATATGAAATACGCGAAGTTCACTGACACAGTTGTCAGTGCCTCTCAGGTTGGAGATGAGTTGCTCAAGACTCCACCCCCAGCAAGACTTCCCAGCACAAGCGACGAACTTAGCTCCATGAGATCGGATTTACGGATAGACTCATGGGGACATCCGTTTTGTATTGTTTCTACAGATGAGCTGGCTTTTGTCGTGAGCTTTGGACCGGACGCTCACGCGCCTTTTGCCTGCCACACGCTTCGCATTGGCAATGAGATCCGCAAGTCTGAACGGAGAATTTTCCAAACGCCTTCGGGTGAAGTTGTTTTGAAGATCGACAGGCGAGCTGCCGCTCCCTCCTTATCCCAGGTCTTGTCCTCCCCACCGTCAACCCGCGATTAACGCCCTATTCGAAAGCGGAGCGAAACAGTTTCGATACGCGTTTGAGAGACTCCCGCGATACCATAGGCAGGCTATTTGAGACTTTTTTACGAGGTGAAGGGATGCGTCCACGCGTGGATGGAGTGGTGCGAAGTTTCACGTTGCTTGTGGTGGTGCTTTTTGCTGGCGCGGGAATTTGGGCGCAGGAGGCGGCGAAGGGTGGCGGCGATGGCGTGGAGATGGAGTGGGGAGTAAAGATACCGATGCGCGATGGCGTGAAGCTGAATGCGACGGTGTACCGCCCTCATGGACAGAAAGAGGCGCTGCCGGTGATTTTCACGCTGACGCCGTACATCGGGGATTCGTACACGGACCGGGCGATGTATTTTGCGCGGCATGGTTACGTGTATGCGCTGGTGGACGTGCGCGGGCGCGGAAATTCCGGCGGGGAGTTTGAGCCGTTCATCAATGATGGGCGTGACGGGTACGACGTGACGGAATGGCTGGCGAAGCAGCCGTATTGCGACGGGAAAGTGACGATGTGGGGAGGATCGTATGCGGGATTCGACCAGTGGGCCACGCTGAAAGAGCTTCCACCGCATTTGAAAACGATTGTGCCCGCGGCGGCGGCTCATCCGGGACTGGACTTCCCGTTTCAATTCAATATTTTTGCGCCGTACGACATGCAGTGGCTGACGTTTACCAGCGGGCACACGGGAAACGTGCAGACCTTCGGAAACAAGGAATATTGGCAACAGAAGGCACGGGAAATGTACCGGCAGCACCTGGCGTTCGCGGATTACGACAAGCTGATGGGAAATCCATCGCCGGTTTTTCAGAAGTGGATGCAGCACCCGGCTCCAGATGCCTATTACGATGCGCCGGCGCCGACGCCGGAGCAGTACAAGGCGATGAATGTGCCGATCCTGACGATTACCGGGCATTATGACGGGGACCAGCCGGGCGCGTTCCATTTTTATAAGCGGCACATGCAGTATGGGTCGGCGGAAGCGAAAGCGAATCATTATCTGATCGTGGGTCCTTGGGACCATGCGGGAACGCGGACGCCGAAGAAGGAGTTGGGCGGAATCACGTTCAACGAGGCGAGCGTGCTGGACCTGAACAAACTGCATACCGAGTGGTACGACTGGACGATGAAGAGCGGCGCCAAGCCGGCGTTTTTGAAGAAGAGAGTTGCGTACTACGTGATGGGGGCGGAGGCATGGAAGTATGCGGATTCGCTGGAGACGCTGGCGAATGAGAAGTTGACGTTGTATCTGGGGTCGAATGGGAGCGCGGGGGATATTTTTCATTCAGGGAGTTTGTGGAATGAGAAGAAGGTGGGCGCGGCGGCGGATGCTTGGGTTTACGATCCGCTAGATAACCGGCCCGGGGATGCGGAGAACCTGAACGAGGAGGCGTTCCTGACTTCGCAGGCAGCGGTGGCGAATTTATTTGGTGAGGGAGCGATTTATCACAGCGAGCCGTTTGCGGCGGCGACGGAGATCAGCGGGTTCGTGAAGCTGACGGTGTGGCTGGAAATGGATGTGCCGGACACGGACCTGGAGGTTTCGTTGTACGAGATTTTGCCGAACGGCGGCTCGGTGGCGCTGACGGGGAGCACGATGCGGGCGCGGTACAGGGAATCTTTGCGGGAAGAGAAGCTGGTGCCGATCGGGAAGCCGGAGAAATACGTGTTCGATAACTTTACGTTTTTTTCGCGGCGGATGGCGGCGGGCAGCAGGTTGCGGATGGTGGTGCAGAGCTTGAACTCGGCACAGTCAGAGAAGAACTACAACAGTGGTGGGGTGGTGGCGAAAGAGACCGGGAAGGATGCCAAGACGGCCCATATAAAATTGCTTCACGATGCCGAGCACCCGAGCATGCTGGAACTGCCGGTGGTGAAATAAGCGAATGCGGGGGCAAACGAGCGGAAGGCGCTACGGCTGCGGCATTTGCCGGGTGCGACGCAAACGGATCCCCGCTAACCTACGGAATATCCACTTCGTGGAAACCAAAGCCTTTTAGCATGCCGGAGATTGTGGTTCGCGCGTTGGCGGCGGCAGTCTTGAGGATGCCATCCTGCAGCGCGGCTTGTTGGAGCTGGCGCTCCGCTTCCTCGCGAACTTCGCTTTCGAGGTTTGGGTCTGGGGAAGAGAAGAGGCCGGTGTCACGGGAATATACTTTCGTTTTGGCATTATCAATTCGCGTGCTGAAGACTTCCGCAGCAGGCAGGTGAATGGAAACTTTCTGCCCTTGTACCAGGACATCGCCGGGCTGTACATGTGCGAGATTTATCCCCGCAACCACTTCACCGTGCACCACAAGGAGCAGGCGGTCACCCGCCAGAAATTTCGGAAGGTAAGGATTGGCGTGTTCGCCGGAAATAATCTTGTCCATTGTGTAGCTGACGGTTTCCAGGCGCTGTAGTTGCTGAATCTGACGAACCACGGTGGGCTGATCCACGTTGATCAGCGCGCGCCCTCCGCGCAAAATGCCGATCAGGTGCAATAAGCCATGCCCGCTCGACAACCACACCAGCGCCCCCGCCAAAACCACGGCAAGAAGCGCGCCCAAAAAGGTTCCCAGAACCCAGGAGCGCAAGTTCCGGAAGTTCCCCCGCTTTCCGAGAGTTGCCGGTTGGACAGCCTGAGTTGCATTGTCAATTGTCATCATGTTTGCCCAACAACTTGAGTGTAGACCAGGGCAAAAATCAGCGCCCGCATTCGTTCACGACCACCGCGCAGACGTTACTCCCCATGGTTGAGGCCGGAGGGACCCTAGTGGAAAAGAGGGCGCAGAATCCAAATCAAAATGACAATGGGGACCACCGCCGCAGCAATGGCTGCAAATATGATGATTGAGAGGAATATCCAATCCCGGCGGGCGTTGGCGCCGGGCTGTTCCTTTTCTCGGATCAGCAGCCGGTAGTTACGTCGATTCGACTTCCAAAAGACGTGGAAGATGTCGCCTGCTACGGGTATTGCTCCTACTGTGGTTTCCAGAACCACGTTAGCAATCATGCGACCGAGAGTTACCACTTGCACGCCGCGCCGCCAGGCCGCGAACACAATTAAGAAAGATGCGAAGGCCGCCATAGAGTCGCCGATACCGGGGACCCATCCAATCAAGGCGTCGAGCCCAAATCGAATCTGGGTTCCGGGGATACGGAATATGTCGTCCAGAAGGGCGGCAATCTGGTCGAGGTGCTCGTTTGACAAGAGTTCGAATGGCATAGGGTCGGGCCTAAATACTATACAGGCGCGCTCCTTGCACGGGGCACGGATTCGGGGCGGGGTAGCCTGTTCGGTTGAGAAATCGAAGCTCGATCCATCCGTGAAGCTGCCGTTTAGCCTCTGAATTGATTTCATCACTGTGCGGATAGGAACAGCTGGCATAGGGACACAGTGAGTACTCTTCTTGGTGAGCGCAGTAGCAAGGTTGCGTGTCGAGTGAGATCACGAGGGAGAGTCAAAATGAAGACATTGCTAATTACGGGTGCGTTGGTGCTGATGCTATCGGTGGCCGGTTGCAGCTTGAGCCCAACGCCGGCAGCGCAAGGACCACCGGGACCGCAGGGACAGACTGGCCAGACGGGACAGCCGGGGGACCCGGGACAATCCGGACAACAGGGACAGGTTGGAGATGCGGGCCAGACTGGCGATGCGGGGCGGCAGGGTCGAGAAGGGCGTGAAGGTAAAGAAGGCCGAGAGGGTAGAGAGGGTCAGGATGCGCCGTGTCCAGCAGGGGAGCACCGCCATACGAGTTCGGAGACTGGAAAACCGATCTGCGTCCGGGACTAAGGTCCTTTGGCTAAAGCTGAATTCCGAAGAGAAATTCGACAAAAATCCACCGCCGAGCTAAGGGGCGGTGGATTCAGGTTACGGATACGCTTGCGCTCACATCTCTGCGAAGCCGAGATATACTCTGTGGACTTGACACTCTTGTGGACATCGGCGCATTTGCCGAGAAGGAGGTGATCCAGTGAGGTACGGTTTACGTTGAAGTAGTAGAGGAGGCGCTTGTGAGGTTGCCGAGCGCCTCTCTCCTTTTGTCCCGCCTGTCCGAATTCCCTGTTATTTCATGGATTTATTCAGTGCTATCAGGTTTGTAGCCACCCGCACAATCTGACTTTAAACGAGGTGCATTTGCGGTTTATACTGCATCCATGTCGGACCCTGATCCACTGGCAGGCATCGTCCCGCGACGTGTACATCCACGAATCGACGGCGAAACCACCGTCACCGAACACATCGAGAAGATTGAAGGTGAGGTCGCGCTTGATTCGTATGTCAAGGCGCAAACGTCCGCGCCGGAGGTTGTAAAGCGGATTAATGAACTGGAGAACTGCCTCCAGCGCTTAGCTAATGCCGTCTTGGCTTCAGGCGACGTTGGTAGGCATCCGGAATTGCGCACTGCCGCAGAGGAAGCGAAACTGATTCTCAAGAATCGGCTAGAGGTCGATGACACCAAGCATCGATTCCATAGCGAATTGGGCGTATTTAGGGACGAATTGCGAATCATCAAGGACTAGCGCTGGGTTTGCGAGCTAAGTAAACCGGCGCCACGGTGACCCAGAATCGCTTTCAGTTTGGAAGTCCCCGCCAGAGCTATCGCCATCCTCAACTGGCGAACTGAGGAAATCTTTCGCCGCGATTGCGTCTTCCTCTCGCACCAGAATTTTAAACCCCGGGCCGGACCAAGCGAGGTGCTCCCGCATTCCTCCCGCAGTGTCAGCCTGGACCATTGCTTGAATGCCAGCATCTTCGAGCGCGCCCTTCGCCAGGTCCGCCTCCGGTCGGCTACCGTAAGATTGGACGACTACAAGCTTGGTGTGATCCATGGCTAGGATTATAAACCTTGATGAGTGGGATAGCACTTGTTCCGCCTCCGCGTTTTGACCTAGTCATTAGTTTCGGTGCGCGTTTGAGTGAATCCCGCGATACCATTAACTAGGCGGCTTGAATTTACACATGGCGAGAGATGCCTGTATGCGGTAGCTTGCGGAGAAAAAATGAGCGAGGGTATGGGGCAAAAAAAAGCGGAGACGAAGAAGGGATTTAAGGCGGGGTTTGTGGCGATTGTTGGGCGGCCGAATGCCGGGAAGTCTACCTTGGTGAACCGGTTGGTGGGGCAGAAGGTGGCGATTGTTACTTCGAAGCCGCAGACGACGCGGAACCGGATTCAGGGGATTGTGACCAAGCCGGAGGGGCAGATTGTGTTTATTGATACGCCGGGGTTGCATGAGGGGACGACGGCGCTGAACCGGCAAATGATGCGCGAGGTGGCGGCTGCGCTGGAAGGGATTGATGTGCTGCTGTTGATGGTGGATGCTAGCCGGACGTTGCCTCATGCGGATTCGCTGCTGCTGGACCGGGCGCAGCGTTATCAGAACAAGACGATTCTGGCGTTGAATAAGATTGACCGCGTGCCCAGGCCGAAGCTTTTGCCGCTGCTGGATGCGTTTGGGAAGGCCTTTCCGTTTGCGGCGCTGGTGCCGATTTCGGCGCTGAAGGGCAACGGTTGCGATGCGCTGGTGAAGGAGATTTTCAAAGCGCTGCCGGAGGGGGAGGCTTATTTTCCGGAGGACCAGATCACGGATCAGCCGGAACGGTTTCTGGCGGGGGAGTTGATTCGGGAGAAGGCGATTCAGCTGACGTATCACGAGGTGCCGCACGCGCTGGCGGTGATCATTGACAAGTATGAGGAGGGCGCGACGCTGCTGAAGATTCACGCTACGTTGCATGTGGAGCGGGATTCGCAGAAGAAGATTTTGATTGGCCACAAAGGTGACATGCTGAAGAGAATCGGAACTGAGGCTCGGAAAGAGCTTGAGAAACTGCTTGGGACTAAGATTTATTTGGAGATGTTTGTGAAGGTGGTGGCGGATTGGAGAGAGAATCCGGGGAAGGTGCGGGAGTTGGATTGGCATGCGCAGCTGGAGGCGATGGCGGAGGATCAGGTGGGGCAGTTTGGAGGGGAAGAGAAAGACGAAGAGGCGGAGAAAGAGTAACGCTGAGTTCGCAGAGGGCGCTGAGTTCGCTGAGAAGAGGCGGATTTCACACAGAGGACACCGAGGAAGAGCATAGAGGGCACAGAGAAATAAGGAAGAGAGAAGAGAACCCAAGAAGGCGGCGTAAAGCCGCCCTTACATTGCAGAAGGAACAGAGAGCGGAGGGCGGGGCCACCTGAAGGTGGCCGCTACGGACGGAGGCGTTATTCGGGGGCGGCTATGCCTAGAGATTTCATTTTGCGGTAGAGGTGGCTGCGTTCGAGGCCGAGGGCGGAGGCGGTTTGGGTCATGTTCCAGCGATGCTCCTGGAGTTTGCGGAGGATGAATTCGCGCTCGTAGGCGCTGCGGGCTTCGTGGAGCGTGGAGTAGGGTTGCTGGGGACTTTCGGCTACGCCGCGGAAGAGTTCGGGCGGCAGATGGTGCGGCTCGATGCGGGCTTGCGGGCAGACGATTACCAGGCGTTCGACCAGGTTTCTCAATTCACGGACATTGCCGGGCCAGGGATAGCGGAGCAGGATTTCCATTGCGCCGTCGGTGAGCTCGCGCATCTTCTTGCCGTATTCGGCGCTGAATTCCGTTAGGAAATAGCGCGCGAGGACGGGGATGTCTTCCTTGCGATCACGCAGGGGTGGAACGAAGAAGGGAATTACGTTGAGGCGGTAGAAGAGATCCTGGCGGAAGGCGCCGCGGGCGATTTCCTGTTCGAGATTTTTGTTGGTGGCGGCGATTACCCGGACATCCACGTGGAGAGTTTGGTTGGAGCCGACGCGTTCGAAGCGCTGCTCTTCGAGGACGCGCAGGACTTTGGATTGGGTGCGGAGGCTCATGTCGCCGACTTCATCGAGGAAGAGCGTGCCGCCGTCGGCTTTGGCGAATTTGCCGATTTTGTCTTCGCTGGCACCGGTGAAGCTGCCTTTGACGTGGCCGAAGAGTTCGGATTCGATGAGTTCTTCGGGGATAGCGGCGCAATTCACTTCCACAAAATAGGCTTTGTTACGGAGGCTGGCGGCGTGGAGGGAGCGGGCGACGAGTTCTTTTCCCGTGCCGCTTTCGCCGAAGATTAAAACGCGGCCGTTGGTGGGCGCGGTGACGGCGATCTGCTGGCGGAGGGCTTTCATGGGAACGCTGTCGCCGACGATGCGGTAGCGATGGCCGAGTTCGGTGTGGAGGAGTTGGTTTTCTTCCTGGAGGCGGCGCTGCTCGATGGCGTTGCGGACGAGGACGATAATGCGTTCGAGCGAGAGCGGCTTTTCGATGAAATCGAAGGCGCCTAGTTTTGTGGCGCGGACGGCGGTTTCGATGGTGCCGTGTCCGGAGATGATGATGACGCTCGGAGGCTGGGGGAGGCTTTGGATGCGGCTGAGGGCTTCCATGCCGTCCATGCCGGGGAGCCAGACGTCGAGGAGGACGACTTCGATGGTGCCGGAGTGGAGGCGCTCGAGGGCGAGCTCGGCGGATTCGACGGCGTCGACGGAGTAGCGCTCGTCACGGAGGATGGAGGAGAGCGACTCGCGGATGCCTGCTTCGTCATCCACGATAAGGATTTTGGGGCTTGCGCTCATCGAATTTTTTCTTCTGGGGCGGTATCGGCTCCGATGCGTTCGGTGGAGGCCGCGGCGGGAAGTTCCACGACGGGCAATTCAATCAGGAAGCGCGAGCCACGGGGCTGGTGGTCTTCCATGCGCAGGGAGCCGCCGTGCTCGGCGATGATGCGTGCGGCGATGGCGAGGCCAAGGCCCGTTCCGCGATCTTTCGTTGAAAAGTGAGGCAGAAACAATTTGTCCTTATCTTCCGGCGAAATGCCCTTGCCGGTATCGGAAACTGAAATTTCAATAGTATCGGATTCCTGGCGCAATTGCGTGGTGACAAGAATTTCGCGGAAAGGCTCGCCTTCGAGGGCTTCGGCGGCGTTGTCAATCAGGTTGACGATGACGCTTCGAAGGAGTTGGCCATCGGCGCGGATGGCGGGGAGGTTGGGCTCCAAATTTATTTTGAGGTGGATGCCGTCGAGGCGGCCGGAGAAGAGCTGCAGGGCTTCGCCGACGGCGACGTTGGCGTCTGTGGGGAGAAGCTTGGAGGTGGGGAAGCGGACGAATTGCGAGAATTCGTTGACGAGGGAGGAGAGGGTGGAGACCTCGCGAACGATGAGGCCGGCGCACTCCTGGGTGATGCGGGTGAGTTCGGGGTCCTTTGGAATTTCGTGAGAGGCTTCGCGGCGCTGGAGCAGGTGAGTGAGGCGCTGGGCGGAAAGCTGGATGGGCGTGAGGGGATTCTTGATTTCGTGGGCGATGCGGCGGGCCACTTCCTGCCATGCGGCGGATTTCTGGGCGTGGAGCATTTCGGTGAGGTCGTCGAAAACAAGGACGTAGCCCATGTTGGCGCGGCGGGGGCCCAGGGAGCTGACGGTGGCGGCGAGATGGCGGACGCGGCCGTTGACGATGACTTCGATTTCGCGGGAGACGACGCCCATGCGGAGGGAGCGGCGCATCAGCGATTGCACGGTGCGATGGGGATCCGGGCCGAGAAGAGTTTCGAGGGACTCGATGGTGCTTTCTCCGAGGTTGAACATGCGGAGGAGAGCGGCGTTGGTTCGCTGGATGACGCCCTCGGCGTTAAGGTAGATAACGCCGGCGGGAATATTTTCGAGTACGGTTTCCATGAGCTGGCGGCGGCGTTCGAGTTCCTGGACGGCTTGCTGGAGGTTGCGGGTGAATTCGTCAATCTGGGAGCGGGAGTCGCGCAACTGGGTGGTCATGGTGTTGAAGGAGCGGACGAGGACGCCGAGTTCGTCCTGGACCTGCTCGGGAACCTGGTAATCGAAATTGCCGGAGGAGACTTCGCGGGTGCCTTCGGCTAGAGCTTGAATCGGGACGGTGACCTGCTTGGCGAGGAACAAAGCGACCCACATGGCGGCGGAGAGAACCAGCAAGGTGAAGAAGAAAAGAATCAGCAACATCTGCTTTTTCAAAGCGCGCAGATTCTGTTTTAAGTTTTCGTAATCGCGGATCTGCTGTTGAATGAGGGTCCAGCGCGCGAGGAAATCAGGACCGGTACGATAGGCAGCGACGAGTGTTCCCAGTTCCGAGGAGCCGAGGGCGACAGGGACATGCGAGGCGAAAAAGCTTTTGTTTTTGGACTGCCAGACTTCGATGCCGCTGGGCAAGGTATATTGCAGGTTGCCTTGTTCGCCGCTGACGCTGCAGATGTTGAGGGAGCGGTCTTCCTGCTGGTCATCGCAAACCACGCCGCCCTTGACGAACTTGCCGTGGGAGTCGAAAACCCAGACGGCATCGAGGCCAACGGCAAAAGAATGTTCCAGGAAGGCTTCGGGCGTCTCGCCGGCGTGTTGCGCGGCCATATAGCCGAGGGTGTGGAGACGGGGAAGCATGCCACTGCCAAGATCGTTGAGGAGCTTCTGCGTTTGTTCGGAGGCAATTTCGAGGGGGCGGGGGAACCAGCGTCCGAGCGTGCGGTTGAGGAGGGCATAGCTGA
>Ga0210400_10002129_pt1 | contig 18781 bp, 18 predicted proteins | sample IncBWH26MmetaG_FD_155456 | JGI IMG/M metagenome (GOLD analysis project Ga0210400, IMG submission 155456) | Forest soil microbial communities from Barre Woods Harvard Forest LTER site, Petersham, Massachusetts, United States - Inc-BW-H-26-M | ecosystem: Environmental > Terrestrial > Soil >...
GCTTCTTCCCTTCGAGCAGCATACCGTGTTGAGCCCCGGAGCTGTCGAGGTAATCCCCGGCGATTACGCCGCTGTTGTTAATCGCATAAGTGTCCGTCTGAGATGCTCCTGGCGCGGTCACGTCGGCGAAACCAAGGGTTGCGCCCGTATCGCAATCACACTGCCTGGCTGGATGCTCATAGCAGAAGCCCCCGCCGGCCTCACACTTCGATCCTTTGCTTACGCATCCTGTCCCGGACACCCACTTCGGACATCGCAGGGACTGGTTCAAGGGGCCCACCTCCGAGCAATTTTGTGAGGCGGATGGGATCGTCCAGCCCACCACAAAGAAAATTGCAAGCCCTAACAGCATTGTGCTCCTCAAATGCGTCGACATGGCAAAACTCCTTGTCTGCAGCAGTCATTCCTGTAGCCTGTTCGGATTGAATTGAGTTCGCCCGGGAAGGGAGTTGAATTTCTGGCCCGCCTGGCTGGCTGAACGCGCGTTCCCCCATGGGCGCTCTATAAGCCAAGGCGGAAGCGAATACGTATTGAGCTGATGATTCAGGGAATCTGAATCGCTGGAAAGCGTTCTGGACCGTGAAGACAGTTTCATAAATACCTCCGACGAACGGCAAACATTGTAACCCCGATGGGCAAGGTTTCTGTGATCAGCCTGCTCGTTGGGCAGCACTGGGTAGTCAATTTGCGAAACCAGGCGATAGCTCATTTTGACCGTTGATGAGTGTAACCGGGATGTTACGCCAGAATGAATCGCAACACCTCCAAGGCACTGCAGCAACCGAGTCGGCTAGTACCTTGGGTAAACTCGCCGCGATCGCTGAATTATGGTGTATATTGCTCGTGTTTTGGGCTTAACAGGAAACGTCGCCATGCATCGTCGCACCGTCGTGTCAGCGATCTTGATTTCCGTTTTCGGTATATTAACTGCCTCTGCCCGCCAGATCCGCTTTGCTGCAGCGAAGACGAGGGCAACCGGCATCGCTCATACGAGTCGTCTAGCGGTGGGTGACTTCAACCGTGACGGGAAACCCGACCTCGCCATCTCCAGCACCTACAATCAGGTCGCGATTTTCCTTGGCAACGGCGATGGCACCTTCACCGGACCGACGATCTACAACCTCACGTTCTATGTGACTGGCTCGGTTGCGATCGGAGACTTCGATAACGATGGCAAACTTGATCTTGCCGTGGTGGGCGGAGATAAGGCAGGTAATGGACTCGCCTTCCTCTCAGGCAATGGAGACGGCTCATTCAATCCTCCAGTCTATTTCCCGACGACACTGGCTGGAGCCTCTATTGTGGCCGTAGCTGCAGACCTAAATCACGATCACAGCCTAGACTTATTTGTGGGAGGAAACGGCAGCAGCGAGGTTCTTCTGGGAGATGGCAAGGGCAATTTTCAGAACGGTCAACTGGAGAACGTTTTCGGTTTCGGCGTTGCCATTGGCGATTTCAACAAGGATGGCAAACCGGACGCCGCTACGACTCAATCTTTTCCGAACTACAGCTCGAACGGTGTTTCCGTCCTTCTCGGAAATGGCGATGGCACGTTCCAATCTCCACAAGGGTATTCCGGCATGGAAGAACCGTATGCGATCGCAACGGGAGACTTCAACGGCGACAAAAAGATTGACTTGGCGGTCGGCGACTCTCTCTTCAATACAGTCGTAATTCTGCAGGGGAATGGAGATGGCACATTCAGCAACATTGGCCAATGGTACGCGGGCGTAAATCCCGGCGCTATTGCGGTATCCGATTTCAACCGGGACGGCAACACCGACCTGGCGTTGTCCGACTATGGCGGCAATCAGGTTGCTGTTTTGCCAGGGAAAGGCGACGGTACGTTCCCTGATTCCATGTACTGTTCTATTGGCAATGGGCCGTCCGACGTTGGCGCTGTCGACCTCAACGGTGACGGTTCTCCCGACCTTGTGGCCGTCAACAATCTCGATGATACCTTCAGCATCCTGCTTAATGCCTCCGGAACCTATGTCTACCTTACGAGCTCGCCTAACCCGTCGCGTGTGGGGCAACGGGTGACCTTCAAGGTCAGAGTTCGGGGCAGTGTGACGAAATCTCCGATTCCTTCCGGCTCTATATCTTTTAAGGATGGCGGAAAGACTCTGGGAAGCGTTCCTCTGACTAGTGGCACCGCGTCCTTCATAACATCGTTCCTGCGCCGAGGCACTTATCGCATCAGCGCGATATATTCTGGGGACGCCAAGTTCAATCCAAATCGATCAGCCACCCTGCTCCAGAGAGTCGACTAGCTACCTAGTGTCGATCCTGTACGCTTCAGGGAGATGTCAAGTTGGCGCTAACAGCGATTGCACGCTTTGACCGCTGCTCAGTAAGCGATATCGCGATGTTACGACAGTTATATCGTTCCGTAAACGTTGATTGATTCGGGGCCCAGTCGCTGTCCGCAATATCTCAATTACACTCATCGGGGACTAGTGCGTCTTCTTCGGCTGGGGAACGGTCTTCAAGATTACTTCTGGAGGAACGTTGACGACCTTGCACAGCTTCGATTTGAGTGACGGAGCTCACCCGTACGGTCCCCTGGTTCAAGCCACCAACGGGCACTTTTACGGATCAACCCCAAACGGTGGAGCTAACAACGACGGCACCCTTTTTGCCATGTCGGTGGGGCTGAGCCCATTTATTGAAACACGGCCCACGTCCGGCAAGGTGGGAGCGACGGTCATTATCCTGGGAACCAATTTGACGGGCACGACCAGCGTCAGGTTTCACGGCACCCCAGCGACGTTCAGAGTCGTTTCGAGGTCCGAGATCAAGACCACCGTACCCGCCGGCGCGACCACAGGCAAGGTCACGGTGAAGACCCCCCACGGTGCGTTCTTGAGTAACCTGCCCTTCCGGGTTATGCCGTGATCCTCAAGAGTTCGGAATGAAGGGTACGACGCCGCTCTCACAGGTATTTTTTCGTTCCTGGCAGAGCTTTGTTGCAGGCCCTCAAGAGTAGGGGCGTACCCGATAACTGTTGTTAACAGCGATTACACGTTTTGAGAATTGGCTGGGTAGGTCGATGAGTGAAACGGCGATTTTTCAACAGCAACACGCGTTGCCTCCTAGTTTCGAAAGGAAAGGAACTTAGGAAGACATCACCACTGGGTGAATGATCCGCAATGTCTCTAAGAAGCGACCCATTACTGTTTGGCAGTTTTTCAGCGTTCTGTCCCCATCAAATCAATTTTGGACCGAATCTTGACATCTCTATGACAACCCCTCGAATCTGCCGCCGTAGATTGGCAACAAGGGCAGAATATAAGAGGGATTTGTCGGATGTTCCCAAGGTTACATCACGTAAGAACCATCCCCGGCATACATATGAGCAGTTCTCACTCGCAAAGCTGGGTTTGGCTACCAACATTTGCGCTAGTATTTTCCGTCCTGCTGATAAACGGCTGCAGCGGAGGAATGAAACCAACGGTCGCGCCGGTATCCGCCGCCAGTTTTGCCTTCATCGCCAATTCCGGCTCAGGAACTATCTCCGCTTTTACGGTCGGCTCAAACGGTGTTCTCTCGCCCCTACCTGGCTCACCTTTCCCATCCGGCGCCGGAGCGGAGTTTATGGCGCTAGATGTGGTTCACAAGTTTCTGTATGTGAGCAATCAGAACTCCGACAACCTCTCAGCTTTTTCTGTTAACACTAACACTGGCGTACTGACGCTGGTTCCAGGCTCACCCTTCGCTACTGACGCATTGCCTCACGAAGTGGTCGTTGATTCGGCGGGGAAATTCCTCTTTGTTGGCAACCAGAACAGTGGGACTATTTCCGCGTTTAGCATCAACAGCGCCAATGGCGCTCTCACCCCAGTTCCCGGATCTCCTTTTGCCGGAGTCGCCAGCCCGTTTGGGTTGGCGATAAGTCCTGCGGGAAGGTTTTTGTACGTGAACGACATCAATACTAATAGCGTCTCCTGGTTCTCGATAGACCCCAATACCGGTGCTTTAGCCGCCGTTCCGGGGTTAGCGTCCCCGACCGGGCAAACACCGATTGGAATTCTCGCAGATCCGAACGGCAAGTTCCTATATGTGGGAGACCACATGCAGGACACAATCTCGGGGTACAGGATCGATCCTCAGAGCGGTGGGTTGACTCGTATCTCGGGTCCCGCGGCTGTTTCCACTGGCTGCCCGGGGTGCCACATGAACACGCGTCCGTTGCGGCTGGTCGCACATCCCATGAACAAGTTCGCGTACGTGAGCAACGTGGCGGCAAATACCTTGTCTGTTTTCAACCTCAACAATGGCACTCTGTCCTCAGTTTCAGCTCCAGTTCCAACCGGCCAGCATCCGTTTGGAGTAGCGCTCGATCCAACCGGCAGCTTCTTGTACGTAGCGAACAAGGTCGACAATACTATTTCCGCCTTTTCTGTAGACCTAATGACAGGGATGCTCGCTCCGCTTCCCGGCTCGCCATTTCCGGCAGGTGGCACCGCGCCGACAGGAATTGTGACTATCTCTAGACATTGAGTGCTTTTGAATCTGATTTCGCCACTTGACAGATTGCTCGCGTAATCGCCATTACACGTTTTGAGAATTGGCCCTGCCCAGGAGTCAATAAGTGCAATCGGGATTTATCGCCAACGATCAGGCACGCAGCCTCACAAATACCTGACCCGCAACTATTTGCGCACATTGACAGCCACAGAACGGCGGATAACAATACTCTGCACGTTTCAAGTACGCCGTCCAGGGGAATCTCAGTCGGGGGCTTGAACGTGGAGGAAGTATGTCCAACCTTCAGGGACGATCTCAGCCGATCAACCTTCTCGCTTCGGTTTCCCTCGCTTGCCTGCTGCTCTGTGGCCTAGCCAGCGCCGCGCCGTCCATCACTCTCTCCAAAAAATCTGGACCGCCGCCGACCCTCATTCTTGTCTCAGGTCGTGGATTCGCGCCGAACGCAAGTGTGGACATTTATTTTGACAGCAAGGACGAAGCTGTCGTTGTTGCCGATAGCGCTGGATCATTTTCCCAGATTGCCATTCCCGCGCCCGCCTCGGCCCTGCCGTGAGATCACTGGGTGAGCGCGGTCGGGCGTTCCGGAGACCGATGGACGCAGGCGCGATTCGACGTCCACGCAAACTGGAGGCAGTTTCACCGGCTAGGCATGGAGCGCTGGAACCGCTATGAGAATGTGCTCAACGTACACAACGTTGGCAAGCTCCATCTGAAGTGGAGCTATAACACGGGCAGTGTGTCTTCTTCGCCCGCCGTGGCGAACGGGGTGGTTTATGTCGGCTCCTTGGACCACAACGTGTATGGGCTAAACGCCAGCACTGGCGCCAAACTGTGGAGCTACGCCACCGGCGGCTACGTGTGGTCCGCGCCCGCGGTGGCGAATAGGGTAGTGTATGTCGGCTCCATCGACCGCAACTTGTATGCCTTCGGCCTCCCCGGCGGCGATCAATCGAAACAAGGCGCAGCTTCCCAACGCCCCGACCCAAAGACGCTTCGCCCCGACTTCAACCTAAACGCGCCCAAGCCGGTTGTGACTCCGTCAGTCCGCTAAAGCCTGAGGCTTACACGGATAACTGTCGCAACCACGTTTTGAGAAGTAGCGGGGCGGGTCACTGAGTGTAACCGCGATTCATCAGCAAGGCTCTTTTACCATCGTGCCCCAGAGACTAAGATAGTATCCAGTTGAAGGACAGCGAATATGTCGGATTCAGTGCAATATCGAGGTGGCATTTCCGGGATGAATCTGCGACGGGCAACCTTACTTATGGTAGTGGGCGCGCTTGGCTTAGGTATGGTAACAAGCCAATGGACGCAGGCACAGGTGTTCACCGTGCTTTACAACTTCCAAGGGCCACCGGACGGGGCGCTCCCTAGGGGGGCGTTGATCCGGGATGCGGCGGGAAACCTCTACGGCACGACCTTCCGCGGCGGCACTGGGGCCTGCTACACTGGGTGCGGGACGTTATTTAAGGTCGCACCGGCGTCTGGCTGGACCGAGACCGTGCTATACGACTCTCTTGAAGTAGATGCATACCCCCAGGCCGCTGTCGTTCGGGATCCAGCAGGCAACCTCTTTGGAACCACCTCCGGCGGCGGGGACGGGGGATGTTTTCCCTATGGTGGTTGTGGAACGATATTCGAAGTAGATCCAACCGGCAAGGGAAGCGTTCTTCATTCCTTTGGCTCGGGAATTGATGGCGCCACACCCCTCGCAGGCTTGATTCGGGACCCCGCTGGTAATTTCTACGGAACTACTGCCTACGGCGGTACCTTGGGCTTTGGGACCGTATTCAAATTCAGTAGGACGGGCAAGGAAACCGTGCTTTACAGCTTCAAACCCCTCCACGACAGTGCTAGGCCGGAGGCAAGTTTGGTTCGAGATAGAGCAGGCAATCTCTACGGGACTGCCAGTACGGGGGGTGCCCACTATCTAGGAACCGTGTTTCGAGTGAGTAGAAGTGGCAAGGAAACCGTGCTTTACAGCTTCAAGCCCTCGCCCGACGGGAACAGTCCCATGACGGGGTTAGTGCTAGACGCGACTGGCAATCTCTATGGGGTTACTGAGTCAGGCGGCGTTGTCGATGGTTGCCCGTCGGGTGGCTGCGGCACGATATTCAAACTCGACAAGTCAGGGAAAGAGACGCAGTTGTATAGGTTTGGTGGGGGCTCAGATGGAAACGGACCTTCCGGTTTGTTGACCCGAGACAAGAAAGGCAATTTGTATGGCACTAGCGGAGGTGGCTCCTTTGGGTTTGGAACGGTGTTCAAGCTGGACAGAAGCGGCAGACATACGGTGCTTCACAGCTTCAATCAAGCTGACGGAATAGGGCCTAATGGAGCCCTGGTTAGTGATGGAGCGGGGAGCTTCTATGGCACAACCGACGCGGGTGGAGCCTTCGGCCTCGGAACGGTGTTCAAGGTTACTCCTTAAATATACGTAACGCTGAAATTCCCCCTCGCACTTCGGGCACTTCATACGATCATTCGAAACCCGCATCTGCTCGCTAGGCCGAATCGAGTATCCGCAGAGTGGGCAGGTTACGACCAACGATTGCCAAACCTTTCGGAGATTGATTTTCTTTCGGCTGACCATTTAGTAGACGCATCCGATCTGTTCGACATCCAAGGCGGGTGGCCCACCCATTCTAAATACGAATCTGGATCAAATATAGATTGATGGGTGGCCCACTCTTCCGCGTTCTTTGTGTCCAGTCCCAACACATGTTTTACAGTTTGTCCCGGGACATCCTTTACAGTTTTTCCTCAGCTTCGGTGTTCGGAAGCCAGCGTTCGACTGCTGCCGAGTAGCGAGTTTTTAGATCCAGTTCCCGGACCAGGGTGCGACAGTAGTACACCAAGACTCGTTGCTCGACCTGCTCCAGTTGCACCCACTCTCCGCGTAGTGCCTTGGCGATTTTCCAGCGCGCGCCATACGCGTCGAGGTTTCCATGACTCCCCACTTTCAACACGTGGGCTCCCGTGGGATACTCCCAGCGCGGAGGATGGGAATCGTAACTGCGTTCGCTCTTGCGCCACACGGTGGCCGGAGCTTGCATTTTCAGGGCTTCGTGCGGACGCACATGGTTGTGCTCCCAGCGATAAGCATCGAGCCAGGGCTGCGGCTCTTTTCGCGGCGCGCCGCGGGCCTGCAGCGCCCGTTCCAGAGCGCCGTGAAACGTTCGACTTTGCCCTGCGTCTGGGGATGGCGAAACCCGCTCCAGTGCAACTGGATGCCTTGCTTCATCAGCCATACCGTCAATCGCGTCGCGCCCGTGGGCGCCCGCGCACTCCACCACGGGATGCCGTGATCCATGAGCATCGCGTCTGGCACGCCGCAGCTGGCAAAGGCGGTCTCCAGTTGCTCGCGCACCAACTCGCCGTGCGCACTCCATACCGCTTGCAACACCAGCAGGTAGCGGCTGTGATCGTCCAGCACCGACAAGGGACCGACGGCCGCGTTCCAGCCTTTCGGACTTTTGAAATCCATCTGCCATAACTCGTTGGGAGCGGCCCGTTCAAACCGGCTGGTAGCCTGGGAATGCCGGTCCTGATCCCGCACCAGATCGTGACGCAACAGAACGCGGTGAATGGTGCTGCGAGTTAACTCCACCTTCTCCTTCGCCAGCAGGACTTGCAGCTTGCGGGCGCCCAATCGGGATAGCGCTGGCGCATCTGGACCACGCACTGCTCCAACTCCGCCGTGGTTCGCGTGGGACTCTGCCGCGGACGACGGCTGCGCTCTGCGATCCCAGCCAAACCCGCTTCTTGATAACGCTTCCGCCAGAGACATCCCGTGGGACGAGAGATGCCGAACTCCTGGCACAAGGCGGAAAACGACTTCTCCTGTCGCGTCGCCGCCACTACGAACCGGACTTTCTGTTCTTCGACATCCATGGTCTGCCACGGCATCCCTTACACTCCCGCGCTCGCTACGCTCGCGCGGAAGTGTAAAGGATGTCCCGAGACGTTTTGTAAAGGATGTCATGAGACGGAACACGTTCTTTGCGGAAGGGTGGGAGGCGAGGATGCCAGAGGCGCGGTGTTGGAACCCGGTCCGAACCTGGGTTCGCTTTCGCTCGCGCCAGGTTGGCGTTGGAAGGGCGGTGAAAGCCTGGAGTCCGTGCTATACTCGCCCGCAGGATGTGGCCTGAACTGCTCCCCTGCCTCCCGGCCCCACTTAGTGAATAGAGGTAACCGTATACAATCCAAGAAACCCTGCTCCGGAGCAAAGACAGTTTTAGTGATCCTAGTGACATTCTTGCTGGCATCAGCAATTGTTCCTACTCAGGCACGGGCGCAGACGTTCAAGGTGCTGCACACGTTTCACCAGGCGAACGGGGCGCTTCCCTACGCTCAGTTGACTCGGGATGCCGCTGGCAACCTCTATGGGACGACCTCCGAGGGCGGCAGGGGAATATGCAGTAACTACGGTTGCGGCACGGCGTTCAAGCTGAACAAGAATGGAAAGCAGGTCTGGCTGCACAGTTTCAACGGCAAGAACGGGCGGCAACCGATGGCCGGTTTGCTTAGTGGCTCCGCCGGAAACCTCTACGGAACCACCGTCGAGGGCGGTGACATGACCTGTTTTTCGCAAGGCTGCGGCACCGTATTCAAGCTGGACAACTCCGGCAAAGAGACGGTGCTGCATAAGTTCAGTGGCTACCCTGACGGAGAGATGCCGGAGGCACTTCTTGTTAAAGACCCGGCAGGGAACCTTTACGGTACGACCTACTTGGGTGGTGCTTCGGGCGGCTATGGAACCGTGTTCCAGCTAGACACGGCAGGCAAGGAGACGATCCTGCATAGCTTTGCCGGGCCACCCGACGGAGGAGGCGACGGCGCGTACCCGTATGTGGGTGTGATTCGGGATGCTGCTGGGAATCTTTACGGGGTCACCGCTGGGGGCGGAGCTTACTGCTGCGGCGTCGTATACAAGGTAGACACCACGGGGAGCGAGACTCTGCTATACAGCTTCACTGGCGGGTCGGACGGGGGCGGTCCTGACTCGGCATTGGTGATGGACAAAGCAGGAAATCTTTACGGGACGACCAGTAGCGGTGGCAACTCCGAGTGCGGAGGAACTGGCTGTGGAGTGGTCTTTGAACTGTCGCCCCAAGCGGGCGGAGACTGGACAGAAACCACGCTCTATACATTTTGCTCTCAAACGAACTGTGCTGACGGGGAGGAACCTGGAGGCGGGTTGGTTCGAGATTCTGCCGGGAACCTTTACGGGACGACCTACTTCGGCGGCACCTACGACGATGGGGTAATTTTCAAAGTAAACACGGCGGGGAACGAGAGAGTCCTGCATACCTTTACGGGCGGAGCAGACGGAGCAGACCCCGCAGCGGGTTTGATTATGGATAACGCCGGAAAGCTGTATGGTACCACCGAGCTTGGCGCGGACACTAAATGTGCATCAGATAGGCAGGGCTGCGGCGTGGTGTTCGAGCTGACGCCCTGATGAATAGCACAGAATGTGAGGACATGCCCCTCCGCAGGTTTCCTCTCTTATCATCTTTATCCTTTATCCTCCTTTATCTCTTCCCGGCTGACGAAATAGGCTGCCGTTCCGCACGCACCCAGTCACTTGTAGAGCGGTTGACAGTTGTGCAGGATCAAGGCAGTAATTGTGTTATACGGGACCCCGACGGATAATCGCAAAAATCTGGAGGTTGCTGTGAAGAAATGCCTATCCTGCTGTATAGTCCTTTTTCTCGCCTCGCCGATGTTCGCCCAGATCGCTAAACAGCAGTCCGCCGCGAAGTGGAACCAAACCAATACCACGATGTGTCAGGTTCCATTCGGAAACAACACGAGCAAGGGAAACCTCATTGCCGTCTGGACATCGTGGCAGGACACAAGCACGACCACGTTCACGGCATCGGTCGGGGATTCGGAGCATAACGGCGTCAACGGATTCTACCCAAGTGCGGTGGGACCGACCCCGCAATCGGCAGCCAATCCCCCATTTTCCGCACAGATTTTCTTTGCCGGGAACATCAGAGCTGGCTCCGACACCGTCACCGTGACGTATAGCGGGCAGGTTTCCTCGGCCAATTGCGTAATCGTCGAATACGGCGGTGCGGACACACTTACCCCGTTGGACAGCGTCTCGGAGGCCATCAGCAACACGCCGAGCAGCACACTCGACAGCGGCACTGTGGCACCCGCGAACGCCAACCTGCTGCTGTTCGGGGCGGGTACTTGGGATCAGGGGTCACTGGTTGCGGGCGGCGGATTCAACGCGATTCAATCCAGCCCCAGCGGCAACAGCATCACAGAGCAGAATACGAGTGCCATTACGATTAACAACACACTGCAGCGTGCCACTGCCGTTCCCAATCCCACTCCTCCCGGCGGCGGCAATTGGATCATGCAGATGGCGGTCTTCCGGGCCGCGTCGTGGACTACCGCCGGGGGAACGAGTTCGACACGAGCTCACGGACTCCTCTACGCGGACCAATTCCCCGGAGCGGACATTGGAGCGCAGGTCAACAACGCCTTTGCGGCTTTGCCGCTCAATGCAGCCGGCAAGCCGTTTGGCACGATTGAATTGGGTTCGGTGGCCTACAGCTTCTCATCGCCAATCTTGATTAAAAGTCCCTACGTAACGCTCGACTGCAAAGGTGCATCGCTTACTTTCACGAAAGCACCTGCGAGTGCGATCACCCTCTCAGACGCTCCCACGACCTACGATGGAAATGGAGGCGTCCGCAACTGCCGTCTCTATGGGAATGGCAGCGCTGGTCAGATTGGGATCACACTCAATGAAGTCACTTGGAGCCGAATCGTGAATATCGGCATCACGGGCTTCACCGGAAGCGGCTCGATCGGCATCCTCTTCTCGAACACTTCCGGTACTGGAGTGGGCTTTACCGAGAACGATGAATTGGATGATGTGCGCATAGGCGGAAGTCCCATAGATATTGCGTTTCAGGATAATTGCACGGGCCACTCGGGTTGTCCGAGTTTCGCCTACAACTATTTTACCCACGTCGACCTCAGCATCGGCCAGGGAGCCACTGCTGGCATGCAGCTCTCGAACGATGCCACACTGAACGGCGGCGACTACGACATCCGTTGCCGTGGAGACGCGATACACAGCATCACCTGCCTGAGCCTGATACAGTTCGCGAACATCAATCTGGCGCTTTTGAAGATCGGCGGAGAAAACGGAGCCGTCTCCGGTAATGTCGGAGTTTCTACCACCTCGAACACCGTCTTTGCTCCCGTAAATCTCTATGAACAATGGAATGGCGGAACTCCCTGGACAGATTCACTCGCCAACGGCACATACATCGCGTATATCTACACTCCGCTGAATGTGGGCCACATCATCGGAGCCGCTCAGGGATTGAGCATCGGGAATGCCTCACCCATGATCCCGTACTCCGCCACGCTGTCTACAAACAGCTTAGGCGCTTCGCAAATATTCACCTTTCCGAATCAAAGCGGAACTTTCGTCGTAAGTGGGACGGCGTCCACAATCTCTTCGGGATTCGGAACTTCGCCAACCCTCGTGGTGAATAATGGAACTGCGGCCTTTACCCTGAATGTCGGCAGCGGGGGCACCGCTACGACCGGAATCCTTGCGATGCCAAGGGCGGCGAATGGCTGGAACTGCCAAGTGAATGACCTTACCGCCGCTGCGGCAAACGCGGCCTACAACACACGGCAGACCGCCTCATCGACCACCAGGGTCACCGTACAGAACCAGACCACATCGACCGGCGCTGCCGTAGCGTGGGGAGCTAACGATATCCTGGGTGTGAGCTGCTTCGCCTACTAGGCTCGAGACCTTCTGGCGGAAACCGCCATTCCCTGCTAAAGTAACGCGTTAACTTAGGGCAGTTCTGTGTCTGGCCATTGGCCCTGACGTGAACGCCGACTGCAAGGCTGATCTGGTCGACTTTGCGAAGGTGAACTGCTACTACCAATTCACTCCTGGATAGAGACTGGGTATGCGGTAAGCACGGTACGCATTTCCACCCTGCATAACCATTTGCCACACGACTTCGGGGTCTGCGCTCTGAGTTACTTCCATGACCTGTGAGCTTGTTGGATCCTGGAAGAACGGCTGCGACAAGGCGAATTCGACGTCGCCATTGGTCAACTGGCCGATGCTGCCACCCCAGAAAGTGAAGAGTCCGGGTGAGTCATGCCATTGTAGAGTAGCGGTTCTGGTGCTTTCCTCGATCTGGTAAATAGTACCGCGACTTTGGCATTGCGCGTTGCCCGGCGTGCCGCATATGTCTCCACGGTCATCCAGAATTCGGTTGTTTCCATCGTCGAACACCGCGAGAGTCATTTGAGACCCCTTGATGCTGATTGGGAAAGGAAAATGCTGACCATAGAACCATTCGCTCGGATCTCCACCCGCTAGTGCAAGATCGCCGCCCTCGCCTAACCTCCACAGAATATCTCCCGAGCCTTTCCCGTTTTCATAATCAATCTTCAAAATCCAACATTGGTTGCGCATGGAGAGCAGCAGGTTGCCATCGTTCGGTGTGTAGACGAGTGCGTTACCGTGGGTCCAATCCGGGAGGCCGAAAGGGTGCCGTTTTACATCGAGGTGGTCAAGAGTCGACCACGCCCACGCAACCTTGCCAGCGGGGTCGAGATCTATAACAGCATCCGCATTCACGTATAAAGTTCCTGGGTATCCTGGAAGGTCGGTAAAATTTGCTCCCTCCGCAGCGAGCAATATCCAGTGACCATTCGACAGTGGTAGGACATCGTGATGAAATCCTCCTATCACGATTGAGTAACCTTTGGCCTGAAGGCTCTGGTTCACCTGCGCGGGTGTGATCTCCCGGATTGTATTGCCCGCTAGATCGATTTCTCGTAAAATCGTCGCTCCCCCCAAAGTACCTGTGAGCACCAATACAACGAAGTGTCCATTTGGAAGAGGTTTTATCGGGAATGGACTTTTCCCGGCGCCGACGTCGTAGTACCAGATGATATTGCCCGTTAGATCTGTAACTAAAGCCCCCAACGTGTGGTCATTTCCGGGAGTGAGTAGGCTCAGCAATTCCACACCAGAGGAAGCCGTAAGGCTGGGATTCGGTCGTGTGACCGTAAGTGTCGGAAGCGTTAGTGAGCCGGATCCGACCCCTGATGTGAGCTTTTGGGTTATCGCGCCCGTTGTAAACGTGTGGTCTTGGTCCACCCAGGTGCCGCCGGCATCGACGTGGGCCCGCATGTGGTAGGTCGTGCTCGGTTGCATGCCCGCCACGAATATGCTGACGGTTTGTCCAAAGCCCGTCGTTGCCGTCGTCGCGGATGTTTGCCTCCCATAGGTAGTATCTTGTCCGAACTCGACCCACGCGCTGGAGTTTTTCCGTGGTAGCGTCAAAGTGTACTGAGCAACAAGCGGGTTTTGGGTTGCACTTATGGAGGTTTCCGGGTTCGGATAGTTATATCCGGAGCCGCAGGCCAGAGTACCAAGAGTTAAGAGAGTCCATGCAAAGAAAGCAAACCACATCCCCGGGCGTCGGATCTTCATGATGTTCTTGTGCTCCCCTCTTGGCGACCACTCGTACAGGCTGACGACACCTATCCCGTAAGAATGGTGGTCGGCCCGAAGCGAAAATAATACACGAGAGGTGGACGAGTCAACGGCAAAATGTAGTCGGAATCGTGAATACTAAGTACAGAAGAGCTGCAACGATGCGGCACGATCTCTTAAATTTCTCCCGAAACCAAATGGAACGCGCAAAGAAAGCCTTCACACGGTGCGCTAAAAGGACGACTATTGTGGAGCCACAGTTCTCGGAAGCTGCACCAGCGGGCTTTCGGGTGAGCAAGAACTCGCGGGGCCGCCGATTGCTTATCAGGATGAACCAAAACGAAGATGCCGAATTGCGCTAGGAGCGTTCCAGAGTACGCCTGCTATCACCAACCGAGAAACAGATTGTCGGGGGTGCGGTTTTCCTGGAAGATTAATTACCACATGCTGAAGTTTCGGCGTTGCATCTTGGGTCGCGCCGCATCCTTAGTAGACTGATCAGCCACGCCCCGACCGAGATTAGCAAGAAGCTCACGGACAGTGTACGTCGAGCCAGGAAAACACCTTCCGCCTGCGACTCTAGGATGTGCGCCTTGTAACTAAGGTTGCAGTTGTGCAAGCCATGAGTTTACGTTTCTCCGACTCGGATCCTAAGGATGCTGCGAGCGTCGAGTGGGAACCGTGCATCGATGGTACTCAATCACTCGAATAAATAAGGCGAGTGCATCATAGGAGGAACGCAGGGCAAAAGCCGTAGCTGTTCCCAACGGTCAGGGGAGCGCTTCCGCCTACAAGTTGCCCCGACGCCGGATTAAAGGAATACACGTGCAAGCTTGAGTCGCTGGCGAGTATTGCATAAACGAGGCCGCCATCTGGACTGAAGGCGAATCCCGGGGTTTGTGCGGTCATCGGAATGGAGTTTCCTGTATCTTCGATGTTCTTTGCATCAATCCGCGCCACGTAAACCTGTTGTGTCGGTGGGTCGGTCAGGAAGAGGTATTTTCCGGTTGGATCGATTTGAACGTTCGTTGCGCTAGCGCAAGCGGCGAGCATCGAAGCGGTGCAGCGAAACAAGTGATGTCGTGGTTTTGGAACCAGGGGCAAGATATCGATGTAGCCCGTCTCTCCGGGAGCGCGGTGCTCGTCGACCATCACCTGTTCACCGATCACAAGCGTATCCGAATCTGTCCATCCGCTAGCGGGTTGATAGAGGAGGACATCTGGACCAACGGTTCCGTTGTTTGTGTTGAGGGAGCGCTGCTCGTAGAAAGGCCCTTGAGAATTTTCCCGGCTAAGATAAATCTCAGTTCCATCGGCGCTAAAGCCGTAGAGGGAGGCTGGCAAAATGTAATAGGGACCATAGCTGCCTTGGAGCTTCGGATCTTCAAGCAGCTTTCCGTCCGCAGGATTGATGTGAAACAACCGCACTGTTGAGGTATATTCCGCCCCCAAATTGTTGACTTGCGTCATGTAGGCAAAGCGTGCGCTACGATGGATGTTGAATTGAGAAAGCGAAGGGGCATCGAGCGTCTGCACTGAGGGTGTCTGCGGAACACCAGACGCGTCAGTCGCGTACACCGAAAGATGCTGCTGGTTCCCCGCATCGGACCACAGAACGTACAGAAAGTTGTCATTGGGAGCGGGAACGAACTGCACCAGCGAACCACTTGGAATCAAATTGATGGGCTGCCCCAGAGAGGTGAACGTCAACGAGTTTGGATCAACGGAATAAGTTGAAACAGCACCATTGCCAATCACGTAAACAATCTGAGAGCCCGATCCCGCGGGCGGTGCAGTACTGGAAGGTGCGCTGTGTTTTGACATTCCCTGGCAGCCAAGAAGTATGCATCCGGAAACGAGAGGCAGAAAAACTGAACAACACCGGAGCAACCTCATAAATCCTCCTGCAACCAAGAATGCCAGTTGCAGAACCTGAGATGCCAGGCTTAGGCGGCACGTTGCAGTTGTGCCCCTGTTATCGCTGGTTACCGGTAACGGTTGAACCGTAGACCGTCGCCCCAAAATTTCCAAGTTGATTCCGGTTGCCACCGCAAGACCGGCATGCGTGACTCACATCGTCAGGATCGTTTGGGGTCTGTTGTCTTCGACGGTAGCATAGCACTCAGTGGTCCCCACGAGGATGAAATTGGTTCGGCGGCCGATGGTAGTATCGAAACAGTTGTCTGCACGCGAGTCGGCGTATCCGATGGACCGGGAACCCGAAAGTCTTTTCGATGAATCTCAGAATGCTACCCAAATCGTGCACTGTCACCTTCGCTTAGGTCCACCGACAGGAAACGCCTCCCTTCTCGAATAACAGAGGATAGTGGGTACTGCTGAGCGATCAACCGCGATGCACTGTATCATGGCATGCAGTACAGAGAGTAATCAGATTCTGGCTAGAATCGTCACCGGATTGGCTGCGAGATTCCTTATGATGGACCTCAAGGTTGGTCATTTTGCCGCACGACTGGCATCTCCAACCGTCGCGGAGTAGCACTTGCTTACGCAGCCGTTCATACGGTTCGGGATTGAGCCGTAGAGGTGCACGTTTCGGGCGCTCCCCATTCATGACGCCGTCTCGGTCACGTGATGTAGAAATGACTGCCTCTCTTCGGTGCGGAGGAACTTGAAAAACCGCAGGGCGGACTGCAGAAGAACTTCAGGGTTTTCATTCTCCAGGTTTGCTCCCGCCAGAAAGTCCGCACAGATCATCTCCAAACAGTAGCCGCGGGATTTATCTGTGCCCAGCATCAGGCCGGCCATTTCGATCGCCTGCTCGACAACCGATATCTGGCTCTTATAGAGCTTGAAATAGATCAGCTCCGACGGTTCGGTGTCTTGGCCCGTCAGCTCCTTGTCGACTTCGTGTTTGAACTGCTCCTTCGGCATCTCGCGGGCTTTGTGCAACCAGGTTGCACAATCGAAGTCCTGTCCGTCCCGACGCGCCAGTTTCGCCAATTCCACACCCTTGGTCCATCCGACCTCCTTCAGTTCCCGTCGGGCCTGAGGAGGGAGGTGCTCGTGGATCGACATCAGGTAATAGGCTTTCCTTCTCGATTCCGGAAATCGTCGCGTGAGGAAATCGTCGAACGATGCCAGCTTCTCCACTCGCCAGTACTGTCCCGCGCGAACTTCGCACAAATAGCGCCCAAGTTCCACGAAACGCGTGTCGCGTTCCGCCTCGTTCTTCTTTTCCCATGACAGAATCTCGTCGATCTTCGTGAGGACGAAGAGCGCGCGTCGGTGATTCAGCTTCGGCAGCACGGGTGGATTCCTAGTAAGCAAGCTCGTCAAGCCAACCAAGGTTTTCTGCTCCGGAACGTCGCACGAGACGCGTTTCGGCCGTGTGGGGTTTTCCCAGGCAAAGCCCGACATAAGGGCAACTGCTGCAGGGATTTTGCGGGAAGCGAACCCCGCTGTGAGGCAAAAAGTGGGCGGACTCGATTCGCCCGATCGTGTCTTCTGCCAACTGGCCGAATTCGCGGCGCTGTTCATCGGTGATTGTCGTACGCAAGTATTGAATTTCGACCAATCGCTTGCGGACAAAGACGACCTGGGCGACCTGAGAGATGCCGGTCATCCAGGAGTAGCAAACGAGTTGCGGATCTAGAGCGAGCAGCCCATCCGGTTCTTCCGAGTAGCGGCTCGAGGTGGTTTTCCACTCGATCAGGCAGCGCTCTCCATCGAACTTTCCGATCGCGTCGACGTAGGCGACGAAGTCATTTTGTCCGGAAACTGGCCGCGTGAACTTGATCTGCAATTTGCGGCGTGGTTCACGAATACGAATGCGATCGTCCTGGCAGAATCTATCTAACAGTTGAATGCCCTGTTGGAGCATCCGATCCCAAGTGTCGCCCTTTGAGTAGTGCAAGCCTTGGCTCTGGCAACGCGACCATTCGCGGAACAGGACGGTTGCAGCGTCCTCGTGCAGGAAGTAGGCGGATAGAGCTTGTTCGAAGGCGCGGCCGAAGAGCATGGCGGCTCGGGTATCTTTTTCTTGCCAGCCATCGAGGTAGCGGTGGCGATAGCGACGCGGGCAGGTTAGGTACTGGCTGATCTGGGTGTAGCTGTAGGTCACTTTGAGGCCTCCCACACGGCCAGGCTCGCGGGCGACGCGCTCGAAAGTTGCTCCCACCGCATGGCAGGCGCGAAGCCATCGAGATTGAGCAGGGAAGTACCATTTACGACCGTGTGGCTGATTTTCACGATACCGCGGAGCCCGATCAGGCTTTTCTCGTCGATCTCGTCCCGGTCGAGCAGTTCGGCGTCGTAACCGAAGTCGTGCAGAAACCAGTTGAGTTTCCACAGCGCTCTGGGCGTGCAATAGAGGCGGCCGGCAACGGAGTGCCCTGTGAGCTCTTTGGGCTCGAGAATTGAGAAGCGGACGAGATAGAACGGTTTTCGTGCATCCCACCGATGATGAGCTCGCTCAACGCGAACGAGTAGCAGACCATCGCGAACTTGCGACACAGCAGATTGATCGGCGTCGTGCAGGCCTTGGATGCGGCGTCTCACGCTGCACCTTCTTTTGTACCGAGATAGCTGTTGAGCTGGCACAGGAGAGCATCGCGATTCTTATCAGCCCAATCAGCCAAATGCGCGACGAAGGTCTCGACCTGCTCGCGAGTGGCTTCCCGAAGAGTTTTGACCCCGCAGAAGTCGGTGGCGTAGGACTTGACCAAGGTGGCGTCTAGCTGATGTTGGCGAATAAGCTGGCAGAGGTGGTCACGCACTGTTCGACCACCGTAATTTCCGTTAGTCGGTTGGGGAGGAAGC
>Ga0210400_10002130_pt1 | contig 18780 bp, 11 predicted proteins | sample IncBWH26MmetaG_FD_155456 | JGI IMG/M metagenome (GOLD analysis project Ga0210400, IMG submission 155456) | Forest soil microbial communities from Barre Woods Harvard Forest LTER site, Petersham, Massachusetts, United States - Inc-BW-H-26-M | ecosystem: Environmental > Terrestrial > Soil >...
ATGCCGGCGGCGAAATTTCTACCGCAGGAACCGAGCACCAACACGATGCCGTTGGTCATGTACTCGCAGCCATGGTCGCCAACGCCCTCGACGACCGCAGTCGCTCCCGAATTGCGGACGGCGAAGCGTTCGCCGGCGACTCCGTTGAAGAAGGCCTCGCCGCCAGTCGCGCCATAAAGGGCGACGTTGCCGATGATGATATTTTCTTCCGCGGCGAAGCTGGAGGCGCGCGGCGGAAACACCATGATCCGGCCGCCGGAAAGGCCTTTTCCAACGTAGTCGTTGGCTTCGCCTTCGAGCGAAAGTGTGACTCCGCGGGCCAGGAACGCACCCATGCTCTGACCAGCGGAACCGGTCAGGTGAATGCGGACGGTGTCGTCAGGCAGTCCGGCAGAGCCGTAACGGCGGGCGATTTCACCGCTCAACATGGTGCCAACGGAGCGGTGAATGTTGCGCACCGGGAACTTCACTTCGATGGGCGCAAGAGTGGTGAGCGTGTCGTGCACCTGCAGAAGAATCTTGTGATCGAGCGCCTGCTCCAGACCGTGATCCTGCGCGTGCACGCAGCGGCGGGCGACTCGCGACGGCGTGGGCGGGTTGTAGAGAATGGCGGAGAAATCCAGGCCCTTGGCCTTCCAGTGATCTTTCCAGTGGTCGACGGCAGGCTCTACGTCGAGCATGTCGACCCGGCCGACCATCTCGTCGACGGTACGAAATCCGAGGCCGGCCATGTGCTGCCGAAGTTGTTCTGCAAGAAAGAAAAAGAAATTAATGACGTGTTCGGGCTGACCTTTAAATTGCTGGCGCAGCACGGGGTCTTGCGTGGCGATGCCGACCGAGCAAGTGTTGAGATGACACTTGCGCATCATGATGCAACCCATAGCGATCAGGGGAGTCGTGGCAAAGCCAAATTCTTCGGCGCCGAGGAGAGCGGCGATGGCCACGTCGCGGCCGGTTTGCAGCTTGCCATCGGTCTGCACGCGGATGCGGCTGCGCAGGTCGTTGAGCAGCAAAACCTGCTGAGTCTCGGCGAGGCCGAGCTCCCAGGGAATCCCGGCGTGCTTGATTGAGCTGAGCGGGGATGCACCGGTGCCGCCGCTGTCGCCGCTGATGAGGACCACGTCGGCGTGCGCTTTGGCAACGCCGGCCGCAACCGTGCCGACGCCGACTTCTGCGACCAGCTTTACGGCAATGCGCGCATGCGGGTTGACGTTTTTCAGGTCGTAGATGAGCTGCGCGAGATCCTCGATCGAATAGATGTCATGATGCGGCGGGGGCGAGATCAGTCCGACGCCGGGAATGGAATGGCGGATGCGCGCGATCACTTCGTCGACCTTATGGCCGGGAAGCTGGCCACCCTCGCCGGGTTTGGCGCCTTGCGCCATCTTGATCTGTAATTCGTCAGCGTTGACCAGGTAGTTTGCAGTCACGCCGAAACGCGCCGAGGCTACCTGCTTCACGGCGCTGCGACGCAGGTCGCCGTTCGCGTCGGGCTTGAAACGTTCTTCGTCTTCTCCGCCCTCGCCAGTGTTGGATTTGCCGCCGATGCGGTTCATCGCGATAGCAAGAGTCTCGTGCGCTTCTTTAGAAATCGACCCGAACGACATGGCGCCAGTGGTGAAGCGCTTCACGATTTCCTTGGCAGGCTCAACTTCCTCAAGCGCGACCGGCGCGTCGCTCTTCTTGAACTTCATCAGACCGCGCAGCGTGCAGAGGTTCGCGTTCTGGTTGTCGATCAGGTCGGTGTATTCCTGAAAAGTCTTGAAGCTGTCTTGTCTAACGGCTTGTTGCAATTTGCTGATGGTCGCCGGATTGAGCAGATGATATTCGCCATTCACACGCTGGTGATAGCTGCCGCCGACGGAAAGTTCGGTTTCGAACTCGGTCAGCGGACGAAAGGCATACTCGTGCTTGAGTTGCGCCTCGGCAGCGAGAACCGAGAGGCCGATGCCTTCGATGCGCGAGGTGGTACCGGCGAAATAGGCGTCGACCAACTCCTTGTTCAGGCCGATGGCTTCGAACACCTGCGCGCCCTGATAACTTTGCAGCGTCGAGATCCCCATCTTCGAAAAAGTTTTCAGCAGGCCCTTCTTGATGGCCTTCATGAAATGCTTCACGGCGATCTCAGGAGTGATGCTGTCGCCCAACTCGCCACTGAACACCAGATTCTCGACGCTCTCAAGCGCTAGATACGGATTGATCGCGCTCGCGCCGTATCCGCTGAGCAGCGCGAAGTGCATGACTTCGCGGGGCTCGCCGGATTCGGTGATGAGCGCGACCTGAGTTCGGGTTTCTTCGCGCACTAACAAATTGTGAACTGCAGCCAGCGCGAGCAGGCACGGAATGGGCGCGTAATCTTTGTCCACGCCGCGGTCGGAAAGGATCATCAGCGAGTATCCGGCCTTTACCGCAAGTGAGGCTCGCTGGCAGAGTTCGTCGAGAGCGCGCTTCAGGCCCGCTTCGCCATCTTTCGCGCGGAACAGAGCAGGCAAAGTCGTGGCGAGCAGATCACGATTCGAAACCCGGCGCAGCTTTTCCAGTTCGCGATTCGAGAGCAGCGGATGCGCCAGCTTCAGCATGTGGCAGTTCTCGGGCGCTTCTTCGAGAATGTTGCGCTCGCTGCCGATGTAGCTGATGAGCGACATCACCATCTCTTCGCGGATGGGATCGATGGGCGGGTTCGTGACCTGCGCGAAAAGCTGTTTGAAATAGTTGAACAACGACTGCGGCTTGTCGGAGAGGCAGGCCAGCGGCGTATCAGTGCCCATGGAACCGATCGGTTCTTCGCCCTTCGCGGCCGTCGGCGTGAGAATCATGCGGAGATCTTCGTCGCTGTAACCGAAGGCTCGCTGGCGGCGGAGGAGAGTCTCGGCATCGGGAAAATGCATGCGCGAGGGCTCAGGCAGTTCGTCGATGGTGATCTGATTTTCTTTCACCCATTGCGTGTAGGGCTGGCGCGATGTGAGCTTCTCCTTGATTTCCTTATCGGAGACAATGCGGCCTTCGACGGTGTCAACCAGGAACATTTTTCCGGGCTGCAGGCGGCCTTTACTCTTGACCTGCTCGGGCGCGATGTCGAGCACGCCGGCTTCCGAGGCCATCACCACAAGATCGTCATGCGTGACCACGTAGCGGCCAGGGCGCAGGCCATTGCGGTCGAGCGTCGCGCCGATGACGCGGCCGTCGGTGAAGGCGATGGCGGCAGGCCCGTCCCACGGTTCCATCATGCATGCGTGATACTCGTAAAAAGCGCGCTTCTCCGGCTTCATGTGCGGATTGCCCGACCAGGCTTCGGGAATCAGCATGGCCATCACGTGCGGCAAACTGCGGCCTGACTGGAGAAGCAACTCGACTGCATTATCGAAATTCGATGAATCGCTACCGTCCGGCGCGATGACAGGATGCAGCTTTTTGATGTCCTCGCCGAACAGCGGAGACTGCAGCAGCGACTGGCGGGCTTGCATCCAGTTGACGTTGCCACGAAGAGTGTTGATCTCGCCGTTGTGGGCGACGTAACGATACGGATGGGCGCGCTGCCAACTGGGAAAAGTATTGGTCGAGAAACGCTGGTGCACCAGGCACAAGGCGCTGACCGCGTCGGGATCGGAAAGCTCGCGATAGAAATTGGTGATCTGCGAGGCCAGCAGCAGGCCCTTGTAAACAATCGTGCGACAAGAAAGCGATGGGATGTAGAACATCTCCGCATCTTCCACACCAGACTCGCGAATTTCATTTTCGGCGCGCTTGCGCACGACGTAAAGTTTGCGCTCGAAGGCGTCTTCGCCCATCCCCGGCGCGCAGCGCACGAAAATCTGTTGAATATAAGGCTGCGACGCGCGCGCCACGCGGCCAATCGCCGAGGCGTAGACGGGAGTGTCGCGCCAGCCGAGAAGAGTCAGACCCTCCTCGCGGACGATGCGTTCGAGGATGCCTTCGCATTGCAATCGCTGATGCTTTTCGACCGGCAGGAACGTCATGCCGACGCCGTACGTTCCTGCCTTCGGCAGCGCAAAGCCCAGCTTCTCGCATTCACGGGCGAAGAACTTATGCGGAATCTGGATGAGCACGCCGGCGCCGTCGCCGGTTTCCGGATCGCAGCCGCAGGCACCGCGATGCGCCAGGTTGAGCAGTACCTGAATTCCCTTGCGGATAATGTCGTGACTTTTATGGCCGCCGATGCTGGCGACGAACCCGATTCCACAGGCGTCGTGCTCGTGCGCCGGGTGGTAGAGACCCTGGGCGAAGGGCAGGCCGTTTTTCGGGTTGAGACGCGTCGTCGTCAGCTTCGTCATGGAATCCGACTTCGTCCGGTGAACTGAATTCCTTTCGAATCATTTGTTCTGGGCGGCGCTTGCGAGGGGCGACGGGGCGTCGCACACTTCTGCTCAGGAACAGACTTAGTATTCTGGTACTTGAGCCCAGGCAAAGTACAATGCAGAATTTCGATGCAAGGCATGCAAATTTCAGGCCCGTCCGGACATGGACGATGCCGAGTAAATTAACCTCGGATTGAGGAGAGTTCGTTATAATTCGCTGCAAACACAATGGACTTCGATCAGCTCATCACGTTCCTGGAAGTGGCCCGGCAAGGCAGTTTTTCACGTGCGGGCGAGAAGGTTTTTCGATCACAGTCGGCGGTGAGCGCGCAGATCCGCCAACTCGAGCAAGAGTATGGCGACCGCTTGCTCGACCGTTCGGGCAAGACGGTAAAACTGACTCCAGCTGGCCAGGTGTTTTTTGAATATGCCGAGCGGCTGAAGGCACTGCGCGACGAATCGCTGATGGCGGTCGCCGACCACAGCGGCACCCCCCGGGGCACGCTGCGGGTCGGCGCCAACGAGGCCACGTGCCTCTATGTTCTGCCCGAAGTGTTCGGCGAATATTGCCGGCGCTATCCTCCAGTGCAGATCAGCATTTACCGCAATTTCAGCTACAAGATTGTAGAGAAGCTCGAGAACGGGCAGGTCGAAGTCGGCATTCTGACCTTGCCGATTCAATCTCCGAGTTTGAAAATTCAACCGATTTTCCGGGATAAGCTGATGCTGATGGTGAGCCCGAAGAATCCGCTCGCCAAGTTTAAGGTGGTGCCGGTGAGCGAGATCGTCAAACAGCCGTTGCTGTTTCCGAAGACGGGACATACGCGCAGGCTGCTGGACAAGCTGTTCCGGCCGCACGCTGCCGAGTTGCGGGTTCGGATGGAACTGCCGAGCATTGGGATGATCAAAAGCTTTGTGGCGGCAGACCTGGGCGTATCGCTGATCAGCGCGTCATTCGCGCGCGATGAAGTGCAGTCTGGGCGGGTCAAGCTGATTGATCTGGAGGACGTGGTGCTGTATCGCGAGCTCGGACTGGCTTACCGGCGGGACCGGACGCTCTCGGTGGCTTCAACGGCATTTGTGGCGCTGCTGCGGCAGTTTGCCACGCAGCTGAAGAAGACCGAGGAATGAGCGGTTTAGCTGCCGATCGAGCTTCGCCCGATGGACAACCGACGACGCCGTCCCCACCTTTACCGTCGTCGAACCCTGGTTAACTTAGACTTCATCTGAAATTCAGATTGTTTCCATCGTAATTTTGAATTTCCCCTGGACCGGCACGCCAGCTACCCTGATGTTGCGTTTCTTATGAACACCTCCATCCAGAAGGCCACGCGAATTACATCGACAGGCACAGATATGTCGACACGAATTACGTGTCTTCTGGAGGACGGGATCGGATGAAGTAAAGCACTCTTAAGAGAATCACCCGAACCCACCGCCAGAAGCGATCTGGCGGTGGGTTTTTCTTTGCGCCAAGAATTAGAAACGGAGCTGGCAACATGAGCGGACAGGTAGAAAGACGTGGAAATGAACGACAGAAACCAAGCCGATTCGAGCGCGGAGACGATGTGGTCGTAATGAAATTTGGTGGCACGTCGGTGGAGGATGCGCCCGCGATCCGCCGGCTTATTGGCATTGTTCGCGACAGCATTGTTCGCGACAGCATTGTTCGCGACAGCATCGTTCGCAACAGCGTTGATCGCCACAGCAATGTTCCGAGCAGCATCGTGCGGAGCAGGGCGGCGGCGCGGCCGGTGCTTGTGGTCAGCGCACTCGCCGGCGTAACCGATCACCTGCTGGAATCGGGGGCCGCGGCTGCAAAGGGCCATCTCGGCTCGGCCCTCGCGACGGTGCGGGATATTTATGTTCGCCACGAACAACTGGCGGACTCGCTGGTCGATGACTCGGCATACAGCGCGCTCGATAGAGAACTGCGCGGAGAGTTCCGGGCTTTGGAATCTCTGCTGCACGACCTGGACAGCTCGCGTCAATTGGATCTCAAAGCGCAGGACTATCTGCTCGGCTTCGGGGAATGTTTTTCGAGCCGGCTCGTGAAGGAAGCTCTTTGCGACGCTGGAATCCAGGCGGCGCACGTGGACGCGCGGGCTTGCATCGTTACTGACGCGCGCCATGGTCAGGCGAATCCGGAGTGGGATGCAACGGAGCTGCGCCTACAGGAGGCTTTGAGTCCGCTCTTGGAGCTCGGTCAGCTGCCCGTGCTGGGAGGATTCATCGCCTCGACGGTCGACGGTGTTCCGACGACGCTGGGGCGGGGAGGGTCGGACTATAGCGCCGCGATTGTAGGTGCTGCGCTGTGCGCGGCGCGAGTCGAGATCTGGACGGATGTGGATGGCATCATGACCACGGATCCCAAGCTCTGCTCCGATGCCCGCGTGATCCGCAAAATAAGTTTTGATGAGGCGGCAGAGTTTGCTCACTTTGGGGCGAAGGTGCTGCATCCGGCGACGCTGGCGCCGGCGATGCGCGAAAACATTCCGGTTTACGTTTTGAATTCGAGACGACCGGAGGGTGAAGGAACGGAAATCGTTGCCCGGGCCAGAACTGGCGACGTGGTGAGCGGCATCACTGCGAAAAGAAACGTGGCGGCGATTGAAATTCAATCCGCGGACACCGTCGATTCAGAACTGCTGCGCACTGTGTATGCGGTGTTTGACCGGCACGCCTGCTCCGTCGATGTGATGGCGACTTCGCTCGAGCGCATCTCGTTGCTGGTAGAATCGACGGCGGCGTTGCCCGCGATCACGGCCGAGCTTCGTGGTGCAGCCCAGGGCGTGGCCGAAGTGCGATGGGAAAATCACAAGGCGTTGGTGTGCCTGGTGGGTGAGAACATTCGACGGCAGCCGGAGGTGGCGAGCCGCGTGTTCGCGGCGGTCTCGGATATGGATGTCCGCGTGATCTGCCAGGGCGCTTCCGACCGGACGATCTCGTTCTTGGTTGAGGAGTCGAAGGTCGAGGAATCAGTGCAACGACTGCACGGAATATTTTTTCCGCAACCGGAATCCGCCCCCGACTGGGGAGGGAGTTCCAGCGCGTTCTGCCAGGCGGGTTAGCGGAAAACCTTCAACCACAAAGGACACGAAGGGTCACGAAGGAAACAACGTTGCCGCAGAATTCCTTCGTGAACCTTCGTGTCCTTTGTGCTTGAGGCCTTCGCGCTTAGTTGCCGAACTTCGCAGCTTTCGACCCAACTGCACTCGCCGACGCGGCCACAGGCTCAATGATGTGCAGGCCGCATTCGGTTTTGGCGAATCCAGGCCAGCGACCCGCCCGTGGATCTTCTCCAGGCCGCACGGCGCGTGTGCAATGCGTGCATCCGATGCTGGGATAATCCTGATTGTGAAGCGCGTTGTAGGGAACATCATGATCGTGGATGTAGCGCCACACCTGCTTCGACGTCCAGTCGACCATGGGATTGATCTTCACCAGACCGAACTTAGCATCCCATTCGATTCTGTGCGCGGTCGAACGAACCGAAGTTTGGTCGCGGCGGATGCTGGTGATCCACGCGCTCAACTCGCCGAGTTTGCGGCGGAGCGGTTCGACTTTTCGCAGATTGCAGCAGCGGTCGGGATCGCGCGTCCAAAGCGCGGTACCGTGGGTGCGCTCCTGCTCTTCGGGCGAGAGCACGGAATATACTTTTTCGATCGCGATGCCGTATTTCTCTTCGATCCGGTCCATCAGGTTGTAGGTTTCAGGAAAAAGGAACTCGGTGTCGATGGTGAAGAGACGGAAATCCTTGCGCACCCGCGAAGCCATATCGATGAGCACCATGCCTTCGGCGCCGAATGCCGAGGAAATGGCCACGCTATTTCCGAAGGTTTCGAAGGCCCAGGCCAGAGCGCGCTGTGGAGTCCAATGTTCGGAGGCGTGCTGAACGGCTTCGATCTGCTCTTCTAGTTGCTCTCTGACTGCGGGTTGGAGTTGATGGGTCACGCGAGCGGCTCCTCATTTGCTTCGAAGTTGGTTCTGAAGTCGGTTATTGCAAGTGAATCTGCGAATAGCGCAGCGGCGGATGCAAGGTTGCCCGCGGCAGAAATGCGGGACACTCCAAATTGCTGCGCTAATCCGACCGGATCGGCAAAATGCTCGGCGAAGCGGACGACTTCTCCCACCACCAGCAGCGTCGGCGCGGCCAGCTTCGGCACCTGCGACAATTCGGCGAGCGTGGAACGATGGGTTCGCTGCTGCGGAGTGGTCGCGCGAGAAATGACGGCACAGGGCGTCTCGCTCGCCAATCCGGCGGCACTCAGCTTAGCAGCGACCTCGAAATACTTTTGTCCGGGCATGTAGATCACCAGCGTCGCGCCGCTTCCAGCCAGCTTGCTCCAGTTGGCGGCTTCACTTCCCGGCGCCTGATGCGCGGTGAGGAACACGAGCGCGGACGAGGCGCGGCGATGGGTCAGCGGAATCTGCGCGGCAGCGGCCGCGCCCATGGCGGAGGTGACGCCGGGAACGATTTCGAACGGAACGTTGGCGCGGCGCAGAGATTCGATTTCTTCACCAGCGCGTCCGAAGATTAACGGGTCGCCGCTTTTCAGGCGGACGACGCGCAGTCCCGTGCCGGCGAGCGCGACCATCAGATAATTGATTTCCTCTTGCAGGATCTTCTTCTTGCCACAGCGCTTGCCGACGTTGTGAACCTGGGCCGTGGTCGGAATGAGCTTCAGGATTTCAGGAGCTACCAAGTCGTCGTGCAAAACGGCGTCAGCGGTTCGGAGCACGCGCAGCGCTTTCAATGTGAGCAACTCCGGGTCGCCCGGGCCCGCGCCGACCAGATAAACTTTTCCCTTCATGCTTTTACTTCTCATGCGCCCTCACCTTTAGCGGCGAGTGCGGGCTCGGGCAGTTCTGCTAAAGCCGCTTCGAGCGCTTCCCTGCTGGCCAGTGAATGCAACAGCTCGAGTTTGCGTTGTTGGTCGAGATCGCTGGCGAGGATCAGTTTGCGAGTTTCGCCGAGTTCTCCGACCCAGGCGGCGTATCCAGGGCCAAATTGTTTTTCGAGCTGCTGGCGAATTTTCTGAGCCAGCGATGGACTTTTTCCACCGGTTGAGACCGCAATCTGGAGATCGCCGCGGCGAACCACCGCGGGATAAAAGAAATCGCAGAGATCGGGAACGTCGACCACATTGCAGAGCACGCCGCGCCCTTGCGCTTCGTGATAGACCCGCTCATTTAAGGTGCGCGAGTTGGTCGCAACCACTGCGAGGAACGCGCCCGCAAGGTCGTCGGCCGAGAAGGCGCGTAGTTCGAGCTCAAGTTTCCCTTCGCGCGCCCATTGGCGCACCGTAGGGGTCGCGTCGAGGGAGACCACCCGAATGCGCGCTCCGGTTTCGAGCAGGCCGCCGATCTTGGGTTCGCCGATTTTTCCGGCGCCCACCACCAGGACTTGCCTGCCGGCCAACTTCACAAACATTGGAAACAAATTAGTCACCGATCCCTCCAGCTTGAGCGAGACTCCGAGTGTTGTCGGGTAGATCGCGCGCGACCGCGGCCACGACTTCTCCCGCGAGAAACTCGCGCAATTCCGTGTTGCTGTGGCGGGCGAAGAAGCGGCGCAGATTTTCGCCGGGCTCGCGCTGCGCGAGATAGCGGCCGAGCAGTCGCTCGATCGCGTCCGGCACTTCGGTTGCAGGGCAGCGATAGCCGACCGGGCGGGCCGTGGCCTGATTGAGTCCCAGCGCCCCGCCCACACAGAAGTAGTACGCGTCGACCATGCGGTCGTGAACTTTGATCTTCTTGCCTTCGATTCCGATGTCGGCGATCCAATGCTGGCCGCAGCTGTTGGGGCACCCGGTGACGTGCAATTTCAGATGCTGGTCGAAACCGGGCAGACGTTCTTCCAGTTCTTCGATCAGCCACCGGGAAAACGCTTTGGTTTCGGTGATCGCAATCTTGCAGAATTCCGTTCCACTGCATGCCACGGTGCCGCGTGCGAAGGCGGAACCGCCGACCCGAAGCCCGATCGCATCGAACTCTTTCGCCAGCGTTTCGGCGTTGAGTGTGGGGACGTTGACCACCAGCAGGTTCTGCATGTTAGTGACGCGCAGTTCGCCGACAGCGTAGCGCTCGGCGAGGTCAGCCGCGGACTGCATCTGGTCGGCGGTGATTCGACCGCGGAGCGCGACCGCACCGACGTAGGAGAGGCCGGACTGCTTCTGGGAGTGGATGCCGACGTGGTCGCGGTACACATCGTCCGGCGGATGCTCTTCGACCGCGGGATCGAGTTGAAATCCGATGCGGTCCTGCAGTTCGCCGAGAAAACGGTCAGCGGTCCATCCGTGGCGCAGGAAAAGAAATTTCAGGCGGGCGCGTTCGCGATGCTCGCGGAGAACGTCGGAATCGCGAAACAATTCGGCGATGCCTTTGATCACAGGCAGAACCTGGTTCCAGCGGACGAACGCATTCAAGCGCGCTCCGAGATAGGGCTCGGCCGAAAGTCCGCCGGCAACTCTCAGCGAGAATCCAACTTCGGGCTTGCCGCCGACCGTGCGCGTGATCGCGGTCAGGCCGATGTCGTTGATTTCGGGATAGGGGCACCACACGCGGCAGCCCGTGATCGAGATCTTGAATTTGCGTGGCAAGTTGTAGAACTCTGCATTGCCCGCGAGCAATTGCGACGCTTGCAGCACCAGCGGGGACGCGTCGGCGATTTCGTCTGCATCGACGCCAGCGACGGGGCATCCGGTGACGTTACGCACAACGTCGCCGCAAGCGCCGGTTGTGTTCAGTCCGACTCGCCAGAGGCCGTCGAGAACTTCGGGCAGCGATTCGATGGTGACCCAGTGCAGTTGAATATTTTGGCGCACGGTGAGATCGGCGATTCCGCTGGCGTGCTGGCGGGTGAGCTCGGCAATGGCGCGCAGTTGGCGGGAGGTCATCAAGCCGTTGGGAATGCGGATTCGCACCATGAAGCGCTGCAGAGCTTTGCCTACGCCGCCCGTGCCGCCGGTGACGCCGGCACCGTCGCCCTGGGTGTAAACGCCCCACCAGCGGAAGTAGGTTCCGATCCATTCCGCAGGAATGGACTGGAATCCCTCGCGAGCGAAGCGGCGTATTTCGTCCAGACCGTCCCATGGATTCGCCGCCCGCTTCAGGCGCTCGACGCGCTGGGCTGTCGTTTCTTTCTTCGTCGGTGCAACCAGTGTTGGTGTCATAAGTGAAAACCAAAAGTTCGGGGCAAATAAAAAACCCACCGCCAGGTTCGTCTGGCGATGGGTTTATGAGTGCTTGAGTTAAGAAAGAATTCTTAGGTCAGCAGCCTCCCCGCGCCAGCGCACACGCATGCACAACAACAACAAGTACACATGCACATGGCGCCGAGGTTGCGGGTCTCTGACATTCGAGTCTAGATTCTAGGTTGAACGGCCTGCGCCGTCAACAATCTTACGTAACGGGTTCGATTCATAATTTGGATGGAAAGAATCAGAATTTTTGCAGCGATCGTGTGACAAGCGTGATCCCGCTGTAGAATCAGCAACTTAAGCTTCGGAACTATTGCTGAGTGATAATCCTCAATTGCCTGGCGAAAGCTGCAGTTCGCCGTATAATCCCCGCTCGAAAGGTGCGCTCTGGATGAATCGTTATGCTCTCCTTCTATTAATAGGTTTGATTGCGCTGCTTCCGGCTTCCGGAAGTTGCCAAAGCTCTGACCCCGCCGATCCGTATAAGGCCACGCTCGACCGCTTGCAGTCGCTTTCCGGCCAAGCCGAGGCGGAATGGCGATTTCATACCGACGTTCCCCATCCTGAAGATCCCGGGTTGAGTGACGCGGATTGGGGATCTCTCACGGTGAAGAACCGATCGCAGCCGGGCGGCATCAACGGAGACGCAGAGCGCTGGGCCGGCACGCGCGTGTTCCGCCGCTGGGTGCAGATTCCAGAGACGATCAACGGCTATCCCACACAGGGTTCGCGAGTGCTGATGGATCTGCGGTTTGGCAGTCCCAGCGGCCTCATCATCACGGTCTTCTCCAACGGAGGGATTCTCTATCGCGGGAGCGACGACGACATTTTGCCCGTCTTGCTGACGCCAAATGCGCAACCCGGTCAAAAGTTTCTGATCGCGGCGCGAGTGGTAGCTGGGGACGGCGTGCAGTCCGAGTTCTTTCACAGCGAACTTACGATCGACGCGCCGCACACGCGGCCCGATCCGGCGTTTCTGAGAATGGAGATTCTCTCGGCCCGACCAATCATCGCGGCCTATGAAGAAGGAAAAGTGGAGCGCCAGCGGCAACTCGATGGCGCGGTGAAGGCCATTGATTTTTCGCCGCTCGATCGCGGGGACCAGGCGGGCTTTGATGCATCGCTCAGAGAGGCGCAGGCCAAACTGGAAGTGCTCAAGCCCTGGCTGCAGCAGTTCAACGTTCGCATTGTCGGCAACTCCCACATCGATATGGCCTGGCTTTGGCCGTGGACCGAGACGGTCGAGGTGGTGCGCAACACTTTTCAGAGCGTGCTCGACCTGATGCGCGAGTATCCCGACTTCAAGTTCACCATGTCGTCGGCGCGAACCTATGAGTGGATGCAGGAGAAATATCCTGACCTGTTCAAGCAGATCGAACAGCGAGTGAAGGAAGGACGCTGGGAAATTATCGGCGGCATGTGGGTCGAGCCGGACCTGAATATGCCCGACGGCGAATCGCTGGTGCGGCAGATTTTGGTGGGCAAGCGATATTTTCAGAAGAATTTTGGCGTGGACGTGAAGATCGGCTGGAATCCGGATTCGTTCGGATACAACTACCAGCTTCCGCAGATTTATAAAAAATCCGGAATGGACTATTTCGTCACCCAAAAGCTGATGTGGGCGCACGAGTTCACCACGTTTCCTTACAAACTTTTCTGGTGGCAGGCGCCCGATGGCAGCCGGCTGCTGACTTATTTTCCGCACGACTATGCCGACGGCATTGATGCCGAGCCAATGGCCAGCCAGGTCGCGGTCTGGATGCCGTCGATCTACGGCAAAACCGTTCCTGATCAACCCGAGATGATGCACCTCTACGGTGTGGGCGACCACGGCGGTGGGCCCACGCGCATCATGCTCGATCATGCCGAGCAGCTTCGAGCGCCGGATGCGGTTTTCCCTAAGCTGCAATTCAGTTTCGCGCGCGACTTTTTCAGCGATCTGGAGAAGAAGCTGCCGCAGATGCAGGTTCCGGTGTGGGACGGCGAACTCTATTTTCAGTATCACCGCGGAGTGTTCACCACCCAGGCGGAAACCAAACGCAGAATCCGCCGTGCGGAAGAGAACTTACTGAATGCGGAAAAGTTCGCCTCGCTGGCTTCGCTTTACGGACGGGCTTACCCGAAGGATGGGATGGAACTGGCCTGGAAGAATCTGCTGTTCGATCACTTCCACGACATCATGCCGGGGTCGGGCGTCGCAGTGAATTATCTGGATGCCAAGCGCAATCTGGAGGATGTGGATCGCTCGGCGGAACTGGTGACGCAGGGCGCGTTGAATGAAATTGCTGCTCACGTGAACACGGCAGGCCCCCCAACTGGCCAACCCATCATAGTGTTCAATCCCCTCTCCTGGCCACGAAATGACATCGTCGAACTCGAAGTGCAGCTTCCCTCTCGGGCAGAGCAGATTGAAGTGCAAACTGCGGGTGGGTCCCCGATCACAACCCAGTTGCTCTCGATGGATAAAGAGACGCACCGCGTGCGCTTCCTTATACACGCGGATGTTCCGTCTCTTGGTTACTCGACGTTTTTTGTGCGCCCTGCGCCTTCCGCGACGGCAGCGGCGCCCGACCCCAATCCGCAGGCAGAAGCAGCCACAACTGGCAGCAAGAAGCGTCGCTACCGGCCCGGCCGCACCACGTTGAGAGCGTCGGCGGATACTCTCGAAAACGATGCTCTGCGCGTAAAAATCGATCCCCTGACCGGATGCATGACCAGCTTGTTCGACAAGCACAGCGGCACGGATTCCCTTGCCCCGGCCGAGACGGATACCGGCGGCCCGAAAGACCGCATCTGCGGAAACCTGCTGCAGGCTTTTGTCGACAAGCCGCAGCGCTGGGATGCGTGGAACATCGACGCTGATTTTGAAAAGCAGCACTGGGATCTCGACAAGGCCGACGACGTGAAGCTGATCGAGAGCGGGCCGCTGCGCGCGGTAATCCGCGTGAAGAATCACTTCCAGAACTCAACTTTCGTTCGCGACATCATCCTTTATGACGGCGTAGCACACGTCGACGTAAAGATGCATGCTGACTGGCACGAGAAACACATTCTGCTGAAGGTTGCGTTTCCGCTCAGCGCGCACAGCGACAAAGCAGTGTTTGAAATTCCGTTCGGTTCCGTCGAGCGACCCACTACCCGGAATACTCCGGCGGAGCAGGCGCAGTTTGAAGTCCCGGCGCAGCGCTGGGCCGACATCTCGGATTCGAAACACGGATTCAGCTTACTCAACGACTGCAAATATGGATACGACGCCAAAGGAAACGTGCTGCGGCTTTCGCTGTTGCGCTCGCCGGAGTGGCCCGATCCACATGCCGACGAGGGCGAGCACGATTTCACGTATTCGCTGTATCCGCACGCCGGCAAGTGGAAACAAGCGTTCACCATTCTCCGCGGCTATGAACTGAATTACCGGCTGCTGTCCTTGCCCACGGAGAGACACGAAGGAACGTTGCCACCCGTCTATTCATTCCTGCGGACCGAATTCGATCGGGTGATCGTTAGCGCGATTAAGAAAGCGGAAGACGATGACGCGCTGATCGTCCGCTTCTACGAGTGGGCGGGCAAAGAAGGCGACGTGAGCCTGGCTCTGAACGCCGACGTAAAGTCGGCGACAGAAACTGATCTGATGGAGCGGCAGGTCGGGAGTCTTACGATCGATGGCTCGATTGTGAAGGTGCCGACCAAGCCGTACGAGATCAAGACGGTGCGGCTACAGCTTGGCGCAGTTAAGGCCGATACAGGACCAGCAATGAAAGGCGACCGATGACGCAGGCGAACCATTCCCTGGTGCTCGGGGTCGATATCGGCGGGACGAAAGTTGCGGTTGGGCTGGTGGATCGCAACGGCAAGATCCTAACGCAGGGCCGTAAGCCCATGGTGGCGACGGCCACGGCCGAGGCTGCGTTCCAGGCGGTGACGGACGCGATCGATTCCATGTCGGCCTCCGGAGGAGGATTTCAGAGCATCGGAATCTGCGCCCCCGGGCCGCTCGATCCGAAGACCGGCATAGTTCTGAATCCTCCGAACCTGCCGTGCTGGAGGAATTTTCCGCTGGCCGAGAAGATCGTCGACAAGTATCGCGTGCCGGTCAAAGTGGACAATGACGCGAACGCCGCCGCCCTTGCCGAAACGCGTTGGGGAGCGGCCCGCGGATTTCGCTACGTTTTCTACGCCACGATTGGAACCGGGATTGGAACTGGCATAGTCCTAGATGGCCGCATTTACCACGGCAACACCGGCTCCGCGGGCGAGGGCGGACACGTCAGCATCGACTATCGCGGACCGCTTTGCAGTTGCGGCAAGCGGGGATGCATCGAAATCCTGGCCTCGGGCCGAGCGATTGGGACGCGGGCACGGACCAAGTTGGCTGCTGAACCTGCGCGGCACTCCACCATCCTGGAATTGGCCAAGGGTGACGTGGCCGCCGTCACCAGCGAGTTCGTCGGGCAAGCATACTTGGCGGGTGATCCATTGGCTCGGGAAATTCTTCTCGAGACAGTTGAGGTCTTGACGCCGTGGTTCGGCAACATCGTCGACCTGCTCGATCCTGACATTCTGGTGGTGGGCGGCGGCGTGGCGGCAATGCTCCGGCCGTTTTTCGATGAAATCAAAAATCGACTTCCAGCGTGGTGCGTAAATCCCCGGGCTTCCGACATTCCACTGGTAATGGCGCACTACGGACCCGATGCGGGGATTGCCGGAGGCGCGGCGTTGTGTGCCGACGATCTTCCTTAACAGAATAATTACAGACTCGATCGCAACCCAAAGGACCCAAATGCTCCGCTTGCTTCGCTTCCGTCGATTCGCACGAACAGCTGTCTTCCCATTTTTTTTTCTTGCGACCTTCTTCTTGCAGGGCCAGGATTCAAAAGACCCGAATCCGCGCACCGCGGATCTCCCGAAGACTCCGCACGCTCAGATTTTTCAGCTCACGCCCACGCTGGGTCCGTTCACTGAGCCGGCGATCGCTGTGAATCCAATGAATCCGCAGCAGGTGGTCGGGGTGTTTCAGGATAACGTACATGCTTCCTATTCGACCGACGCAGGGCATACGTGGCAACCGGCCGAGAACGTCGATCCCAAGAACTATCGCGTCTCCGGCGACGTGTCGGTGGCTTTCGATAATCAGGGGCACGCGTTTGTTTGTTACATCGCGTTCGACAAACTGGGGAGTTTCAACTACTGGGCGCGGGGCGCGACACGCAACGGTATTTTTGTACGCCGCTCGCTGGACGGCGGAAAAACCTGGGAGGCCGAGCACTTCCCTGTCGCCGAACAAACCAGTACGCCAGGAATTCCGTTTGAAGATAAACCGTGGATCGTTGCCGACAACACGAAAAGCAAGTACTCGGGGAATCTTTACATCGGATGGACGCGGTGGCGATTGGCCGATTCGCAGATAGTGCTGTCGCATTCGACCGACGACGGGAAAATGTGGTCCCAGCCGATCGAGATCGATGCGCATCCCGGACTTCCGCGCGATGATAACGGCGCCGCCGAGGGATTCGCCGGCGTGGTTGGTCCGGACGGCACGCTCTACGCCATCTGGAGCCAGGACGACGAAATCATGCTGACGACCTCGCGCGACGGGGGCAAAACTTTTTCTCACGCTCGCCCGGTCATTCATACGGCCCCGATAATGTTTGCGATCCAGACACTGGAGCGGGCCAATGGATTTCCGCAGATTGCCATCGACTCGAGAAGCAAGCGCCTGTACGTGACCTGGAGCGATTATCGCAACGGTGACATCGATGTGTTCCTTGCGACTTCAGACGATGGCGGCAAGCATTGGGCATCGCCGGTCCGCGTAAATAACGACGCGGTGCACAACGGAGCGGAGCAGTTCTTTCAGTGGCTGGCGGTGGATCCGACGGACGGCTCCGTCGATGTCGTCTTCTATGATCGGCGAGGCGATCCTCTAGGCCGCAAGCAGATCGTGGTTCTGGCGCGCTCGACCGACGGCGGACGCACCTTCACCAACTACGCCTGGACGGACGAAGCCTTCGAAGCCAACGACGTATTTTTCGGCGACTATAGCGGCCTAGCGGCTTATGGCGGCCGAGTCTACGGAATCTGGACGGAGAAGCCCGCGCCCCCGCCGGAAGTGACGGACAACGCTAAGGACAAAACTGCGGACGGGAAAGACGCGAAGCCGCGGCCTCGCGGAACCATCGTAAAGATTGGGACCGCGGACTTTTCGCTAGCGGAAGCCGGCAAGTAAAGAGCGGCCTGAAAACAAAGAAGGCGATCTCCGGTGGAGATCGCCCTTCTTATTCCGGGATGAGTTTAGAGCGGCTGGACGTTCTCAGCCTGCCAGCCCTTGGGGCCCTTGGTCACGTCAAACTGCACAGTCTGACCCTCCTGCAGGCTCTTGAAGCCGCCCGCCTGGATCGCTGAGAAGTGCACAAAAACATCTTCGCCATTCTGGCGGCTGATAAAGCCATAGCCCTTGGCGTCATTGAACCACTTTACTGTTCCTTGTTCTGCCATGTTGGTAAATGTTCCTTTTGTTGGATCGATTTTACGCTGGAGAGATTCGGAGGTACTGCTGGCAGGTTACTGGCTGTTGAGGCAAGAACTGCTTACGTCCGATTCGGTCTAACGTACACAGCGATGCTACGCTGGCGGCCGGCGGTTAGCAAGCAAATTAGCGGCTAGGCACTTGGTCAGTTTGAATTCGCTGTGGAAGGGCGCGGCTGAAGCCGCGCCGTAAGTGTCACAAAATCAATTGCGGCTTTAGCCGCCGAATCACCTCGAGAATCCGCCACCGCTGCTAGAGCCGCCGTCTAGCGTAGCCTTGGACTCTCGAGTTTCCAACTCCGTTTGCCGAAGGATGGTGGCCTCGGCGGGATCGGTTCCGGCCTTCAAGGTTGTCTTTTCCAAGAAGTAACGCCAGCCCTCATGGCGGTCGGATGAGCTTTGTCCGCTCTCGAAGTTCTTCAGGACCGACTCAGCGTTCTGCCGTCCCTTGACCACCTCGACCACCCCCGCAGACTCGTAGGTGCGGACGTTGTGGCGGATTACCACGTAAGATGCTTTGACCTCGTCGTGTGTCAGATGTGCTCCCTTATCAGCCGCAAACAAAGACCCTACTCTCAGAGTATGCGCGACGGCTGCGATTAGCAAGCCGGGGCGAGTTACGGTCGTGTGCAGTTTGAAAAAGGTTCGTATCAGGGCACGCCTTTTAGGTGTGCCACGAGAGCTGCAGCCCGTCGGCTTCAGCCGCTGCGCGTTGCTTTGCCACGTTCCCGAGACTCATC
>Ga0210400_10002132_pt1 | contig 18773 bp, 18 predicted proteins | sample IncBWH26MmetaG_FD_155456 | JGI IMG/M metagenome (GOLD analysis project Ga0210400, IMG submission 155456) | Forest soil microbial communities from Barre Woods Harvard Forest LTER site, Petersham, Massachusetts, United States - Inc-BW-H-26-M | ecosystem: Environmental > Terrestrial > Soil >...
TCCATGCGCAGCTGGTACGAGCTCTTGAACCAGGGCACGACTTCGCGGATGCGGTTGATGTTCACCAGGTACGAGCGATGCGCCCGCCAGAAAAGTTTCGTATCTAAACTATCCAGCAGTTCCTCGAGCGTCCGGCAGTTGGATTGCCCCTCCATGCCGACCGGCCCACCAGTGACTACGGTGATCACGCCGTCTTCGATCCAGGCATAACAAATGTCGCGCTGATCCACCAGAAACATCCGCCCCACGGTCTTCAGCAGAATCTTCGCCACCGGCTGCTTCTGCGATTCCAGCATCCGCACCAGCGCCTCAATTTTTTCCGCCGGCAGCGCGTTCGCGTCCTGCTTGGCTCGCGCCTTCTGGATGGCCTGCGCCACCCGCTTCTTGTCAAAGGGCTTCAGCAGATAATCGACCGCGTTCACCTCGAACGCCTTCACCGCATATTGATCGAACGCGGTGGCAAACACGATCTTGGGCAGAGGAATTTTCCGGTCGAGCAGCTTCTTGATCACTCCAAAGCCATCAAGCCCCGGCATTTGCACGTCCAGAAAAACCAGATCAGGACTGTGTTCCTTAATCAGGTTGACGGCTTCCAGCCCGTTCTTGCCCTGGGCCACCACGTTCACGTCGTCGGCATTTTTCAGCAGGTAGGCGAGTTCGTCGCGGGCGAGCTCTTCGTCGTCCACGATCAACGCGGATAAAGCCATCATCACTCCGGAAAGCGGAAAGCGAACCTGAGTTGAGTATAGTAGCCCGATTTTACCCGCGCAACGCGGGAAGCCTATGCAGAGACACCCGCCCCCGCTGTCCGGTCGAGCGAAAGCTCGACATCTTCCTCCGTGCGCCTCTGTGTCCTCTGTGGTGAAGAGGGTTGATTTACTGCGGCCGCATCATACCGCCCATATCCATCTTCGTGTACCCCGCGGGAACCTCAAACAGACTCGCCGCCTGCGACCCTTCCTGAATATTGCGCAGCTCGATGCCGCCAGACCCATCCGTCTTGATGACGCAGTGCAGTTTCGTGTCCACCCAGTAATGATTCTTCTCGCCCTGGCTCGAAACCCCTTCATACTTCACCGTGTTGCGTCCGTTCACGGTGTCGCTGCCCACTTTGGTGCAGCTGCCCCAGTTCTTGTTCGTTCCCGCCTGCTCGGCGATTTTCTTCCACTGCGAGCAGGCATCGCCAACGTCGTCCACGCGCCAGAGCATATACATCGTCGGCGTTCTCATCATCGCGGGCAGCGAGTCCATATACATGCGCCGCTCCGCCATCAGTACGATCCACTTATTCTGCGCCTCATCCACGATTAGCACCGTCGGTCCCATCGTCTGATTTCGGGCCGCGACGTCGAGCCGTAACTTGTCTTTAGTGGCATAGACCTTCTTCAGGTCCCCACCTCTTTCATTCACCACGTCCGCCGAAAAATCCTGCGCCTGTGCCACCAGCGCCATAGCCAGCAACCCGACCAACCCGCAACCAAGCATCATCCGTTGAAGCACGATACCCTCCTTGTTTCGTCTGCCGGAAAAGTCCTGCGACCCAGGGTGAGTCAGGGCAGAGCGCTAGAAGCATAGCAGAAGACGACATGGCCACAAAAAACTTTTGGATGTGAGTAGTGGTGCAGTTTGGCCTTCCGCTGTTCTCCATCTCGATGGCGTCATCCCGAGCGGAGCCGTTTTTCAGTAGCGAGGGATCTGGCGTGGATTGTCGCTCACGTGCGTGGATTCTCGCTCACCTGGAAGAGCGGCGATTCAGCGCCGCGAAAAGTTCCCCAAAAAAATCAGGGCTTCAGAGACCGCGTGAATGCTTGGACTACCGTGGAAGAGCGGCCCTTCAGGGCCGCGTCAGCGATAAGAATTTTGTGGGCTTCAGCCCCTGCGGTACTTCATAAGCCCCGCACCCAAGGCCAAAGGCCAAAAGCCAAAAGCCAAAAGCTTCTCAAACCACATTCTCTATCGCCAACGCCATCCCCATCCCGCCGCTCACGCACAGCGTAGCCACGCCGCGCTTGGTATTGCGTTTCAGCATCTCATGCAGCAGCGTGACAGTGATGCGCGTCCCCGTACACCCAATGGGATGCCCCAGCGCAATCGCCCCGCCATTCACATTGAGCCGATCGCGGTTCAGATTCAGCGTCCGGTCGCAAGCCAGCACCTGCGCCGCAAACGCCTCGTTCAACTCAATCAACCCAAATTCGTGCAGCCGCAGATTATGTTTCTCTTCCAGCTTGCGCAGCGCCGGAACCGGCCCAATCCCCATCGTCCGCGGATCGACTCCCACCGAAGTCACGGCCACAATCCGCGCCAGCGCCTTCAAATCGTTCGTCTTCACAAAATGTTCATTGGCCACGACCACGGCCGCCGCCCCGTCCGTGATCCCCGAAGAATTCCCCGCGGTAATCGTTCCAGTCTCCGAGAACACTGGCGAAAGCTTCCCCAACTTCTCCATACTCGAATCCGCAAACGGATGCTCATCGCGCACCACCGTCACCGCGCCCTCCTTCCCCTCGATCACCACCGGAACAATCTCCGCGTCAAACCGCCCCGCCGTAAGCGCCCGCGCCGCGCGCGTCTGCGACGACAGCGCAAATTCGTCCTGTTCCTCGCGCGTAATCTTGTACTCATCCACCAGAACTTCGGCGGTCTCGCCCATCACCATCTTCGCCAGCGGACAAAAAAATCCGTCGCGATACATCCCATCCACCATCTCCTGATTGCCCAGCCGGTATCCCCACCGCGCCCCGTCGAGATAATAAGGAACCCGCGACATCGCCTCCGTTCCGCCCGCCAGAATGCAGTTCGCATCGCCAACCAGAATCGCCTGATATGCCAGCGCAATCGCCTTCAACCCCGACGCACAAGCCTGGTTGACTGTGAACCCCGGGACTTCCTGCGGCACCCCGCTGCGGACCGAAATCTGCCGCGCCACATTCGGCCCGCCCCCGGCCTGCCGCGCACAGCCAAAGATGGTTTCGTCGATCTGCGCCGGTTCGACTCCCGCCCGCTCCATCGCAGCCTTCGCCGCCACCACCCCCATGTCCGCCGCAGTCAACGAAGCGAGCGATCCCCCAAACTTCCCAATCGGCGTCCGCACTCCAGAAAGAATATAGATACCCTGCAACCCGCACCTCCAAACCCTCGAGTCTAGCAGGGGTGATGTATTCTCTGTTCATGGCGAAAATCAAAGTCAGCTCTCCCCTCCGGCAAAAACGGAAAGACCAGGAATCACTCGACCAAGCGGCCCAAGCAGACGCGCGTGAGGGAATTCGTCAAGGACTGGAAGAAGCGAGAAAAGGTCTGGGCCAACCTGCTCGCGAGTTCTTCGAAGAATTCGAGGCCAGGTACCGTCTGTTCCGATAGTTGATGCGGTGCCATCGCACTGATGGTCCGAAGAGTTCGGGATCTGTCTATGGAAGCGCCCCACGCTGTGAATCCTAACCGCCCGGTTTACAATCTACTCAACCTGCACCGTCAACACTTCACCAACTTTCATCTTCACGAAAATCCAATCATTCCTTTAAGGAGGATCTATGCCGTACGTCGATGTGGGAAAAGAAAATTCCGGCGCAATCAGTCTCTACTACGAGGACCATGGTTCCGGCCAGCCCGTCGTTCTCATTCATGGATATCCACTTAGCAGCTCATCCTGGGAAAAACAGATTCCCGTGCTTCTCGCCGCCGGCCACCGCGTCATCGCCTATGACCGCCGCGGCTTTGGAAAATCCAGCCAGCCCACCAGTGGCTACAACTACGACACCTTCGCCGCGGATCTGCACGCGCTCGTAACCCATTTGAAGTTGCGGGATTTTGCCCTGGTCGGCTTCTCCATGGGCGGCGGTGAGGTGGCGCGCTACATCGGAAAATACGGCTCGAAAGACGTCAGCAAGGCAGTCATCATCGGAGGCGTTCCGCCCTTCCTGCTGAAGACCGCCGACAATCCCGAGGGCGTCGATGGCAGCGTATTCGAAGGCATCGAGAAAGCCGTGGCCGCCGATCGTTACGCCTTCTTCACCGAGTTTTTCAAGAATTTCTACAACACTGACGTCAATCTCGGAAAGCGCGTCAGCGAGCAGGCCGTGCAGGCAAGTTGGAACGTCGCCGCCACCGCCTCCGCCACCGCCAGCCTGGCCTGCGTCCCCACGTGGCACGAAGATTTCCGCAACGACGTGGCTAAGATCGACGTCCCCACGCTGGTGATTCACGGAGACGCCGACCGCATCGTTCCCATCTCCGCCGCCGGACACCGCACCGCCAAACTGATCAACGGCGCCGAACTCGTCGTCATCAAAGACGGCCCCCACAACGTCGCCTGGACTCATCCCGACGAAGTCAACACCGCCCTGACCAACTTCCTCGCCAAGCCATCCGCCAAAGATCAGGCCTCGTCCCCGAAGAGGAAAGCTGTAGCGTAAGCCGGAAGTTTTTCAGCGGCGGGTGCCCCATCCTTGCGCGTTCTGTGCGCAAGGGTGGGGATTTTCGTCGATGCCAACTCACAACGCTGTCCATCGCAAGCGCAGGTATATCAACGTCGCTGGCATGATGGAAAAGGTGTAACCTCGCCTCCGTGTGGACTTGAGTCTCGAAAGAAAAGAGATTAAAGTTCCGCACATGCGCTGCCAATTGTGTATTGCCATGTTCATAGCTGCACAAGTATTCCCGACGGCTGGCCATGCCGAAAACACTGTCGGCGAAGTCAGGAAGGCCGTGGAACACATCACCCTAGATCAGCCTGGAACAAAGCCATTCCACTTGAAGGCAGTCCTGGCGCCAAGCCTTGAACGGGACAAGGACTCCGGCCGAACCGGCGAAGTGGAAATATGGTGGCAGTCCCCGACGCGATGGAAACGCGAACTTCGGTCAGCGGATTTTCATCAGATCGAAATCGTCGATGGAGGGCGGGACTGGCAAAAGAATGAGGGCGACTATTTCCCTGAGTGGCTGCGTGAGATTGCGCTGGAGTTGATCCGCCCGGTGCCACCTCTGGAACAGGTCCTCGACCAAGTGAAAACAGCAGAAGTAAAGAGGATTATGGGACAGGTCAACATCGACTGGATTACAAACACCGGCACTCCCGAGGTCCACAACATAATGCGGTCCGGAGTCGCTCTGCGCGAGAGCACCGGCCAATTGCTTTATGCGTACGGTTTTGGCTGGGGCGGCAACTTCAAGGACTCTCAAAGCTTCCACGGACGAATGGTCGCCCGCACCGTAAGCTGGGGCTCGCCCGAAGTAACCGCTAAAGTGACCACAGTCGAAGACCTGGGATCTGTCGCAGCAGAGTTTTTCGATGCTGATGCCAAAGCTGGAGATCCACCACCGCTGCAGACCGAACTGATCGACGAAGTTTCGTTGCGCAAGAATCTGCTGTCTTCGGAACCCGTAGCATGGCCGCCACTTCAGGACGGCTCGCTCGAAGGCAACGTCACCACCGAGATCGTTGTAGATCGTGAAGGAAAGGTAAGAGAATTCGGTCCTATCGTCTCAGAAAATTCCGGTATCAATGACGCTGGCCGTCAGCGGATCCTGGCCATGCGGTTCAAGCCATTCCTGCAAAACGGAGTGCCAGTGCAAGCGATGTCGCAGATCACGATACCTTTTAAGACGGTGCGGCCGGCGGGCTCCGAAGCATTCGAGAGCGCACGCACTTATTTCGAACGCGGCAGGAAAGTCGGGTTCCTCGCCGCCGGAAGTGACAAGCCCTACGCGCTCCGCGCCGAATTCGACGCAAAAGGTAGCCAGGGGACGGTCGACAAAGGTCACTACGACGACACCTGGCTCAGCAATGCCCAGTGGCGAAGGGAGGCATCTTTCGGCAAGAGCCGCTACGTTCGGTCTGAAAACGGGGAGAAGCGCTACGAGTTAGCCGAAGGCCCTGACGCGGGCGTTTTGAGGTTAGTCCTACAGATTCTCGAGCCGATCCCGGCAACAGACACGTTTGTGGAGTCAGACTGGAGGATCAAGCGAGACACCGTGAATGGCGTCCGGGCAGTGCGGGTGTTGGCCGGATACGAAAGTCCGGATGGCAAGCTCGATCCCGAACAGGCGCGGGGTTATTGGTTCGACGATTCCGGTCAGCTGCTGAAGACTTACCTCAAGGGAGTGGAAACTAAGTGGTCGGATTTTGAAGACTTCGGCGGGTCCAAAGTTGCCCGCCAAATTGATGTCAGCAAGAACGGAATGCTGGCCATGCGAATCCAGATTATCGAGGTGGCGCCGCCCGGCCCTACGACGGCCAAAGATTTCGAACTTAAGGGACATGAGTGGCAGCGTGCCTTTACCGCCGAAGAAAGATGAGGTATCTTCCGATCCCCGCGGACGGCCAGCGATAACGCAGCTAGTGTCCTAAATTAGGACGCCACCATAACGCAACACCCCTTGCCATTCCACCTAACCTCCGGCATAATAAGAGTTTGCCTCGATCTCACCGGACTCTTCCGGAACAAGGATATAAGACCTGTGTTAATGATCCGTCTGGCGCGCCGTGGTGCGCGCAAACAACCGCACTATCGCATTGTCGTGATTGAGAAGGAGCGCGCCACCAACGGCCGCCCGGTGGAAGTGGTCGGGACCTACAATCCCCGCACCAATCCCGCCAGCGTCGAGATGAAGCGCGACCGCGTCGAGTACTGGGTGTCGAAAGGCGCCCAAATGTCGGAGCGAGTGCACAAACTGTTCTCCAAAACTCCGGCTCCGGCCGCCACCGGCTCCGCCGCCTAAGGTTCAATCTGGGTGCCCCATCCTTTCGCGTTCTTTGCGAAAGGGTGGGAGTCTCTGACCTCACGAGAACGAATAATTTATGCCTGAGACCACTGGAGATGTGCGCACGCTGGTTGAGCTGATTGCCAAGTCGCTGGTCGACGCCCCCGACGAAGTCTTCGTCGAAAAATTCGACGACGACGTCATCGAACTGGAAGTCGCCGAGAGCGACGTGGGCAAAGTCATCGGACGCCAGGGACGCACCGCTCGCGCCCTTCGCGCCCTGTTGAGCGCCGCCGGCCACCGCGCCCGCAGGCGCTACACACTCGAAATCCTCGAGTAGGCGTTGAGTGGAAACCAACGTCGAGTTCATTACCCTGGCCCGCGTCGTGAAAACGCAGGGCCGGCACGGCGAGGTCGCCGCGGAAATGCACAGCGACGTCCCCGGACGCTTCGCCGCAGGCATGAAGCTGTTCGCGCTGCCGAAGGCAGAAGCCCCGCGGCGCGCACTGGAAGTCGAAGATTTGTGGCCGCATAAAGGCCTGATGGTTTTAAAGTTTCGCGGCGTGGATTCGATGTCAGACGCGGAACTTCTGATCGGATCGGAACTCCAGGTCCTGAGCGCCGAGCGCGCGGACCTGGAAGCAGGCTGGACCTACGTCAGCGATCTGATCGGCAGTAAGGTTCTCGATCACGGCCGCGAAATCGGCCGCATCGAAGACGTTCAGTTCGGAGCCGGCGAAGCTCCGCTGCTGATCGTGGCAAACAGCGCGGGAAAAAAGTTCGATGTGCCCTTCGCTGAAGCGTATCTGGAAGGCGTAGACACAGCGCAACGGCAAGTGCGCATGAACCTTCCCGAAGGCATGTTGGAAGTCAATGCCCCGGTGACGGCGGAAGAGAAGCAGGAGCAGCAACGGGAAGGAAAAAAGCAGCGCTAAGGTTTCCCCTGTGATCCTCAGTGCCCTCTGTGGTTAAGGTTTTAAGGTGTTCGAGTCCAGATGAAAGCCGATATTCTAACGATCTTCCCCGGCTTCTTCACTGGACCCCTGGATCACGGCATCACCCGCCGGGCCTGCGAAATGGGCCTGGCGAAAATTGAAGTTCACGACTTGCGGCAGTTCACGCACGACCGGCACCGCACCGTGGACGACCGTCCTTTCGGCGGCGGCGAAGGCATGGTGCTGAAGCCGGAACCGCTCTTTGAATGTATGGAAACGCTGCAACTGGCGGGGCGTGAAGACCGTCTTGCCGGACGAGCGAAGCAGTCGGTGATTTTGCTTTCCGCGCAGGGCCAGCGCTTCACGCAGAAAGTTGCTGCGGAACTGGCAACGCTCGATCGCATTGTTTTAATTTGCGGCCGCTACGAAGGCGTGGACGAGCGCGTCGCCGATTTTCTTGCCGACCGCGAGCTTTCGATCGGCGACTACGTGCTGAGTGGAGGCGAGCTCGGCGCGGCGGTAATCATCGAGGCGGTCATGCGGTTGCTCCCTGGCGCAGTGGGCAACGAAGCTTCGACGCGGCAGGAGTCGTTTGCCGCGCATGTTGATTCTGAAGCGCCCGGCGCAGCGGATTCGACTTGTGGTTCCGGCGGATTGCTCGACTATCCGCACTACACGCGTCCCGCAGATTTTCGCGGGATGGCAGTACCGGAAGTTTTACTGAACGGCGACCACCAGCAGATTCGCAAGTGGCGCCGCCAGCAGGCTCTCGAAAAAACGCTGCGCAACCGCCCGGATCTGCTGGAAGGTGCGCAGTTGAGCGACGAAGACGCAAAAATTTTAGCGCGGATTAAGGCGAGTCGCGGCTAGCGCTGTGGGTTATTGAGAACGAGATTCGTATCAGGGTATGCCTTCAGGCATACCGGGAAAGAACGAAACAAATCGCGCCTTTAGGCGCTGCGAACAACGAAGGATAAACGACAATGTCAAACCTAATCATCGAAAAGCTGCTGGCCAAATCGCAACGCACCGACCTCCCTGCATTCCATCCCGGGGACACCATTCGCGTCCACGTGAAGATCAAGGAAGGCGAAAAGGAACGCGTCCAGGTCTTCGAAGGCGTGGTCATCAAGCGTGACAACGGACCGCAGGCCAGCTTCACCGTTCGCAAGATCAGCTTCGGCCAGGGCGTGGAGCGCATCTTCCCGCTTCAGGCCAAGGTGATCGACAAGGTCGAACTGCTGCGCTCCTCCAAAGTTCGCCGCGCCCGCCTGTTCTACCTCCGCGGACTGCGTGGCAAAGCCGCCCGCCTGCGCGACGTGGAAAAGAGCTAGGGCGGTTGCTTTAAGCCGCGAAGCGGCGAAAGAATGCAGCCCACGGCGCAAGCCGTGGGTGGCGGGGTCGTGGAATCACCAAGCCCCTAAGGGGCGAAAGAAAAGCTGCCGCCGCTCAGTATCTCTGAAGCGACTCGCTTATCCCGCCACGGCCAGCGGTTCCCGCACGACTTCCACCTCGACGAATTCCTCAACTCGTTTCGTGCGGAGCTTGCTCAACACGTAGCCGAGCAGCGGACGATCTCCGCGGCGGATTTCCTGAAACTCCACACCCATTCCAACGCTGTCTACCAGATATTTAACCTTTGCCTTCACCGCCACGCTGATGTCAAACATGTTCAGCATGAGCCGGAAGTCGGTTCCCGGCCGCAGGATTTCCGTCGACGAAATTCGCGCGCCATATTCTGAAATCTGCTGCACTTCGCCCGTCGCGCGCTGCACACCATCCATCACTTCTGCCTGGCCTTCGACATAAAATCGCGGACGTCGCCGCCTGTTGGCCGCCGCAACGCTGAAGCCGCGCGCTGATCCGCGTGGCAAGCCATCGAGTATCACCGGCTGATACTGCTCTTCCATCTGACGCAGTTCATCGTCCCAGGGCGTTCGGCCTTCGACGCATTGCACGGAGAACTGTCCACGCAGAGGCGAATCAGGATCGCCTGCCCAGACCACCTGGCAGATGGCTTTGTTGCGCCCGCGCTCGACCATCACGAGGTCGCCGACGTTGACGCTGCGCGCGCTGAGCAGCCGCGCGCCGTGCGGGTGAATATCGTAGGTACAGGCCATCTCCGCCGGCCCGCGCCACTCCTGGCCGACCAGGCTCCAGCGCACCGGCAACGCCAGGTGCACCACTTTGCCGGTGAGCAGTCCATTCTCGGGCGACGCTTTGATGGGGTTGTTCACAACTGCCTCACGCGTTGGGTTTCGACTGGAGCGAAGTTACCAGTACATGTCCGACCGGGCAATGTACGTCCGTAATCCAGGAGTGGTTACTAAGCGGCGTTACGCACGTGGGAAGGCGTGACCCGCGCGTGCCATAGAGCGGAGAAAGCAGATTCCTCCTCCTTCGCTGCGCTCAGGGGTCGGAATGACAACCTTGACGGAGAGCTGGTGAAACTGGGCTTGCGGGAATTCATGCGCTCGACGAAGATGATGGGCAACTCTCTTATTCACCGATGAAGTCTGTGATGAAATCAGCTCCGGCACGAACGCTCTCGCCTTCCGCGGCCAAGCTGCGGCTGCTGAAGACGCTGCGCTGCACGCTGCGCTATGAAAAGAAGGCGTGGGCAGCGGGCGCGCGGCTGGTGGCGGGCGTGGATGAAGTGGGCCGCGGCTCGCTGTTTGGCTGCGTGGTGGCGGCGGCGGTGATTCTTGATCCGGCTTACCGGGTGCGTGGGTTGCGCGATTCGAAGTTGCTGCCGGCGGAGCGGCGGGAGGTGCTGGCGGAGCGCATCCGCGAGCACGCTGTGGCGTGGGCGATTGCGGCGGTGGACGTTGCGCGCATCGACCAGATCAATATTTATCACGCGTCGCGAGCGGCCATGCGCGAGGCGGTGATGCGGCTGGCGCCTGCGCCAGATCATCTTCTGGTCGACGCGTTGCGTCTGGACTGCGAGCAGCCACAGTCTCCGATCATTCATGGGGACGCGCTGTCGGCGTCGATCGCGGCCGCGTCCATCCTGGCGAAAGTCGAACGCGATCGCATGATGTGCGAGTGGGACGCGGTGTTTCCTGGCTACGGTCTGGCGTCGCACAAGGGATATTGCACGCCGAAACATCTGGCCGCGCTGCGCGAGTTGGGGCCAACGGCGCTGCATCGCCAGTCATTCGCGCCAGTGTGGCAGAATCCGGTGCCGCAGGAGGTCTTCGGGTTCATGAGCGAGGACGAGCCTGTGGAAGAGATAAGTGCTGAAGATCTGGCCGGTTAGGAGTCCTGCGCGGGAGATTTCCGGAATGTTCCTGAAGGAACATTCTGACGTACAATTCTGTATGTACTTTGGTCCGATGTTTCAGTAAGTTCAATGGGAAGAAGGGGTTATGGAGAAACCAAAGAAGCAGCGCGCGGGGAAAAAAGCGGGCCGGGTCCGACGAGCGACGCGCAGGCGCAGAACCAGGTCCAGGACGGTGAAACCCAACGCTTTGAATCTGTCGGCGCCGGTGACGGAATCGAAGTTACATACTATGAAGATCGGGGACTTCTATCGTCCGCTGAAGAAACCGATCACGGTAAGGATTGACGCCGACGTGTTGGCCTGGTTCAAGAAGGATGGGCGGCGGTACCAGAGTCGGATCAATCAGGCTCTGCGGAAGGTGATGGAGCGGGAGATGAAGGCGCGGTGAGCTGCTCGCGCTGATGGAGACGCTGCCTCGATCTAACCCATCTTTCGACGGTAGACCTCTTCAACTTCCCTGGGACAAAGAAACTCGATTGTAATTCCGCATTCTGCTAGGGCGTCTTTCCAGCCCCACCATTTTGAATCAGTGGCCTGAATGATTGGCGGCTTGTCCCTGTGTGCGTGCGCTACGGCGACGAACTTGCGATCCGAAGGATCAAGCGTCAGAAGGCCCTCGTGATCCGGAAACTCCGCAAAATCATGTGGAGAGTCGGGTTCGACAGTCAGAGGAACCGTGTGCACCAGGTCTTCGCGACCCCTATTGTCGTGGACCCAACGGACAAAGGAATCGCCGATGCCGGGCTGGCGTCCGTAGGGGGAGCAATTGGCGCGGTATTCGGAGAGAATGCGATCCCCGTCGTCAATCACGATCACACCAAACTTCTTGATGCCGAGGAGGGCCTGGGCGCAGTTGTTCGCACACTCGTAGGATTCGTTGTTCCTTCGGTTCGCAACGACTGCCGCATTCGTATCGACCACTTGGGTCTTACGTCCTCTCCTTTTCATTTCTTCGTAGCTTCGCGGTGAGCGGCGGCCGCCATCCGGGCTGCAAGCTCGCCCATTTCGTCGCCAAAGAAATCCGGGGGCCAGTTGTGGATTTCCCCGTAGAGGTCGACGTCAAGAGGACTCAGTACCGCCCCTTGGTCGCCAGCGGTGCAGAAGTAGAGCGCGACGTCTTCAGGCTTGAGCACCTGCTCGGCGACCCGGCGCTGCAGTCGGCGAAGGAAGTGCTCGGAATGGCTTTCGATGATGAGTTGGATCGAACGATCCGCCCCTTCTTCCCTTGATTGGATCGTCTCGATAAAGAGGTCGGCTAGGGCCGTCTGCACGCTGGGGTGAAGGTGAATCTCTGGTTGTTCGAGAATAACTGTTGTGTGAGGATTCGCGTAGAAGCACTGGACCACCACTGGTAATACTTGCGACACGCCGAAGCCAACGTCTGGCAGGTTAACGCCCTCCTTGGCGCCCCCAGCCCGAACCATGACTTCATACTCCTTTCGGTGCTGTGCGATAGGGTGTACATCGAAGGACTGCAGAAGCCCCAGGTCGTGCAACCACCGCGCAACCATAGCTTGGAAGGGCTGTGTTTTTTTCTTATACCCGGGGCCGATATGCCGAGAAGCTGCGGCTAGCATAGCCTCGACGGCTCGCTCGCCGCGCCAGCCGACGTGCTCTGGGACCTCTCCAGACCAGATATAAGATCGCTCCGGATAGACCCGAAGAGGGCCCAAATATTGAAGTCGCTTGAGTTGCTTCTCCAATTCAAGGGCGAGATCGCTGGTGAAACCAGCGTTTTGGTAGTACGCTCCAACTTCATCGGGAAACCCGTAAAAGCGGATCGGCGGGGGCAGTTTCCATGGCCTTCCCTGGTTTCGGACGAGCTTGTAGTTGCTAGCCGAAAGCTCGTACTTGGAAGAGCCGCTCGATTCGATCGGTTTCATATCTACGGTTAGGGACGTCGCTCCATTCGCGAGCAAGTATTGGAAGCTCCGCACTCGCTGCTGGGCGCCCTTGGAGTCGGATGTAATGTTTGCTGTGAACCTGATCCGAGAACTCATGATCGTTTCAATTGCTAAGGGGTCGGTCACGAACATCGGCTTTGGGAGGCCCCAAGCAAGAGAGAACTCGATTTCATTAGACAGATTGTGCTCGAAGACAAGATCCCGGAAGGTTCCGAGCTCTACTGGGGTGTTGCGGTCTCCGGGGTGCAACACTCTGTGACGATCCGGCGACTCAGCTGTTTGCCGCAGCATTAGCAGGAACTGCAACAGACTAGTCTTGCCAGCGCTGTTGCTGCCGAAAAAGACAGTGATCGGGGCGAGCCGGACCTTGCCTGTGTCTTTCCACGCCTTGAAGTTCTTGATCGATAGCTCTGTTAGCATCTACCTGTTCTCGGTAACGATGGCGGAGAAACTTGGCCGATTTTAGCAATAAATCCCCAGAGGGGCGATCACAGCTCTTCGGTCGAGAAGTATACATCTCTGTCGTCCTGCGAGGTCTGAGAAAGCAGGTTCCTCGCCACTCTCGCCGGTTTCACCGGCTGCGAGTGCCTCGGAATGACAAGAATTATTTATGACAAGGATTATTCATCGCGAGAATTATTTATGGGTTGAGGGTGGAGTTGAGTTGATTTAGCAGTTTTGTGTTGGTGGCGAGGGCGCGCTCCAGGATTTCGGCTTGTTGGTTGGCGGTCGGCCAGTCTTTCGCTTCGACGGCTTCGGTTAATCCGGGGAGTTCGAGGTGGGCGTAGGTGAATCTGGCGCCGTAGAGGATGTGTTTGAACCAGGGGCGGCCGGGGATGCCGTCGGGGTTGAGCCAGTTGCGTTCGACTTGCATCATGCCCTGGTTGAGGGTGAGGGCGAGTTTGGGATCGATGGGGCCGGCGGCGAGTTTCTTCGCTAGCGAGGCGTTCAAAACTCTTCCGGCAGTTTCGAAGTTGTCGATTGCGGCGAGGATCGGGGTGAAGTCGAGATTCGCTTCGGCACCTGGAGTGCGCGGGCGAGACGCCCCCGCGACAGCCGGCGGGACGCCGGCGCTACGAAGGTCATTCACGAATTGGCGGACATTGCTGGCGTAGGCGGCGAAGTCGAAGGGGAGCAGGTCGGCGTTGGCGAGGCGGAGGGCGGTGACTCCCCAGAGTTGGCTCATCAGGGTGTGGTATTTGTAGCCGGGGTCGCCGAAGTGGTTCATCCAGTAGAAATCGTCGTAGGCGGAGTGGTAGACGCCGTAGTCTCCGTCGAATTGCAGGCCGATGACGGGCATGCCGACGAAGTTGAGGAAGACGGTGTGGTCGCTGCCGCTGCCGATGCGGGTGTCGGCTAATTGGCCGTCGTTCACGCCGGAGTCGTTCATCTGACTGGATTGGTGGCCTTCTTCTTTTTCTTTTGCGGCGGTCGCTTTCCAGGCTTCGTACAGACTTTTTCCGGAGGGATCATTTAGCGTGCGGCTGGTTTCGACCAGCATCGGGGCTAGCGAGGCGACGGCCTGGCCGTGGAAGTTGGGGCCGGACGTGGCTTCGTCGACGTTGATGTAGGCTACAGCTTTGGAACGAAGCTCGTCGGCGAATTGTTCTCCCCATTCGGTGGAGCCGGTGAGGCCGACTTCTTCGCCGTCCCAACTGCAGATGACGAGAGTCCGGCGGGGGCGCATACCTTCTTTTGCGAGTTGGCCGAGGGCGCGCGTGAGTTCCATCATGCTCGCTGTGCCGCTGCTGGGATCGACGCCGCCGAAGACCCAGGCGTCGCGGTGATTGCCGAGGACGACCCATTCCGCGGGGAGTTCGGCGCCGCGGATGCGGCCTTCGACTACGTAGTAGGGCTGGAGGCCGTTTTCCATTTCGATTTTCAGGTGGATTTTTTCTTTATCGCTTCCCAGGTGATAAGGAAAGCCGAGTCCGCCTTGCCATGAGTCGGGGGCAACTGGGCCGTCGAGATTTTCGAGTAACGGCTTGGCGTCGTGCCAGGAGAGCGGCATGGCCATGATTTTCGGGGCGGAGATCGCGTCTTCGATGGGGATATGTTTTGCGCCGGGGACTGAGGGCCATCCCGGCGTGGTCGGGTCGCCGGGGACCATGAAGTCGTAGGTGATGGCGCCGCGCTGGATTTTATATTCGGGGCCCCAGGGGCCGTCGGGATCGACTTTGCCTTTTTTGTATCCGTCGTCGTCGGGATCGCTGTAGACCAGCATGGCGGCTGCGCCTTCGCGCTGCGCGGTGAGGGCTTTGAATCCGCGATAGCTGTAGGGATTGGAATAGCGGACGAGGACGATTTTGCCTTTGACGCTGATGCCGTTTTTGCGCAGGAGATCGTAGTCTTCGGGATTGCCGCTGTGGGCGTAGACGAGCGGGGCGGTGACGTCGCCGGAGATGGACATGCCGAGCCAGGCGGCGGAGATCGCGGGATTTTTCGAATCTTCGTCGCCGGGGAGCGGGGCTTCGCGGAGCGTCGCTGTGTAATGCGTGGGCGCGAGCATTTCTAGTGAGGCTGATTTTGGATTGGTGCCGTAGACGTCGTACTCGCGGATGATGACGTCTTCGAGGCCTTGCTTTTTCCATTCGTCGCGAATGTATTCGGCGAGTTCGTTGTTGCGTTTCGATCCGGCGACGTGGGGTTCGGCGGTGAAGATGCGGTGCTGGCGGCGTTCTTCATCGGGGGTGGGGATGGATTTCAGTTTTTCTTCGACGGCGGTCTCGCGGGTGGCGTGCGCGGGGGTGAAACCGAGGATTTGGGCTTGGGCGGTGACGGGGAGCAGAATAAGGGCGAGTGGGGCGAGACGCGAGAGAGTCATGGGCGGAACCGATTGTACCGCAGGGGCTGGACGGTGGGCTGCGATGGCGATTTTCACGAACTAATCGGAGGCGGCTTTGCGATGAGTGCCCTTTGCATCTGGTTCGTATTTAGCGAACGTCGCCGCAGCCGAATTGAGGGGCCGGTGGGGTTGTCGCTGCGATTTGTGTCCAAGGCTAGATTTCCTGCGGATCGGCGTCTATACTGGCGGCTTTCTCAGGGATAGCTCAATGGCATTCGATGGTGACGCCCTAGGCGGGCTGCTCTTTCTAGTCGTTGCGCTGGCGATTGCTGCCGCCGGAGTGATCCGGCTGTTCGCGTGGAGTATGGTGAGGGGGTGGATGGCGGGTGGTTGGTCCACTACACAGGGCCGTGTGGAGTTCGGCAGTGTCGTGGAACACCGCGTCCGCTATTTCAGCTACTTTGTTGCCACGATCTCCTACTCATATTCCGTCAACAACGAGTACTATTCCGGCAACTTCGAGAGAGCGTTCCTCCGCGAAAGTGTTGCCGACCGTTTTGTAAACAGCTTGAAGGATCAGATGATCTTCGTCCGGTCGAATCCCAACCATCCCGCAAAGTCAGCCATTCTCAGGCAGGATCAGCAGGCTGGGTGGCCTGCCTGACGGGGATTCGGATCAGCCCTTCCCGCCCCGGCGAAAGGCACGGCGCTGCGCCGCCGTGATTAGGCCAAGGGGCGCGGTCCAACACGATCAGACCCACACAATTGAACCCGACTGCTATGATTCCGCAGATGTCGCGACGGGGAAAATTCATCACGTTCGAAGGGCTCGACGGGACCGGCAAGAGCACGCAGATGCGGAAGCTGGCGGCGGTGGTGCGCGCGACGGGACATAAGGTGGTGGAAACGCGGGAGCCGGGCGGGACGGCGACCGGGGAAAAGATCCGCAAGGTGTTGCTCGATTCCGGGACGGCGGGGCTTTCGCCGCTGGCGGAGATGGCGCTGATGTTTGCTTCGCGGGCGCAGCATATTACGGAGGTGATTGAACCTGGCCTTGCGGCCGGCGCGATCGTGCTGTGTGACCGGTTTACGGATTCGACGGAGGCGTATCAGGGGAGCGGGCGCAAGCTGGGGAATGAGGCGGTGCGGGAGTTGCATCGGGTGCTGTGCGGGAATCTGCAGCCGGATTTGACAATCCTGTTGGATTCGGATGCGGCGGCCAGCGTGGGGCGGGCGCGGAGGCGGAACAAGCGCAACTCCAAGGGAGCGAGTCGCGGGCATGGGGACGAGAACCGGTTCGAGTCGGAGACGCGGGCTTTTTTTGCGCGGGTGCATGAGGGGTATCTGGCGATTGCGGCGCGGGAGCATGGGCGGGTTGTCGTGGTGAATGCGCGCGGGACGCCGGGGCAGACGCATGCGCGGATCGTGGACGTGGTGCGGAGGAAGTTGAAGTGGTAGGAGAGTCGAAAGTCATTTCACCACAGAGTCACAGAGGCACAGAGAAAGGCTTGAACGCTAAAAGCCCTAGGGACCGAAGGCGGCTCGGTTCATCGTTTTTACAATGATTTGCGGTTTTCTCTGTGTCTCTGTGACTCTGTGGTGAACAGGATTTATGCCTTTTTCCAATTTTCACGGGAACGCGGAAACCGTTCATCGCTTGCGCGACATGCTGGCGCGGGAGCGCTTTCCGCATGCGGTGGTGCTGGCGGGGGGGCAGGGGGCGGGGAAGTATACGCTGGCGCTGATGCTCGCGCAGGCGCTGAATTGTCTTGCGCCGACTACAACCGATGGGCTTCCGGATTTTTGCGGGAAGTGTACGAACTGTGTGCGGATTGGGCAGGCTTCCGATCTCGATGCGCGGTTTGCCGAGGCTGTCGAGGCGCGGGAGAATCTGCGGGAGACGGATAAGAAAGAGACACGGCTGTTTGTGCAGACGCATCCGGATGTGCTCATCATTCCTCCCGATCCGCCGCAGATGATGATCAAAGTCGACCAGGTGCGGCGGGTGATTGAGACCATTTATTACCGGCCGGCTGAAGGGCGGGAGCGGGTTTACATCTTTACCGATTCTTCCTTTATGAAGGAAGCCGCGAACTCGCTGCTCAAGGTGCTGGAAGAGCCTCCGGAGTTTGCCACGATTTTTCTTTTGACGGAGAATCCGGGGGAACTGCTGCCGACGATTCGCTCGCGGTCGATGGTATTTCAGCTGGGGGCGCTGCCGGGGGAAGAGATTGAGAAGTATCTGGCGGAGAATCGTCCGGAGTGGAAGGCGGCGGCGCGGGCGCTGGTGGCGCGGCTGTCGGAGGGGGCGGTGGGGCGGGCGCGCGGGTTTGATCTGGCAGCCTATGTCGCGGCTCGTGGACATGCGCTGGCGATTTTGAAGTCGGCTCTGCAGGGCGGGGAGCACACCGAATTGTTCAAGGTGACCGAATCGTACCGGCCGGGGGCGGAGGGTCGGGAGAAGACGGAGCAGTTGATTCGGACGCTCTATTCTTTGTTGCGCGATCTGGCGTCGATTGAAGCGGGGGCGCCGGAGTTGGTTCGGAATACCGACATTGCCGGGGAGTTGAAGCGGCTGGCGGAGTCGGCCGATTTCGAGTGGATCACGGCGGCGTCCGACCGGCTGGCTGAGGTGGAGCGGGGGATGCGGCGGAATCTGCTGCGGTCGTTGTCGCTGGATGCGTTTGCGGCGGCGCTGGAAAAGGGGTAGGGCCGGTGTTCGGAGTGGGTTTTGTGTCGTCCCTTCCGGGACTTGCTGATAACTCTTCCGCGTACCCAGCGCTGAAGCGCTGGGCTATCATCGGCCGCCCCTCCGGGGCGGTAACCCCGTTCAGCGGTTACCTTTGGCTTCTCGCCGGAACGCCTGAGAGCGTTCTAATTTATATAGTTTTCAATAGGTTGCCATAAATTACTCCGGTGGTTCTACTCCCTTCTGGGAGATTGCCGGGGCACCCACTGCCGCCTATAATCGTCCTACTCTGGTTAGGATTCTCCGTCAGGTTCCGGGTGGTGGGTGGAGAGGGCGTGGACTGTCTGATGCCTCTCCAGCACGAGTTGGGTGAAAGGGAAACGCCCGGATTATGCGAAAGCGCCTGCAACTCGCACTGACATTGACGCTGACGGCAATTGCGACCTCCTTCTTTCTCGCTCCGCCGCGGGTGTGC
>Ga0210400_10002133_pt1 | contig 18771 bp, 13 predicted proteins | sample IncBWH26MmetaG_FD_155456 | JGI IMG/M metagenome (GOLD analysis project Ga0210400, IMG submission 155456) | Forest soil microbial communities from Barre Woods Harvard Forest LTER site, Petersham, Massachusetts, United States - Inc-BW-H-26-M | ecosystem: Environmental > Terrestrial > Soil >...
TGATCCGGCGGTCGCCCGCGAACTTGCCTTGCTATATTCTGACGCCAGGCAGTACGAGGCTGCGGCCCGGCTGCTGCAACCGTTGGTGCAGCAAGCCCCGGCGGATACCGAACTGCGCTGGCGATACGGAGAAGCCCTGTTTCACCAACGCAAATATGCGGAGGCCGAGCCGGAGCTGATGAAGGCCTTGCAACAGAAGCCGGATCTGGCGGAAGCCTATGGTGATCTGGCCTTTGCCGCCGAGCAGAACAAGCATTACGAACTGACCCTGCGCGCATTGGAGCTGCGCGCCAAATACTTGCCGGAAGTTCCGGCAACTTATTTCATGCGGGCCACAGCCTATGACAACCTGAATGCCAGGAAACCGGCGGCGGAAAACTATAAACTCTTTCTGGCCGCAGCCAACGGCAAATTTCCTGACCAGGAGTTCCAGGCGCGCCATCGGTTGAAAGCCATTGAACCTAAATAATGTTCTAATACCATCCCCTTAAGGGTGTGAAGAGTATCCGGGTCTGAAACGATCAGCGCCAGAGGCGCGTTAGGAAGTTAGCCCAGCGTGTAAACGCTGGGAAAGAGTAGAGTTAAAACTCAAGCCCCAGCGGGGCGACACATTTCTTCGCAGGCAATTTTTAAGAAAATATGCGGAAACTAATTGCAACTAGCATCCTGTTCGCCTTCGCGGTTGCTGCTGTGGCCGCTCAGAGAAGCATCGACCAGATGAAGGCCGAAGCCGACAAAGCCGAAGGCGGCCACCAGGCCAAGCTATGCGCCGAAGTGGCCCGCCAACTGGTGCCCATCGCGGACCAGCAGTTCACCGAAGGCCATAATGAGCAGGCCCAAGTTACTGTGCAGGAAGTTTTGAAATACGGCTCCAAGGCGCGCGACGCCTCTATCAGCAGCCATGGGAAGATGAAGGAGACGGAGATCCTCTTGCGCGAGACCCAGCGGAAACTGCAAGAGGTAAGACGCACGCTGTCTGTGGATGACCGGCCACCACTGGAGGCAGTGGAGAAAAAGCTGGAGCAATTCCGCCAGGACATATTGAATGAGATGTTCGCACCCCCCAGGAAGAAAGGGAGTCTCTGATGCAGACGGCCAGGAAATTACTTGTATTTCTTCTTCTGCTCGCCGTAGTCGCCTCCGCCAGAAAGCGCGACCCGCTCACCGAGGCCGAAACCGACAAATTGCGCGAGGTGGCCACGGAGCCCTACAAGCGCATGAAGCTGCTGATCGAGTTCGCCGACGCCCGCCTGCTGGCCATCGACCAGATGCGGTCCGACCCGAAATTGGCCGACGGCCGCGGAAAGAAGATCCACGACCTGCTCGAAGACTTTACCGCCATCCTCGACGAGGTCAACAGCAATCTCGATATGTATGCGGGGCGTCCCCTGAACAAAGACGACAAGAAGGATTTCCGCAAGGGACTGAAGGCAGTCATTGAGGCTGACAATAAGTTCGAATTGAAACTGCGAACGCTGAAATCAGCCATAGACACCGACCCTCAAGCCAAGATCGACGCCCAGGATTATCACTATGTTCTTCAGGACGCCGTGGAAGCCCTTAAATCCAGTGCCGACATGGCCCGCGAATACATGAACGACAAGGACAAGGACAAAGACAAAGACAGCGCAGCCGAGAACAAGAAGAAGTAAGAAGAATCGGGGGATCGGATCATCGGGGGATCGGGTGATCGGAAAACCAGGTTCGTCTGGTACAGCGGCTCCGCGCTTGCGATATGCTTCCTCCGCGCCTCTGCTCTCCGCGGTGAAACTGATTTTTGGTTTTCTCCGCGCCTCCGTGTCTCCGCGGTAGGTTTTGGGTTCTTGGTTTTCTGATCACCCGATGAACCGATCACCCGATTCTTCTCTATAATCGAACCCGGTGAACCCCCGAGTTACGAATCTTTTTGAGCATGCCTACCGGGAGCTGCGTCCACGGGCGCCGCTTCCCGAATTCAAGGTGCAGTTCTTTCCTTTTACCAACCTCAACAACACCATCCGCTTGCGCGATGGACGCGTCCTGGTGCGGCTGTCTGACCTGCTGGAGGGCGCCGGTGACGATGTGCTTCACGCCATCCTTCACATCCTGATAGCCAAGCTCTATCGAAAAGAGATCGACAGCGGCCATGCAGCGCGCTTCCGAAAGTTTGCGGGAAGCCAGAGCATCTCCGCCAAGACCCACCTGATCCGGCAAATGCGCGGGCGCAAGAAGATCCATGGCCCCAAAGGCGCGCACTACGACCTGGAAGAGGTCTTCGAAGATCTGAACGCCAAATTTTTCTATGGCCTGATGGCGCGTCCGCAAATGACCTGGAGCGCCAACCATTCGCGCCAGAGCCTGGGACATTACGATCCCGCGCACAACACGATTGTGGTCAGCCGCGTCTTTGATCGCCCCAACGTTCCACGCTACGCCGTGGAATACCTCGTCTACCACGAGATGCTTCACCTGCGTCACCCGGTCAAGCTGCGCGGCAGCCGCAGATGCGTCCATGGCCCAGCCTTCCAGGCCGACGAAAAACTCTTCCCACATCTGGAAGAGGCAAAGAAATATCTGAAACAGTTATGAACAATGATCGGTTAGATCGCGCAAGTCATCGGTGGCCTCAGTGAAAATCAGTGGCAGGACTCTGCCCCTTGTGTCGAATGCGGTAAAAATTTCAAACCGTTGGCTATGGCAACTGGAGTTATGGGTGCTATGGGGATTTATCGCCAATATGCGCCATGACATAACCTATTCCACTCCAAATTATTGTCTAATCAGGTATGGACCGAAATCGCCATAGGAGAATCGCCTTTCGCGCGGCTGCTGGAGTTGGCCTTCTGCTTGCGCTGATTGCTCTGCTTCTTGCGGGTGAGCAGCGGCGAACGCAAGCTGAAATGGGGGCAATTCTATCCGCATTAATCTCAGACGTGGCGCTGCACAATAACCATTGGAGTGCAGGACGCGAAATCCAGATTGTGCTGCAGCGCGAAGGAGAGGGACTTTCGGGAAATTGGAGACTGCGAGGTGGTTTGCCGTTTGATCAACTATCCTCGTTTGCACAGTCATCACGAACAACCCGAGTCAGTTTTTTCTTGAGCAATGTGTTTTCGTCAGACATTCAAACAGAGTTGCATCTACCGAGCGGCGTGCAGGCCCCTTTCGTCAGCCGCCGAGAGCTTGAGAGTGCAAACCCAGGCGATTTTCAAAAGAGATTCCCGAACTATCAGGAACGCTTTGTTGTTTCGCACGCTGGATTGAATCTAAGCAAGAGCGAAGCAATTTTGTACATCGAACATTTCTGCGGCGGGCTCTGTGCTGGCGGTAGTTACGTGCTCATGCGCAAAGAAAACGGTGTATGGCGTGTTGTCGCCGAGCACCTGATGTGGGAGTCATAGCTGACTTTCAAACAGCCATTTTGATATAAGGTCCGGAAAAAACTTAAGTGAACGATATTGCGGTTAAACCGTGTAGCTTTCGATCAGTGGCCTCAGTGGAAATCAGTGGTAGGACTCCGCCCCTTGTGTCCCAGGATTAGACCGCGATGGCTTCACTCAGAGCGGCCAGCGCCCGCGAAGTGGCTTTGAGGCGATAGAGGGGCATGGAACCGGTAGCCAGGCGGAGTTTATAGGGCTGCTCTCCGGTCATGTAATCGCAATTGAGTCCTTCGGCCAACGATTGCCGGGTGACTTCATAGATAAGAGTCATGGCGGGCGAGAGTTTTCCATACGCGGGATCGAACCATGTAGTGTACAACCGGCGAAAGCCGGCGTCCCGCCAGGTGACTAATGCGGCCGCCAGATGGGGACCACATTCCAAAGTAAAAATCTCGCAGCTTTGCGGAGACAGCGCTGCCGCCTGCATAATGAACTCCACCCGGCTGGAATCATGGAAGAGGCTGGCTGGATCTTGAGCTGCCTTCCTGGCGTAAATCTCGTGTAGCAACTGGGCTTTATCTCCGCGGTAAGACCGCAGATCGAATCCCAGCTTCCGGAAGCGGCGAAGGTTTCGTCCCAGGCGGTTGTGCATTCCGGCAAAACATTCAGACGATATCTCCGCACAATCGACCGAGGGAGCCACTGTGAAAGGAAGCAGTTCCAGCTCTTCCATCAAAGGGCACCGTTCGCACTCTCGCACAGCGACCACTTCCAGAGGCCGTTGCATCGCTGCCAAAGCGCCAAGCGCAACCCTCAAAACCAACTCGTCGCCACTATGGAGAAAGCCGCGGTAGTCAAACAGTTCGTCTCCCAGCAGTCGCAGGGAACGATCGATGTGCCGGTGGGCCGCCGGGATAATAGCCATGCCGTAGGACGCTTCAGCGCATACCACGAATGGTTGTTCCCGATGGGCAAAGATCCTGGCCGCAAGCAGGTTCCAATCGAAATTCTGAAATAGGGTGGCCTGCCCCGCAAGGCAGACGGATTCCCAACGAGGACGAAGCTGTTCTAATTCCCTGGCAGATGAGTAAACTGTGACCCGTGGCACAAACTGTTAGACGCCCTGTCGAGGAGCAGGGTTGGAAGAATCGGGTGATCGGGTGATCGGTACATCGGGTGATCGGAAAACCCAAATGGTTTTGGGGTTCCTCCTTCTTGTCCTCCGCTTCCGATGCCTGCCTTGAGCAGAGCGAAGGGTTCCTCCGTGTTTCAAAGGTTTTGGGTTTTGGCTGCTCTGTATTACTAATCGTGAAAATCTTGTTTTCCCGCGAAGATTTTCTTTGCTGTTCCTTCATGTTCCCCTTTGTGGCCGGAGCCTGCACTGAGCCTTAGCGAATGTGTGGTTAATGGTTTTGGGGTTCCTCCTTCTTTTCCTCCGCTTCCTCCTTTCCTCCGTGTTTCAAAGGTTTTGGGTTTTGGTTGCGGCTCGGCTGCGTTGTGCCTCCGTGGTAGGTTTTTGGTTTCGACTGGTTTTCCGATCACCCGATCACCCGATGTACCGATCACCCGATTCTTCTCGATCCCCCGATGTATAGCCTGCACTGAGGTGCGCCGAAGTGATCACCCGATCTTTTCAATATGTTGACTGTCTCCACCCCACTCAGTAAAATTCCTAATTGAAATTGAAATTCATTTTCAAAATTGAGCTATGCTCCAAGCCCTGATTGTCACTCTACGGGAAGGCATTGAAGCGGCCCTCATTGTGGGGATCACCCTTGCCTATCTCACCAAGATCGGACGTACGGACCTGCGCAAGGCCGTCTATGCGGGCCTGATTGCCGCCTTTACCGGCAGCGTGGCGGGGGCGGTGGTGCTCTCCCGTTTGGGTCTCAATAGCGATGCCTTTGAAGGCTGCGTAGAGTTGGTGGCCGCCTTCTTTGTGGTGGGCATGGTCATCTTTATGATGCGCGCCGCCCGCAAGCTCAAAGGGGAAATTGAATCCAAGATCGGCTCCCTGGCCAGCGGGGGCTCGCATTGGGGCGTGTTTGCCTTTGTCTTTCTTATGGTCTTCCGCGAAGGCGTGGAGACGGTGCTGATCCTCTCCGGTGTCTCTTTGAACTCCACGCAGTTGATGAGCTTTATCGGTACCCTGCTGGGAGTGGCGCTGGCCATGGTCTTCGGCGTGATGTTCGTGAAGGGCAGCGTGCGTATCAACCTGCAGAAGTTCTTCCGCGTGACCAGCGTGATTCTGTTCTTTATTGCCGCCCAGCTTGTGATCACCGGACTGCACGATCTTTCCGAGGCCGGCATTTTGCCCCCCAGCAAGCGGGAGATGGCCTTGGTTGGCCCGATTGTACGCAATGATGCCTTTTTCTTTGTGGCCATTCTGGCTCTGACCGGGCTGATGGTGCTGTTGGAATACCGGCGTCAGCGTCCGGATATGGCAGTGGCAGCCTCCAAGGCGGAAGAAAGAAAACTGCAATGGATGGCGCGACGGGAGCGCTTATGGGCAGTCACTCTCTGCCTCACAACCTTTGTGTTTATGGCCGCCATCACGGTTGAGTTTGTATACGCCAAGAGCTCGGAGGTCATCTCCAAGGCGGATGCTATTGCCCTTGACGGCAATGGACAGGTAAAGGTCCCGGTCGCGGACCTGCAAGTTGGCGACCTGCACCGCTACAGCGTGAACATAGACGGTACAGACGTCCGTTTTTTCCTGTTTCGCAAGTCTGCGGACAAAGTAGAAGCGGTCTTTGACGCCTGCCAGATTTGCGGATCCATGGGCTTTTACAAGACTTCGCACGGAGTTGCCTGCAAGAATTGCGCCTCTCCCATCAATCCTGAAAGTGTGGGACAGAGCGGCGGCTGCAATCCTATTCCGTTGCAATCGGTTCAGGAGAAGGATAGTCAGGGAAACGTCAGCGCCGTGATTGTGTCGCGCGCCGATCTTTCCAGGCAAGTTGGACTGTTCAAATGAGTAAACAAGGGGCTTCGCCCGTTGATATACCTCACAAGCGTTGGGAGATTTCGCATTTGATTTTTCAATTACGAAATTACCAGATTACCCAATTACCAAATTCTCAGGGGGAGTCCCCCTGCGTGTATCGGAAAGAGAACAGAATTCTCGTTGCAACTAGCATAACGACCTAAAGATGTTTGGCCGCCTCCTATTCGAGTCGTTTCGCCGTCAACTGCGGCGCAAGGCGTTCGCAGTGCTGGCCATTACCCTGGGCATGAGCATCACTACGGCCATGATCTCCGTGGCCACCGATATCGGCGACAAGCTCAATCAGGAGCTGCGCACGGGCAGCGCCAACCTGGTGGTCACCCCGCTGGCCGACAGCCTGGATGTAAACATCGGCGGAGTTGACCTGAAACCGGCCAGTGAGGGCGCCTTCATCCACGAATCCGATCTACCCAAAATCAAAGGCGTCTTCTTCCGGCACAATATCCTGGGATATGCTCCCTTCCTCTCTGCATCCCAGAACTTCACGATTGGCGGCCGGGCGATCACGGCCGATTTGGTTGGGACTTACTTTTCGCAGCCGGTCCAGCAAGGAAACGAAAACTTTGCCACCGGTGTACGAACGGTCAATGGTTTCTGGAAGGTTGAGGGAAACTGGCCTGCCGATAACAGCGCGGATGCTCTAGCCGGCGCCAGCCTGGCCCGCAAGACAGGAATTCGCATCGGAGACAGGCTTCAGGCCGGAAGCCAGGAGTTGCGCATCAACGAATTGCGTATTACTGGAATCCTGAGCACTGGCGCAGCCGAAGACGATGCCATTGTTGCCCCCTTGCATGTTGTGCAGCAGGTCCTCGGCCGACCGGATGCGGTGCGTCGAGTCATTGTGAGCGCATTGACCAAGCCTGAAGATGCCTTTGCCCGCCAGAATCCCGCCAGTATGTCACCGGCGGCGTATGAACGCTGGTCGTGTTCGCCCTACGCGAATTCCATCGCCGATTCCATCAGCAAGGTCCTGCCCAATGTGCGCGTGGAGCAGATACGGCAAGTCGAGCAGAATCAGGGCAACGTCCTCGCACGAATCTCGGGCTTAATGCTTCTGCTGACCATCGCTTCCCTGGTGGCCTCGGCGCTGGCTGTCTCCGCGGTAATGGCCGCGACCATCATTGAGCGACGGCAGGAAGTGGGATTGATGAAGTCCCTGGGAGCGGGCAATCTGGCCGTGGCATCGTTGTTTCTGACGGAGGCGGGGATCCTGGCCATCGGCGGCGGAATCCTGGGCTTTGCTGCCGGAGTGGTGCTGGCCCATCGCATTGGCCAGAGCATTTTTGGATCGTCCATCACCGTACCTCCCGTGGTGCTGGCCATTGTGCTGTTCGGTGCTCTGGTGGTCACGTTCGTTGGAAGCACCGGGGCGATCCGCAAAGCTATGCGTTTTGATCCTGCCGTGGTGCTCCGAGGCGACGCATGAGCCGCGCACATTTGGTCTTTCTGCTGCTGGTAAAAGCCGCATGGGTCCGTAAGGACCGTTCGCTGACCGCCCTGCTCTCCATCACCGTGGTGGCCACCATGGCCACGGTGGCCCTCAGCGTCTATGCCGACGTGGGAACCAAGCTCAACCGTGAGTTCCGTCATTTTGGCGCGAACGCGATCGTCACCTCTCCGCAGGGTCCGTTGGACAGCAGCCAATTGGCAACCATCAAAAATACGCTTGGCGGCCGGGGTGAGGTCGTTCCCATAGCATACGCAATTGCCCAGGAGGCATCGGGTTCTCCTGTGGTGATTGGCGGCACGGACTTACAAGCTTTTCACGAGATGAATTCCTCATGGTCGATCACGCCGGCAAGTGACCAGCAAGGTCAGGCGTGGCTGGGCGCACGGGCTGCTGAGATTCTTTCTCCCAAAGGACAGGACTTCCAGATCAGCTTTGGCGGCAAAAGCCTTCAAGTCCATCCTGGAGCCGTTTATCGCTCCGGTTCTGAGGACGACAGCCGCATTTACCTTGATCAAAAGCAATTCTCTTTCCTGACGGGCCTTCAGCCCAACATCGTCCAGCTGCGGATTGACGGCTCTCCCTCGGAGATTGAAAACCAAATCCAAAAGCTCAGTGCCGCCATACCACAAGCCGAGATTAAACCGGTGCTCCAGATCACAGCCGCTCAGGCCGCGGTGCTGGGCAGGACCCGGTCTGTGGTGCTGGCGGCATCGGCCGTGGTTGTGGTGTTGATCATTCTCTGCATGGTGGCTACGCTCACCGGATCGGTATTGGAGCGGCGCAAAGATTTTGCAGTCATGAAGGCCCTTGGAGCATCGAACAGCTCGGTCAATATACTGTTTGCGGGAGAGGCAACGCTGCTCAGCATCATCGGCGCCCTTTGCGGTTTTGTGGCGGGTTCGGCGGTTGCCTGGTGGATTGGGGCGGCCAACTTTGGAGCGGGGATTCAGCCACGGCTGGGGCTCTTGCTTCCTGTAGTGGTTGGCAGCATAATCCTCGCGCTCATTGCAGCCACCGCGCCGCTCAAGGTTTTGCGGCAGATACAGCCTGCGGGTATTCTGAGAGGGGAATAGGGACGCAATGTCGATCGAGCTAAAGAATGTGACCCGCATCTACTCCAGCAACGTGGAGGTGCAGGCGCTGGAACAAGTTTCCCTTTCGGTAAAGCAGGGCGAATGGCTGGCGATTATGGGCCCTTCCGGCTCCGGGAAATCCACTCTGGTGAACCTGATTGGCTGCCTCGACCAGCCTACTCGGGGTGAGATCTGGATTGACGGCGTAGACATCGCGAAGATATCGGCGGCGGAGTTGAACCGTTTCCGCGCCGAAAAGATCGGATTCATATTCCAGCAGTTTCACCTGATTGCCTACCTTACCGCGCTCGAAAACGTGATGCTGGCCCAGTACTTTCACAGCATGACCGATAAAGGCGAAGCCCTGGAAGCGCTGGACCGGGTAGGACTGAAAGACAGGGCCAACCATCTTCCGGCCCAGCTTTCGGGAGGCGAACAGCAACGGGTCTGCATTGCCCGCGCCCTCATCAACAATCCCAACATTATCCTGGCGGATGAGCCCACCGGCAACCTTGACGCTGTAAACGAAGAGATCGTTCTACGGGAGCTCCGCGATCTGCACGCCCAGGGACACACCATCATCATGGTGACCCACGATCCAGTGGTTGCACGCATGGCTGACCGCAAGCTGGAACTGCATCACGGCAAGATCGCCTCCCAGGAGACCTTCACCCTCTCGGATGAAGAACAGTTCGATGAATTACTGGAGGAGCTTTGGGTCCTGGCCGAAAATGGCGAGCCGGCTGAGCTAGGACGCGTAGAAGTTGACGGCGCTTTGCCCACCGGCCTGGCCTTGGAACGAATGCAGGAACTAGGTTTGGTGGAACTGGACGAGCACAGCAGCGAACCGCATACGCACAGGCAAATACTGAATCGCTGCCATGATGCTTTGCGTCCCAGCTTTGACTCGCCCAATCACGGCGACCGCATGATCGTGTTCACAGAAAAAGGCCGCAAGCGGGCCGAGGATGTGATCCGGCGCCACCGCCTGGCCGAGCGCCTTTTTGTGCAAACGTTTCAAGTCCAAAATGAAAAAGAGGTAGAAGAGCAGGCTTGCAAGTTTGAACATGTCTTGTCCCCGGAAGTGACCGACAGCATCTGCTCCTTCCTGGGACATCCCCGCACCTGCCCCCACGGCAGCCCCATTCCAGCGGGACCATGCTGCATCCTGGCCAAAGCCACAAGCAAGCCAAGGGTGCTGGCAGATGCCACAACCACAAACGAAAAATCAACTTAGAGCGTAGCCCGTTCCTGGAATGCTATAACTCCTTGGCTTGGGGCCAGACAATCCTGCCTTTGTATTTCTAATTCGCGTTCATTCGCGTTAATTCGTGGCTAAATCTCTTGCTCTTCTCCGCGCCACTGGGAATTTACCCCCAAATGTTGCAGCGCTCTTGAAGTCCGATTAAAGTGGGACCTCAACTCGAGTCTTCCGCGAAGACTTTAACGCTCGTGGTCATTCCTTCATTGCGCTTGGCCGAAGTGTCTTTACTTTTAAGGCGGCCAGGAGAAATCAGTTGCGAAGAATTGCGGTGTCTTCTTCAGGTCGTCATCACCAGGAATCAGGTCGTCAGAAACAGATCTCAGGGCGTCAGAAATATCACTCAGGGCGTCAGAACCGGACTTCAGGGCGTCAGAAATCGGCGTCAAGGCGTCAGGAAAACCGATAACTCCAATGTTTTCAACAAACCTGTTCAAAATGTGCTGGCGTGAATTGCAGGAATGAAAATGTAGCGGCTTGTAGCGGGCTGTAGCGGCAAAATCAGTGGCTTTTTCTGGAGCTGATCAACCGGCGTAAGTAATTGCATACAAATAACTTCTCGGAAAAACGAGGAAGAAATATAGCGGCGTAGCGGGTGTAGCGGCAATCTTTGCCAGTAAAAACTCTGCAGGTTGTAAAACGCAAAAAGGAGAGGCAGGTTCTCCTCTCCTTTAAGCTTTTGTGCACCATGAATCGCCGCGCGCGATCAGTAGAGGTGGAAATTCACCTCAATGTTCACAGCAACCGCCACCGGTTGACCATCTTTTTTACCCGGCTCGAAGAGCCAGATTTTTAGTTTCTCGAGTGCCTTCTGGTCGAGACCCATACCTAAGCTGCGAATAATACGCAGGTTGCGTGGGCGTCCATCCGGTCCGATGATAGCTGCCACGGTTACAAGACCCTGGATCTTGGACTTACGGGCCTCTTCTGAGTAGTCCGGATCAGGCCCAAATTTTAGAACAGGGGCGCTTACGCCGATCTCGCCTACCTTGTAAATTCCACCGCCAAAGCCCCCACCCTGTCCGGGGCCGTGCCCAGGACCGGTGCCGGAGCCGATGCCGCCACCACTTCCGGAACCGATGCCGCCGCCTGAACCGGTGCCGTTGGAAAGCGGTCCACTCACTCGTGACGACATGGGATTGCCAATGTTCGGCAATGAGGGGTTGTCAGGCAGTTTAACGTTGGGTGGAGCCACAATCGTAGCTTCCATGACCAACTTCGGTTTCGTGTTGCGAATTTCAACGGTCGGCGGCGTGAACTGCATAGGAGCGATCTTCGGCAACCGGCCTTTGCTCTCAAAAATCTTTGCGTGCTCGCCACCACCACCGCCACCGGCCAGTTGCTTCTTAGCCACCTTCGGAACCATTACCGGTTTGTAATCGGTAAGGTTGGGAGCAATGAGCGTGACGTGTTCGTCTGGCGTCACAATCGCCTTGGTAGCGCGGACCGACAGCAACGTTATGCCTATGACTGCCGCGATCATAAAAGCATGAAGCATGAGCGAACTGGCAGCAGCCTTTTTATGATGGCCGCGGCTCCAGATTTCGCGCACCTGCACTGGACGCGATGTAAGACGAAGGGGCGGTAGCTTCTCGGGGAAAAGAGCGTCCTTTACATTTCTGAAAAGGGACTTCAACATCGATTCTTCGATGTCCGGAAGAAACTTCGGAGGGGGAACGCTACCGAACAAGCCCTGAGGAGAAGGAACTATAACTCGATTCGCCATTTTGTTCGACCCGTGCTGCCTTCGCTCACGCTAACGCGTGGATTCCGTACAACATAGGAGATGAGCGAATCAAAGTAGAAGTTGCATTTGGTAAGCAAAGTTTCTGCTCAAGTCAACAGCAAAACCCACCACCCTTCGCTGCGCTCGAGGGCAGGCTCCGGTGCGGAGACGCGGAGGAAACCCAAAATAGATCACGGAGGGCGCGGAGAAAAAAGGTCACATTCAGGATCGTTAAATCAGCATGAAAATCCGCGAGAAAAACAAGATTTCAAAGCACATCGTAGTACAAAGGGCGCGAAGATTCCTCTGTGCCCTCTGCTCTTGCTCTGCGCCCTCTGCGTTGAGGTTTTGCCTTTGCCTTCCTCTGTGTTCCTTTGTGTCCGGAGCCTGCACTGAGCCTTAGCGAATGTGTGGTTAATGGTTTTGGGGTTCCTCCTTCTTTTCCTCCGCTTCCGATGCCTGCCCTCGAGCGTAGCGAAGGGTGGTGGGTTTTGCTCTTGATTTTCCTTTGCGCCCTTAGCGTCCTTTGCGGTGAGATGGTTTTTGGTTGTGGCTTCGCTACGCTGTGTCTCCGCGGGAGGTGTTGGTTCTGATTGCGTCTGCGGTGGCCAGACCCGATCAGAAAGGCCCTGGGATCGGACCTGTTTATAATTGAAAGATAAGTAAATTTCCTGGAGAAATCATGCGAGCGCCGCTCGAACTAAAGACGACCCTGAATCTGCCGAAAACCGACTTTTCCATGAAAGCGAACCTGCCGCAAAACGAGCCGAAATGGCTGGAGCGGTGGGAGAAGATGGGCATTTACGGCAAGATTCGTGCGGCCCGCAAGGGTTCTCCAACCTATGTCCTGCATGACGGGCCTCCGTACGCGAATGGCGCCATCCACGAAGGCCATGCCTTAAACAAGTCCTTGAAGGATTTCGTGGTCAAGTCAAAGACCATGGCTGGCTTCGACTCGCCATATGTGCCCGGCTGGGACTGCCATGGCCTGCCCATCGAGATCAAGGTTGATGAATCGCTCGGACGCAAGAAGCTGGAGATGTCGCCGCTGGATGTCCGGAAAAAATGCCGCGAGTACGCCCAGAAATATCTTGATATACAGCGGGAGCAGTTTAAACGCATCGGGGTTTTTGGCCGGTTCGATGAGCCCTACTCCACCATGTCCCCACAGTATGAGTCGGTGATTGTCCGCACCTTGTTCGACTTCATGGAAAAGGGCGCCGTGTACAAAGGACTGCGCCCCGTCTACTGGTGCATCTTTGACAAGACCGCCCTGGCGGAAGCCGAGATCGAATACGGCCCGCACACCAGTCCCAGCGTCTGGGTCAAATATCGCATGACCAGCGATCCGGGAGCAGTTGATCCGGCGTTGGCCGGCAAGCGAGTCAATACGATCATCTGGACTACCACTCCCTGGACGCTTCCGGCTTCCATGGCCGTGGCGTTTCATCCCAAGCTGGAATATGTCGCACTGGAACACGCGGGCGAGGTTTACATTGTGGCCGATGCGCTGGCGAAGGCGACCGTGGAAAAATGCAATCTTACGGGCGCCGTAGAGGTGGCCCGCTTTGCGGGAAGCAAGCTCGAACACACCACTTTTGCTCATCCGTTCCTGGAAAGAAAAATCCTGGGCGTGCTGGCCGAGTACGTGACCACTGACCAGGGCACCGGCGCGGTCCATACGGCGCCCTCGCATGGCGAGGATGATTTCTATACGGGCGCAAAATACCATCTCGACCAGACCTGCAATGTGGATGAATCCGGCAGGCTCCGCAACGGGCTTCCCGAATATGACGGCAAGCGCGTCTTTGAAGCCAATGCTTCGATCATCGAACTCCTGAAAAGCCGCAACGTGCTGATGGCGTCGGAAAAGATCGAGCATTCCTATCCCCACTGCTGGCGCTGTCACAATCCCGTGATCTTCCGGGCCACGGAGCAGTGGTTCATCTCCATGGAAGCGCGGGTGGAAGACAGCACGTTACGTCAGCGCTCCCTGGATGAGATCAAGAAAGTGAGGTGGATCCCGGCCTGGGGTGAAGAGCGCATCAGCAACATGATCGCCACCCGGCCCGATTGGTGCATCTCCCGGCAGCGCGTCTGGGGTGTGCCGATTGCCGTCTTTTTCTGCGAAGTCTGCGGGAAGCTGCTGGAATCGAGCGAGGCCTACAAGTCCGTCGTAGACTTGTTCGCCCGCGAAGGCGCGGATTCCTGGTACAAGCATGAAGCCCATGACATTCTTCCGCCTGGAACCAAGTGCCCCGGTTGCGGCGAGGCCCGCTTCCGCAAGGAGATGGACATCATTGATGTCTGGTTCGAATCAGGCTCCAGCCATGCCGCCGTGCTTGGCCATGAACCGAACCTGCCCTGGCCGGCCGATCTCTACCTGGAAGGCGGAGACCAATACCGGGGCTGGTTCCACTCTTCCCTGCTGTGTGCGGTGGGTACACGGGGGCGCGCGCCGTATCGTAGTGTGGCCACCAACGGCTGGACCCTGGATCCCCAGGGCCGGGCAACATCCAAGTCCCTGGGAAATGGAATCGATCCGGTGGACATCGCCAAGCGCCTTGGAGGCGAGATCGTCAGGCTGTGGGTCGCCTCCGTAGACTTTCAGGAAGACGTGCGCGTCTCCGAAGAGTTAATGCAGCGGGTCGCCGAGAACTACCGTAAGATCCGCAATACGTTCCGTTTCATTCTGGGAAACCTGCGCGAGTTCGATCCCCAGATGCACAGCGTGCCATTCGCGGACATGTTGCCGCTCGACCAGTACATGCTGCTGCGCACCAAGGAGATGAGCGAACGGGTGCAGAAATGGTATGAGAATTTTGAGTTCCACCGTATCTATCACCAGGTGAATGACTTCTGCACCGTGGATCTGAGTGCCGTGTATTTTGACGTGCTTAAGGATCGTCTCTACACCGCGGCCCCTAATTCCCAGGCAAGGCGCTCAGCCCAGACTGCGGCGTGGAGGATCGGTGAAGCCCTGGTTCGCCTGATGGCCCCCATCATGACATTTACGGCTGAGGAGGTCTGGTCATTTCTGCCCAGGGTGGCCAACCGGCAGGAGAGCGTTCATCTGGCACATTTCCCCAAACCAGAAGACATAACCGGCAAAGTAGCTGATCCAATTGAGGCGCAAACGCTGCACGCGGACTTTGACGTCCTGATGGCGGTGCGGGATGAGGCCCTAAAGGCCCTGGAAGTGGCCCGCCGGGACAAGCTGATTGGCAGCGCCCTGGAAGCCATAGTGACCGTGCACGTACCCGAGAATATCTATAAGATTCTGGAACGTTACCGCCACGATCTGCGCTTTCTCCTGATCGCTTCCGGCGTTGTAGTAAAACATGCTTCCGAAGGGAACGGAAGCACTCCGATGCGCGTAGAGGTTACTAAGGCCCCGGGCGCAAAGTGCGAGCGATGCTGGAATTACTCGCTGGAAGTTGGGAAAAATGAGCGTTATCCTACTGTGTGCGAACGTTGCACCGCGGCCCTGAACGAAATTGAACGGGAACAGATTGCATAAATCTATGCGGAAGTATCACATTCTTATTGCGGGGTTGGTAGTGCTGCTGGACCAACTTACCAAGGGGTTGGTGGCCCAGAAAATCACGCTGCACGACAGTATTGATGTCGTGCCCGGATTGTTCCGCCTTACCCACGTCCAGAATCAGGGTGCGGCTTTTGGTCTCTTCTCCGACTCGCCTTCAGAATGGAAGGTGGCCATGCTCATCCTGTTTTCCCTGGCTGCCCTGGCCGTGGTCTCTGCCCTACTCTGGAAAAACGGCAATGCGCTCAACGCCACGGCGATTGCGCTCTCCCTGGTTTTTGGCGGGGCCCTGGGCAATCTGTGGGACCGGGTGGCCAACGGTAAAGTCATTGATTTTCTGGATTTCTACGTCGGCTCCCATCATTGGCCGGCATTCAACGTGGCCGATAGCGCTATCGTGGTTGGAGCTCTGCTGCTGCTGGGCGAGATCTTTCTGGCCCCACAGGAAGAGAAGGCCATCAGCCAGCAATAGAAGAATTTCTAATCGTTTTCGCTCTGCGTGGTTGCTTGCAACTTTGTTGTTCCTGTAATTTCTATCCTCTTGGGTACAGCAGCTTATACAGCACGGCATTTCTCATAATGGCCTGGACGTATTCGCGGGTCTCTGTGAACGGAATGGACTCGACAAACTCTTCCACGTCTTTGAAGTCGCCGCTTTTGCGCCAATCGTCCACGCGCTCTTCACCGGCATTGTAAGCGGCCAGCGCGAATTCAATCTGGCCGTTGTAGTGGTCCACCATGTGCCGGAAATAGCGTGTCCCAAGTTCCAGGTTGACGTTGGGAGTAAAGAGTACATCCGTGGAGAAGTTTCTGATCTTCACTTCCTTGGCCAGTCCCTTGCCCACCTTGGGCAGGAGTTGCATGAGGCCGAACGCGTTGGCGCGTGACAAGGCTGCGGGATTGAATTCCGATTCCTGCCGGATCAGCGACGCGATCAGAAAAGGATCGAGCTCATTTTGCAGGGAATCTTTCTTCAGCTCTTCCCAGTAGGGCCGGGGAAACAATCCCTGCCAAACCGGACGGGGCAACTGGTTCAGGTTGACGGCAAAATAGTTGGGAACTGCGCGCTTCAAGGCTTCAATGCCCCGGTGGTAGTATCCGGCATCGGCATAGATCAGGGCAGCGGCCTGGGCCTGCCATGAGGGCGTCCCGCTGGCTGCGGCCTGAAGCTCCTTTACCGCGAAATCATAGAGAGCAGCGTTGGCAAGAAGCTGGGCTTTTTGGGCACGAAGATTATCTGCCGGCGCATCCCACCTCAGGGACGGCACAGAAGGCAAAGAAAGCTTACTTAGCAGAGGAGAATCGGCTACGCTTTCAAGGCCAATCTTAGTCAGCCGTTCACGCCCTAAATTGGCATAGTAAAAATAACGATATTTTTCCGAAAGCTTGTAATAGTAAGCGCGGGCCAGCGGTTGATCGCCATCCGTCTCAGCCATTCGTCCCCGCCAGTAAAGCGCGTTGGGAGTTTCCGCCGACGTGGGGTAAAGATCAAGGTGCTCCTCGAAAAGCCGCTTGGCGTCATCTTTCTTTCCCAGCCTGTAGGTCAGCCATGCAGCTTTCCAATGCGCATAGGGAGAGAGTTTTCCGTTGCGCTGCCGCTGATAAATCTCCGAATAAAAGCGGACAGCGGTCTCGTAATCCTTCTTGATGAGGTACATGTTGCCTGCCGAAAGCAGCGCTTCCTGCAGCCATGGACTCTCTGGGGCAATAGTCCGTAATTGGATGATCACCTCGGTGCGATGATCGTTGTCGTTTTTTTCGCGGGCTATCTCGGCCAGGAAATAAAGCGCCTGCGCCTTGGTCTCGGGAGCGGCGGACGAACTCTGAGTGACGCTCTCAAACAGGTGCTGAGCATCGTCTCTCTTATGAAGTCGATAAAGAGCGGTGGCAAACGCCACTTGAAGTTCGGTCAGAGCGGCGCTGGGCGCGTGCTCCAGCAGCGGGCTAAGATCGTTGGCCGCCTGTTGATAACGCTTGCCCTTCAGCAAAAGTTCGGCACGGCTTCGGCGGTCTTCAAAGCTGCCCGCGGGCTGCGCCTCACCCAAAGCGTGAAGTTCAAAGGCTGATGTATCCGCCTCCGGACTGAGCGGCAGTTCGAGATAGATATGCCGATAGATCTCCGCGGCCTTGTCTTTTTCTCCGGCTGCCTGGTGCGCCTGGGCCAGGGCAAACTCGAAATCAGCGTGGACCGGCTGACGATGCTTTTCCAGATAAGCCACCGCACGTTGAGGAGAGCCACTCGCGGTCAGAGCGCGCGCGTAGATCAGCCCGGCATCGTGCAGCAAAAGAGAATCGGGATACTTCTCCTCAAAATCCGAGAGGGTCTTTATGACTTCCGGATTCTTCTGTTGAGCTTGATAGGCGCTGGCGTTGAGATAGGTAAGATAATCCCCCAGCACGGGCGCAACGCCCTGCGCGTGCTGCCACGATGCCAAAGCCTTGACGGAATCGTTATCAAGGTAATGGGCATACCCCAGAACCAGCCTGGCAAGAGGGCCGGCTTCATCACCCTGGTGCTTGCGGGCGTAAGCCTCAACTCCGGCGTAGGCCTGAGGCGTGCGGTTCTGCAAAAGCTGTTGCGCCATGGGCTTGAGATCGGCCGAGGCTACGAACGCCTTGTTGATGTGCCGAAGCTTGCGCTGGTTCGCAGCAGATTTGGAGGAATGCGTCGGCTTTCTGCTCTTTTGGGCCCATGCCTTTGCAGGAACCAGCCCTAAAGCCAGCAGAAAGAAAGTGGAAAAAGCTAATAAGAGACGTCGGACTGCCACAGATTTTTACTTATCGCGGAAAACTACCGCCCATGAGCGAAATATCATTATCCGCTAAAACTCGAATTAATTCCTGGGTAAAATAATCGGTCCCAGCCGCCGAACTCTCGCCATACCTTTTCTGATAGGTGGCCCGGCTTTTGTCTATGTCTTCCTTGAGCCGCTCATACAAATCCCTGTTTTGCTTGCCTTCGGCCACCTTTGGCTGGTTGTATAGCTTGATCTCATCCACCAGGAGCTTGGCGAACCGCTTGGCCTTTTTGTGTACCTCATCCTCTACCGGCGCCGCTGTGAGCATCGTGGCGGCCACTACCGCCGGCTCCGGAGGCGCAACAACCGGAGACGGGGCTGGAGGGGCTTCTTCATGAACCGCAGCCGCACCGGCTCCGGCGCCCGCTTTACGAAACGCTGTAATTTCCAGCCACAAGGCAGCACCCCGGCAGAGAATGTTCAGAGCGGCCATGTCTATGGGGCTGTCGCCGATGGTTCCGGCGTCGGCATAAATCACGGCCGCCACTTTTTCTTTGACCACCAGGGGCAGTACTACGCAGGTGCCATCGGCCGGAGCGTTCGGCCCGGCTTC
>Ga0210400_10002134_pt1 | contig 18769 bp, 18 predicted proteins | sample IncBWH26MmetaG_FD_155456 | JGI IMG/M metagenome (GOLD analysis project Ga0210400, IMG submission 155456) | Forest soil microbial communities from Barre Woods Harvard Forest LTER site, Petersham, Massachusetts, United States - Inc-BW-H-26-M | ecosystem: Environmental > Terrestrial > Soil >...
AGAATTCCAATTTTCACTATACCGGCTCCGAATGGCATTCCCAAAATCACGGTTCCTTTGAAAAACGAAACCAAACTCCATCGAACTTCCGTTGTTCCGCTGTTTCGACTGAAAACTGATCACTGATAACTGATCACTTTTTTACCATCCTCGCGTCGAAAGCATGTCCTTCTCTTCCATCTGCCGGACGTCCAGTCCCCTCATGGCTTCGCCCAGCTCTTCGTGAGCTTCGAGCACCATCTTCGGATCATCGAAATGCGTCGCCGCCTTCACCACCGCCTTCGCGCGCACCTCGGGATCGCTGGACTTGAAGATGCCCGATCCGACGAACACCGCCTCCGCACCCAGGCGCCGCACCAGCGCCGCGTCTGCCGGAGTGGCGATGCCGCCCGCCGAGAAATTCGGAACCGGCAGTTTGCCGGTCTTGGCGATCTGGCGAATCAGTTCGAGCGGGGCACCCAGCTCTTTTGCTTCACGCATCAGCTCGTCGTCCCGCATCGTGGTCAGTTTTTTCATCTGGCTGACGATCGCGCGCATGTGCCGCACCGCTTCCACCACGTTTCCGGAGCCCGCTTCGCCCTTGGTACGAATCATCGCCGCGCCTTCCGCGATGCGTCGCAGCGCTTCACCCAGGTTGCGCGCGCCGCAAACAAACGGCACGCGGTAATCGTGTTTCCAGATGTGATTTTCTTCGTCCGCCGGCGTCAGCACTTCGCTCTCGTCGATGAAGTCCACTTCCAGCGCCTGCAGCACTTCCGCTTCCGCAAAGTGCCCGATGCGCACCTTGGCCATCACTGGAATCGTCACCGTGGCCATGATTTCGCGAATCACTTTGATCGACGCCATGCGCGCCACTCCGCCTTCTTTGCGAATATCCGAGGGCACGCGCTCCAGCGCCATTACCGCGCACGCGCCCGCCTTTTCGGCAATCTTCGCCTGCTCGGCATTGGTGACGTCCATGATCACGCCGCCCTTGAGCATCTCTGCCAGGCCGACTTTCACGCGCCATTCATTCGAACCCTTGCTTCCGTTGCCGCTGCCATTCACTTTCTTCGCGTCCATTTTCTTCTCCTCTCGCTCCTCGACCTTCTTCTCGACGGCGTCTCTCTCTCAAATCTTTTTCACTTCTGTCCGATGACTACAAATCTGCCCCGGCCCCTCGCCAGAACCTCGCCAACCCCATTGCGTATCTCGCCGGTCATGAACAGGTTTCTTCCCTTCTGTTCTGTCTCGCACCCCTCCACAACAATTTCACTCTGCACGTTGATGGGTTTCAGGTACTCGACCGTCAATTCCGCCGTAACTGCACGAACTTCGCGAAAGCGGCATACTTTTCCCATCGCCTCATCCAGCAGCGTGGCGATAATTCCGCCGTGAGCAAATCCTCCGCCGCCCTGGTACCTCTCTCCCAAAACAAACCGGCCTACAATCTTGCGATTGACGTTGTCTTGCTCAAACGTCAACTTCATTCCGCCGGCATTGTCTCCGCCGCACCCAAAGCATTTGTTCGACGGATTCGGTTCCAGCCTGATTGTATCGGTCAAAAGCGCCTCGCTCCTTCAGACCAGAGCCACTCGGCTGCGTTCCGCCCGTCGCACCCCGCGTTGCCGTTTGCGCATCTCAATTTTCAGCAATTCCGCCAGCGTGGCCACGCCGCGCGCAATCTGCTTTTCATCCAGGCTAGCAAAGCCCAGCCGCAGCGTATTTGGCAGCGGCGCTTGCACGTAGAAGTACCGTCCCGGCGCAAACAACACGCCGCGTTCTTTCACGTGGATTAGCAATTCGCTGGCATCGAATCCCGGCGGCAGCTCCAGCCATAAACACATGCCGCCCTCCGGCCGCGTCCAACGTGTGCCTTCCGGCATGTTTTTCCGGAGTGCTTCATCCAACGCCGCCAAACGCGAAGTGTAGACCTTACGCATCTTCGCGAGGTGCTTGCTGAAAAGTCCGCGGCGCAGAAATTCCGCGAGCGTAGCTTGCGCGAGCTGATCAGTGTGCAGGTCGGTTGTCTGCTTCACCACGCGCAATCGTTCAATCGCCGCCGCCGGAGCAACAATCCATCCGACCCGCAATCCGGGAAACGCCACTTTCGCAAAGCTGTCGATATGAATGACCAGGTTCGAGCGGTCGAGCTGCTTCAGTGAGGGGATGCGTTCCTCGCGCGCATGCAGCCGCGCGTAAATGTGATCTTCCACTACCGGGACTTGGTGCCGCCCCGCAAGCTCCAATACCTTGCGCCGCGACGCCAGCGGCATCGACGTTCCCGTCGGATTTTGAAAGTCCGGCGTAAGCAGGATGAGCTTGACGCGATTCGCTGCCAGCGTGGCCTCCAGCGCTTCCAAATCCAGACCCAGCGGCGTCCCTGGCTCCGCTTGCGTCCTCATCGGAACGGCCAGGCACCTCGCGCGCGCTCCGTGGAAGATCGCCACCGCTCCCGGATACGTCGGGTTTTCCATAATCACGGAATCGCCCGGACGCACAAACGCTTTGCTGATCAGATCGAAGGACTGCTGGCATCCATCGGTGATGAGCAGATTTTCATCTTTGGCCGCGATACCGTCGTGATGCAGCATCTCGAGCAGCGCCTCTTTCAAGGGCGGATAGCCGTCCGACGGGCCAAGATTCAAGACGTCCGCGCCCTCGCGCCGAAGCACCGCGTTCACGCAAGTCTGCAGCTCCTCGATGGGAAAGAACTCCTGTGCCGGGCGCGCCATCACAAAAGAGAGCGCATCTTCCGGCACGTTAGCCGTGAGGCGGCTGAGGATCTCCTCCCCGCGTTCATCGGCGAAGAGCAGTTCCCACCGGATTCCCCCGTTTCCATTCAGGACCGGAGGCGCAGGAGGCGTAATCTTAAGTCCGTTGCCGTTTCCTTTGATGAACGTGCCGCGTCCCACGTGGCCCTGAATCAGCCCTTCCGATTCCAGCTCGGCGTAAGCGTTCGCCACCGTGGTGCGGTGAACGCCAAGCATGGTCGCGAGCTCACGGCTGGCCGGGATGCGGTCGCCCGGGCGCAAATCGCCCGCGTGGACGAGGGCGCGCAATTGATCGCGAAGTTGGATGTACAGCGGAACGTGACTTTGCGGCTGGAGATGGAGTGGAAGCATTGTCTCTCACCTTCGGCCAATTCTAGCAGATATTGGACTGATGCAAGAGCCAATTTGTCTTCGCCAGTCAGCCTTACGTCCGGCCCAGCACCAGCCGGTCCACGCGGCGGCTCACGTCCCGGAGGTAGGCTTCGTCCCCCCCTTTAAGCTCAACGACGGCGCTGCCCGAGTAACCAATATCACGAAAGGCCTCACGCACGGCTTCCCAGTCTACGTCGCCATCACCGAGGTTCGCCCACTCGTATCCACTTTCCTTGCGCTTGAAGTCTTTCAGGTGGACCTTGGCGATGCTCTTCCCCAGCGTGCGAATCCAGTCCTGCGGATAACCGTAAAGCAGGACATTTCCAACGTCGAACCACGCTTGGATCCACGGGCTTTGAAATTCGCCGATGTATTTCGCCATTTCCAATGGACTCAGCAGGAACTTGTTCCAAACCTCTTCGATGGCGATCACAATCTTCAACTCTTCCGCGAGTGGAAGAAGCTTGCGAATCTCCTTCTGGGATCGACTCCAAGCGTCGCGGTAGGAGGTCTGTGGATTGACGACCGCGGGAACCAGTAGCACCGCGTCTGATCCCCAGAGCCTGGCGTTGCGCAGAGACGTACGCATGCCCGCCAAACTTTTTTCTACCGCTGCCGCATCGCCCGACGACAGCGGATATTTCCAGTGGTCCATGTTCATCACCGAATCGACGCGCATGTTCGCGCCGTCTGCGGCTTTCTTGATTTCCTCGGCTTCGTGCTGGTCAGGTGTGGTGGGTGCTTGTATCACCTCGAATCCAACGTCGCGCGCCATTTTCATGCGGTCGGCGTAGCTGAGCTTGGCGGGCAGCATTTCGAGCAGAACACCCTTCTTGATCAGCAAGGGTGCCGGCGGCGGGGCCGCGAGCGCGCTGCGCGATGCGGGTGAAGCTGCAACAAGCTCCGTGAAGCCGCCCACGCCTAGTCCGGCCGAGCAGGCCGCCGTCACAGTGGATTTGAGAAATTCACGCCGCGATGGAGTGTGCATACACACCTCGAAAGTTTTTCAGATACCCGATGGGTCCTGGTGGATTCTTTCTGCAAAAGCACCTTCTGTGGCTGGCTATTCACCTTATTCAAACGTAGCAGGGCAACCTCAGTGAAGCTTATTCAAGTCAATTTTAGGGTCCCACGTCTCGCGGGACTTCAGCATCTCTTCCCAGGTGACCTCGCGTCCCGTATACGCTGCCGTGCGCGCCATCATGCAGGAAAGGGCGGATTCCGCGCCCTTGTCGGCTTGATTGTGGAAATTACCGCTGGCGATGCTCTCAACAAAAGCCTTCTTCTTCTCCCGGTCTGCAAACTCCAGGTTCGAGGTGAACTTCCCTGTCGCGGAAAACGCTGCCTGCCCCGTGTCTTTCGCCGGCGATCCCTCCGCCTGCCACGGCTCCTCTCCCCAAATCCCCAGCGGCCCGGTATACGGAGACTGCGACGTGCCTTTCGTCCCGAAAAAGCGCTCCGTCACTTCCCACCAGCCTTTGGCAATCTGTGTGGAACTGAAAGTGACGTCCACTCCCTCCGGGTAATGTAAGAGCACGTTGTAGTTTCCGTAGACGTCCCCATCTTCCGGACGTCCCTGCCGCCCGCCGCTCGCTGAGGCTCTCAGCGGATGCGCCTTCAACACCCAGTTGCATATATCAATGACGTGGATGTTCTGCTCCACGAGAATGTCGCCGGAAAGAACGCGGTCGTACACCCAGTTGCGCAGGCGGCGCTCCACGGGAGTAGCGTCCGGCCACGCCGGCCGGTCGATGTAGCCTGAGAAATAGTGGGCCTCGCCACAAACAATTTTTCCAAGCGCGCCGCCATGGATTCGCCGCACTAATTCCACAAACGGGGGGCAATCGCGAATCTGGAAGCCCACATCAAGACTCAGCTTCCCTTCGGCGCGCTTCCCGATTTCGATCACCTTCAATGCTCCCGGCACGTCCACGGCCACCGGTTTCTCGCAGTAAACGTGCTTTCGCGCCGCGACCACGGCTTCCAGATGTTGCGGATGAAAGTACGGAGGCGTGGCAATCACTACCGCGTCTACTTCTTTGGAGCCCGCCATCTGTTGCCAGGCATTCGGCCCCACGAAAAGTTGCGAAGCGTCGAGCGCCGCATAGCCCTTCTCGTGCTGAATCTTGTTGAAGTTCTCCCGCGCTTTGTCCAGTTGATCCTGAAACAGATCAGCCAGCGCCACCAGGCGTGCGCCGCCCGTATCGATCAGATTGCTTGCGTCTTCGGTGCCGCGTCCGCCGCACCCCAGCAATCCAACGCGCACCGCGGAGTTTGCCGCCGTGCCGCGCACCAGCTCCGGCTTGATGAACATGATCCCGGCCGTCGCTGCCGCAGCGCCGATGAATTTCCGGCGGCCAATTTTATCTGAACAATTCGGTCCGTGCTTTGTGTCTCCTGACATAGATCCTCCGTCCTCCTCGTCGCGCGCAGATACCGGTGGATGCGACAGCTACCCGATCAGCATCTCGAGATAGACTTTCGACGCCCGCACGTCTTCCACCTGCTGCGCGCCCGAAATTTCCCGTTCGATCGTGACGGCGCCGCGATAGTTCAGCTCCTTCAGGCGCCTGACGATCCGCGAAAAATCCACCTTGCCCTTGCCAATGGGAACTTCCTGCCCCAGCTCCCTCGGGTTTGTTGGCCAGAGTCCGTCCTTGGCGTGAATCCCCTGGACGTACGGGCCAAGCAATTCGATGGCATCCACCGGATTCGCCTTGCCGTAGAGAATCAGGTTGGCGAGGTCGAAATTCACGCCCTGATTGTCCAGCCCCACGTCCTGAATGGCGCGGACCAGCGTGATGGGTGTTTCCTGCCCAGTCTCGTATCGGAAATTCTGGCCGTTGCGTTTGCAGTATCCCGCTACCTCGCGCATCGCCATGACGGTCTCCTTGTACACCGGGTCATTGGGGTTCTCGGGGATGAATCCGCAGTGTGTTTGCACGGCAGCGATACCGCACTGTTTGGCAAAGTCCGACGCCTTTTTGATGTGTGCGATGCGCGCCTCTCGCGTATCGCGCGGAACTAATCCGATGGTCAGCGGGCCTTGGTAAAAGTCCCACACTTCCTGCCCAGGTCCACCGACCACCAGCGACGTCGCATCAATTCGGTACTTATCGAGTGCCCGGCGCAGGCGCCCCGCGAGCTCCGGCTCGATCTCATCCACGAACACTTGGCATGTCGGCAAGCCGAGTTCGTGAACCTTGGCCATGGCGGCATCAGGATCCCTGCCGATGCCGAGAATCAGACCGAGGCGCAGCGGCTTCTTCCCCTCGTTCTGTGGTAAGGCTTGACTAACCTGTAGCCAGGTGGGAGCCGCGGTTGCACCGCCCGAGCGAACGCCGCGACTCAACGCGGTGGGCATTCGGCTCAAGCCGGTCGCCAGAGCGCCGGTGGAAATTTGAAGAAAGGACCTGCGGTTCTGCTTGTTCATGATGATCGCTCAGAAAAATAAATTCCTAATCGTACCGGCGCGACCAGCCCCCTTACTTCTCTTGGACAAAAATATCCTTCCATCTCATCTTCACCCCTCCGCCGGTATGAATCTGCAAACCAATCACGCCATCGGAGAATTTGGGCGCCGGGTCGGTATAGTCCACGATCTTCACGCCATTGAGCTGCGTCACAATGTGATTGCCCTGCGCGGACACTTCGAGGTCATTCCACTCGCCGGATTTCAGCGCTTGCTCGCCTTCCGCTGTGGGCATCGCCACCCAGCCACGGCCCCCGCTTTCATACAGTCCGCCCGTGTGCTTGCCCACGCTCGGGTCCACCTCCGCTTGCATCCCTTCGATATCCGGGCCATGTTTAGGGTCAATGCCGGTAATGCGCGCGTGGAAAAACACACCGCTGTTGCCCGCGGCCTCGCCCTTGAATTTCAGACGCAGATGGAAGTCGCGATACGTCTTTTCGGTCGTCAAGTAGCCGTACTTGTTGGCGGTACTTTCGCACAGGATGGTGCCCTGCTCTACAACCCACTTCTCTTCTCCATTGTTCTTCCAGCCCGTCAGATCTTTTCCGTTGAAAAGAGAAACCCATCCACTCTGCGGCGGCGTCTTCGCCACAATGGCGAGCACGACGAATACCATAGAGGCAAGGAAGGCTCCCATCCTGCTCATGGCAAAGTCTCCATCTCTGCTTGTTGAAAAATCAGAGGGCTTGGCGGGAAGAAATTTATCACAGATTCAGCGGAGCCTCCGCCTGTTTCCTTCCATTGGCCTTGGTTTCAGCGAGTGCCTGGCTTGTATCCTATCCGCCCGTTGGTCTCCCCCGCTTCCAGATCGCGGAGGCACAGCCTCGTCAGATCTTTCTCATCGCACTGATATATCTGCTTGATGGGGAGATCTGTGTCATCCACTTCATACTCGCCTGAGGCCATATCTTCCGCATCATCCGTCGAGGAAGTGACCACCGGACTTCCCTTTTGAACGCGCACGCGGAATTCCCCCGACGAGGGCTCATAATTCGAATAGCTGAAGCAATGCCCGATGCAGGCGCGCTCGACCGCATGGCTTATAAATGTAATCCGCGACTCCGCCGGAGCCCGGATGGTCACGATCACCCTCGAGCCTGGGGGCAAATCCGCGACTAACCTTTCCGCGTTCGCTTCGAGCTGGTTCACCCATCCCGTGTCTTGATACAGGAACGCAAAGAAAACCACGGCGCAGACGCCCAGACCGGCGAGATGCCATTTTCGTGTCTTCATACCTCCAAGGATGCAAAGTCCGCAAATCGCCGAGATGGTAGTAAGTCTTGAACCGAGCAAGCCAATCCAGCCGCCCTGCAGGGAAGGCCGCAGATTTTCCGGGAGCAGAGCCGTCGCGCAAAATGTCACTGCGTACAATTCGAACGGCAATTCGAATTGCCGCCGGCCTTCGTTTTCCTTCCTTCGCAAATACAGATCGGTCCATGCGCAAACTAGTCCGAAGAAAAACGCCGCACGCGCCAGCCAAAGGTACCGTGTTCCGAAGAGCCACAGTTGATCCGCTCCGTTATAGAGATAGAACGGCTCGCGGTCCCAATCCGCCAGCAGCGCAGCGCGATGCGACGTATACCAGCAGATCGCGGCGAACCCGCTCGCCGCTGCCAGCGGCAGCGCCAATTTCCACCAGCCTGGCAATTTCGCTCTGATCTTCGTGTAAGCAACTGTGCCAACAAGCCAGAGAAAGCCGATCGGGTGAGCAAGCATCGCCAGCAGGGCAAACGGCGCGGCAGCGATCCAATCGATTCGCCGCGCCCGCCAGAGAATCGCCAACCCAAAGCAAGCCAGCCCCAGCGACAAATAATAGTTCATGAAACCCATGCTAAAGGAATAGCCGTAGGCCAGCATGGCGAAGCAGGGCGTGAGAGACCACGGCGACCGCCCCGTTACCGCGGCGACAAACGCGAAAACTCCCCAGAAGAAAATCAGCACGCAAGCGGAAACAACAATTTTCTGCGCTGCGACAAGGCCCGCGAGATTCGCCACTTGCAGCAACGCCACATCAAACAGGACGTTGTTCCATTGCTTCGCGATGTACAAGCCCGGCGCTTGTCCCTTTTCAATTAATTGCGCCAGCCACGCGTTGTACGCATGGCTCGCCAGGTCACCGGCCTCGACGCGCGGGTGCCACAAGCACGGGATAACGAGTACGACGGATAAAAACAGGATGCGCAGCCTGGACTGGCGTAGAAAAGCAACCACACCCGCGGATTGAGTGTCGCTCGCCGCCATTCTCACCCGGAGATCGCGAAGTTGTTCCGTCAAGAGCGTTCCGGGCGATTCTACTATTGAAGGGCCTCAGTTCTCCTCGAGATTCGCCGTTCCGGCAAAATGAACCGCACAGGAAAATCGAAGTCCAGGAAACCGCCTTCCCTCAGAGTGCGGAACCCTAAATTTCTCGCATGCCGCTAGATCACCCTTAAAAGTTTGGCCGTGGCTTCTCCTGCAAGGACATCGGCCCACTTCTTACTTCTGTCCTTCAGTCCAGTATCTCGGGACGGAACCGTCCTGTAAGCTAATTGCCGGATTGTATCGCTCACGGTATGCCGGCAAACACGCGCAAAATACTCAATTTCAGCATCGCGTTCTTGGCCCTCTCGCTGGCCGGCTGTGGTGCAGCGACTATCGGCAATCTGCCGCCACCACCTCCTTCACCGCAGACTTCCAATTGCAACTCCCTGTCACTCGGCCAAGGCGCCAGTCTTGGAGGCTTTGTACCGTTTCCCGCCGACAGTCTTTGGAACACCGATATTTCTTCCACGCCAGTGGATCCTAATTCCGCTGCGGTCATCAATTTCATCGGGGCTAGCACTAGCATGCACGCGGACTTCGGGGCGGGCCAGTATCTGGGCTCGACGATCGGCATTCCCTACCTCGTGGTCGGTGGGCAGCAGCCTTCCGTCGCCATTAATTTCACAGCCTATGGAAGCGAAAGCGATCCGGGGCCTATGCCCGTTCCTGTTACCGCGCCCATCGAGGGCTACCCGAATCCCGGCACCGGTGACCGCCACGTTCTCGTTCTCGACAATTCGAATTGTTTCCTCTACGAGCTTTCTAGCTCTTACGTTTCCGGTAATTCCTGGAGCGCAGGCTCCGGAGCGGTCTGGGATCTTCTTTCGAACGAACAGCGCCCTTACACTTGGACCAGTGCAGACGCCGCAGGGCTTCCGATCTTCCCCGGTCTCGTGCGTTACGACGAAGTCGCCGCCGGAAAGATTTCCCACGCGCTGCGCTTTACTCTGCAGAACAGCCGGGCCGCATTTATTCCTCCCGCTTCGCACTGGGCCGCCAATTCCAGCAATTCGAACGCCGCACCCATGGGCATGCGCATGCGCCTGAAAGCCAGCTTTGACGTCTCGGGGTATTCCACCGCGAACCAGGTGATCCTGAATGCGCTGAAGAAATACGGCATGATCATGGCCGACAACGGTTCAAATCTGTATCTCAGCGGCGCCCCCGATGATCGCTGGGACAACACGGATCTCCACGTTCTCGGTCAAGTTTCGGCTTCCGACTTTGAAGTGCTCCAGATGACGCCGCTATATACGCAAAACATCGTTCCCAACGGAGCCGCTCCGCAAATCACGTCCTTCACAGCGACCGCAAGTTCCATTTCAGCCGGCGCCCAGGTCACTTTGTCCTGGGTGGTGAGTGCAGCTTCTTATGTGCTTGTTTCCCCGGATGCCGGCGCCGTTCGAAGCGCCAGCGTCACTGTCGCGCCCGCGCAGTCCACCACATACACGCTTTACGCCACGAACGCCTTCGGCCGCGCCAGCGCAACCGTCTTCATCACGGTCCACTAGGCACAGCAAACGCCGCGCGCTTCTTGCCAGCTCGCAGGCTGACCCGCCGACGGCTTGCGAAGCGAAATCCGCATCGAACGCGATTGGAAACTTACTTGGAGGCTTGGTTCTCGCCGAGACGCTTCAGGCGATCGCGCAGGCGCCGCTGCAGCGGCGTGGGCGTGTTGGGATTGAAAGCCACGAGATACCACAGCGGCTGGCTGCGATCCTTGCTGAGCCACGTAAGTGTCGGCGCATCGGCGTTCGGATGCCGTGCCACATTTTCGCGAATCGCGCCATACGGATGTTTCGCCAGCTTATTTAGCGTCTTGGCGTTGGCCCGCGGGTGCTCGCTGATCAGCCGCAGCAGGTAAAAATCTTCTTCCGGCGCTTGCTTGACAAGTTTCTCCAGCATTTCCGGCTTTGCATCCGAGCTCAGGACTAACCCGATCTTTTCATCCCATGCCGTGTTGATTTGATTCAAATCACGGGTACGCGCGTGAATCAGTTCTTCCAGAATACGCCGCTCCTGCTGCATGCGGGCGATCGGCAGCTCCGTGCCCTCGAGGGAATCGAGAACCCGGAGAAGGTGCTGCCGCTCTCCAAAAACAATCTGAGAGGTGCGCGTGGCTGCGCCTTTTTCCCTCTCCTTATGCTGGACCAGATCGGAACGTCGCATGGTTTGGTTGCTCCAGCCCAATCCTTTCCAAACTCTTTGAAGGACCAGGCATTTACCGCCGCATTCGAATCACGTGCCACGCGAAGCCTTCGAATCGCTTCTTTGTGGCGTTAGCGAATTATGTTCCGCGTGCGCGATGGGGTAAAGTTTGGTGCGAACCGCGTGTGCCCGAAGTGCAACTCCGTTCCCGTGGGCGCAGCCAGGGTCTCCGCTTTCGGGAGACGGTTCGAATTGGCCGGAGCCCAAACACCGGTCGGCCAGCTATAGCCAGGTTTAAAGCAGCTCAACGAGGGAAACGAAATGATGTCGGCATTTCAGGAACACCAGGAAGAGCTGGAGCACTACGAACAGATGTTCGGACGGGAACGGGGGCGTCTGGCGGTGTCGCTGGACCGGCTTACGAACGCCCTGGTTCTTGTGGGCCAGCACGGAGTGTATTGCACCAGCCAGCGGAATCCCGCGCTTCCGGCGATGGATCTGCAAATGATCAACCAGGAGCTGGTTCACGCGAAGGAATTGGTGCAGTCGGTGATGGAAGAGATGCGCCTGGCCAGGGCGAAGAAAGAAACTTGAAATTGGAAAAGTGAAATTGGAAGCCAGAAATCAGAAAGTAGAAGTTAGAAATTAGAGACTGAGACTCGAAGCTAAGAACCAAAAACTCCGAACTGAAAACTGACTACTGAGAACTCGATTCGGCCGGCCCGTGGGATCCCTATTCCGGCTGCAAAAAAGGATTCAAGTGGCGCTCGTTCCCAATGCTGGTGACGGGGCCGTGGCCCGGGTACACCACGGTGTCATCCGGCAGGTGCATCAACTTGGTGCGGAGCGAATCCAGGATCTGCTCCATAGAGCCGCCCCACAGGTCGGTGCGGCCGATGCTGCCGGCAAAAAGCGTGTCTCCGGAAAAAAGCTGCGGCGCGTGACCGGCCATTCTCTCCGGTTCATCGGGAGGCAGGTCTTCTGCCGCTCCCTCTGGGCCGGCTGCTTTCTTCAAAAGATCGGTGAGAGCGATTTTCTCACCAGCCTCGTCCAGAACGGTGTGTATTGTTGAAGCTCCGGTGACCTTTCCGGCGTCATGCGGGAGATACAGCGAAACGCTTCCGGGCGTGTGACCGGGCGTGTGAATGACCTGCGCCTCAAACGATCCCCAGCGAAGAACGTCGCCTTCCTTCAACAACTGATCGATATCGGTAAGCTCCGGGGGGTGGACGCCGAGGAACGACGCCTGCATCTCCATGGCCTGATAGAGCGGCAGGTCGTCGCGGTGCATGAGCACGGGAGCGCCCGTGTATTGATGAAGTTTGCTCAATCCGCCGACGTGATCGATGTGCGCGTGCGTGCTGACGATGGCCTTGACGGTGAGCTTATGACGGCCGAGAAGGTCCAGGATGCGATTTACTTCGTCGCCGGGGTCCACCACGAGCGCTTCGCGCGTCACCGGATCGCCGATGATCGAGCAATTGCACTGCAGCATCCCCACGGGGATGGTGATATGGATCAATCCCTCCGTCGCGGCATTGAGGACAGGTCGGCCGTTGCTCATGGGGGGAGTATACCATCGGAGATGAAGGGATTCGCCGCAGGCGCCCCGTCTCTGCCTCGGACCATCTCCTCTCAAATATGCCGCACTCGATCTACGCTAACTCCGAGGCGGCCCCAAGGCATGCTCAGTTCCCCGGCGCTTCGAGCTACATTTTCCTGCCGTTTCCTTCTTCTCTCTCTTCTTACTTTCCACCTTCAAACGGAGGTCACGGAATTTCGTGACCAAAATCCCGAGCTTGTCGGGACTTTCGCCTTCTAATCTCCTACTACCAAGCCACACGTGAATACTCTTGTTCCCGTTTTCCTTTTTCTCCCTTCTTACTTTCAACTCTAGACTTTCGACTGTTGACCTCCTCCTTCTAGGCTGCCTTTGCTAAACTAAATCCTGGAGGACGCGCGAAAATCACAAAAATGGCTACGCCAGCTACAGCTCTAAACACTCCCCTTGCAGCGGCGCACCTTGCCGCTGGCGCGAAGATGGGCGTTTGGTTCGGCTGCGCCCTGCCGGATTACTTTGGCGATGCGGCTGCCGAATATCGCTCCGCCCGAGACACCGTGGCGCTGATCGACAAGAATTACCGCGCCTATCTCTCCTTCACCGGGCCCGACCGCGTGCGCTACCTGAACGCCATCCTGACCAACAACATCAAGGACCTCGCCACCGGCCACGGCATCGTTTCCCTGCTCCTGAATCCGCAGGGCCACATTCTCGCCGAGATCGAGACCTATGCGTTTCCCGACCGGCTCCTGTGTGTCTCCTATTCCATGATTCGCGAGCGCCTGATCGAAGTCCTCGAAAAATACATCATCATGGATGACGTGACCCTCATCGATGAGACGCCGCGCTACGGCACGCTTGCTCTGGAGGGTCCGAAGGCCGCCGCCCTTGTCAAAGAGGTTTCGCGCGCCGACCTCACAGCGTTCGAAGAACTTTCCTCTCATGGCGGGAAGGTCGGTTCGATTCCCTGCTGGATCACCAAGCGCTCTCCGGGAGGAGTCCCGGGGGCGGAGTTTTTCGCCGAGCGCGAAAAGCTGCCGGAGCTTTGGCAGATTCTTTCGGATGCGGCTCGCTGGCACGAAGGCGCGCCGGTGGGCTACGCGGCGCTGAGCGCGACCCGCCTCGCTCAAGGCACCCCGTGGTTCGGCTACGACTTCGGCGAAAAACAAATCCCCCACGAAGCGGGAATGCAGGATAGCCACATCAGTTACACCAAAGGCTGCTACACCGGCCAGGAGATCGTCGAGCGCGTGCGCTCCCGCGGCCAGGTGAACCGCCAGCGCATCCGCCTCGCTTTTTCCGGAGATGTTGTCCCCGAACCGGAATCGCTCCTCACGCAGGACGGCAAAGAAGTCGGCTACGTCACCCGAGCCGCGCGCGCCTGGGACCCGGCCCGCATCATTGGAATGGGCTACGTCCGCAAAGAAGCCAACGCCCCGAGCGCCGTGCTGCAGTGCGGCAGCGGAACCGCAACGGTCACCAAGTAACGGCGAAGCGTGCCTGCTGAATCGCGACCGCGACCTTGTCGGGGACTCTCCGGGGATCGGGCCCACACTACGATGAACAAATTCTTGGGAAAGCGGGTCGAGTGAGCAACTGGGTTGGATAACGAATTTGATCTGGGGGATTGCTGATGACGTACTATGCGATCTCTATCCACCCGTACCGCCGACCGCTACTTCTGCCCGCCTAGAGCATGTGAAACATCATCGGAAAGCTCGCAGATTTGCTCTATGACTCTCCGTGCTCGTTGATCGGACATGGCTGCGATGTGGACCATAAATCGCGGCTCACTATAATCGTTCATCTGGCCAGTGATAGCTCGAAAATCCTGTCTCAAAGAACCATTCGGAAAATCGCCCTTGTAAATGCTTCCAAGCCCCGTGTCGTGGTACATGCCCGTCAGCTTCGCTTGAGGCGTGCCGGAGCTTAGGGCCAGATAACGAACTGCCTTGCGAAGATGTTCTGCACAGCGCCCTAGTTGTTCTTTCATCGAGGACCTCTTCTTTCGCGTAAACGCGTCTATCCTGTTCTCTTATAAAGCTCGTAACTCTGTTCCGCTCCTTGGTGCCTTGCGGGATTGCGAGGCCCGTTCCATCCCAAGGGAATGCCCGCTCTCAATCTTCGCGGTCTTCATCACGCTCGCGATTCGGAATCCCCCTGTTGCCACGGCGGCGGTGCACTTTGTGCTTGTGAACGATGGGCGTACCGGAAAGGAAGTGGAAAGGCGCGTCAACACCACCTGCGTTATCACACACCCCGCCCAAGACACCGTACAACACTACTATGACGCTATTCGTGCCATCGTCACTGACGCCGGCGACGCCAGCGGCAGGATTATCTTCACCGATGGCGGCAGCTACAACCCAGTCTGTAGCTGTGATCCCAATCGCATTTCGGTTGGTGTTGGTAGCCGCGACGTACTGATTGGCCGAAAAGCCGTTGAGGAAGAGGGTAGTTGGAATACCCTGCGGGTCAAGGCCTTCTGCAAACATATATTCGGAGACGCCTGACTGACTAGACTTGTTTGGGTTGATAGTCAAAGGGGTTACAACGCCGTTTGTCGTGGCAAAGCATCCGACGTTACGGAACGTCGGATTGGAACCGAGGGATACCGTACCAGCAATCTGGCCCGGTGCTGGCGGCGCGCTGAACGTGATGGCAGCACTCACCGTCGCGTCAAATGCTAAGCCATTATCGGCATTGAAACCATCTAGTGAACCAGAAGCTGCACCAGATGAAATTGTGGGTAGGAATGTTGCAACGAAGTCGCCGGGACTACTCTGGGTGGCGAGGCTGCAAGCAGAAATATCTCCCGTTGCGTAGTATGTTCCCGTAATCGCGGGAATAGACAGCGATGCGTTGCCGGGAACCACAGTATGAAAGTCGTATGTACCCTTGTAAACAAATGAGAAGTTTGGCCCCCGTCCAAGGTTGTCGACCGTGATGGTGATCTGAAAAGTATTTCCACCCAGCGCAACCCAAGTGGGAACGACGTTGAAGCTCTCAGCGTCAATCACACAGAGGGAACTGGCGAACGTTCCGTAGGTGTTGCCGGTGCCATCTGCTCGAAGAAAAGTGGAAAACCCGCCGGGATACAAAGCGGTTTGGGCCGAGTTGTCTCCGCTTGAGTGGACTATTTCCCATCGGCCCACGCCGGAGGCTGCAGCCGTGATCGCGTTCGTGTCCAGCGTCACAGCACCTGTGAGCGCAAAGATCCGTCCGTCAACACTCGCACCGGCGTTGACGGTGTCGCTGACTTTCGCAAGAATGCTTCCTACAAAAACAGTGTTGGTACCAATAGTGGCAGAGCTGCCGACCTGCCAGAACACATTCCCGGCCATCGCGCCATTGGCCAGGACGACGGAGGAATTGCTCGCCGTCGTAAGCGTGCTCCCCATCTGGAAAATGTACACCCCGTTGCCGCTGAGCGTGAGGATTCCCGTCAACTGCGCCGCATCATTAAAACAATACGCACCAGGCGAGAGCGTGACCGCGCCGGGGGTCGTGCCCAGAATCAGCCCGCTCAAGTTGGTTGCGCAGGGTTGCGCTAGCAGAGCCGCGTATGCAGTGCTCGCATCGGCCTGAGCCGCCGCAGCGGCCGCAGGGCCCACGATTGTCCCTCGGGTCACGGTAGGAGAGCCTGTTACAGCTGTACCTGGGCTCACACCCAAATCTCCGGTGACGACAGTTCCGCCGGTACTGGTCACCGTTGTGGCCCCCAGGACTGCGAAGCTCTGCGCGGAGCCAAGTGGTGGCGCCGACTGCGCCCACGCCAAGTTGCCCATACTCAGCATGCAAATAACCAACAAAAGTCTTTTCATATCAAAGCTCCTTGGCTGGACTTCATTCCCCCCCCAGCCCTGCTGCAGGCGGACCTCAAACCACTGCTTGCCTCAGTACTTCGTTATTTCCCTCGTTTGAATGCAATCGACGGATGGTGGGGGAGCTCGAGTTAACTAGCCGCTTAATATTAAGCAATTGCTAAACCAATGTTGCTATAACGTCGAACGTACACAGAATCATGGCCTTAGGATAGAGATGCTCAGACTGTCGCCGCTGACTACGAAGGACAATTGGGTCGAATTGTTCCAAATTGCTCCTTCGAGAGCGCTGTTCTCTGGTGCACAAGCTGGAACCTTTGGAGAACAACACCATCATGCAGTCCAGCCTCAGTCTTCGCGGGCGGATGGGCTTGACGATAACCGTCAGGCGAATTTGGGTGCGGCCTGATTGGATGACGGCGTCGGCTCCTTCGACCGAGTAGACTTGGTTGCGATTCTTTCAGGTAAGAAGAAAAAGCGAGCCGCGCGGCTCGCACACTCTAAGTGTCTCTTGACAGAGCCGACGCCATCATAGAGGGTGCCCCAGGTGCCAGGTTTCAGCACCTGGAGCTTTCGATTTTCTTCTACGAGTTGCGCACGCCTAGCGGCAGGAGAACGGCAGGTGCGCCAGGTGCCACTCTTGCGCGGGTGCCCCAATTGTCGCCTCAACGCGCGGGAGTTCTGGTAATGGACCCGGAGTCACTCGGCAGGTATAGCCGCCCATTCAGGTGCCTGGATGAACTGCCACGAGCAGATAGTGCAGCGCGGTGCTTTGGAAACAGGCAGGCATTCAAAAAAACCGCATTCGCACGCGATCGGGCAGCGCTTGTAAGTCCACCAACGTCAGGAAATCGATAGTCTTGAATTCCCGGTCTATTGCGGGAGGTCCGCAGATGCGCGCTGAGATATCCAGATAGGCGCGGAATAGACGCGGCGGCCCCGGAAGCGCCGCGGAGGCGCTGCTGGACCTGCACTTGTGCGACTCGACCGGATTGGTTCTTAGTAAGGGCGCCACAAGATATTTTTCCTTCAACATCGCGTAGAGGGCCATCCCCTCGTCCTCATTCTGCGACGAAAGGGAGCTGCATCCGATCAAATAGCGCGCCCTGCAACTCAACGCATATCTTGCAATTCCCTTCCATAGCATGTGCAGGACATTCGTGTTGCGGTACTCCAGATGTACGCAGGCTCTTCCCAGCTCCAGAACCTCGCCGCGCATTTCTTCGAACGGGCCGAAATCAAAAAGTTCCTCGCCGTAGTAACCGAGGTTTCCTCTGGCGCGGTACCCGCTCTGCATACGGTATGTCCCAGCTAGCTTCCCAGTGGCAGCATCACGCACCATCAAGTGGTCGCAGATAAAATCGAAGCGGTCGCGGTCGAGCCCTGTGCGGTCGGAAATGTCGAGCCCCTCTCCAAGCTCGCAATTAAAAACCAGATAGCGCAGCCGCTGGCATTCGACGACATCATCCAGCGTCTTTGCCATCCCCACCCGGAAGAGGTTGGTGGCGGCAAGTGGATCTCCACAGTCGTGCACCAGGACAGCCGTGTCTCGCATGCATCAAGTTTCAAGCGAAGCAGATTACGGGAATGTTTCAGGGATGTGATTTGGATGCTTCTGACGGTTACTGATCGGATACAACGGGCGGGTGTCGGGTGCCCCAGGTGCCACTCCACATCAACGTCTACTCGCACTGCATCGTTGGGGGCGCGTTGGCCATTATGCGCACGTTAGCCATGTAAGCCGTCGAATTGGTAAACGGGAATGGGCTTCGCGTGCAGGTGATAGGTTGCAGGCGAACAAAATTGAAACTCAACGTTGGCGCTATCTTAGAGCCCTTCGGTTCATTCATGGCGGTATTTACGGTAACAACGAGATCGTTCACTGCTTTATTGTATGAGTTCACGTTTTCGACCAGCTTGTTGTAGCGCTCTACGACTGCGCTGCGCGCTGATTCACCTTCCAACAAAGCTTTTATCATCACATTCTGCCCTTCCAAAGCAACATCCGCCAACAGCCCCTCCGCCTGCGAAACAGTCATCGCGTCTTGTAACCGGCGAAGTGTATAAATTCCCGAATATCTTTCCTCTTTCTCCCCTAATTCGATGCTGCACTGGGAATCGGCCGTGCTCATCTGCCCGCGTCCCCCCTCCACAGCGTACCAACGGATGAACTCAGCGCGCTTGTCCCACTGTAGAAAAATCCTTTGGTATTTGTCCTTCCCGCTCATGAAATAATCCACGCCCTCGACCTCTTTGCCATCCTTGTACTTTTTCATGCCCTCGTCATAGTCGCTCTTGCTGATTTCTTGTGTTTTGTAAACCGCATCCAGTCGTTCCG
>Ga0210400_10002135_pt1 | contig 18763 bp, 11 predicted proteins | sample IncBWH26MmetaG_FD_155456 | JGI IMG/M metagenome (GOLD analysis project Ga0210400, IMG submission 155456) | Forest soil microbial communities from Barre Woods Harvard Forest LTER site, Petersham, Massachusetts, United States - Inc-BW-H-26-M | ecosystem: Environmental > Terrestrial > Soil >...
CTGGCTTGGTCAATTGGGCGAGGTGTCGGTCGGGGATGGCACACCCCTTTCGGTGACCACAAAGGGCGCGATTGCCTGGCGCGACTTCCTCCTGAAGGTGCTTCGGGAGGAGGGCAAACGACTGGGAAGTCCCGCGGCGCTTGTGGAAGAGGCAAGCCAGATCGTGCGGGCCAGTGGCGATGCCAACCTGGTGCGGATATCGCGGGCCTATGACGAGAACATGTCGCGTCTCAACGCCGCGATTGGTCACCAGGCGCTGCATGACGACCTGACCGGGCTGCCCAATCGCCGCCTCTTCCTGGATCGCCTGGCCAACGAGCTGGCGGCGGGGGAGCGCAACCGTAGCCTGGTCGGCGTGTTGCTGCTCGACCTGGATCGGTTCAAGGAGGTGAACGACACCCTCGGCCATGACGTCGGTGACAACCTGCTCACCAGCTTCGCGCTGCGGCTGCACCAGGCGATGCGCGCTTCCGACACGATTGCCCGGATGGGCGGAGACGAGTTTGCCATCCTGCCATCTGGCGCCGACTCGGTGCACGAGCTCGCGGTCACCGCCCAGAAGGTGCTGGCGGCGACCACGGACCCGTTCGTCGTCCTTGGTAACGATCTGCCGGTGCGGGCAAGCATCGGGATCGCCGCATTCCCCGACCACGGTGCCGACGTCGCGACCCTGATGCGGAAGGCAGACGTGGCTATGTACGCGGCGAAGCAGGTGGCCAGCGGATACGCGGTGTATTCGTCAGAGCAGGACAATCAGTTCAACGCACGACTTGCGCTGTACAAGGAGCTGCGCCAGGCGATCTCAGGCGGCGACCTGGAACTGCACTTTCAGCCAAAGGTCGAGATCGCCACCAGGCGAACGGTCGCCATGGAAGCGCTGGTGCGCTGGCCACACCCGTCTCGCGGATTCCTACCGCCGGACGAGTTCATTCCGGTAGCCGAGGAGTCGGACCAGATCACTCCGCTGACCCGATGGGTGCTCAAGAGTGCGATGAGTCAGCTCTGTGAGTGGCGTGAGGCGGGGATAGAGACCGTGGTCTGCGTCAACCTGTCAGCGAGGAACCTGGCCGAAGCCGATCTCGTCGACCACATCAAGGAGCTGCTCGAGCAGAGCCGGCTCCCTCCCGCCAAGGTGACCCTCGAGATCACGGAAAGCACGCTCATCCCCCGTTCGGTGGACGCCTGCCTCAGGAGCCTGCGCGCGCTTGGGGTCGGGCTCTCGATCGATGACTACGGCACCGGGTACTCCTCTCTCATGCACCTGCGGCGCTTGCCGCTTACCGAGCTCAAGCTGGACCGATCCTTTGTCCGGGAGGTCACCACCGTCAGAGCCGACGAGGAGATCGTCAGTGCGACGATCAGCCTGGGGCACCGGCTCGGCCTCTCTGTAAGCGCTGAAGGTGTCGCGGACGAGGCCACTCTCAGGCACCTGAAGGAGATGGACTGCGATACGGCCCAGGGGTTCTACATCGCACCGCCCATGCCCGCCCGCGACATCCTCGGCTGGCTGCGGACCTCCTCCTACCCGCTCGCCTAGCCTCCCGACGCGGCCGCGCGCATTCGGGACTCTTGCTCCGTGACGTCCATATCAGCAGCGCGCCGGAAGTATCGTGCCCGACACCTCACCGAAGGTGATGCGCGAGCCGGACGGTCCTGGCGCGGAGGCCGATATCGTGACCACGTCGCCGTCCTCGAGGAACGCGCGGGTGGTGCCGTCAGCCAGCCGGATCGGGTCGCGTCCGTTCCACGAAAGCTCGATCAGCGAACCTCGCTCATCTGCCCCGCTGCCTGAAACCGTGCCCGACCCGTACAGGTCGCCGCAGCGGAGGCTGGCGCCGTTAATGGTCATGTGCGCCAGCTGCTGAGCCGGGGTCCAGTAGATCCCGCCGAAGGGTGGCCGCGACAACACCTCACCATTGAGCCGCAGCTCGAGGTCGATGTCCAGACCGCGGTCCGCGGCGCCCCGCAGGTAGGGCAGCGGCTCCGGGTCGCGCACAGGAGGGGATACCCAGGCGTTATCAAGCGCGGCAAGCGGTATGACCCAGGGCGAGATCGAAGTAGCGAACGACTTGCCCAAGAACGGCCCCAGGGGGACGTACTCATAGGCCTGGATGTCGCGCGCGCTCCAGTCGTTCATCAGCACCACGCCGAACACGTGGTCTCGGAACCCGTCGACGGGAACGGCGGTGCCCATCGAAGATCCGACGCCAACGACGAAGCCGACCTCGACCTCGATGTCCAGGCGCGTGCTGGGTCCGAACGCGGGCGCTGGTCCGTCGGGACTGAGCCGCTGACCGCAGGGTCGCTCGACCTCCGTCCCGGACACCACTACAGTCCCGGCGCGCCCGTGGTAGCCGATTGGAAGATGCAGCCAGTTGGGCGCCAGCGGCTGCTGGTCGGGACGGAAGATGCGTCCCAGGTTCTCGGCATGCTGGCGCGATGAATAGAAGTCGACGTAGTCCGCGACCTCGAATGGCAGGTGGAGGGTCAGGCCGTCAGCGGGAATCAGGAATGGCTTGGCGCGCTCGAGGTCGCCAAGCAAGTCGATGATCCGGCCGCGAGTTTCGGACCACGCTTCGAACCCCCTTGCCATGAACGCGTTGAGCGACTGCCGCGAGAAGACGTCGTCGCCCAGCGCCGGCGCCAGGTCGATCACGCTGTCTCCAAACCGGACCCCGACGCGCCGGGCCTCGCCGCCCCGGGAGAAGACGCCATAGGGCAGCGTCTCGATGCCGAACGACATCCCGGCTGTGTCTACTGGCTCAGCCCTGGGCCGGGGTCATTGGCTCCGGTCTGTGAACCGCGAGCCCAGGTCCACGCGTAATTGGGGTCCTCGGTCGACAGGGCCGCCGGGCCGAGGTGAAGGGGACGGAAGGTGTCGATCATCACGGCGAGCTCATCAGTGCCCGGCTTCCCGATCGCGGCCTCGACACTGCCTGGCTGCGGACCATGGGTGAAGCCGGATGGGTGCAGGCTGATTGAGCCGAGCCCGATGCCCGCGCCCTTGCGCGACATGAAGTCGCCACCGACGTAGAAGAGCATCTCGTCGGAGTCGACATTGGCGTGGTTGTAGGGCACGGCGATTGCCTCAGGGTCGAAGTCGAACGGTCGCGGGCAGAAGGAGCAGACGACGAAATTGGGGCCTTCGAATGTCTGGTGGGTCGGAGGCGGCATGTGGAATCGGCCGACGCGCGGCTCGTAATCGTGAATCGAAAAGCGGAACGGGTAGAGGCAGCCGTCCCAGCCAACGACATCGAAGGGATGGTGCAGGTAGGTCATCCGCGTCAGACCCGCGCGATGACGCACCAGGACGGGGACGTTGTCCCACTCCACCAGTAGCGGCTCGGCGGGGGCGTGCAGGTCGCGTTCGCTGTAGGGGGCGTGCTCGAGGAACTGACCTCGATCGGACAGGTACCGCCTGGGCGGTCGGATGTGGCCGGAGGCCTCGATCGTCAGGGCACGCACGGGCTCGCTTTCGATCACCCAGCGGTGAGTGGTTGAGGTCGGGATGACGACGTAGTCGCCGGAGCCGGCTGTGATGGCGCCGTAGACGGACTCCATGCGCGCCGTGCCGGATTCGATGTAGACACACTCGTCGCCGACGGCGTTGCGGTACAGCTCGCTGGTATCGGTGCCGGCGACGTAGGAGATGCGCACGTCGTCATTGGCCATCAGCAGCTGGCGCCCGGCGACGAGGTCACCGCCGGCCCGCAGGTCGTGCGTCTTGAAGTGACGAGGCATGAGGGGGTGGTTGGGCACCGTGGCACGGCTCACCGGCTCGTCCTCGATATCGGCGCTGACGATGGCAGTGGGCAGCCCACGGTGGTAGAGCAGCGACTGGTCAGAGGAAAACCCTTCGACACCCATCAGCTCCTCGGCGTACAGCTTTCCCGACGGGTCTCGGAACTGCATGTGGCGCTTGCGCGGCACCTCGCCGACCACCCGGTAGTGGCTCATCTCAGGGCGATGCTAACCGAATACCCGGTTACAGGTTCCCGCGACGGTCCTGCTCCCGCTCGATAGCCTCGAACAGGGCCTTGAAGTTGCCCTCGCCGAAGCCGCGCGAGCCGCGCCTCTGAATGATCTCGAGGAAGAGGGTGGGACGGTCCTGCACCGGCTGGGTGAAGATCTGAAGCAGGTAGCCCTCGTCGTCGCGGTCAACCATGATGTTGAGCCGCTCGATCTCCTTGACATCCTCGCGGATCGGACCGACGCGTTTCCACAGGTCGTCGTAGTAGGTCCTGGGCACCGTGAGAAACTCCAGCCCCCGCTGCTTGAGGGCCTCGACCGTCGCGCACACGTCTCCCGTGATCAGCGCCAGATGCTGAACACCAGGACCGACGTTGTACTCGAGGTACTCGTCGATCTGCGACTTGCGCTTGCCCGGCGCGGGCTCGTTGATCGGGAACTTGACCTTGCCCGAACCGTCTTGCATCACCTTCGACATCAGAGCCGAGTACTCGGTGCTTATGGCCTCGTCGGTGAAATGCTGGAGCTGCTCGAACCCGAGCACGCTCTTGAACCAGTCGACCCAGGTGTTCATCTGACCAAGCTCGACGTTGCCGACGATGTGGTCGATGGCGGCTATCCCGACCCCGCGCGGGCTGCCGCCCTGGCCGTGGTCGATGGGCGCGTAGCCAGGCAGGAAGGCTCCGCCGTAGCTGCCTCGGTCGACGAAGCCCAGGTTGACCTCGCCGTAGAGGCGAATCGCGCTGACGCCGGCATGACCGCGGCTGTCTTCGATGCGGGTCGGATCGAGAGCTGCCTTGGCGCCTCGCTTGACCGCCTCCTGGAAGGCGGCGGCGGCATCGGGCACCTCGAGGACGATCTGGTGCACGCCATCGCCGTGGGCCTCGCAGAACCGCGAGATAGGTGAATCCGGCCCCAATCCGCCCTGAATCAGGAGGCGGACCTTCCCCTGGGCCAGGGCGTAAGCCACGCTGTTTCGGTTCCCGGTCTCCAGGCCCGAGTAGGCGATCGGCACAAAGCCCATCGACCGCTCGTAGAAGTACGCCGCCTGCTTGGCGTTGCCAACCCACAGCTCGACGTGGTCCACAGCCTGGATTGGCATGTGGTCGACGGCCGGTTCGGGTCGGAAGGTCTCAATCTGGCCCATTCATGCCTCCTTGACTGCGCGATCTCGGGGCAGCGAGATGCGGCCAACGCCCATGATTTCGCGCCGGGATGAGGTCGCCGGCGCCGCTTTCGCCGGGTGTCCCGGCAGTGCCGTGTGAGATCTCAGAAATATATCAGCGGCGAAGGTGTTGTCAAGGCCGTCAACGAGTGACCGTGGCGCTGGCGGCGTGGCGACAGGGTCCCGCCGACCCGTGTCACGTTGCCTAACCGATGAGGACCCTGCGCTCAGCCGCGGGACTGGCGCCGCGGAACACCGAAGACCTCGACCAGGGTCCGATCGGTAGCGCGAAGATGATCTCGCATGGCTCGAGATGCGCCCCGCTGGTCGCCCGATTCGACGGCGTTGGCGATCTGCTGGTGAGCGTCGAACTCCTCGCTGGATTCGATGTGAGCCTCAAGGCTCGGCATCAGGTAGTGCAGGCGCGTGACCTCGTCGACCAGGTTGGCCACGATCTTGGCGCCGCGCACATTTCCGGCAAGCTCCGCGATCCGGATGTGAAAGGCGGCAGCGCTGGCCAGCGCCTGGTCAACGTCGGTGCCGGCGGAGCCCAGGGCCTGGACGGCGTCGCTGAGTCGCTGGTCCCTGCGGCCGCCGGCCCGCCAGGCGGCCTCTGCCGCGAACCCTGGTTCAAGCATTTCCCGAAGATGGAATACCTCGCGGACGTCATCGAGGCCCAGCGGACGAATCAGGTACCCCTTGCGCGGCAGCACCATCACCCAGCCGTCCTGGACCAGGAGGCGGAGCGCCTCCCGGACGGGGGTCTTGGAGACGCCGAAGCGGGCCGCCAGCTCGGGCTCCCGGACGGTCTGCCCGGGCTGCAGCCGCGCATGGAGGATCTCCTCCCGGAGTTGCTGGTGGATGCGTTCGGTTACAGGCTGGCGGTTGTCGGCAACGTAGTCCGCGCCGCCAGAGATCTCTGCGATATTCACTATCAGGAGCGTACCCCAGGAAGGAACCGGTCGGCGCACTCGCCGAGACTCTCCGGCCCAGCTGCCAGGGGACTTGCGCTTGACGGTTTGGGTTCGGACGTGGAACAATCCAAAATATCTGTGATATTCCACAGAAGTGGGTGAATGATTGTCGTGGCGCCGGGACAGATCAGGGGGGTCGGCGTGGGCACCGGTAGCGGGGAGCCGGGGAGGCTGAAGAGTGGCAGATTCTGAGCTCAGGGCGGCGGTCCGAGCCGAGGTGCGGTCCTACCTGGGGGATGTCGCTGTCCGGTACATGCCGGTGGTGGCCGGTGTGCTGGCGGTCGCGCTGATCGTCCTCTTGGTTCCGGACACGACCATCAATCGCGGCTCTCCAGGCTTGACGGCGGGATCGTCGATTGGGGCGGCGTCGGCTTCGCCAAGCGAGTCGGGGGCTCCCGGATCAGCGGTCTCCCCCTCGGCTCTGGGGGCGGCCAACCTGCCGTCGGGCTCCTCGCAGAATCCATCCGGCGGCACCCTGGCGCCAGGAGTTGCCGTGAGCGGAGTCAAATGCGGGCCCGGCGTTCGCCAGGTCACCTGGACGCCGTACGCGCCGCCGTGCATTCCGAAATGGTCGGGCTCGAATGGCGGGGCCACCGCTCACGGCGTGACGGGATCGACGATCACCCTGGTGCTGCGGAACCCCACGGACTGGGACACCGCCGCCCAGGCCACAGGGGTTCCGACGTTCGCTCACATCGCCAGCGACATGCAGACGATGGTGAACTTCTTCAACACCCAGTACGAGCTCTACGGCCGCAAGGTCGTCATCAGGACATTCAACGGCCAGGGCAGCTTCTTCGCTGAGGCATCGAACCAGGACCAGGCCGGCGCCAGCGCTGACGCATCGATGGCGTACGACCTTGGCGCCATGGTCGACGGCTTCCCGATCACCGCCGGGACCTATTCGGACGCCGAGTCATCGCGGGGCATCGTGAGCTTCGCGCCTGGCAACTCCGAAGCGGCGTACAAGGCGCACGCGCCGTACATGTATGGAGTGCCACTCGGTCCGGTGGCCGAGATCCAGGGCGCCGGCGTGGGTGCGGTCGCCTGCCAGCGGATGGCCAAGATGAATGCGATCTTCGCGGGCGATGCCACGTTCCGGGCCACCGTCCGGAAGTTCGCGGTCCTTGAACCTCAACAACCCGAGTACACCGGCGGCGCCGCCGTTCTCACTCAAGAGATGAAGAACTGTGGTGTCTCCGTCGACTACTACCCGTACAACGCCGATATCAACCAGGAGGCGCAGGAGGCCGCCCAGATCACCGCCGAGATGGTTCAGGCTCACGACACCACCGCGTTGATGCTCACCGATCCGTTCATGTCCCAGTTCATGACCGATGCCGCGGGTCAGGCGCAGTACCAGCCCGAGTGGGTGTTCACGATCTTCTCGCAGACAATGGCTCGACAAGCCAGCGCCGGTGAGATGGCTCACTCCATCGATATCACCCCCTGGCACGCCACAACGGGCGCCCCAACCCAGCGCTTGTGCGCCCACATCTACAGTCTTGCCGCCCCGGGCACCACAGCACAGTCGGGTCCCTCTGGGCTTGACGCCGAGTGCGCCTTGTTGATGGCGCTATTTGCGGGCCTGCAGGAGGCGGGTCCAGGGCTGACTCCACAGACCCTGTCTCGGGGCTGGTTCAGCCTGCCGGACTCCAGCGCCTCATCTGACTTCGGTCGTTGGTCCTTCGGCCCCAACCAATGGAGCCCTCTGGCCAGCTTCAGCGTCCTGCAGTGGAACGCCGGCGCTGCCAGCACCTACGACGGCGGCACCGGCGAGTGGGAGCCGTGCGGAGGGTCGATCGACTACCCGTACCAGAACCCAAGCCTCGGCACGGGGCAGCTGCAATGCTTTGGGCATTAGCGCGGCCATGGGCGATCGCCCGCCGCCACCTGAAGTGGGCTGACACGGCGCTGCTTTGCTGACAACGCCCGCTGCTCGCCGCTTAGGGCTTGGAGCTGCAGCCGTCGCTGTCGCGTACCTGCTCGGGGCCTCGCTGCTGCCTCGCGGTCTTCCTGTCGAGGTTCTCATCCCGGGGCTGATCCTGGGTGCTCTGAGTTCTTTGACCGCGATGGGACTGGTGCTGATCCACCGCTCGACCAGGATCATCAACTTCGCCCAGGCCAACATGGGTGGAATCGTGGCCACGCTAGTGGTCCTGCTGGTCGAGGTAGCGCACTGGAACTACTGGCTTGCCTGCGCCGTCGGGTTGGTCGGCGCGGTGGTGTTGGGAGCCCAGGTCGAGCGCGCCTGGATCAGCTGGTTCTCCACCGCGCCGCGACTGATCCTCACAGTGGTCACCATCGGCATCGCCCAGCTGCTGGCCGCGAGCACGTTGCTGCTCGAGCGATGGTTTGGGGCGCTCAATCGGATCGGGAATATCGTGCCTTTTCACACGCCTGTCGGCGGCCAGCTCAAGGTCGGCTCCTTGCTCCTCACGGGAGACGACTTTGTCGCTCTGACAGCCGTGCCGGTGGTGCTGGTCGGCCTGGTTCTGTTCCTCGGCCGGACAGACGCCGGGATCGGCGCCCGCGGAGCAGCCGACTCTATGGAGCGCGCGCTGCTGCTTGGCATCCCGGTCAAGCAGCTCTCACTTTTGACATGGGTCGTGGCCAGCGTCATGTCGGCGATCGGCGCCATCCTCACCGCCGGCGTTCATGGGTTCCAATCCACCTTGCTTCCCGGCCCCGAGACGCTTCTGATCCCGTTGGCGGCCGCTGTCATCGCCGACTTCGACAGCCTCACGATTGCCTTCGCGGCGAGCCTGGCGATCGGGGTCATCCAGGGCGCGATCTTCTGGAGTTACCGCGATAGCAGCGTGGTCGACCTCGCGATCTTCGGGATCATCCTGCTGGCCTTGATGCTGCGGCGGCGAGCAGCGAGGCGGGTCGGTGGGGAGGACCTTGGCGGCTTCGTGGCGCTGTGGGAACCGCGGCCCCTGCCCCAGCTGATCCGCAACCTCCCAGAGGTCCGGGTCGGAATGGTCGGTGGCCTCGGGATCGCGATGGCGGCGTGCGCGGTGGTGCCCCTCTGGCTGAGCAATTCGCAGCTCACCTTCTTCGCCTTCGCATCCATCTTTGTCATCGTCGCCGCATCGCTGGTGGTGCTGACCGGCTGGGGCGGGCAGGTCAGCCTGGGCCAGTTCGCCTTTGTCGGGCTGGGTGCGGGAACCACTGGACTGTTGCTCACCAGCTATCACGCCAGCCTGGTTCTCTGCTTGTTCGCCTCGACCCTGGTGGGAGTCCTCGCCGCCGTCGCCATCGGGGTGCCCGCGCTCCGGATCCGTGGCTCCTACCTGGCTGCGGTGACGCTCGCCTTCTCGGTGCCGGCGTCCACGTTCTTCCTCAGCTCACTGCACTTCCCGAGCTTCGCGCCGGTCCTGGTGACTCCGCCCGTTCTCTTTGGAAGGTTCAACCTCGCCGACGCCCGGCCTTTCTACTACCTCTGCCTGGTGGTGGCGCTGATTGCCCTGGCGCTGGCCCGAAACTTCCGAGCGACGCGTCCGGGGCGTGCCGCCGTCGGTGTGCGCGACAACGAGCGCATGGCCGAGGCATTCGCGATCTCGGTGACGCGCACAAGGCTTGTGACCTTCGGTGTTTCCGGGGCGCTGGCGGGCCTGGCCGGCGGTCTCTACGTGCTCGCGTATCGCGGGGTGCCGTTCGGCGGCTTCGCGCCGGTCCTTGGTCTTGAGGCCTTCGCGATGGTGGTCGTGGGGGGGATGGGCTCCCTTTGGGGAGCAGTCCTGGGCGCTCTGTACGTCTACATGGCGCAGGACCTCCTCGGGGCACAGGAGGCGCGGCTGGTGATCACAGGTGGCGGGATCCTGCTGGTCCTGCAGTTCGCCCCCGGAGGTCTGGCCCAGCTGAGTTACCGCCTGCGAGACCTCTTGCTGCTGCCGATCCTGCGCCGGCGAGGGTTGAGCCGCAATCTTCTCTACTCCCGCCCGGACGGCGAGGTGCCGCCCTCGTACGGGTTGTGGGAGCGGTTGGGCGACCTCAGGGCGAAGATCCAGGCGGGCCGCAGCGGCATGAGCAGGCGGGGTCGTCCCGCCATGGCTCTGGCCGAGGGGGCGAGCAACGACCTCCTGCTCTGCAGGGACCTGGAAGGTGGTTATGGCCACCTGAAGATCCTGTTCGGGGTGGACTTCGAAGTGCGAGAAGGGGAGATCTTCGCCTTGCTCGGCACCAACGGCGCAGGCAAATCGACGGTGCTCAAGACGATCGCCGGGGTGCTGCGCCCCGAGCGCGGTCAGGTCACCTTCGCCGGCGAGGACATCACGGGACTGAAACCGGCCGACCGCGTTCGACGCGGCCTGGTCCTGGTTCCGGGAGGCCGCGGAGTCTTTGGCACCCTCACCGTTGCGGAGAACCTCCGGCTGGCGGCGTGGCTGGTTCGGCGCGAACGGGATCGAGCCTTCATCGACGCCACGACGCAGAAAATCTTCGAGCTCTTTCCGGTACTGCGCGAACGCCAGAACCAGAAGGCAGCGCTGCTGTCCGGTGGCGAGCAACAGATGCTGACCATCGCCCAGGCGCTGCTGTGCCGGCCGAAGCTGCTGATGATCGATGAGCTCTCGCTGGGTCTGGCGCCGGTTGTGGTCGGGAACCTGCTCGAGGTGCTGCGCTCCCTGAACGCGAGCGGGATCACGGTGTTGATGGTCGAGCAGTCGATGAACATCGCAACCTCCGCCGCGCCCCGCGCTGTGTTCCTGGAAAAGGGGCAGGTGCAGTTCTCGGGGGCCACCTCGGACCTCGCCCAATCGGGCGACCTGGTGCGCTCGGTGTTCCTCGGCGACGCCGTGGCCGGCCGGCGAGCTTCCAGCGCAGTCAAGGTGCAGCCATCCCAGCGACAAGAGGAGTCGACGGAGTCCCTGCCGGTGGCTCTCGCGGTGTCGGGGGTTGAGAAGTCGTACGGCGGGGTTCGGGCGGTCGCCGGCGTCGACCTGTCTGTCTACAGCGGGGAGATCCTGGGCGTCATCGGCGCCAACGGCGCCGGCAAGACCACGCTCTTCGACATCATCTCCGGCTCGCTTCGGCCCGACTCGGGTCGCATCACCCTGCACTCTCAGGACGTAACCAAGATGTCGGCGTCGCGTCGCGCCGGCCTCGGTCTCGGTCGCACATTCCAGGACCTCCGGCTGATCCCCTCGATGACCGTGGCCGAGGTCGTCTCCCTGGCCCACGAACGGCACCTCGACGTCCGGGAGCCCCTGGCCTCGGTGCTGGATCTCCCGGCCGTGATCCGGTCTGAGGAATCCCTCAAGCAGCGGGTTGCCGAGCTGCTGGCAACGTTCAACCTCGATCGTTATGCCAACTCCTTTGTCTCAGAGCTCTCGACGGGTACCCGTCGGGTGGTCGAACTGGCGTGCGCGTGTGCCCACCAGCCATCAGTCCTGATCCTGGACGAGCCCTCCAGCGGCCTGGCTCAGAGTGAGGCGGAGGCGATGATCGAGCTGATCGTGGACATCAAGGAGCGGACGGGCGCGGCGATCGCCTTGATCGAGCACGACATGCAGGTGATAAGGAGCCTGTCGAACGAGGTCCTCTGCATGCATCTGGGCGGGGTGATTGCCCGCGGAGCTCCAGAGGTGGTGCTGGAAGACCCGGACGTCATCGCCGCGTACCTCGGATTTGATGAAGTCGCCGTCAAGCGATCAGGCCCCGATGCTCGCCGGGGTCAGCCGGCAGTCGCCCCCAGGGCAGGCGGACGGATCGGCCCGAAGCCGCGCGAAGCTGAGGGGGCAAAAGCGTGACAGCCGGCGAGCGGAGACGACTACGGGGGGGCGTCGTGACGGCGGTTGTTGGGCTCTGCTTGGGACTGCAGCTGGTGGCCCCTCTGGCGACCGAAGCCGCAGCGCCCTCAATCTATGGCTGGTGGTCGCAGGCCAGCGTGGGCGGAGTCGGCTCGACAACTCAGCCGGACGTTCCCGCCGACGGCATGCTGGTCCAGAACGCACCAGCGGGCGCGATTGCCATTTCGGCGCTGCAGTTTTCCCTGCAGCAGGGAGCCACCGTTGGCCAGTTGACGCTCAATATCACCGGTCAGCCGGTGATCACAGCGCCACCGATCGCCTGTCCCGCGACTACGGCTTTCAAAGCGGCCGAGGGCGGACCCTGGAGCGACCACCCCAGTTACGACTGCACCGCTTCGGTGACCGGCTCGGTCAACGCGGCCAGCACCGAGGTCCAGTTTCAGGTGACCAAGCTTGTCCTCGGTCAGAGCCTTTCATTGGTCGTGTTGGCTGGCGGCTCAGCCGATCGGATCGCTTTTACCAAGCCGGGCCCTGACGCGCTGGCCGAGACCAACGGCGCACTCGCACCTCCCAGTGACGCCGTCACCAACCCCTCCGTTTTTGTCCCGCCCGCCCAGGCGATCGTTCCACAATTCCCGATCACTCCACCCCAGGGCAACCCCGTCCCCGCGGCCGCCCCACCCGTGGCGGCGCTGCCCGCCCCACCTCGCCCTCCGGCCGTCCTCGCCGCCGGCGCCGTCGCGCAGCCGCAGTCGTTCAGGCAGAACGTCATCAACGGCCTGGCACTGGCCCTGATCCTGCTGGCGATCCTCTATTGGAGCGACGGCTTTGGGGCGTGGCGGATCCGCACCTCCCTCGCGACCCGCGTCATCAGCGGGCCACGCAGGGCCTGACCGAGGGAAATGCTCACTCTGCAGCGGCGGCTTCGCCCCACCTCAGCCGGCCTCACTACGCGAGGCTTCGAGGCGGCATGATCAGGGGCTTCAGCGCGCATCTGAACAGTCTCTACGGCGACCTGGACGAGGCGGATCGCTGCGTCGCGGCCGTCCAGGATGGCTTCCAATGCGTTGAGATGTGGACGCCCCCAGGACCTGAGCCCGCCGCGTTGCTGATCGACAGCCTGCAGAAATTCAACCTGTCTGTCGCCACCGTCAACACTCACCAGGGCCCGGAGGCCGACGACTTCGGTGTTGTCAGCGATCCGTCGCTGAGCGGGTGGTGGAGGGAGCACTTCATCGGAACCGTGGAGTTTGCCCGCGCGGCCCACGCCGAGGCAATCAACGTTTTGGTTGGGGGGCGCCGGCCAACCGCGACAAAGCCGGCCCAGCAGCGCTGCCTGCTGGACAACCTGGAGTGGGCCCTGAGCCGGCTTGACGAAGGCGACCCCGCCTTGCTTCTCGAGCCACTCAACGGCGCCGACCGACGATCGCCGCTACTTCAGAACACGGGCGACGTACTGTCCGTCATGCAGCAGCTGGGAAGCCCTCCAGGATTGCGCATGCTGTTCGACGCCTACCACCTTTTCCAGGAAGAAGCTGACCTGATCGAGGCGCTGCATCGCGCCGCCGGAAAGATCGGCCACGTGCAGCTCGCCGACTACCCCGGTCGGGCCGAGCCGGGCACCGGCGAGGTCCCGGTTGACCGCTTCCTGAAGGAGCTGGCACGGAGCGGCTACGCCGGCTGGATCGGGCTGGAATACAGTCCAAGTCAGGGCGGATCCCCCTTCGCGTGGCTGCTCGAATACGCGGAATTCGACGACCGGCTCATCCCCGGGGTGGCGTCGTGACCGGAGTTGTTACCAGCCGCAAGCTGGACGGCGACAACGGATTCGCGGCCCGAGCGTTTCTTCGCTCGGAAGGCCTCACCGCGACTCAGGTGCGACAGCGGCCGGTGATCGGCATCTGCAACAGCTGGAGCGAGCTCAACCCCTGCAACACGCCGTTGCGTGACCTTTCGGAAGCGGTCAAACGCGGCGTGATCGAGGCCGGCGGCCTGCCCCTCGAATTCCCCACGATCTCGCTGTCCGAGGCCTTCGTGCACCCGACCACGATGATGCTCCGTAACCTCATGGCCATGGACGTCGAGGAGATGATCACCTCCAGCCCGATCGACGGGGTAGTGCTCCTGAACGGGTGCGATAAGACCGTGGCGGCGCAGATGATGGGGGCCTTGAGCGCCAACAAGCCGGCCCTTCTTCTTGGGTCGGGATACCGCCCGGTGGGGAACTGGGAAGGGCAGGCGGTGACTATCGACGACTCCTGGCGGCTGGGAGACGATCATCGAGCGGGGACCATCAGCGATGCCGCATGGGAAGAGCTCGAGGGTTGCCTCAACCCGGGTCCCGGGGTCTGCAATGTGCTTGGCACCGCGGTCACGCTGGCGATGATCGCCGAGGCCCTCGGATTTGCCCTGCCGGGCAGTGCCCTGGAACCTGCAAACTCCGCGGAGCGGGTCGCACTCGCCGAGGAGACCGGCCGTCAGGCCGTCACGACGGCGACAGAGAACAGGCGTCCTCGCGAGGCTGTCACCCGGCAGGCGCTGCTCGACGCCTGGCGCCTGGTATGCGCGGTCGGGGGCTCAACCAACGCCATCATTCATCTGGCGGCGCTGGCCGGTCGCGCCGGCGTCGAGATCGGTTGGCAAGAGTTTCGCGAGGTCGGCCGTTCGACGCCAACGCTGGCGCGCGTCAAGCCCAGCGGGCCCTTCGACCTCTCGGACCTGCACGCTGAGGGTGGTGTGCCGGCGTTGGTACGCGAGCTCACCGACCAGTGGGGCGTTGACCGGCCAACCGCCGGCGGAGCCACCTGGGCCGCAACCATCGAGTCCACCCCGGTGTCGGCATCGCGCGCCCTGGCCAGTCGCGCCGACCCAGTCGATCCTTCGGGCGCGATCTCTCTGCTGCGCGGAAGCCTGGCCCCCGACGGTGCGGTGATCAAGAAGAGCGCCGGCTCGTCCGAGCTGCTGACCCACATCGGTCCGGCGGTGGTGTTTAACGGCCTTGCCGACTTCCGCGCCCGGGTGCATGACCCCGACCTGGCGGTGACAGCCGAGAGCGTCCTGGTGCTTCGCAACGTGGGGCCGGTCGGTGGGCTGGGCATGCCCGAGGTGACACTCTCCATCCCGGACAAGCTGTATCGGGAGGGGGTCCGCGACATGGCACGGATCACCGACGGCAGGATGAGCGGGACGTCACGGGGAACCATCGTTCTGCACGTCGCCCCAGAGGCCGCTGTCGGCGGCCCGCTGGGCCTGGTCGAGGACGGCGATCTGATCGAGCTGGATGTCGAGGGGGGGCGTCTCGAGCTGCTGGTTGACGACACCGAATTGGCGCGGCGCGCCGGCGTGGGGCAACGGCCTTTTACGCCACCGGCTGCGCCGGTGCGCGGATACCGGCGCCTTTACGCGATGCATGTGACCCAGGCCAACCGCGGCTGCGACTTCGACTTCTTACGCGCGGAGCTCGCCCCGGGGACGGCGCCCGCGGCCATCAATGTTCGGCACATCCAGGAGGTCAAATGAAGCTGGTCAGCTTTGGCATGGTCGGGAGCGAGCAGCCGGGGGTCCTTGCCGACGACGACACCATCGTTCCTCTCAGTGGCATGCTCGGCGACCTCGGCTTCCCGGGTGCCGACATGAACGGGGTGCTGGGGCTGCTCGACTTCCTGCGACCCCGGATCCTGGAGCTGATAGACGACCCGGCCACGCCTCGGGTGTCGCGCTCCGACACTCGCCTCGGCCCTCCCGTTCCGGCGCCCCGCGCGGTGATCGTCATCGGCGGCAACTTTCACTCTCACGTCCAGGAGATGGCCGGGATGAACGGAGGCAATCCGCCCCTGGTCCCGATCATCGTCCCCAAGCCGTCCACAAACGTCATCGGCCCCTACGACCCGGTGGTCAGGCCGGCGGTCACCGCCGAGCTCGATTACGAGGCCGAGATGGCGGTCGTCATCGGGGCGCCGGGGCGGAACATCCCGCGCTCGGCCGGTATGAGCTACGTCGCCGGGTACATGAACATCCAGGACATGACGGCGCGCGACCTGATCCTCCCGCCCGGCGAACCGTGGATGCACCTCCAGATGGGCCGCGCCAAAGGCTTCGATGGCTCGAGCCCGTGCGGACCCTGGCTGCTGACCGCCGACGAGGTGCCAGACGCGCAGAACCTCGACCTGCGGATGTGGGTCAACGACGAGCTGCGCCAGGAGGGCAACACCAGCGACATGGTGGTCGACATCGCCGGTCTGGTGGAGAGTGTCAGCGCCGTCTTCCGCCTCCGACCCGGTGACATCCTCATCACCGGCACGCCCGCGGGCGTAGGGGCGAAGATGGATCCGCCACGTTTCCTGCAGCCCGGCGACCGGATCCGCATGACGGTTTCGGGCCTCGGCGAGACCGACAATTTGATCGTGGCCCCGTCAACCTGATCGTGGGCTCCATGAACGGAAGGCAGCCGGTCGTAGGGTTCGTCGGGCTCGGAGCGATGGGGTCACGGATGGCGGCCAGGCTGGTCGAGTCCGGCTACTCGCTGGTCGTCTACAACCGGACGCCGGGCCGGGCCGTCGCGGTCCGGGGGGCCCAGGTCGCGGAGACTCCGGCGGAGGTCGCCGGGCAAGCGGATGTGGTCTGTGGGTGCCTCCTCAATGGCGCTGCAGTCGAGGCCGTCTACCTGGGGGCGGAAGGCCTGGTCGGCAACAGTCGCAGCGGCCAGGTCTACGTCGAGCATGGGACGTTCGCGCCCGAGCTTGCGAGGGGCCTGGCGCGACTGCTGGAGGAGCGCGGGGCGGCCTTCCTTGACGCCCCCGTCACGGGCGGGCCCGAGGCTGCAGCATCAGGCAGCCTGACCATGATGGCGGGCGGCTCCGGTGCGGCCCTGGCCCAGGTCTTCGAAGTTCTCCATGCCTACGCCGGCCGGCTGTCTCACATCGGGCCGTCGGGTGCCGGCCTCGAGCTGAAGCTGGTCAACCAGCTGCTCGTCAGTTGCCACGTCGCCGCAGCCGCCGAGGCGTCGGCGTTGATCCGCCGCCTGAATCTACCTCTCGAGGCTTCGGCCGAAGTCCTGAACGCCGGATGGGGAGGCAGCGCCATGCTTGCCCGCAGCCTGCAGCGCTTGCGGCACGGCGAGCTGGGTGTGTCCGAGGCAACGATTGGCGGGCTGCTCGAGCCCCAGGCACTTCTCCGCGACCTGGCCCGCGACGTTGGCCTCAATCTGACCGCCATGCCGGCGGCTGCCGAGATGTTCAGACGGGCGTGCGAGGCCGGCAGCGGATCGCTTGACCTCGCCGCCATGGTTCTTACGGCGGAGGCCGGCCCGGCTGCGGTCGAGACCTAGGGCGCCGGCTCAACCGGGAGGACGACGCGGGTCCCATCGTGGAGCACCGTGTGCTCTGAAGGGACCAGCCGCTCTCCTGTAGTCAGCGGCTCACCGGTGCCGTAGTTGCGCACATAACGCGGGTGCGCACCACCCGACACCTGCAGGCGGAGGCGGTGTCCCGGGAGCAGGCGGTGGGCGCAAGCGCTCAACCTGACGGTGATTCGTTGGGCCTGGTTCGCCGCCACGGCGGAGTCGAGTTGCTGGAGCGCGTCGCTGAAGTTGTGGGACCTGCCGCGGGTGTCCACATCACAAAGCCGGACAAACACGTCGGCGTGGGGGTTGTCCACCTTGAGCTCGAGGTCGACCTGCGGGGTGCCGATGATGTCTTGTTTGCCGGGCAGGGGAGCGCTGGTGAAGGTCAGGACGTCGGCGCGCGCCTCCAGGTCCTTGTTGTCCTTGACGCCGGCGTGCCTGGGGTGAAGCAACGGACCACCGACGGCTGGTGTCGGATTCTTGGGATCAAAGACAAACGTCGAACTTCCGGCGCCCGCATCGGGTCCGAGGCTCCCGTCGTCCTGGAGGTGGTAGACCACATCCTGGGTGGCCGGCGGCCACTCCTGGTAGCTACGCCATTCATCGGCGCCGGTGACGAACAGATGGACTGGGGCATCGCGCTCACCGCGGCTGCCATCCCCCAGATGGCGATCCAGCCAGTCGACACTTTCCCTTGATATGAGGCCTGCTGCCTTGCCGACGGTCTGAAGGTGTGTCCATGGCCCAACCGTCAGGGCGACCTCGACCTTTCGATCGCGCAGGGTCAGGTATTGATCGATCGTCTGGTCGAGGAAGATGTCCTGCCAACCGCCGACCAGAAGCGTCGGGACATTGACCCGATGGAGGGCGTCGGGATGCCGGTACCCCTCCCAGAAGTCGTCAGCCGGGTCGTCGTGCGACAGCCAGTCGTTGTACCAGGGCGCTCGTCCATGCAGCAGCGGCTCCGCCGCCTTGCTCAGCGGTAGGTCCTCGAGACCAGCCTTCGTCCGCTTCTCCACGGTCATCACCCTCGAGAGGCGCGCCAGCCCGCCGCCCATCTCCTGGGTAGCCATCGCCTCACTCCAGCCAAATCCAGCGGCCAGGCTGAATGCCCCCGTCCCGTACATCGCCCGCCCGAAGTGGTGCGGACCGACCACGATCACCGTCGCCCGGAGCTCGGCGGGCGGATCTTCGAGGAGGGCCCATTGGGCATGGCCGAGATACGAACCACCCATGGTGGCGAGCCGGCCGTCGAACCAGGTCTGGGCGCGGAGCCAGGCGATGGTGTCCTGGCCGTCCGCTGCCTCGGTGACGAAGGGCACATGAGGTCCGGTGGATCCGAAGGTCCCGCGCACGCTCTGCAAGAGCAGGTTGTAGCCGGCCGCAGCGAAGAGGGCGCCGAAAGTGATGCTGACCGGGAACCCGCGTCCGTACGGACTCCGCACCAGGATAGTGCCGGCGGGTTCAGCGGTGTCCGGAACATAGTGGTCGGTCAGGAGATGGAATCCGTCCCGCGTCGGGACTTCGATTCCTTTGACCACCCGGTAGCCGCCGCTGCGGT
>Ga0210400_10002136_pt1 | contig 18755 bp, 18 predicted proteins | sample IncBWH26MmetaG_FD_155456 | JGI IMG/M metagenome (GOLD analysis project Ga0210400, IMG submission 155456) | Forest soil microbial communities from Barre Woods Harvard Forest LTER site, Petersham, Massachusetts, United States - Inc-BW-H-26-M | ecosystem: Environmental > Terrestrial > Soil >...
AACCGCTTCTTTTATCTCATTTTTTTTGTAACTGCCAATAAAGGTTGAGCAGTGGCGTAACATGATTTCGGGAGCGCCCCTTACCACCAATAATCTTTCACCTTTGTTATCTTCCACCAAAAAACTGGAGCGCATGCGGAAAGAATCAAAAGGGAGTTCTTTTATCACTTTATATTTTTTAAGGTTTTGCAATACACTATTGTCCGCTCTTTTGAGCAGTGCCTGATCAAAAGGATTTGCCCCGTTCGATTTTTGACTGACAATATCAGACCCTAAAAGTCCGTAGAGTATGGCGGTGTTTTTATGTAAAGAAACTACTTTTTCCAGCGATAGTATATTTTGGGTGAGGGTACCGGTTTTATCGGTACAAAGAATTTCAATGTTTCCCAAATCTTCAATAGCCGAAAGGCGCTTTACCACCACATTTTCTTTTGCCATTTTAGCAGCTCCCCGAGACAGTGCCAAAATAACAATGGCGGGCAGCGCCTCGGGCAAAATGCTCACAATTAACGCCACGCAAAAAAGCAAAAACTCAAAAAAATTAGCCGAACCTTTTAATATAATGTTAAGCAAGAATATGATAATCACCGTTACTACCACGATTTTTAAAATGAGGCGGCAAAAATAAATGAGGTTTTTTTCGTAAATTCCCTGGGGGCGTTTTTGTTCAGCCGATGTGATAATGGCACCTAAGGCCGTATCTTGCCCTGTGCCAATAACTATTCCCTCGGCTTTGCCTATAAGCACCGACGTGCCACCAAATAAAATATTACTGCTTTTAAATATTTCTTTTTCTTCTTTCGGCAGTGCATCGCTGGTTTTTGCCACGGGAACAGATTCTCCGGTTAATACCGATTCGTCAACTAAAAAATTTTCCACGCTGGTAATTCGCAGTTCAGCAGGAACAATGTCTCCTGCTCGCAAGAGCACCATGTCGCCTTGAATCAAATATTTTTTTTCAATAGTTTCTTGGACGTTATCTCGCAGCACTTTTACCTTTTGGGATATGATATTTTTTAAAAGAGAGATGGTACGTTCTGCCTTGAATTCCTGAATAAAACCCAGTACTACATTAATGCTGATAAAAATCATAATGACCGTACTATCAATTTTTTCACCAATAAAAAATGATACTACGCCAGCGATTAACAAAAGATAAAAAAATGGCGACTTGCACTGGCGCAACAAAATAGTTACCACATTTACTCCCCGATCAGCCACTTCGTTAAGCCCGTATTTTTTTTGGCGCAAAGCAACCTCTTTTTCCAAAAGGCCGGCTGGCGAAGTATTCAGCACCGCAAATACTTGGTCTACTGATATATTAGTGTATTTGGAAAAAATCATATTTGGCAGTTATATAAATATTTCAGTGAGTAAAAAAATAATATATACAAACAATAAAAGCAATCCTTCTTTTTTGGTAATTTTTTTACCGCTTTTTATAAAAATAAAAGCGCATAATGACCCGATGATCAAAAATATTCTGGCAATTAAAAAAGGTGAAAAATCTTTAATTTCAAAAGGGGCAACAATAGCAATAATTCCTAACACCAGCGTGGCGCACACAATAACCGATCCCATTAAATCTCCCAGCACCAGCCAATTTTCCTCTTTTCTGGCGGAAATAATAGAAAAATAGGTTTCAGGAAAACAATTTCCAAGACCAACAATTAAAATTCCCACTAACGACAGGGAAATTCCCAAACTCTGTGAAAAAAATTGAGCCGAAGTTACCACCGCCTGCGAAGCCAATAACAGCAGCGCTAAGAAAATACTTATTTTTACCATTTGCACCAAAAAATGCTTAAACCCTGCAATGGGAGCTGCTGCTTTGCTCCGATACGTTTTTTTAAATCGTTCTTTTTTGGAAAAAATCCATCCCACATAACAAGCAAAGGCTAACAAAAGAATAATTCCGTCTACCCGGTCTAATTTGCCATCTAAAATTAACAACAAAGGCAGCACGGCAATAACCGCGGTAAAAATAGCGCTTTTTTGCACCATGTCGCTTTTGGTGGAAATGGCACTTTTACTGAAGAATATGGCAATGGCCATTACCAAGGTCAAATCAATCAAGTTGCCGCCAATAATATCTCCAAATGAGAGCTGGGGAATGCCATGTAACGCCGCATTAAGGTCAACAAATAAATTGGGCAGCGAAGCGGCAAACGCCATCACAAAAAACGCAATGATAAATTCCCGCCAGTGCAAATATTTTGCCACTTGCACCAATGAACTAATCAAGCGTGAACTTAGCCACGAAAGCACCACGCAAGAACCGATAAATATACCTACAAAAAAATACCAAGCCATACAACGAATTTTTAATTTTCAATTTCAAATTTTAAATTATTTCAAAAAGCACACTACTCCGTACACTATCCCTAAAACAAACACAAGTGTTAAAGGGTAAATGATTATTTTTTTACCGCCGATTTTTTTATACATCATTAAAATTAACCAACCATCAATCCCCAAGAATACCGCTCCAATGAAAGAAATAAGAGGAATAAAAGAATTAAATCCTAAAAAAAACAATAACAACGGGACAAAGCAGGTAATCAGCCAGGCGGGAACATGCGGCATGTTCATATCGTACATAAATACCTTTTTAAGCAAAAGCCCTTGAGAGATAAACGCGGTAAACGTGGTGATAACGCCTATAAAAAGAGAAAATGAAATGGCACCGTCTCCTAAAAAATTTCTCACCCCTATTAACGCCGATTCCGTGGTACTACTGCCGGTAATTCCAAGCACCAGTAACGTAAATAGCAAATACATAATTGCAACAATTAAAGTTGAAAGAATAATCACCTTTTTAAAAATTCTTTTGTTGCCCTTGAGCATTTCTTCGGCTTCCGGGATCAGGCCGGTTCCCCATAATGCGAATAATAAAGCTCCATAGGGTAAGAATGAATTTTGGATTTGAAATATTGAATTTGTAGTAAAAATATTACCTATATGTATATGAGAAAACCCTTCGATAAAAATGAACAACAGTGAAATTAGTAATAAAAGTACGGCGCCAAATTCAAGCTTTGCAATTGACCTGATGCCAAAGTACACAATAAAACTTAATACGGCGAAATAAAAAATAAGATATGAAAATGTGCTACCGCCCAATGCCGGAGATAAAATTACCCATAAAAACTGGCTGCCAATAACTAAATACGCCAGTAAAATACCAATTGAGCCTAAAATAATTGAAACCAACGCAATAAATTTAAAGTTGTTGCCCAAGTGGTAGCCTACAAATCCCGGAAATCTTTTAAAGTCGGGCGTTTTTAAACTGATCTGACCAAAAATAACATGAATGCACAACACTATACCGGTTACCACCACAAAATAAAAAAGCATCAGCCAGATGCCAACTTTGTTGGTGATATACGGCAACGATAAAAAACCCACTCCGATATTTCCGCCAATAAGTACCGACATGGGAAACACGTAATGCTTGAAAAAATCCTTCATTCAATTAATTTTACCTTTTTGAAAACAAATACACAATACACTCTTCATTTTGACTTTTTAGAGAAAAAATACTATCCTTACATTAGCACCTAAGGTTTTACATACTTGTTGATATTACTCCCCCTGTTGCGATTTGAAAGGATGTTGTTATGCGTTGCTACCCGCTCGTAGAGTGCCTAGAAAACAGAACGCTTCCCGGAGCTGGTATGTTTGCGACAGCCCTGCTGGCAAAACCAACGCCGCCAGCAAGCCAGCGAGGTCCAACGGCATTCTTTCCCGCTCCAGCCCAAGGGAAAGTGCCACCATCCAAGCCAAACGTAGCTGATCCCGAACCAGATGAAAAATTCTTTGAGGAAAGACTCGTGCATTACCGTCACTTACACCCGCAGCATGAGCACGAACATCCTCTCCATGCCGGACACGAACATGCCCACACGGAAGAAGACGATGAAGAATTCAATACATCCGTAGACTTGGCTGTCGAAGGCGCTAAAAAAGACGAAAACGGACAAGTTTCCACATCATCTGCGGAAATCATGGCAACCTCCCCGCCCGGTGTAATTGAAGTGCCGCCTAGTTGGGATTCTTCAGAATCTACGCCAGGGTCGCACCAAGCAGTGGAAAATCTCCAACAAAGCTTCCGCGTCGACGTACCCGCTGATTCTCTTGAAAAATTCGTTACCCACCACCGCCAAGGGATTCATCTTTCAGCACTCATCAATACCGGGCTTTGTGCTATGACACCATGGTGGTTTCAAGAGCACAGACGACAGGGATTAATACTGCTGAGCTAAGTGGTATCGACCGGTAAAACACGTACCTCAATTCATTGGATTGAGGTTTTTTTATGAATGGAGTGTTTATTGGAACTGATTGAAAAAGGTCTAACAATATGATACATTTTTACTATACCAAACACGGTCCCATCGTCTATCGGCCAGGACACTTGGTTCTCATCCAAGAAAGCGGAGTTCGATTCTCCGTGGGACCGCAGTCAATAACCCAGCACTTTACAAGGAGTCACCCATGCACCTAAAGCAACTGATGAGTCCGCATTTTTGGAAACACCATTGCTGGACCATTTTTTTAAAGATACTTGCCTACGTGCTCAATGGATTGGCCATTAAATTTCTATGGCAGTGGTCGGTGGTTGAAATATTTCATATCCATGACGTTGGGTTTATTGAAGCAACGTTATTGGGAGTATTCATTAACCTTACCGCCAATTCAAAATACACTCCGCGAAACCGAGAAGAACGATTAAACCACATTTTGTATACTATTTACACTCCCGCCATCGCCCTGGGTACGGGATTAGTGCTCCATGTCATCCTTTTGTTGAAAACTTAAAAGTCTTGAGCAACGGCGCCCAAGACTCTTTTTTTACTTATTTGCCAAAATTTTTGTAAAAAATGTTGACAGATTACTTAGTATAATCCGGTGGTATCTGCCAATAATTAATAATGTACTGCGCCAGTTTTTTAAAAATAGGAACCGCCGACAAGGCCGACTTTGGAACTTTTGGATCGTCCAACTTTACTAAAATTAAAAACTGCGGTTTTAGTGCTGGCCCGTATCCAACAAAACTTTGAATGGTTTTATCGGGATAATATCCTTTTTTATTTTCAAACGGAACCTGTGCCGTTCCTGTTTTTCCTGCCAAATAGTATCCTGGAATTTTTGCCCCGTCGCCAAAGCCGCGTTCCACCACATTAATCAGCATTTGGTTGACTTGGGAAATCGTATTACTGGAAACAATTTGGCTTGAAATAACGGACTGGGTGGTTTGAGTGTCAGTTCCATGGGTAATTTTTTCAACCACGTAGGGTTTGGGATACCTGCCGTCATTGGCAAAAATGCAAAACGCGCGGGCCAGTTGAATGGGAGTCATTTCAATGCCCTGCCCGAAAGACGCAGTGGCAAATCCAAACGCCGAACCGTTTCTTAACATATCATTTTTAGATGACACTTCGCCCTGCACATCAATTCCTGTTTTTTCGCCAAAGCCTAATTTATCCACGTAATCCATAAATGTTTGGTGCGCCAGTTTTTGGGATAAAAATACTGCTCCGGTATTAATGGATTTTTCCAAAATGCCCGACATGGTTTGCTTGCCATATTTTTCATGGTCAAAGTTATACACGGTATCAGGGCCAATGGTTACCGACCCGGTATCTACAAATGTGGTTTCTGGCGTAACTTTATTTTCTTGCAGCGCCATGGCCATGGTAAAAGGCTTAAATACCGACCCCGGCTCAAACAATTTTTGAACCGCCGAGTTTTGAAAAACAGCTAAATCATTTTCTTTTGAGTAAGCGTTCAAATTAAACGAAGGAAAATTTGCCAGTGCCAATACTCTTCCCGAATCGGGTTTTAATACAATAATCTGGCCCGACTCTATATCGTCTTTTTTCTTTTCTTCTTTTAATAACGACTCGGCCTGAAACTGGATATTGTAATCTATGGTGAGATACAAATCTGAACCGTTTAAATCTGCCTGTTTTGTGGTATCTATTACGCTCAACCCCTTTTTATTTTCTTTAATGCCTGTTTTACCTTTTAACAAATCATCGTAGTATCCTTCTATGCCGTATTGACCTTGGTTGTCAGCGGCTCCCAAAAATCCAATCAACTGCGAAGCCATCTCTTCTTGAGGATAGTATCTGCCAGGACTATTTTCTAAAGATATGCCGGTTAATTTTTCGCTGGTAGCGGTATTGTTATTACTCAGCACATTTTTTACGGCAGCTACCTCTTGGTCGGATAATTCTTTTTTGATGATGGTATAGGAATCCGGTTTGTCTAACTTAGTCATAATAGATTCGGTACTTTCATGGATAATATCACTCAACACCAGGGCTGCGCCATTCTTATTTTTGACATTTTTGGGCACTGCTGAAATCAGCCACTTGTCTTTATTAATGGCCAAACTTTTTACATCTCCATTGCCTTGGCTTCCGCGGCTTTCTTTGCTATTTTCTGAAAAAATTTGGCCTCTAATGCCTTGGATTTCTTCAAATCCTGCCTGCTGGCCTAAAGCCAGCGCCGAATACAGTTTATGATTGAGTACCTGTACATAAAATAAGCGGCCTATAATAATAGCCGCTACCAAACACATGACAGATAAAAATATGGTTAATCTCCAACGATTCAACATTTATAGAACATGGAACATAGAACATGGAACAAAACGACGTTGTTTTGTTATGTGCTCTATGGTATGTGATTACTTAGCTTGAGCCAGTGAATTCTGTAAAATTTGCACATACTTTACATTAGTTACTTTTTCAAAACTCAAGGCCTGGGCTTGTTCCTGCACGGTTCCCAGAAAACTACTTTCTGCGAACGTGGCTTGCAAATTATCGTTTTCAGCTGAAAGACTGCTTACTTCTTTATTGTAATTTTTAATGGTGTAAGCGCCTTGGGTGAGCTGGTTGACGTTTACAATATACAACACCAGGAGGCACAACGAGCATACTGCCATTAAAAAATAGATGAACTTAAAGGGTATATGAATAAGCTGGCCTGAAGCTACTTTTTTCCCAATGGCGCGATAGTGTAAACGTAACGTTGCAGTTGACATGATGTTAGATTTTTATTAGCGCTCTCAGTTTAGCGGATCTGGCCCGAGGATTTTCCATGACCTCTTGGCTTGAAGCAATAATCGGTTTTTTAGTTAGTATGGTTACAATTCCCTCTCGTTCTTTTGTTTTGAAAAAGTTTTTTATTATTCGGTCTTCTAAAGAATGAAACGATATTACCACCAATCTTCCTTGGGCAGGCAGAAGGGAAACTGCCTTTGGTAAAAATGTTTCTACATTTTCTAATTCATGGTTTGTCGCAATTCTCAATGCCTGAAATGATTTTGTCGCATAATGAATTTTGCCGTGCTGGAATTTCCCCGGGATTGCTTTTGCGATTGTTTCGTTTAATTCAAAGGTAGTTTCAATTTTTTTCATCTTCCGTTGGCGAACAATGGCGCGGGCAATCTGTCTGGCAAAACGTTCTTGGCCGTATTCTTGCAGTATCTTTTTTATTTCATCTTCTGAATACTCATTAACAATTTTTTCTGCGGTAACCATATCTTGCAAACTGTATCTCATATCCAACACTTCATCTTTTAAAAAAGAAAACCCTTTTTGCGAATTCTCTAACTGCCATGAAGAATATCCTAAATCCAGCAACATTCCATTGACCGGGTAGAAATGCAATCTTTCAACAACATCGCTTACGTTGGCGTAAGAATCGTTCACCAATATCACTCTCTTGTTAAAATCTTTCAGGCCAGTACTGCTATTTTCAATTTGACCGGCGTCTAAATCTAGTCCCAACAATAATCCGCTCGGCCCGGTTTTTTTCAATAAGGATCGCGCATGTCCGCCCTGCCCCACCGTGCCATCAATGAAATTTTCATCAGACTTTGGATTAAGATATTCTAATACTTCTTTTTTAAGAACGGGCGTATGTATCATAGTTAAATACCCAGTGGTCCTAATTTTGAAACAATTTCTTCCACTCCCTTTTCTGCGTTTTTTGAATAATTTTCCCACGTTTGTTCGTCCCAAATTTCCAATCGGTTAGATAATCCGCACACCACCACATTTTTTTTCAAATTTGAATATTCTTTTAAATAATCGGGTATGAGAATTCTTCCCAATTTGTCCAATGCTACTTCCATAGCGCTTGCCAGCAAATGCCTGGCAAAACTTCGTGCTTCGCCCTGCGATATAGGCAGATTCCCCAATTTTGCCGACATTACCTCCCATTCTTTTTCGGTGTACACCACTAAACAATTTTCAACGCCCTTAGTCACGATAACCTTGCTTCCCAATTCTCCCCTAAACTTAACAGGCAGCGCCAGGCGCTTTTTCACATCAATGGTATGTTTGTATTGGCCTATCAACATAAAACAGAGAACATAGAATATACAACAAAATACGATGCCGTTTTTTTGTTATGTGTTCTATGTTGTGTGGTATGTGGATTTAGTTATCCACAGAAAACTTGGCTTTTCCCACTGTTATCCACTATTATCCACTTATATATATTTATATCCCACTTTATAGGATACGGTCAAGACCATTAAAATCCTATTAACATTTAGTCGTAAATGAAGCTATTTGTGCCCAAGTTATCCACAGGTAAAATTTGCGGGTTTAGCTCTAAAACCCAAATTCTTTCATTTCCCACTTTTACCCATAGAACATGACCAAACAAAAAAACCACATAAGCATGGGGCTTTTTACGTTTGCTATATACTAATTAATGAAAAAATCTTAAAACGCTGCTCAACAATCCAGCATTCCAGTAATTTGGTGGCAGTAATGCGGGAAATTTGTTTTTAGTGCTAGGTAGAACACTTTTCTTGGTTCCTGGAATGGCAGGCACTTTTGCCGCTGGAAATAAATCTTGAAAATTTTTGTAAGTTTGAGGAGCCTGTATGTCTAAGGGCTGGTTGAATTGAGAATTATTAATCGTGGCATCTATGGTAATACTATCGGTTGCATTAGGCCTAAATATGCTCAAATCAATTTTTTTATGCATATGGAAATCGTATAAATAACTGTCTTTACTGCCAATACCCAAGTCAATATCAATTTCGCCCAGTTTATCTAAAAACGAAGAAAATGCCCCTTTTGCCGCCCCCGCTATCAGCCATGAGTTTGCCGATGACGAAGATGGCGAAGGATTTTGCACTGCTACTTGCTCAATAATATCACCAACCGCTTTTGACAAGTTATCATTATTTAAAGAAACCAAGTAATGGTATATTTTTTGGCCGTTAATGGTTTCATCGGGCAGTTTTTTCTTGAAGTTATACAGCGTATATTTAGCTAAAATGCTTTTTATTTTTTCTTTCATAGCCGCTTGATCTTGGCTATTAGGAAGATTAGCTGGTTGGCCTGCAGGAGAAAATTTAATCCAGTTGCCTCTAATGTCATCGATGTTAATTTTTAATATGGCAAAAAATAGTTCTAACGAAGGTGCGTTGAGGTCGGTTATATTATAATAAATATTCCTGCCAATAACTCTATAATCCACTTTCGCATACATGCTGTTTTGGGTATTAGGTTGGGTGGCAGCCACAAATACTTGACCGGCGGCTTTCGGATTTTGCAGGTCGGTAACATCAGAGTCTGTCATTAAATCAACGGAAACGGTGGCCTGGTTGGCAGTTGACTGTAACTGCATTTTAGAAGTTGAGTGGACAGATTTTATTCCCTGCGCCTTTGCAATAAAAGAAGCTATCACTTTGGCCGGGCTTGGCCTGAAAGGATTCCATTCGGGGTCATACACTCTGCCGGCCAATGCCGCTCCCCCGCCAATAAGCAAAAGTACTACCACCAACCCTGCGGTGGCGATAATAATAGATACAACCTTAGATGGTTTTTTGGGGGCTGGTAAGGCTGATGGAGGTGGATTATTATTTGAGTTCTCTTGAACTATGGTATTTTGATTAGTAGGAATATCCATATTTTTTATTTAGGAGGATTTTTAACTACACTAAAATCTTCAGGGTTGATTTCAATTTTATCTCCCTTAATAATAGTATCAGATAATAAGGCTTGTGCAACCTGATTTTCCACCTTGTCTTGAATGACTCTTCGCATTTCCCTGGCACCAAATTCCGGTTTATATGAAAGCTGGACAATCTTTTCTTTTAGATCATTGGTAATGACAAAATTAATATCTTTTTCTTTGAGATTTTTTTGCAAACTTGTCAAAGATAACTGGGCAATATCCAGCAAATTTTCTCGGGTAAGCGGATGGAAAAATACCGCCGCATCAAAACGATTGACAAATTCGGGCTTGAAAATCCCGCTTTTAAAAAGAACATCGAATATTTGACTCTTGGCAACCGTATTTCCTGCTTCAATTTCTTTAAAAATGATATCTGAACCGGCGTTAGATGTGCAAATGATAATAGTGTTGGTAAAAATAATTTTTCGGCCTTGGCCGTCGGTAATGTGGCCTTCGTCAAACACTTGTAAAAATAAATTTAAAATATTAGGATGCGCCTTTTCTATTTCATCAAGTAACACCAGCGAAAAAGGATTTTCCCGCACCGGTGTGGTCAAAAGACCCAACTGTTCTACGGGAGTAACCGACCCAATCAGGCGTGGAATATCCGTAATGGCCTGAAATTCCGACATATCAAGCCGGATCATTTTATCTTCGCCACCAAAGTAAATCCCGGCTAGGGCTTTGGCTGTTTCGGTTTTTCCCACGCCCGTGGGCCCCAAAAACAAAAATACTCCCATAGGCCGTTTTTTAGAACTAATACCAGACCGTGCCCTCCTCATAGATATGGCAATTTCAGTAACGGCTTCATCTTGGCCGACAATCCGTTGGTGAATCAATTCTTCTAAGTGCAACAATACTGATTTTTCCTTAAACTCCATTTTACCCAGCGGAATCTGCGTTTTCTCAGAAATAATTTTGGCAATATGCGAAGGCAGCACCAGTTTTATATGCCGTTTGCCCAATGATAAATCTTTTAATGCACTCACGTAAATAACCGCTTCATGCAGAACATCAATGGCTTTTTTAGGAAATGGCGTGCTGGGGAAATATCGCCCGGTTAAATTAATAATTTCCCGTATGGCTGGATACGTAATTAACACATGGTATTTTTGTTCCAAGGCTAGCGCCAAATTTTGCAAAATCATAATGGTTTCTAACTCCGACACCTCCAATACTTCCACTTTTCTAAAGTATTCCAAAAAAGAAGGGTCTTGCTCAATTCTGCGGTGCAGCCCGTCAAAAGAAGTAATACCGACAAAATGAAAATTGGGCAGACGCAAGTAGGTTGCCAAAATTCCTGAAATATCAGTAGCTCCGGGCTTTGGCACTTTTTGGGCCATAAAATTATCCAAGTCATCAATTACTAAAATGACATTTCCCGCCGCCAGCACTTCTTGAAAAATTTGATCGAGCATGGTTTCCAATTTTTCTGGGTCTTGCACTTGAGCCAGCAATGCATTCATTTGCAATTCAATTACTCTTTTGCCGTGTAATTCACGCAATCCTGTACCCAAATAACACCGCTGGGCCAAGGCTTCCACAATGCTTTTTCTGCCCACCCCCGCATCCCCCACAACTAAGGCGTTGCTTAGATCGGATTTCGCGAGCACCATTTCAACTTCATCAATTTCTTTTTTATGGCCGATAATTTCATTAAAAATGGTTTTGTTCATCACGCGGCTCCAATCAATGGAAAACTGATCTAGGGTTACCGTAAACCCCGAGGCCCAATCTTTTCCTAACGATCCAAACCGCGCTAAATTTTCTTTTGTCCAGAATTTTTTGCTCTGCTCAATGCGATATTCTAAAGAATCCAACCATAGCGTAATATTTTCTATATCGGTTGCTTTTAAGTCGTGCTCCACTAATACTTTTTCCAAAAACTCATCGTGGTGGGCTAAGGCAACAAATAGCTCTTTTTCTCCTATGGCCCCATATCCCCGATCATTTGATATTTTGGCAGCTTCCTGCATGGTCGCCTTAAAAGAATCTGAAAGAGAAACATTAAACTGCTGGCTGCGAGCCTGTTTTTCCACATAATTTTTTAATTCCTGCTGAAGTTTTTTAATATCCAGGCCCAGCCGAAATACCATCATCTGCAATTCTCTGCTTTGAACCAACGCAAAATAAAATAGCAATTCAGAGCTGATGCCCAACAATTTTTTCTTTTTGCTTTTTCTCATGGCACTCTCAACGATGGCAACCGCAGGTACGGTTAAAAATTCTGCCATGTTATATGTTTGTGGATCTTTTAGAGCTTCTGAAAGAGAAACATGAATGATTGGTTTTTTTATTTTTAATTCGGTGAAAAAATATATTTCACCAAATACCAATAGCAACACTGCCATGAGCACCGAAACTTTTACTGCGGCTTGAAGCGGCACAATTCCGAGAAAAGAAAAAACCACTAAAAATAACGAAAGCACCAGCAAGTATAAAAATACCTGGCTCAACACTTTCGAAAATCTAAATAGCGGGAAAGACCATACCTTAAATGACCTAAAAACCGCCGTAGTAGCAATATCAAAATTAAATTCTGCCATAAACCAAAAATGCGATTAACGCGATAATAATAAAAGGAACTCCTATCCAAAATATTAGTACCACAGCTCCAAGGATAAGAATTACAATCTGCGTAATAACACCAAAGAATATCAGCAGTACGCGACACATTGCCCCAATAATCCTGGAAAATGTGTTGGAAATAAACACATTAAAGTATCCTGAAATACTAAATCCCTTAGGATAGCGCCATTTATAGTTTCTCCACGGAGAAAATAAAGTTGAAAATAACAGAGGCATGGAAAAAAAATCCAACCCAAATGAAAGATAATTTTTCCAGACATAAAGTAAAAACTTGGGCGCCTCGTAAAAGTGCCACACAAACCATGCGATAACAATATTTTCTCTTTTTGAAATTTCCATTCTTTATATATCTAACATTTCGCGGCGAATATCTTCTGGAATTGGAATGCTATCCCCTGGTTTGGTTACTCCAGGGTATCTCCATGCGCTGATTACTCTTCTCATGTCTTTTACATCTTTATACATGAGCCAAATTTCACCCGGTGCTTTTCTTGCCTTCGCCGCTGAATAAGATTTATTGTCTTTCATTACCGCTGTAGTACCTGGCGCAATCCCCTCCTCCTTTCTCTGGGGTCTATAAATCAACTGTAATAGCTTGCTTTTACTAAGTCCGTACTGGCGCATTTTCAGTTTAGAGTGTTCTGTCCATTGGATTTTATGATATGTTTGGACCATGGTTTGTTTTCTACCATTCATTTTACCATTTTTTGATAAAAGTAAACAATAAAAATCTTTGGAGCCTTGCCCCAGGGTACTCCGATGAAATCGGAGTACTACTCGCATTTGCTTATGCAAATGCGAGCTATTGATTTATGTTTTCTCCTCCGCCCCGACTACGGTTGAAGCTCCGGGTGACATCATCCTCGCTCAAAAAAGCGAGGATGATGTCGAGAAAATAAAAAACGGGGTTGCCTTACGACAACCCCTTGCGCACTCAAAGGTGCAAATGTTCACACGCCTGTCAGCCAAGCAATGAAGATACCGGCACCCAGAACGGATGCCAAGGCGATCCCTGGCAGAGCGAATACCAGTTCTCCTTTTTCCCACTGAGACTTATCGTCCCAGTGTCTTTTACGAAGACCTGCGAAAAAGGACTGAAACATGGAACACTCCAAAAAAACAGTTTTTTAACCCCGTTTTCATGGTACCACTCATAATTTACATGTCAAGCCCTAGGATGCAACAAAACAGCCCCGTATTCTGGGGCTGCTCCGGTAACAATATTACTTAATTTCCACCTTGGCACCAGCGGCCTCAAATTTCTTTTTAATCTCTTCAGCTTCTTCTTTCTTTACTCCCTCTTTTACCATTTGAGGGCCAGTAGCAGTTGCATCAACTAAATCTTTTGACTCTTTCAATCCTTTTTGCGTTACATCTCTTACCACCTTAATAACTTCAATTTTTTGCGCTCCCACTTCTTTTAACTCCACATTAAAAGAGGTTTTTTCTTCTGCAGGAGCTGCTGCACCTCCAGCTACCATGGCCACAGGAGCTGCCGCCGATACGCCAAATTTATTTTCCAATACCTTTACTAATTCTGCTAATTCCACAATTGACATTTTTTCCACTTCTTCAACTAAACTTTTAAATTTAGCTGGTACTTCCGCCTTTGCTGGAGTTTGGGCGGGCATGTCCTTCTTTGTTTCTTCTACTTTTGTTTCTTCTGCCATGTTTTTGTATGTTAATTATATAAATTATTATTACTAAACTTTAACGCCCTCTTTGCTTTCTCTAATATGATCTAATACCGTCACAAAACCTATCATTGAACTGGCAAGCGAGCCAACAAATCTGCTCAACAGATCACTTCGTGGCGGTATGTTGGCCAATGCTAACACTCTCTCTTTTTCAATAAATCGACTTTCAAAAATACCTCCTAAAATTTTAAAATGTTCGTTTATTTTGGTAAAGGCATGCGATATTCTTGCGGGTGCCATTTCATCTTCAAACCCAAATACCAATGCCAGCTGGCCGGGCACATTCTTTTTTATTTGATGCCAAAAAGAAATATTTGATTGTCCAAAAGCAATTCTCACTAAGGTTTTTTTAGCCACTTTTAATTGGCAACCGGCTTCTTTTAATTGCTTTCTCAAGCTAAATAAATCTTTGGAATTTACCTTTGAAAAATCGGCAAACACCAGCGATTTTTGCTTTGCAATCTGTTCTTTTAAATCTTTGAGTGAATTTTGTTTTTTCTGTTTAGTAAGCGCCATAGTTTTTACGTTCTTTAAGACCTCTTGTAAAATAAGCTTCATCGCGACCATTATTTTACAAGAGATCTTAAATAAAAAAATCTGCTTTCGCAGACAAGATATAATAACAAAAATTGCTATTACATGCCTCGATAGGATTTATACTTTCGTTACCTATTGTCTGCGGCCTATAATTAAGTTGAGTTCATCCTAATCTATGATATGAAACTTGTCAATAGTTAAAAACCCCCAATTTTTAATCAGGGGCTTTTACTCTGTTTATCCATAATCAGAGTAATCTGAGCAGCTCATGCAGGTTTGAGATACAGTGGTCGGCACCGTGTCGTCGCAATATTTCCGAAGTTTCTTTTCCTCGGGTAATACCAACGGCCACCACACCTGCTTTTTTCGCGTCCCGAACATCGGAAATGAAGTCGCCCACATAATAGGTTTCAGCTGGATTCACACCGTGTTCACGGCAAAAATCCAAAATGAATTCCACTTTATCATTGGCCCGGCCAATAATAGTCCGCATGTGCTTATTAAGGCCTATCTCCCGGCAACGATCCACGATTTTATCTTTGTAATGGGCACTGATAATGCCCATTAATACCCCTCGTGTGGCGAGAATATCGATAACATCGTTGACATCGTTAAAAAAGTAACACTCCTCTGGACGAGCAACCTCAAAATACCATTCCGCGATCTTTTCAAGAGAAATCTCAATGCCATGCTTTCGGTAAAAAATCTTCCAAGACGAATCATACGTTTCAAAGAAGGTTTCAAAAGTTGGTTCCAGAAAACCGCTCTTGCGAAACACATTGCAGGTGCCGCGATACACCTCCTCAACACTATCGAGAAGCGTACCGTCATAGTCGAACAAAACTGCTTTAGGCATGCGCCCCTCCTTTTAGGTTTGCTTCAGATTTGAATCAATTTTATTGGCAAGTAACTGAAAGTCTTCATTTTTTTCGAAATCAAGAGCATCGCGCTCTATGGTTGCCACATTTGCAGTGTGGTGTTTGACAAAGAACTCCGAATGTATCTTATTCACCGGCAAGGCTTGCTTAAGGATAAAATCCTCCGACTGGTCAAATGACCGGCTACCAAGCGTAATGAATTTTCTCATACTCTTTTCGGAGATTTTGAGAAAGATAATTAAGTCGGGCCAACCAAATAACTTCTGATCTTGATAGGCTATGTCCCACATTAATTCTCGTTCAAAACCTTCGAGGAGAGTATCAATAAACATCTGAGGCGTTATCCAAAAGGCATCAAGTATAACCATGTACCCCTCTTTACGAAACTTTAACGCTTTCAAATATTTTTTGATATACATGGCGCGAAACCATAAAATCCGTTGAAGAGGACGAATATTTTTTGCTATATCTTCTTTTATTTGCAAAGGAAGTTCACTTTCTTCTCCCTCTAAAAATAATTGAGCATTGTAGTGTGTTGCCAGTTTGCGAGCCAAAAATGACTTGCCGCTTCGTGGAGCACCTACAATTGCTATTATCTTGCCTTGTTTATCAATCATAAATAATAGTATGTAATAAATATTTACCGTATTGTCATTGATTCTATTTTAAATACTTTGCAATGGCAAAATTATGCTGATCGAATGTTTTGCTAAAAATGGTTTCGCCGGTGCCAGCAGCAGAAAGATAAAACCAATACGGACTGTCTTTTGGGTAAATGGCCGCTAAAATGCTGTCCATTCCCGGATTGGAAATAGGCCCAAGTGGCAAGCCCGAATACTTATAGGTGTTGTAGGCCGAATTTATATTAGGATTTTTTCGTTTGCCAGTGCCATTGCTTTTTAAAGTCGCATAATTGGCATAGTTAATGGTGGCATCCACCTGCAAGGGCATGCCATTGTTTAAGCGTTTCCATAATATCCCTGCCACCAATTTTTTGTCCTGCAGTGATTTTACTTCTTTTTCAAGAATAGAAGCCATGGTAATAATTTCAAACAGCGATTTATGCTGGTGAGAAATTTCGCTTCTTAAATCCGGCGTTAACTTTTTATTGAAATTATCAAGGGCGTTTTGTAAAAATTGCTGAGGAGTTTCACCCAAAGAAATCTGGTAGGTATCGGGAAAAATATACCCTTCTAAATTTATATTTTTTGGTTTGTCTTTTAAAAAACTATAATTGTTGCTGAAATCCTGCGTTGCTGCATGTAAAAAATCTGTTTTTGCAAATATTTGCCTGTTTTCAAAATACGTTGCCACATCTCCCACCGTCCACCCTTCAATAATGGTGGCATTGTTTTTTATCACGTCGCCGGTGCTGAATTTTTTAACAATATCGGCAAGCGACATTGAAGGAGATATATTGTATTTTCCCGCTTGAATTTTTGAGTACTGCCCCAAAATTGTCACATATAAGTTAAAAAACAAATTATTTTTGATAATCCCCTTTTTTTGCAAATCCAAGGCAATATTATTTTCTGCCATTCCTTTTTCAATGGTATACACCACGCTGGGCTTTTGGTTCAAAGAGTAAGGCACATATATTTGCCATATAAAAAACAGTACAACAGCTGCGCATAATATGCCTAACATCATTTTTGTGATTTTATTACTTAATAGCATAATGGTTAAAAAAACTCTCGTATTTTTTGTAGAACCAAGTTACCACCAGTCCCACTAAGATTCCAAGGATTGCTCCTCCCAAAATATCGCTTGGCCAATGCACTCCCACAAACACCCTTGCTATTCCCATAAGAACAGCAAAAATGAAAAATATTACTCCCAACTTTTTATTAAAATAATATACTACAGTACTTAGTGCAAAGAAAAAAATTGCATGACCTGAAGGAAACGACTGGAAATTTTCAGACATGGGCATTGATATTAATTTATGGACCAACGGCAAATGCACATAAGGCCTTGGCCGATGGTAAAAAAGTACTATAGCACCTTTTACCGCAAACCTGGCGATTAGGCCCGCGATCAAAGCCAGTAACACCATGGTTTTGTTTTTTGTCGCCGATTTTCTAGGCCACAGCAACAAAACTAATAACCATACTCCCAATACATAGGCCAGATATTCAGCCAGAAAAATTCCTACGGCGTCAGTAAACCTTGAATGGCCGGCCAAACCGTTTATGGCCTGGAATATGGCAAGATCGTAATTCATGGTTATCTTTTCAAATGCGGTAAAAAAATTAATATTCCAATTACCATAGACCCAATGGCCGATAACAATACCGCTCCCGCCGAAAAATCTTTAATAATTTTCACCCGCGGATGGTGATTGGGCTCAATTAAATCTAAAAACTTTTCAATTTGCGAGTTAATCAACTCAAGGCTTAATACCACCAATATCATGAGCAACAAAATAGATTTTTCTATGGCGTTTAATCCCAATACCATCATAAAAAACACCACTAATATGGCAATTAAAAACTGTATCCTAAAATTTGCTTCTTCTCTAAAAGCGGCTCCAATTCCCAAAAAAGCAATTTTTAACCTGGTAAAAAATGATTGGTTTTTCATTGTTGATTAAAGCGGGGGCGCTAGGAATCCGTCCCGCTTTAGCGGGACTAGAACCTGTCGTCGTTTCACTCCTCCTTCAAAACCCTCGGTTTTGAATAATTTCCTACACGGGAGGAAATAACTTTCCTCCCGACCCCTCCTTAAGGTTCGATTCCTAACGTCAATTTTAAAATTGTTAAAGCGGGGGCGCTAGGAATCGAACCTAGACCAAAGGTTTTGGAGACCTTTATGATACCACTTCACCACGCCCCCTTTTGTTAAATTATAAACAAATTTCACTCTTCTGTCAAAAAAATAACCCCGATAACCTAAGTTACCGGGGTTTGCAACGGCTTGCGCTGTCGCCTGAAATCACTTGAGAGATTTAGCAAATGTTTTTTTGGCGAAACTCCCGATCCGCCTTTCCAGCTCCCACTCAGTCAGATTGGTTTCAAAAACCCTTCGACTCTGAGCTTCCCATAACTGGAAAATGCGGCAG
>Ga0210400_10002138_pt1 | contig 18752 bp, 19 predicted proteins | sample IncBWH26MmetaG_FD_155456 | JGI IMG/M metagenome (GOLD analysis project Ga0210400, IMG submission 155456) | Forest soil microbial communities from Barre Woods Harvard Forest LTER site, Petersham, Massachusetts, United States - Inc-BW-H-26-M | ecosystem: Environmental > Terrestrial > Soil >...
ATTGTCCGAGCGCGGCCAGGCCCCGGAAGTGATGGTGATCGGCTGCTGCGACTCCCGGGTCTCGCCGGAGGTGATCTTCGATGCTGGTCCGGGCGAATTGTTCGTGGTCCGCAACGTCGCCAATCTGGTGCCGGTCTATGCGCCCGACGGCCGCGCGCACGGCGTTTCGGCGGCGCTCGAATATGCCATCCGGGTGTTGCATGTGAAACACATCGTGGTGCTCGGCCATGCGCAATGCGGCGGCATCCGTGCCTTCATCGACCATATCGAGCCGCTGTCGCCCGGCGACTTCATCGGCCGGTGGATGTCGATGTTCATCAAGCCCGGCGAGAAGGTCGAACAGCGAGACCACGAGACAATGGCTGAGTTCACCGTCCGGATCGAGAAGGCCGCCGTGTTTCGCAGCCTGGAGAACCTGATGACGTTTCCCTTCGTACAGACCCTGGTGGAGCGCGGCGAGCTAAGTCTGCACGGCGCCTATTTCGGCGTCGCCGAGGGCTCGCTGTTCCTGCTCGACCAGGAAGCGAAGGAGTTTCGCGGCGTCAGGGAGATGCTTGCGGGCGAATCGTGAATAGTGAAAAAGGTGAGAATGCCAATCGTTTGGACGGTGATCCGCCTGCGTAGGGTGGGCAAAGCAAAGCGTGCCCACCAATCCGGACTTCCCTTGCAAAGGTGGGCACGGCGCCAAAGGCGCCTTTGCCCACCCTACGAGACTTATCTCACGCCGCCTTTTTCTTGGCGCTGATCAGCTTGCGATTGACCAGGCATTCGGCGATCTGGACCGCGTTCAGCGCGGCGCCCTTGCGCAAATTGTCCGACACGCACCACAGCACGAGGCCGTTGTCGACGGTGGGATCGGCGCGGATGCGGCTGATGTAGGTGGCGTCCTCGCCCGCCGCCTCGTAGGGCGTGACGTAGCCGCCCGGTTCGTGCTTGTCGATCACCAGACAGCCGGGCGCATTGCGCAGGACCTCGCGCGCCTCGTCGGGCGAAATCGGGTTTTCGAATTCGATGGTGACGGCTTCGGAATGGCCGACGAACACCGGCACCCGCACGCAAGTCGCGGTCAGCTTGATTTTGGGATCAAGAATCTTCTTGGTCTCCATCATCATCTTCCACTCTTCCTTGGTGTAGCCGTCCTCCATGAACACGTCGATCTCGGGGATCACGTTGAAGGCGATACGCTTGGGGAATTTCTTGTTGATCAATTCGCTGTTGGTGTAGACCGCCTTGGTCTGCGAAAACAGTTCGTCCATGGCGTCCTTGCCGGCGCCCGAGACCGATTGATAGGTCGAGACCACGACGCGCTTGATGACCGCCTTGTCGTGCAGCGGCTTCAGCGCGACCACGAGCTGCGCGGTCGAGCAGTTCGGGTTGGCGATGATGTTCTTCTTGACGAAGCCACTGACCGCGTCCGCATTGACCTCGGGCACGATCAGCGGCACGTCGGGATCCATCCGCCACGTTGACGAGTTGTCGATCACGACCGCGCCGGCGGCGCCGATCTTCGGCGACCATTCCTTCGACACCGCGCCGCCCGCCGACATCAGGCAGATATCGACGTCGCTGAAATCATAATTCTCGAGCGCTTTGACTTTCAGGGTACGGTCGCCATAGGAGACCTCAACGCCGATGCTGCGGCGTGACGCCAGCGCCACCACTTCGTCAGCCGGGAATTTGCGTTCGTCCAGGATGTTGAGCATTTCGCGCCCGACATTGCCGGTCGCCCCGACCAGCGCGACTTTGTAACCCATCGTTCACTCTCCGAAGAAAAATGCCCCGCCCCCACCTGCGGCGGAAAGGCAAGAGGCAGCGCTTCTATGCGAGAAACGCCATTAAGACAACGTTACACTGGAGCACCGCCCTCCGGTGCTCAGTGGCGATTTGGGCATTTGATGCGACCGTTTTGGGCCACCTCAGCCAATCCACCTGATCCGACCAGCATTCATCCGGCGCCGAACAGCCTTACCGGCGCTGAACGGCTTTACCGCCGAATGCGCCGCCACGCTGGCGCGTCTCATGGCCTATGTGGGCGTTCTGGGCCTGCTTGCCATGGCCGGTCTTCATTTTTGGGATGAATTGCCCGACGCCGCGCCCCCTGAGCCGGCCGCCGAGGCGGGCTGGAGCTTGGCGTCAAGCTCGTATCCCGCCTTCGCCGTCCGCCCGCTAAATCTGTTCGACAAAACAGAGACTTATGAGATGTTCCGGCATCTCGAAGGGGGCGTAAGGACGTTCTGCACTGGATGGCTCCAGGAACAACTCCAGGAACAGCTCAAGCATCGGCTCTGGGAACAGCTCAAGGATCGGCTCTGGGAACGGCTCAAGGATCGGACATCGAAAATCCCCGGCTGCGCGGCCCCCTCTGACCGGCGCGCCCGCCAACAGGCGGGTCCAAGGTGCTCGCTCTTATGCGACCTTGTCGCCATCACCGCATTATTGCGATTATTATGATGCAGTGTGGCCCGATTGACCTTGTGACGGCGGACCCCCGGCAGCTAAAATGACCGTCAACAAGATGGACCCGCAATCGGATATGGCGACCTGCCAGCCCCATGAGGACGTGATGACCCTGAAATTTCCCTCCGTGAACAGGCTTCTGGTTTTGCTTGCGGCTGCCGCCGTTGTCGTCGTCGGCCTGGACGCGATACAGGCCAACGCGCAAACCACCCAGAAGCTCGATAAAAACGGCCGTCCCTATTACGGACCGAGCGGACCCAACTCGTCCTACCAGCAGGGCCCGCACACCCGCATCTACGTCACCAAGCGTTCTTGGCTCGATGCCGGCGTCGAGGTATTGCCGGGCGACCGCAAATTCACCGATTACGCGTTTCCGCCTGATATCGGGTATCCCGACTTTGCGCGCGAAAACAACAATCGCCCGATCGACCGCCAGCCGCTCAGCACGCCTGCGGACGTGGGCGGATATCCGCGCGGCTTCCCGTTTTGATCGGGGATAAGCTGCGATATTAACGGCATGTCGTCTCGGGGCCGGGACGACGAACTGCTTTCGCCCTCAAGCGTGCAGCGTCTGCAATTCCTTTAGGATCGCTTCGCCCATCTGCGCGGTCGACGCCGCGGTCGTCCCTTCGGACCTGATATCGGCCGTGCGCAGGCCGCGCGCGAGCACCGCCGCGATCGCCGCGTCGACCTTGTCGGCCAGCGGGCCGAGGTCGAACGAATAGCGCAGCGCCATCCCGAAAGAAGCGATCATCGCAATCGGATTGGCGAGGCCCTTTCCGGCGATGTCGGGCGCCGAGCCGTGCACCGGCTCAAACAGCGATTTGCGCTTTTTGGTTTTGACATCGACCTCGCCGAGCGACGCCGATGGCAGCATGCCGAGCGATCCCGTCAGCATCGCTGCGATATCACTCAGCATGTCGCCGAACAGATTGTCGGTCACGATGACGTCGAACTGCTTCGGCCATTTCACCAGATTCATGCCGCCGGAATCGGCCAATTGGTGATCGAGCTGCACGTCCTTGTATTCACGCGCATGCACCTGGCTGACCACTTCGTTCCAGAGCACGCCCGATTTCATGACGTTGCGCTTTTCCATCGAGGTCAGCTTGTTGCGGCGCTTGCGCGCCAGATCGAACGCGACCCGCGCAATGCGCTCGATCTCATAGGTATCGTAGACCTGGGTGTCGATGGCGCGTTTCTGGCCGTTGCCGAGATCGATGATGGTCTTGGGTTCGCCGAAATAAACCCCGCCGGTGAGCTCGCGCACGATCATGATGTCGAGGCCCTCGACCACCTCGCGCTTCAAACTCGATGCTTCGGCGAGCGCGGGATAACACACGGCGGGCCGCAGATTGGCGAACAGGCCGAGGTCCTTGCGCAGCCGCAGCAGCCCGGCTTCGGGACGCGCTTCATAGGGCACGCTGTCCCATTTCGGACCGCCGACCGCACCGAAGATCACGGCATCGGCGGCTTGCGCCGTGGCCATGGTCGCGTCGGTAATGCTGAGCTGGCTCGCGTCGTAGGCGGCGCCGCCGACCAGACCCTGATCGGTCTCGAAATGCGCGATGCCTTGCGCATTGAGCCATTCGATCAGGCGCTTCACCTCCGCCATCACTTCGGGGCCGATGCCGTCACCGGGCAGAAGCAGCAATTTGTGGGTCGCCATGGGAAGGTCCTTGTTGTGTATTCTCAACTCGTCATTCCGGACGCCGAGCATAGCGAGGCGATCCGGAATCCAGCACAGAGACGGATTCCGGGTTCTCGCTGGCGCGCGCCCCGGAATGACGGATGAAGCGGATTGCTAGAGCGGCGTTGCGCAAATGGCAAGACACCATTGCCACCGCGCGCCTGTGCAATCCCGCGCGGCCCTGCCACACTAGCCGCTCCTGCCGGAGAATCCCGTGAAAGCCGCCGACTGTTCCTTGCCACCCGCGCATCCGGCGCGGCTGATTCTCATTCTGTCGCTGGCACCGACGGTCGGTCTCGGCATCGGCCGCTTCGCCTATTCGCTGGTGCTGCCGGACATGCGCGATACGCTGGGCTGGTCCTATTCCGCCGCAGGCTTCATGAATACGATCAATGCCGCCGGCTATCTCGCCGGTGCCTTGATGACGTCGAAACTCATCACGCGCTTCGGACTGGCCGCCACCGTGCGCGGGGGAACCCTGGCGAGCGTCATATCGCTGGCGCTCTGCGCCCTGTCAGGCAATTTTTTCATCTTGAGCTTTGCGCGGCTGCTCGCAGGACTGGGCGCCGCGGCCGGCTTCGTGGCCGGCGCCGCGCTGGCGGCGAAAATCGCGCAGTCACGGCCTGCACGGGCCAATTTTCTGCTCAGTCTTTTTTATGCCGGACCGGGCTCGGCATCCTGTCGTCGGGGCTGGTCGCGCCCTTCATGTTGCAGGCTTTCGGGCCGGGATCGTGGTGGATCGTGTGGTGGGCGATGACGCTGCTCGCGACCGCCATGACGCTGCCGCTGCTGCTGGCACCGATCGATAGCGAGGCTGGCATCGCCTCCGGCGCGCCGGCCCCATTCGCGCTGAGGCCGGTGCTGATCTATCTCGTCGGCTACTTCCTGTTCGGCGCCGGATACATCGCCTACATGACATTCATGATCGCCTATGTGCGCGACGCCGGCGGCGGCGCGCCGGCGCAGAGTGCGTTCTGGTGCCTGATCGGATTGAGCGCGTTCGTGACTCCGTGGGTATGGCGACGCATCCTCGCGCTTGACCGCGGCGGCCTCACCACCACGATCATTCTCGGCGTCAATGCAATCGGAGCCGCGCTGCCGATCCTCGGGCATTCGGCATGGCTATTGGCCATATCGGCGCTTGTGTTCGGCATCGCGTTTTTCGCGGTGGTGGGATCAACCACCGCTTTCGTGCGCTTCAACTATCCGCCCGCCACATGGCCCAAGGGAATTGCGGCGATGACCATCGCATTCGGCATCGGCCAGACCTTGGGGCCTATCGTGGTCGGGGCCGTCACCGACGCGTTCGGCAGCCTGTCCTATGCCTTGAATGTCTCGGCCGCGATGCTGGCGGTGGGCGCGATCGCGGCGGCGTTTCAGAAGAAACCGGGGAATACGTCCTCATCCTGAGGAGCCGCGCTTTTAGCGCGGCGTCTCGAAGGATGCCCGCATATCGTAACTTCATGGTTCGAGACGCGCGCCGGACAGCGCAAGCGCTGCCAGGAAGACGCGCTCCTCACCATGAGGCTTCGGCTCCTCAGCTTCCGCTGAATGAATTATATCCCTGATCCTCCCAGTAGCCGCCCTTGTAGTCGTTGGTGACTTCCATCGAGATCACGTATTTCGGATTCTTGAATCCGAGTTTGGTAGGCACCCTGATCTTCATCGGAAAACCATAGGCCCGCGGCAGAATTTCATCGCCGAACTTGAACGTCATCTGTGTCTGCGGATGCAACGCGGTGCGCATGTCAAGCGGGGAGTTGTAACCATCCCGGTCGGCGCACTGGAACCAGCAATATTTGGCGCGGGTGTCGGCGCCGACAAGTTTGAGGAAATCGCGCAAGGGCGTGCCGGTCCAGCTTCCGATCGCGCTCCAGCCCTCGACGCAGATATGGCGCGTGACCTGCTTGACCTGCGGCAGCTTGTAGAGTTCCTCCAACGTCCATGATTTCTTGTTGTCGACGAGACCGCGCACCTCGAACTTCCAGTCCTCGCCGTCGATCTCGGGCGCGTCGTCGACTTCGTAATAGCCATTGAACGGAAACGGCTTGGTGATCGCGCTTTCCGGAAAGGTCGGCGCCAGCGCATTGGGATTGAAGATCAGCGCCTGCACGCCGTCATTGAACTTCGAGACCTTCTTCAACATCTCTTCAGCGGAAAAACTGTCGGACACGTTGCAGCCGGTCAGCAACGTCAGTGCGCCGAAACTGGCGCCGCCGGCGATAAAGCGGCGACGCGCCAGATCCGGCATCGTCTTCACCGCGTCCCGAACCAGCAATTGCTTGTCGACGCCTGAAATCAGAAACGAGCGGATGCGGCCCATGACGGTTCTCCTCAGGATATCTTTGTCTGTTTCAGCATGATCTCTTCGGAAAACCGGTTCCCACTTTTCCGGATCATGCTTTAACGGCCGATGATCATGGCGCGCAGGCTTTTGGGCACCAGCACCGCCAGGGCGACATGAATCACAAGGAAGGCGACGATCGCCGCCATGCAAATGAAGTGGACGTAACGCGCGACATCGTAGCCGCCGAACACGGCCGTCAACCACTGCAACTGTACCGGCTTCCAGATCGACAATCCGGACAGCACGATGAGAACGCCGACAATGATGATGCCGGTATACAGCAGCTTCTGTACTTGATTGTATCTGCTGAGGTCGTCATGCGACAGCTTGCCGGTTAGCGCGGCCGTGGTGTCGGCGATCACGCCCGCCGGCGAGATCGGCAGCAGCTTCCTCGCGAAACGCCCGGTCACAAGGCCCAGCGTCAGGTAGACGAGACCATTGACCATCAACAGCCACATCGCCGCGAAATGCCAAAGCAGCGCACCGCCGAGCCAGCCGCCCAGCGTAATCGAGCGCGAAAAGGAGAAATTGAACAGCGGCGAGGCGTTGTAGATCTGCCATCCCGACATGATCATCAGGATGACCGCCACCGCATTGACCCAATGCATGATCCGGACCCACGCCGGCTGAATGACATTCTTCGTGACCGGTACGGTGCGCTCGTCGCTGGCGGCTAGGCTGGACATGGCGGTTCCATCGCTCAAAGTGGATACCCTCTATCATACGCCATATACGCCGGAACCCGGCATTTCGTTACTGCGACGCTGAAATTATCAGGCCGATGCATTCCGGGCACGACGGTCACGAAAAAGCGAGCCGGGGTGCTCCCCGGCTCGCCCTGCATATCCTGAGGGGGATGAGATCAGGACAGGCGTGGGGCTACGACGGCATCAGGACGGTATCGACCACATGGATCACGCCGTTCGACTGATTGACGTTCTTGATCGTGACGGTCGAAGAACCGCCCTTGGCGTCGATGATCATCACCTTGCCATCCGCCTTTTTCACGGTCAGCTCTTCGCCCTGGACGGTTTTGAGCTTCTTGCCGTCGGTCAGGTCGGAGGCCTCGAGCTTCCCCGGCACGACATGGTAGGTCAGGATCTTGGTGAGCGTTGCCTTGTTCTCGGGCTTCACCAGGGTGTCGACCGTGCCGGCCGGCAGCTTTTCGAACGCGGTATTGGTCGGCGCGAAAACCGTGAACGGACCTTTGCCTTCGAGGGTGTCGACGAGACCGGCGGCCTTTACCGCGGCGACCAGCGTGGTGTGATCCTTGGAGTTCACGGCATTCTGGATGATGTTCTTGGAGGGGAACATCGCGGCACCGCCGACCATCACGGTCTTGTCCTGTGCGCTGACGGGCGCAACAACGACGGCAGTCAGGGCCAGCGCGCTGAAGGCGACGGCGGAAAAAAGTGCAATGCGCTTGGACATGGATGCGTCTCCCGGTTGAGTGAGTGCCAGCGGATCTCCGCCGGCGATGAAGGGCTCAACAACGACGCGGCCGATGCTTGGACTGACTGCGTCGCCGTTGACCCGAGTTACGGGAGGTTTCGGAGCCGGTTTCAGGGAATAAGTTTTCGTGGATTTGAAACTTTTTTCGGCAATGGCCGTGTGCGCGGGGGCCGACTGCCGGAATCTAATCCCGGCTGGCCGGCGTCTGAATAAAGCCCCGGTTCCAGGTCGGGCTGATCAATATCTCGTTCATGCAGACCCGCGGCGGCATGCTCGCGACGAATGCGATGGTGCGGCCGATATCTTCGGGTTGCAGCATTCTGGCCTGCTCTTGTTCCGACGGCACCACCGGCCGCAATTTGAGGATCGGCGTCGCGACCTCGCCGGGCGACAGGCAACAGGCCCGCAAGCCATTGACGCATTCATCCATGTTGAACGAATGGGTCAGCGCCAGCACCGCGTGCTTGGTGGTGGTGTAGGCCGGGCCGGGCATTTTCGAAACGTGACGGCCGGCCCATGATGCGACGTTGATGATGCAACCGTCCCTTTGCGCCCGCATCGCCGGCAGCACCGCGCGCATGCAATACAACACGCCATTGAGATTGATCTCGACCAGCCGGTCCCAGCCTTCCAGTTCCATATCGGCCCAGCTGCGCTTGGGCACATTGATACCGGCGCTGTTGACCAGAAGATCGATGCGGCCGTGTGTTGCGAGAATTTGCTCCGCGGCCTTGCTGACGTCATTGGCACGGCTGACATCGAGCGCGATAGCCTCCGCCTTGCCGCCGCCGCTGGCAATCCTCGCGACCACGGCGCCCAGGGCCTCCTTGCGGCGCCCCGAAACCACCACGGTCCAGCCATCGGCGGCGAGGGCTTCCGCGCCGGCCTCGCCAATGCCACTGCCGCCACCGGTGACCCAGGCCACGCGTTTCCCGTCATTTGACATGCAAACTGTCTCCGTTGCTTTGTGAAGGGCCTCTTTGCTATTGAAACCCCTTGATTATGCGGCCCGCAGGGCCGCACCCGCCTACCGGAATGATGCATGAACGCGACCGACAAGACCATTGTGAACGCCAACCTGTTTTCCCGCCTGTTTGACGGCGTCGACGACCTCAACCGGCTCGCGATCGAAACCATCGATGGGCAGCACATCAGCTATGGTGAGTTGGTGGCCCGCACCGGCCGGATGGCGAATGTGCTGGTGAGTAGCGGCGTCAAGCCCGGCGATCGCGTTGCCGCCCAAACCGAGAAATCGGTGCCGGGTCTGGTGCTGTATCTCGCCACCGTGCGGGCCGGCGCGGTCTATCTGCCGCTCAATACCGCCTACACGCTGAATGAGCTGGAATATTTCATCACCGACGCCGAACCCTCGCTGGTGGTATGCGACCCCTCGAAGGCGCAAGGCATCGGTGCGATCGCGGCGAAAGTGGGGGCCAAGGTCGAAACGCTGGGCGCCGACGGCAAGGGATCGCTGACCGATGCGGCGGCGAAAGCGAGGCCCGAATTCGCAACCGTGGCGCGCGCGGACGACGACCTCGCAGCTATTCTCTATACGTCGGGCACCACCGGGCGTTCCAAGGGCGCGATGCTGACGCATGACAATCTCGCCTCGAATTCGCTGAGCCTGGTCGACTACTGGCGCTTCACCGACAAGGACGTTCTGATCCACGCGCTGCCGATCTACCATACCCACGGTCTGTTCGTGGCGAGCAACGTCTCGCTGTTCGCCCGCGCCTCGATGATCTTCCTGCCGAAGTTCGATCCCGAACTGATCATCAGGCTGATGGCGCGCGCCACCGTGCTGATGGGGGTGCCGACCTTCTACACCAGGCTGCTGCAAAGCCCGGCGCTGACCCACGAAGCCACCCAGCACATGCGCCTGTTTATTTCCGGCTCGGCGCCGCTGCTCGCCGATACCCACCGCGAATGGGCCGCGCGCACCGGTCACGCGGTGCTCGAGCGCTACGGCATGACCGAAACCAACATGAACACGTCCAATCCCTATGACGGCGATCGCGTCGCCGGCGCGGTTGGCCTGCCGCTGCCCGGCGTCTGCCTGCGCGTCACCGATCCCGAAACCGGCCAGGAACTGGCCCGCGACACTATCGGGATGATCGAAGTCAAGGGCCCCAACGTCTTCAAGGGCTATTGGCGGATGCCGGAAAAGACCAGGGCCGAATTCCGCGACGACGGCTTTTTCATCACCGGCGACCTCGGCAAGATCGACGCCAAGGGCTATGTGCACATTCTCGGCCGCGGCAAGGACCTCGTGATCTCCGGCGGCTTCAACGTGTATCCGAAGGAAATCGAGAGCGAGATCGACGCCATGCCCGGCGTGATCGAATCCGCCGTGATCGGCGTGCCGCATGCCGATTTCGGCGAGGGCGTCACGGCTGTCGTGGTCTGCGACAAGGGCGCCAAGGTTGACGAGGCTTCGGTGCTGAAAACACTCGACGGAAGATTGGCAAAGTTCAAGATGCCGAAGCGGGTGTTCGTCGTCGATGAATTGCCGCGCAATGCGATGGGCAAGGTGCAGAAGAATATTCTGCGCGATACCTATTCGAAAATTTACGCGAAGTGATGATCCCTCGTGGTGAGGCGGTGTGCCATTGCGTCTGCTAGGCGCCTGCGGACAACAGGCTGATCACAAACCGGCCGCCGACGATGAAAAGATAGCCGCCGAACGCCAGTTCCAGCGTGCGTTTTGACATCGCATGCGCCGCCCTCACCCCGAGCGGCGCGGTCAGCAGGCTGGTCGGCATCACGAGCACGGCGCCGATCAGCGACACGTAACCGATCGCAAACGGCAATTGCAGTGCCGCGACACCGGGATAATGCGCCGCCGCGGGCCAGCCGGCATAGACATAACCGAGCGCGCCGGGAATCGAGATCAGCACCGCCAGCGCCGACGAGGTCGCAATTCCCTGATGAATCGGCCGGCCGTAGAACGTCATCAGCAGATTGGAAAATAGCCCGCCACCAACGCCCATCAGCGTTGACAGAATCCCGATACCGAGGCCGTAGATTCGCATCAGTGGCCCCTCGGGGAAGTCGTCGCCGAATTTCCAGGTCTCGCGCCCCAGCAACAGGCGCGCCGCGGCCGACCATGCCACCATCACGAACACAATCTTGAACAGCCGCTCCGGCGCGTAGCGCGCGGTCACGCTGCCGGCGACGACGCCGACCAGCACCGGCAGCCACCATTGGCGCAGGATTTTCATATCCACCGCGCCACGGGCGTAATGGGCACGATAGGACCGGATCGAGGTTGGGATAATGATGGCGAGGGAGGTGCCAACGCACAGCGGCATTCGTACCTCGAGCGGCACGCCGGCGAGCCGAAAACATTCGTAGAATACCGGCACCAGAATAGCGCCGCCGCCGATTCCGAACACGCCGGCTAGAAACCCCGACAGGGCCCCCATCACCACCAGCAGGAACGCGAGTTCAAGCAGCTCGGAGACGTTCAACCCTGCAACCATCGTCCCCGTCCCGTTCGAGCCCCCTTTCGACCGTCAACGGATGGCCATGAATCGGGCTTCATCCGAGGTAGCCACCAGCCTCCGGCGGCACTGTCAATACCCGCCAATGCAAGGCTCATCCGAAGCTATGAACCTCAGTTCGCAAATAATGATTTCGCCGTTGCGCTCGCTGTTTCGAGTTCGTAAATAGAATTCGTCTACCGCGATCCCCGAAGGGCCCCTGCGGAGGCCCGCCAACCGTCAAAGCCGCCGATGACCGCCAGGATCGAAAGACCGCTTTCACCGCACTTGCAGACCTATCGCTGGACCCTGACGATGGCGCTGTCCATCGTCCACCGCGCCACCGGCGTGGCGCTGTATTTCGGTACCTTGCTGTTGGCCTGGTGGCTGATCGCCGCGGCCTCGGGGCCCACGGCCTATGCCAATGTGCAGGCCTTTACCTCGAGCTTCCTCGGCCGGCTGATCGTATTCGGCTACACGTGGGCACTGCTGCACCACCTGTTCAGCGGCCTCCGGCATTTTGTCTGGGACCTTGGCTACGGCTTCAAGGCCAGCGAGCGCGAGGGCCTGACCTGGGGTGCGCTGATCGCCGGCATCGCGGCGACGGTGCTGCTTTGGATCGCCGCCTACGCGATCGGAGGCGGCCGATGACCGAACCCGATAACCGGGCCGTGAAATCGATGCGCACGCCGCTCGCCCGCGTTCGCAATCTCGGCGCCTCGCATTCAGGCACCTCCGACTTCTGGCGCCAACGCGTCACCGCGGTCGCGATGGTGCTGCTGATCTTGCCCGTCATCATCGTCGTGATGATGCTGCTCGGCCGCAACCAGGCCGGTGCCGCGCAGATTCTCGGGTCGGCGCCGGTGGCGATCATCCTGCTGTTGTTCATTATCGCCAGCGCCTGGCACATGAAGATCGGCATGCAGGTGGTGATCGAGGACTACGTGCATGGCGAGAAGGTGAAGCTCGCCGCCATCATGGCCAATAATTTCTTCTCGATCGCGGTGGCGCTGGCCTCGATCTACGCCATCCTCAAACTGTCATCTGGAGTTTAGCGCATGGCCGCTGATGGCAATGGCAAGGCTGCAAACGGCAGGGGCGGTCCCGCCACCAATGGCCATGCCTATCCGATTGAAGACCACACCTATGACGTCGTCGTCGTCGGTGCCGGCGGCGCCGGCCTGCGGGCGGTGGTCGGCTGCGGCGAAGCCGGACTGCGCACCGCCTGCATCACCAAGGTGTTTCCGACCCGCTCGCACACGGTTGCGGCCCAGGGCGGCATTTCCGCCGCGCTCGGCAACATGCATCCGGACGACTGGCGCTGGCATATGTACGACACCGTCAAGGGGTCGGACTGGCTCGGCGACCAGGACGCCATCGAATACATGGTGCGCAACGCGCCGGAGGCGGTCTACGAACTCGAGCATTGGGGCGTGCCGTTCTCGCGCACCGAAGACGGCAAGATCTATCAGCGGCCGTTCGGCGGCATGACGCTGGACTACGGCAAGGGCCAGGCGCAGCGCACCTGCGCCGCCGCCGACCGCACCGGCCACGCCATGCTGCACACCATGTACGGCCAGGCGTTGCGCCACTCGGCGGAATTCTACATCGAGTTTTTCGCTATCGACCTGATCATGGACGACCAGGGCGTCTGCCGCGGCGTGATCGCGCTGAAACTCGACGACGGCACGCTGCATCGCTTCCGCGCCCAAACCACCATTCTGGCGACCGGCGGCTACGGCCGGGCCTACGCCTCCTGCACCTCGGCCCATACCTGCACCGGTGACGGCGGCGCCATGGCGCTGCGCGCCGGCCTGCCGCTCCAGGACATGGAGTTCGTCCAGTTCCACCCCACCGGTATTTACGGTTCGGGGTGTCTCGTCACCGAAGGCGCGCGCGGCGAAGGCGGCTATCTCGTCAATTCGGAAGGTGAGCGGTTCATGGAGCGCTATGCGCCCTCCGCCAAGGACCTCGCCTCGCGCGACGTGGTCTCGCGCGCCATGACCATCGAAATCCGTGAAGGCCGTGGCGTCGGCAAGAAGAAGGATCACATCTTCCTGCACCTCGATCATCTCGATCCCAAGGTGCTCCATGAACGCCTGCCCGGCATCTCCGAATCGGCGAAGATATTCGCCAATGTCGACGTGACGCGCGAGCCGATCCCGATCCTGCCGACGGTGCACTACAACATGGGCGGCATCCCGACCAATTATCACGCTGAGGTGCTGACCAAGAGAAACGGCGACGACAATGCCACGGTGCCGGGCCTGATGGCGCTGGGCGAGGCCGCGTGCGTTTCAGTGCATGGCGCCAACCGCCTCGGCTCCAATTCGCTGATCGATCTCGTGGTGTTCGGCCGCGCCGCGGCGTTGCGCTGCGCCGAAAAGCTGACGCCGAACGGCAACCAGCCGGAACTGCCGGCCGGCTCGGCCGACAAGGCGCTCGGACGGCTCGATCATTATCGCTACGCCGCCGGCGGCACGCCGACCGCGAAACTGCGCGACAGCATGCAGCATGTGATGCAGAACAACTGCGCGGTATTCCGCACCGGCGAGGTTCTCGAGGAAGGCCAGAACCTGATTCACAAGGTGCATGGCGGCATCGGCGACATTTCGGTCAGCGACCGCTCGCTGACCTGGAACTCTGACCTGGTCGAAACCCTCGAATTCGACAATCTGATCGTGCAGGCGGTGGTGACCATGGACTCGGCGGCGAACCGCCCCGAGAGCCGCGGCGCGCATGCCCGCGAGGATTTTCCCACGCGCGACGACAAGAACTGGATGAAGCACACGCTGGCGTGGATCGACGATAGCGGCACCACGTCGATCGATTATCGACCGGTGCACGATTATACCATGACTAATGACGTGCAGTACATCCCGCCGAAGGCGCGGGTGTATTGATGACTGCTTGTCATGCGCGGGCTCGAGCCGCGCGTCCATCAGTCTTCGTCAGAAGATGGATTGCCGGGTTATTTAGCGGGAAGACGCGCTTCGCGCTTTTGTCCCGGCAATGACGATCGAACCAAAAGGCAAGCTCAATGGTTGAATTCGCACTGCCGAAGAATTCGAAGATCAACGGCGGCAAGGCCTGGCCGAAACCGGCGAACGCCACCGAGACGCGCGAATTCAAGGTCTATCGCTGGAACCCGGATGACGGCAAAAATCCCAGCGTCGATACTTACTTCATCGACACCAACGAATGCGGCCCGATGGTGCTCGATGGCCTGATCTGGATCAAGAATCATATCGACCCGACGCTGACCTTTCGCCGCTCCTGCCGCGAAGGCGTCTGCGGCTCCTGCGCCATGAACATCGACGGCCAGAACACACTGGCGTGCACCAAGTCGATGCACGACGTGAAGGACGGCGCGGTCAAGATCAATCCGCTGCCGCATCAGCCTGTGATCAAGGACCTGGTGCCTGACCTGACCAATTTCTATGCGCAATACGCCTCGATCGAACCCTGGCTGAAGACCACCTCGCCGACGCCGCAGAAGGAATGGAAACAGAGCCACGAGGATCGCGAAAAGCTCGACGGCCTTTATGAATGCATTCTCTGCGCCTGCTGTTCGACGTCCTGCCCGAGCTATTGGTGGAACAGCGAGCGCTTCCTGGGGCCGGCCGCGCTGCTGCAGGCGACACGATGGGTGAAGGATTCGCGCGACGAGGCCACCGGCGAGCGCCTCGACAATCTCGAGGATCCGTTCCGGCTCTACCGCTGCCACACCATCATGAACTGCGCCAAGGCCTGCCCGAAGAGCCTCAATCCTTCCGAGGCGATCGCCGAACTCAAGCTGAAGATGGTCGAGCGTCAGATCTGACCGCCGGCGCCACCGCCCGACACGACGACGCCTTATAAAACCGCGGCGCTCAGGACCCGTCCGGACTATCCGGACTTGCCTGCATCGACCTGAGCTCGTCGACGAGAACCCGCGTATTCTCGCTGTAGTCGATCGGCACCGCGATCAGGTGCAATCCGCCGGCGGAAAACGCCTGGTCCAGCGCCGGGATCAACTCCGACGCTGCGGTGATCCGCCGCCCGTGAGCGCCATAGGCTGCCGCATAGCCAACGAAATCAGGATTGCCGAAGGTCAGACCCCAATCGGCAAACCCATCGACGGCCTGCTTCCACCGGATCATGCCATAAGCCTGGTCCTCGACGATCAGCACCACGAGATTGAGTCTCATCCGTCGCGCGGTCTCGAGTTCCTGGCTGTTCATCATGAAGCCGCCGTCGCCCGCCACCACCAGTACGCGGCGGTCGGGATAGAGCAGCGCCGCCATCATCCCGGAAGGCAAGCCGGCGCCCATCGTGGCCAGCGCGTTGTCAAGCAGGAGCGTGTTGGCGACGTCGGTACGGTAATTGCGCGCGAACCAGATCTTGTACATGCCGTTGTCGAGCGCAACGATTCCGTCGGGCGGCATCACTTGCCGAACGTCGTGCACGATGCGTTGCGGCGTCAACGGGAAGCGATCCTCTTCCGCGCGATCGCTGATGTGGTCCAGGATGTTCTTGCGCAAGGCGACCCAGTCCTGGTTGATTTTCAGCCGGCCCTCCAACTGGCCGGCGAGCAGTTCGAGCCCTCTGGCGACGTCACCGACGACTTCGGTCTGGGGAAAATACACCTCTTCGACGGTCGCCGACGCGAACCCGACGTGAATGACCTGATGCCGATCCCGGGCCATCAGGAACGGCGGCTTCTCGACGGTGTCGTGCCCGATCGCCACGATGAGATCGGCGCGATCGATCGCCTGGTGGACGTAGTCCCTTTCGCTTAAAGCCGCGGTGCCGAGGTAAAACCCCGATGCGCCGCCGACGGCACCCTTGCCCATTTGGGTGTTGAAGAAGGGAATGCGGACGCGACGAACGAACTCCGAGAGCCCCGGCGCCAGTTGCGGACGGCTGGCGCCGGCCCCGAACATCAACAGCGGAAACCGAGCGGCCAGGATCAATTCGGCTGCGCGCCTGATCGCTTCGGGCGGCGGCACCGGAAGCGCCGCGGCATGGGCCGGCACCAACGCGACGTCGCCGGCTTCCTCGTCCGCAATGTCTTCCGGCAATTCGAGATGCACCGGGCCGGGGCGCTCTTCGACGGCGATCCGAAACGCGTTCCGGACCAGCGTCGGAATACTCGATGCGCTCACAATCTGCTGTGACTGCTTCGTCAAGGGCCGCATCGCCGCGACCACGTCGACGATCTGAAAGTGGGCCTGCCGGCTCTGCCGGATCGCCTTCTGACCTGTGATCAGCACCATCGGCATGGCGCCGAGAAATCCGTAGGCAGCCGCGGTGACGAAGTTGAGCGCCCCGGGACCAAGCGTGCTCAGCGCAACCCCGGGCTTGCCGGTGAGCCGCCCATAGGTGGCGGCCAGAAAGGCCGCCGGCTGCTCATGACGGGTGACCACCAGCTCAATGGAGGAGCGGCGAAGACTTTCGATGACGGCAAGGTTCTCCTCGCCGGGTACCCCGAAAATTCGATCAACGCCCTCATTCTCCAGTGCCGCAACGAGAAGATCTGATCCCTTCATTTCCCATCCCTTCTGTCATCAGCGTGTCCGGCCGTCAGTACGGAGGTGCCTTACGCGATCGCTGCAGCCGCGCGGCTTCGATCCACCACGCCAGATCGTCGGCGAAGCGTGGAAACGTCGCTGCGAGTTGCTTTCCGCCCTCTCCCGTCGGCGCGCCATCGGCCGACAGCGCCTTCGCAATGGTGCCGACGGCGAGGGTACTCGATGTGACGACCATGCCCATTTCCGAAAGCGTTCCGTGCCAGGCGGTCGCCGCCCGCGCGCCTGAAAGCCGTCCGGCCGAATAGCTGGCGATGGCGGCGGGACGCCAGAACCATTCCTCGAGAAAGTGATCGGTGAGGTTCTTCAGTCCTGGCTGGATCCCCCAATTATATTCGCCCGCGATGAAAACAAATCCGTCGGCGCTGCGAATCTTTTCGGCAAGTTGTTCCATCGGGGCGGGAGCCGTGCCGCGAGGATATTCCTTGTACATCCGCTCCAATATCGGGAGACCGACCGACTTGGCGTCGATCAGCTCCACGTCGGCACCGCGCGCGGAAAGTTCGGAAACGACATAGTGGGCCAGACGAATGCCCATCCGGTCGAAACGATAGGAGCCGTAGAAAACGAGGATGCGGTCGGCCATTGCGTCGGTACCTCAAGATGGTTGCGAACGGCGGGAACGGCCCAAGGGTCGGCGCGAGACTTTGTCTCCGGCAATTATCAGCGTCATTTCGGGCTTTTTTGCAGGCCGGCCAGTCCCGCCCTTCCAGCGCTGCGGCAGCGGAGGCCGTCGCAAGCGAGTGCGTCGTTGGAGTCGCCCGCAAAGTCGGCTATGCATGCCGCCGCTTCCACAAGCGCACGCGAGGATCGTTTGACGAGTTCGAGACTGCCACCGGGCGTCGCCGCCAATGATCCGGTCCCGCCGGCCTTCGGCGCCTTCGCGCCGACCCGCGCGCAAGCCGCCATCATCTCGCTCGCGCAACGCACAAGGCTGAAGCGCGGCGCATTCCGGCCGATGTTGTCGCGGCTGATCAATCTGTTGCGCGCGGGACCGGTCGATGTCCCGTATCAGGGCGCGTCGTTTCGATTTTATCATCAGGCCAGCGCCACCGAGCGCGGCGCGCTGTTCAATCCCGACTACAATCTTGAAGAGCTCGATTTTCTGCGGGCGCACACGCCGCCCGGCGGCGTGTTCGTCGATGTCGGCGCCAATGTCGGCACCTACGCCATGGTGCTGGCCCGTCATGTCGGCGCCGGCGGCACCGTGATCGCGATCGAGCCCCATCCCGTCACCCATGCGCGGCTTGCGTTCAATCGCGCCGCGTCCGGGTTCACCTGGGTTGCGCTGGTGGCCGCGGCCGCCGGGCCTTCCGATGGCGAGTTGATGATCGAAACCGACGGCGACAATCTCGGCGCCAGCCACATCGTGTCAGGTGAACGGCAGGGCAATGCCATCAAGGTACTATCGTTGCGGCTGGAACGCATTCTCGGCGACGCCGGCGTGCGCCATGTCGATGCGCTCAAGATCGATGTCGAGGGCTATGAGGACCGTGTCCTGACAGGCTTCTTCAGGGAAGCACCGCCATCGCTGTGGCCGCGCTCGGTGGTGATCGAGCATCTGTCGCGCAACGAGTGGCTGGCGGACTGCATCACCGACATGCGCGAACGCGGCTACGCCGAAACCGGCAGGACCCGCAGCAACACCATGCTGGTGCTGGGTTCCCGATAGGTCGCAGACCTCCCGGACCGGAACATCACCCTGGCGGCGCCGTTATCGCTCCAGCAGCAATGGAGCGAAACATGGCCACCGG
>Ga0210400_10002140_pt1 | contig 18736 bp, 18 predicted proteins | sample IncBWH26MmetaG_FD_155456 | JGI IMG/M metagenome (GOLD analysis project Ga0210400, IMG submission 155456) | Forest soil microbial communities from Barre Woods Harvard Forest LTER site, Petersham, Massachusetts, United States - Inc-BW-H-26-M | ecosystem: Environmental > Terrestrial > Soil >...
CGAAAAGAAGCCGCGGACACGTTCCATCTCGATCCGGATGAATTTCACGACCGTCACGAGCTTACTTTCCCCGCATTCGATTCTGGCCTCATCACCCTCAACGAATACCTGGACCGCACTTTGTTTTATCGCCCGCGCTCCTTTACTCGCGAAGAGTTCACCGCGTTCATGTTCGCGCAATCGAAAGAGTACTCCGAGACCCGCGCCATCCTCGACAAGGTCTCCGCTTCGCGCAAGTATTTCATCGGCGCCATCAATAACGAGCCGCTCGAACTCAACCAGTTTCGAATCGAGGCGTTTCACCTGCGCAAGAATTTCCTCGTTTTTTTCAGCTCCTGCTACGTGCATTCTCGCAAACCCGAAGAATTGATTTTTCGCGTCGCTCTCGAGGTCACCCAGCGCCCTCCGGAACAATGTCTCTTCATCGACGACCGCCCGCTGAATCTCCAAAGTCCCCGGCGCCTGGGCATGAACACCATCCAACATCAGAACGCCGAACAGCTGCGCTCCGAGCTTGGAAAATTTGGGGTTGAGGTATAGTTTTGAGGGTCACGTTTTTAATCGGAACGAGACGCACTTCACCGGGAGAGAAAAAATGGCCGCGGATACCAGTCGTTCCGGTTCAGGTTATGGAAGCGTCGCCGAACCTTGCACGGTAATTCTTTTCGGTGCTTCGGGCGACCTCGCCAAGCGCAAAGTCATTCCCGCCCTGTACGATCTGGCAATCCACGATGCGCTGGGGCCGCGTTATGCCCTGGTGGGCTTTGCGCGCACGCCCATGACCGACGATAGTTTCCGTACCACAGCGGGCGAAGCGGCAAAAAGTATTTCCGAAGTCGGGCCCATCGATCCCAAACAGTGGGACGGATTCGCCTCCAATCTTTTTTACAGCCCCGGCGACTACAACAATCCGGATGCCTACGCCCAGCTTGCCAAGCGCCTCGTGGAGTTGGAATCCTCGAAGAATCTCGGCGGCAATCGCCTTTTCTATCTTTCCACGCCGCCTGAAGTTTATCCCGACATCGTCGAACAACTCGGCCGCGCCGGCTTGGCTCGGTCCGCTTCGCCAAATTCCTGTGTGCGCATCATCATCGAAAAACCGTTTGGCCGGGACCTCGCGTCCGCAAAAGAATTGAATCGCATCGTCCTCAACGTTTTCGAAGAGAAACAGGTCTATCGCATCGATCACTATCTCGGCAAAGATACGGTCCAGAATCTGCTCGTACTGCGCTTCGGCAATGGCATATTTGAACCGCTCTGGAATCGCAATTATGTCGATCACGTGCAAATCACCGCGGCGGAAACGCTCGGCGTCGAACGCCGCGGCGGTTTTTACGAAACCGCCGGCGCCCTCCGTGACATGATTCAGAGCCACGTTCTGCAGCTCACCTCGCTGGTCGCGGTGGAACCTCCCGCATCTTTCGACGCCAACGCCGTGCGCAACGAGAAACTCAAAGTGCTCCAGTCCATCCGTCCATTCAATTTGGAAATGGTGGCGCAGTCTGTCGTTCGCGGTCAGTATGCGCCCGGGAAACTCGGCGATAAGCCCGTGCCCGGCTACCGCCAGGAACCTAATGTCAATCCCAATTCCCGCACGGAGACTTTTGTCGCCGCCAAACTGTTGATCGACAACTGGCGGTGGGCCGGCGTTCCGTTTTATCTGCGCACCGGAAAGCGCCTCGCAAAACGCACCACTGAAATCATGATTGAATTCCGCCGCGCGCCGCATATGGTTTTTCGCGAACGGGAAGTGGAACCCAACCGCCTGATCCTCAACATTCAGCCCGATGAAGGCATCTCCGTTTCTTTCGGCGCCAAGAGGCCGGGAACGGAAATGAGCATCGGCAATGTGACGATGAACTTCAGCTACCGCGAGGGATTTGGCGGCGCATCGCGCAGCGCGTATGCCACGCTCCTCAACGATTGCGTGCGCGGCGATGCCACGCTTTTCGATCGCGGCGACAGCGTGGAAGCGGCGTGGTCGCTGGTGGACCCCATCCTCGACGTGTGGAGCGCGGCTCGGACCGGCACTGTGCCACAATATGCTTCGGGAAGCTGGGGGCCCCGGGAATCCGAAGTTCTGCTCGAACGCGACGGCAATCAGTGGTACAACCCATAGCTGCTATAATTGGCTCTTTAAATCGATTCAGCACATTCGGGAGAAACCGGTGATTCTCGCGGGAGACGTTGGCGGCACGAAGTGCAATCTGGCGCTTTTCTCGGAAAAAGGCGGTACGCTCACTCCCGTTTTCAAGCAGCGCTTTGCCAGCAAGGAATTCGCGCAGTTCGACCTCATCGTCAAGGAATTCTCCCGCCAGGCCGCCGATCGTCTGGGTAGCGAACGCATCATCGCCGCGGGCTTTGGCATCGCCGGCCCAGTCATCAACGGCATCGTGCGAGCGACGAATCTTCCCTGGATCGTCGATACTAAAACCTTGATCAAGGAACTGAATGTTCCCAACGTGGTTCTCCTGAATGATCTGGGCGCCACCGGCCACAGTCTCGAGCATCTTCTGCCGGAAGATTTTTGCGTGCTGAATGCCGGAGCCCCTGAGCCCGGCGGAACGCGTGCGCTGCTTGCGGCGGGCACCGGGCTTGGCCAGTCCATCCTGGTGTGGGATGGCGGGCGGTACCGCGTGGTGCCTTCGGAAGGCGGGCATTCCGATTTCGCTCCGCACACAGAGCAGCAGATCGAACTCTTGCGCTTCATGCGACGCCGGTATCCGCAGGTGAGCTGGGAGCTCATTCTTTCAGGACGCGGCTTCCGCACCCTCCATGAATTTCTCGCGCCCAACGTGAAGCACGCTTCGTTCGAAGATCCCGACGCCGATCCGGCTCCGGAGATTACGCGCCGCGGCTTGGATAAGTCCTGCCGCGTTTGCGCCGACACGCTGGATCTCTGGACGGCCATCTACGGCGCGGAAGCAGGGAATCTGGCGCTGAAAGTGCTGGCGCTCGGCGGCGTGTACGTTGCCGGCGGCATCGCCGTGAAAATTCTCGAAAAAATCAAGGACGGCATTTTCTTTCACGCCTTCAAGGACAAATGGAAATTTGAAGGCCTCTTGAGCAATATCCCCGTTTCCATCGTCCTCAACGAATCCGCGCCGCTTCTTGGCGCCGCCTACGAAGCTTTGGCTGCCGTCGACAAATAGAGCCGCCTCCTAACTATATCGCCTCGAAACACTCTCTTCCGAACTCCTTTCTCCGCCGGGGCGCGCTTGCTACGCTTACGCCAGTGGCTTTCCTCGAAGAACAATTCGGCGAGTGGAAACCCGTTTCGCGCGGCGCCTGCATCGGCTGGCTCGTCTGTTACGCGCTGTTCCTTCTTTACGCCTTTTTTAACACATCCGGATTTCTGTTTCCCGACTTCGTCAACCTGATCATTCACGAAGGCGGGCATTTTTTCTTCAGCTGGTTCGGCCATACCATCATGATTCTTGGCGGAACGCTCGGCGAATTGATCGTGCCGCTCCTCTGCGCCGCGGGCTTCTTCTGGCAGCGCGAAGCCACCGGTTTTGCGTTTTCGCTCTTCTGGTTCTTCGAAAACTTTCCCTACATCGGCACCTACATGGCCGACGCCAGAACCTCCGCTCTGCCGCTGGTTGGCTCCGAGGAGAGCGACTGGACGATTCTCTTCACCCAGTGGGGCCTCCTCGCCCAGGACCAGAAAATCGGCGGCATGATGCGCACGCTGGGCTGGCTTGGCATGCTCGGAACCATGGCCTGGCTGGCCTACCGCACGCGCCAAGACGCAGCGGCAAAGTCATAGCGTTGGGGAGGGGAAGAAGAGGAAGCGGAGAAGGTGGGAAGGCAGAGAAACGAGGGTGCCCTAAGTTCAGGGCGAAGGACACCCTCCTTGGGTCGCGCCGAGGAGAATCAGGCGCGCCTCCAAAATCGCGGCGGAAGCGCTGATTTCGTCTGCTTGCTTGCGAGCCACCTCCTGTTACCACCAGGTTTGATCACCGAGGGTGGCAAAGCCGGGCTGGAATCCCAATCCAACGCAGAAATGACCGTCGGTGAGAGGCTGGCAATAGATCACTCTTGTTTGGACTCGAAACTCATTTGAAAACGAACCAAGCCACGGTCTGTCTTCGGCTTGCCAGCGCCGTTTGGTGAGTACGCGCGCGCCATGGGGACTTACATTGACGGTCACGGCCTTTTCGGAAAAAAGAAGCCCTTGGGCGGTCGCCAGGCATACGGGCACGGTTATTGGAGCGCGCTTCTCCCTTCGTCCGTCGAGGGGCACAGAACCGGGAGCTATTTCAGGTCGATCTTTTTCCGGAGCCTGTTTGGGGCTGAACGAGTCAGGCTTCTCTCTGGCAGGATTTCTGATGGTTTCGTTTTTGTACATACATGGCCTCGTCGGCTTGCGCCATAAGTTCGCCGAGCGAAATGGGGTGCTTGGGATCAAACCGCGCCACGCCCACGCTGACCGACAGGTCATAGCGAGTTTCGCCGGCATTAGCCTTCTTGAGGGCCTTTTGGAAGCGGCGGAGGAGAACTTCCTGGGTCGCCGCAGACGCTTCTGACGCCAATACAACGAATTCATCGCCACCAAGACGGGCGAGAATATCAGAACCTCGAAACGCCTTTTCCATGGCGTCAGCAGCGCGAATCAACGCCAGATCTCCTTCCCGATGGCCAAAGGAATCATTGATTTTCTTCAGGTTGTCGAGGTCGCAATACAACAGCAAGAGACTTTGGCCCTTGCGGACGGCCAGCTTGAGCTGCTGAACGGCGGCGGCAAAAAATCCGCGCCGGTTGTAGAGACAGGTTAGTTCATCGGTGAGAGCCAGATGGCGCAACTCTCTGTCCAAAAGGGCCTGCTTAACGGCACTCCAGACAGCAGGGTGGGTTGCGGCCCTGATCGTCTGGGTGTCCGAGTCGCCCAACTTGAGCGATTTAGAAATCTCGTCTACTTCATGCAGAATGAGATCGAGGTCATTGTCCGTGGTGCGCAGAGCGGAAGACAGAACCTCCTCAAGGCCCGCCTCCGCAGGACCGTTCCTTCGAGTCATTGCAAGAACCCTGCGGTTGGATGTCGGCTTCAGTAAAGCAGTTCTGGAACGGAGATCCCGTGTTTGGGTAACACCTGCGGCGTCGGTAAGCATGGCCCCTCCTATCAGCGAGTGAGAAGTGCGATTCTCACCAGGAGTGCATGGTTTCATTGAAGCGGATAGCGGACAAGCGGGTGAGCACCGTAGAGACGACGCAGGTGATTCCCGGAGTTGCCCAGGGTAAGGAAACGAAAGGAAGGGCACCGGCAGAGATTAGTGCTTCAGGAAAGCAATAATTTAGCGTGTAACTCAGGTATTTACCTGAGGCCAGTCAAGGGGGTTTCCCTGCTTGAGGTAGTAGGGTAGGTCATGGTATTCGTTTCCAACTTGAGATGGCCCAGACCATTCGCCGGTACTCGTCTGGGCCGTTCGGAGTGAGGAGAATCCATTCATGTCGAAACGAGAAGGCGGTTCGAAGGATCCGGGGTCACGCCATCCGGGGGTGGAACTCGTGCGGAGTGAGGCGCCGAGCGAGCTTCTTCGCGAACTCGTAGCGCACCTCCGTCAGAACCGCACCCAGTTGCGCGAGGAATGGGTGGTGCGCATCACGGAGACGCGCTTGCTCACGGCGATGACCAAGGAAGAGATCTTCGCGGAAGCGACGTCGGTCTACGACAGTTACGTGGAGGCCCTGGAAACCGAGGCCTTCGAAGCGCTGCAAGCGTACGCGCGCAACCTTTCCGAACGCATTATTCCGCGAGGAGTTGAGACACACGAAGTCGTAGGAATTGTGCTGCTGCTGCGCGACGTGCTGGCACGATCTCTCTTCGCGAAGTACCAGACGGACTTCAAGAAATTGAATCGCATTTTGGATGCGTACGAACCTGCCGCAAACCGCATCGCGAATACCGTTGCGGTAGGTTTCGTGCAAGAGCGCGAGCGCGTCATCCGACAGCAACAGGAAGCGATCCGCGAACTCTCCACGCCGGTGCTCCAGGTTCGCGAGCGATTGCTGATTCTTCCCATCATCGGCGTGATCGACCCCCAGCGCGCGCGGCAGTTGACGGAACAACTCCTCCGAGGAATCCGCACTAACCGCGCAAAAGTCGTGGTAATCGATATCACCGGTGTGGCGGCCATGGACTTGACAGTAGCGAACAACCTGGTGCAAACGGTGGAAGCTTCCAGACTGCTTGGCGCCACCGTCATTGTCACGGGCCTTTCGCCAGAGATTGCGCAGACCTTGGTGACCATCGGTGTAGACCTTGGCAAGATGAATACCGTGGGCGACCTGCAGGGCGGCATCGAGCAGGCAGAAAGACTGCTGGGATACAAAGTTGAGAAACTAGCGGAGCCACGCTAGGCAAAGCGGAGGAAGGGCCACGTGGAAGTCCCCATTCTGAAACAGGGAGCGGTCCTGATTGCCACCTTTCAGGCCGCTCTCTCGGACGCGGACCTCAACCACCTGCGCATGGGTTTAGTGCAGCAAGTCGTTAAGTTTCGCTCGCGTGCCGTCATCGTCGATGTTACCGCGATGGATGTGATGGACTCGTTTGCATCGCGGACGCTGCGAGAGATCGCCCACATGATCCGGCTCCGCGGGGCGGAGACGGTCATCGTCGGGATCCAGCCGGAAGTGGCTTTTGCCATGGTTCAGCTGGGGCTGACATTGGAAGGCGTTGCGACGGCGCTGGACCTGGAGGAAGGCCTGGCGTATTTGACTCAAAAATTCAAGAACACAGACTGAGAGAGAAACTGTGAGGGCTGGAGAAATCCGAGTGGCCATCAACTCGGACCAAGACATCGTGACAGCCCGCCAGAAGGGCCGAGCTCTTGCGATCGAACTTGGTTTTTCCTCAGGTGATGCCACACTCGTAGCCACTGCCATTTCGGAACTTGCACGCAACATCGTGTCCTATGCCCGCAAAGGCGAAATCCAATTGAATACGGTTCAAGGTTCGGGCCGCCAGGGCATCCTGATCACCGCATCCGATGACGGCCCAGGAATCCAAGATATTCGGCAAGCCATGCGAGACGGGTTCTCGACCTCGGGAAGCCTGGGCCTGGGACTACCGGGAGTGCGGCGCCTGATGGATGAGTTTGAGATCGCTTCCGAGCCTGGGAAGGGGACAATCGTGAAGGTGAAAAAGTGGAGACAATAAACGCTCCGTTGGTGGAGTATGGCGTGGCAAGATTCGTTCTCCCGGGCCAGGTTGAATCGGGAGATCATCACTTGGTCCATTGCCGGAGCGACGGAATTCTAATAGCCGCCATAGATGGCATTGGGCATGGAGAAGAGGCGGCTGCGGCCGCGAAGACAGCGGTTAGCATTCTCAAAGCAGGCGCAGACGAACCGGTCCTTTCTCTGGTACAGCGCTGCCACGAAGGGCTCCGCGCAACGCGCGGTGTGGTATTGAGCCTTGCCGCCATTGAGACAGGGAATGGGATGATGACGTGGATCGGTGTTGGAAATGTGCAAGGCGTATTGGTTCGAGCCGGCTCAAAGAATGGAACAGGCCGCGAGGCGTTGCTTTTGCGCGCCGGAGTAGTTGGCTCACAATTACCGGCTTTACAAGCCGCCGTGCTGCCGATTGCGAAAGGGGATACTCTTGTTTTCGCAACGGACGGGATTCGAGGGGAATTTGCCGAAAGCCTTTCCGTCTTGGAATCTCCGCAAAGAGTGGCAGACAAGATCCTCAAGCAGCATTGCCGCGGAAACGATGACGCGTTGGTTTTGACCTTACGGCTATTTGGGGTTCGCGGATGAAAGCGGCAGCCAAACAGAGCATGAAGCCGCGGGAAACCTTTGAAGAAGAATATCGCGCGGCACTATCCAAGTATGCCCGGCATGGGGGCGAGGCGGCGCTGGGCCGAGCCTATGAGCTGGGGCGCCGGGCGATCGCAGAGAAAAAGAGCCTGATGGAGATCGCTTCGATGCATCATCAAGCTCTTCACGGGATGCTCGCGGATGCGGGGGAACCCGCGCGCCGCAAGCAATTGCTTGCGGCCGCTGCTGATTTCCTGGCAGAGATCCTTTCTCCGTTTGAAATGGCGCAGCGTGGTGTTCAAGATGCAATCGCCGCGCTGCGACAGTTCAATGAGACGCTCGAGGAAGAAATCAAACGCATCGCCTATGGCGTGCACGACGAAGCGGGGCAGATACTCGTGGCGGTGCACCTGGCGCTGGCAGACCTCGCGCGCGAGTTGCCGGAGCGTCAAAAAGAACAGGTTGGACGGATCGAAGAGCTGCTCCAACAGGTGGAAGGACAATTACGGCGGTATTCGCATGAACTACGGCCGACGGTCCTTGACGACCTTGGCTGGATTCCGGCGATCCGCTTCCTGGCGGAAGGCGTCTCCAAGCGCGCTCATCTCGCCATCCGCGTGAAAACGACGATTGCCGGCCGGCTGCCTGGTGCTGTGGAAACGGCACTGTACCGCATCGTCCAGGAAGTGCTGACCAACGCCGCCAAACATGCAAAGGCGAGCCAAGTCTGTATTCGGATCAGTCGAAAAAACGGCAGGTTGTGCTGTTCCATCGAAGATGATGGCGTGGGCTTTGATATGCAAGCGGTCCAGTCTGATTGGAAGAAAAGAGGCTTGGGACTGATCGGCATGCAGGAACGCTTGAATGCGATTGGAGGAACGCTCTCGATCGATTCGGCCCCTGGACAGGGAACCCGACTCATGATCCAGCTTCCAACGGAGGTTTCAAATGCCAACCCGCGTCGTACTCGCTGATGATCACGTTTTAGTCCGCCAGAGCCTGAAGTCCCTGCTCGAGCGCGAAGGATTTCAAGTCGTGGCGGAAGCCTCGGATGGGCAAGAGGCTGTTCGTCATGTGGAGTCGCTTCAGCCCGAGATCGTGGTGATGGACATCAGCATGCCGATATTGAATGGACTGAATGCCGCGCGGGAAATGAGCCGCACTTGCCCAAAGACCAAGACCATCCTGCTGACGCAACACGACGAAGGCCAATACGTCTCCGAAGCGCTGGACGCCGGTGTGAAGGGCTACGTTCTGAAGAATCAGGTAGCCAGCGATTTGCTGCTGGCGATCCGCCAGGTTTCGCGAGGTCAGGTCTATCTGAGCCCCGGGGTGTCCCGGGCGGTGATGGATGCGTACCAATCCAAGTCGGAGAAGCCCAAGAATTCTTTGACGTTGAGAGAGAAACAAGTCCTGCAGCTGATTGCGGAGGGGAAATCCACGAAGGACATCGCATCTTTGCTCGGCATTAGCGTGAAAACGGCGGAGTCTCACCGCACCAGACTCATGCAAAAGCTGGATATTCACGAAACCGCCAGTCTGGTGCGCTACGCTGTGCGACAAGGCATCGTGCAGCCCTGACTCGATGCTGAAGGGTTCGTAGACGCGCTTGCGAATAGCCATGCACGATGCCTGTCCCGCCAGAGACGAGCGCCGACCCATCTATTGAATGGCTTTTAAGGACGTGCGAGTTTTTCTGACCGGGAGGAGAAGAATGTCCAACCCCTTCAAGTTTCGAAAGGAAAGGGATTCTTTGATCTAGCGGATGGCGGAAGGGGGAGTAGAGACGGAAGCGGAGGCGGCGGAGGCGGAGGAAGAAGAGGAGGAAGACGCCGCCGAGGGGGCCACAGTGTCTGTGGTGGCCGAGGCGGCTGCGGCGCGGTAGCGGACGACGAGGAGGGTGAGGTCGTCGGCCTGATGGGCGCCACGGGCGAAGTTTTCGACGGATTCGAGAACGCACTTCTGGATTTCTTCGAGGGGGCATTCGGCGAGGCCGGTGAGCACTTGCTTCAGGCGGGGAACTCCGTAGAGCTGATCGTCGGGGTCCATGGCTTCGGTGACGCCGTCGCTGAAGAGGACAAGAGTGTCGCCGGGTTCGAGTTTGAGGCAGACGGCGGTGTATTCGGCTTCAGGAACGAGGCCGACGGGGAAGGAGCCTTCGGTGAAAGCTTCTTCGGCGACGCCGTTGCGGATGAGGAACGGCGAAGGATGGCCGGCATTGATAAATTCGAGGTGGCCGTCGTCATCGAGGATGCCGAAGAACATGGTGGCGTAGCGGCCGACTTCGGCGTGGCTGCAGAGAAAGCGGTTGACGTGATTGATGACGCGGGCGGGATCGGTGCCCAGGGTCATGGCGGAAAGCGCGCCTTGGAGCATGGTGGTGAGAAGCGCGGCGCCGAGTCCTTTGCCGGAGACGTCGGCGATGAGGAAGGCGGTGCGGCCTTCGCTGACGGGGAAAACGTCGAAGTAGTCGCCCCCGACGGATAGGCAAGGCAAATTGTAGCCATTGACGGCGAGATGCGGGTATTCGCTGAAATCGCGCGGCAGCAGCCCCTGTTGAATGACGCGAGCGATATTGATTTGTTCCTCGAGGCGCTGGCGTTCGCGCTCGCTTTCGACGAGGCGGGCATTGTCCAGAATGCTGGCGGCGTCGGCGGCAAGGGCATCGAGGATCTGGCGGTCGAGCTTGGAGAAGGCCGCGGGACGGCGGGAGTCCAGATAGAGGACGCCGAGAAGATCGCCGCGCTTGATGGTGGCCATGGATTCCTGGGTGTTGGCGCGCGACATACCGTAAAGAGGAATGACGACCACGGCGCGCAGGCGCTGGGCGACAATGCTCTGCGCGGCCTGCAAATCCATATCGGCTTGCGCGAGATCTTCGGTGATTACCGGAGATTGCTGCGTGAGGGCAAGTTTGATGGCGGTCTGGCTGGGCGTCAGGCTTTCCGGTGGAAGGCGGAGGCCGCCGCTGCGGCGCGCCAGCTTCACCTTGAGGGCACCGGCGGCGTCAGACTCGAGGAGCAGGCCGCGATCGGCGTCGGTAACGGAGATAGCGTGATCCAGCATGTGGCCGAGGACCACGTCGAGAGGCAACTGCGAGTGAAGAAGGGAGGTGGCTTCGAGAAGCCGCTTGAGCTTGACGAGGCCGCCGCCGGTGGGCTCGGAGCTGGTGATGTGCTCGATGCGCGTGAGGAGATTCGGCAGGGAAGCTTCATTGGGGCCGGAATTGGAGCGGAAAACAATTTCGTAGGAATCGTCGATGCCGAAGCTGATGGCGTCGCCGTCCTGAAGTTCACGGCTCTCGACTTTTTCGCCGTTGACGAAAAGGCCACGGCGCTGGCCGCGATCCTCGACGTAGAAACGGTTGGCTTCAATGACGATGGCGGCGCAGTTGCGAGAGATGCGGCGATCGGAGAGTTGGAGATGGTTGCCGGTCTCCGCGCCCCGCCCGATCATGAAGGGAGTTTGCGTGATGCGCGCATAGCGGCGCGCGCCGTCAGGGGAGACGACTTCGAGAACGGCTTCACCGGCCAGAGGAACGGAGTCAGGCATGGTGGTACACCAAGGCGGGCATTGTAGCACGCCAGGACAGGGAATCTGCGGGATGCGGGCCCAGGACCGAAACGGGGCGTGGTTTATTGCCGGTCGTGCGGGAATGTCATCAAAGATTGACTAGCGGATTAGCAAACTCCGGGAGAAAAGAAGGACGGCAAGTCAAGAAAACGCCCATAAAATCGAGATAAGAGCGCGACGGTCCGCCACCCGGAGGCAGGTCTGCAATGGCTACTTATCAGCAATTGCTCGGCAGTTTGGTGGATTGCGAAGATCCCCCGGTCCCCCAGCGAACGACTTCACTTGCAAAGCCCGTTGGAGAGGTACGCTCGAAACATATCGCAACTGCCGGAGGGATAGCCGCGCTCTTTGCAGTGATCGCGGGAGCCCTTTTCTATTGGCAGCACTGGATTTGGGGAGGGATCTTCGCGCTATTGACTGTGCTGATGCTGCAATCGGCGTTTTCCTCGAATTTGTGGGTTGCGGCGTGTCCGTATTGTTCCGCGGTGTTTGAGCCTCTTGCAGGGTTGAGTCCGGATAAAGAAGGAAAAACCGTCCAATGCAAGAGCTGTTTCGAGTACTCAGTTTACTCAGGCGGACGCGTACGGCCGCAGGATCCAAATTCAATCAGCGAAGTGCCCACCTTTGTGTCGCCCGTTTTTGAGAACGGAGTGTGGCCGAAGGGCTGCCTCGCTTGCGGAGCGGCGCCGACGCGGCTCGACGAGGTGAAGGCCAGAAACGTGAGCATCGGAATGCTGGCGATGGGCAGGCTATGGGTGACCAGCGGGAAAGCCAGCGGGATTCCCTATTGCGATGCGCACCGCGACGCTGTGGAGTTGAAGATTGATCAGAGAAAGAGAGTCACGCTGGAATGGTGCTCGCTGCGGATGATGCGGCGGTACCTGGCTGTGAACAAAAAGCTGGGCCGGAAACCGACGGGTCCAAAGTGGATTTGATCGAAAATGGCCGACCTGATGGCATCGTTCGAAACGGGATTTGAGCGGCCGTCGCTCGACAATCCCATCTTGTTCAGCCGCTATGCGGACGAAATTGCCACGCGACTGGGACACTTGTATCCGGAACGCACGGGATACCGGATCAAAGTGGAGAAAAAAGAGGATGACCCCAGGAAAAGAGAGTGGAATGTCGAGCTATTCCACGGCTGGTTCACGGGCGCGACGGTGGAGATCAAGCCGATTGAAAAAACGCCGCACCGGGTAAAGGTAAAGGTGCGATGGCACTCGCGGCTGCTGGCTGCAATGACGAAGGGATTTGTGATCCTTACGCTGCCGCCGCTCATAATCATCTTTATTGCATTCGCATTCAAGACGCGGCTGGGCTTCGCCCTGATCTTGACGGCGGTGATCGGAATCCTTTGGGGCATCGCGGGCTCCATTGTGATGCTGCTGGTAGCGCGGATTCTTGCGGCCATTTTCGGGAATGAATTCAACGACAGCACGCGGATTGCGCTGGCCGACAAAATCCAACAGTTTCCGCTGCCTCAAGCGAAAGCGGCGGAGCCGGAGCGCTGCTGAAGGCGTTCAGCGGGCCGCGGAGGACGAGGCGGCTAGACGGCGGGTGACGTATTCGTCGACGTAGGCGGCGAAGAGGTCATTTATGCGGTCGCAGACAGGGCCAGAGGGGATTTGGTGGCCGGCGATTTCGCCGACGCTGATGAGGTTGCGGTTCGTTGAGGAGATGAAGACCTCGTCGGCGGAATAGAGATCTTCGGGGCGAAGCGCCTGCTCGACGACGGGGACGCCGGTTTCAGGCGCGATTTCCATGAGGATGCCGCGGGTGACGCCTTCGAGGCACCCTGAATTGAGCGGCGGGGTAAGAACTTTGCCGTCTTTCACGGCGAAAATGTTGGCCGAGGTGCATTCGGCAACTTCGCCACGTTCGTTGAGCATGACGACTTCGTCGAAACCTTCCTTGACGGCTTCCGAAACAGCCCAGACATTGTTGAGCCAGGAAATGCTTTTAACGCCGGCTAGCGGCGAGGCAGAGTGGCGGCCGTGTTCGCGCATCGCGAGACGCACGAATTCGCGGCGTTCGGGGAGCGGCGCGGAGTAAATGATCAAGTCGACTTGCGGCTGCTTTTCATCGCTCTGCCAGAAACCCACGGTGTTATAGACGAGATATACGCGCGCGCAGCCGTCAGTGACTTTATTGGCGCGAATGACTTCGTGAAGATGAACGCGGACTTTGGCTGCGGTGTAGGGCATGGGAATGCGGGTGATGGCGGCGTCCTTTTCCAGGCGGCGCCAGTGGCGCTCGTAGGCAAAGGCTTCACCGCGAGAGATGCGCAGGGTAGTGAAGATGCCCCAGCCACAGAGGAGGCCGGCCTGGCCGGGGGAAAGGCGGACCTTCTCCATGGGGAGGAGGCTTTCGTTGTGAAAGACGTTGGGGTGTATCAACCAGCCCTCACGATCTGAGCTTAGGACTAGTCCTATTGTAGCCGAAAATGCGTCTGCTGAACTGTGCCGAGGGACCGGCAGGGGCGATGTAAAAAGCAACGAGGGCGGACCGGAGCCCGCCCTCGTTGGAAGCACATGTGACGAGCGGTTAGAAGAGCAGCTTCAAGGCAAACTGGATCTGCCGCGCCGAGCCAAAATCACCGGTGGGGAACCGCGTGCTCTGGATGCGTCCGAAAGAGCCGCTGGTCACGGTAAGAACCGGGTTGCCGAAGTTCGGATGATTGAAGACGTCGAACATCTCGCTCCGGAATTGCAAATTGAATTTTTCCGTGAGCTTGGTGTTCTTGGTGACCGAAAAATCGGTGTTGAGGAAGCCCGGCCCGCTGATGGCATTTCGTCCCAGGGTGCCCGGATGACAGGTTGGAAACGTTGCCGGGGGAGCGGGGGCAACGCAAGGCAGAACGAAAACCGCTTTGTTGGCGAACCACTCCGCGGGATTGCCTGTTGTTTGCACAGCACCCGTCACGTCGGGCCTGACCGTCAAAGAAATGAGCGCCCCAGGACCGATGGCAATCGTCGGAGTGAGCGGGTTTCCGGTCTGCGCTTGCTGAACGATGCCAAACTGCCACCCGGACACAAGACGGTTGGCTTTAAACGGCAGCTCATAGAATCCACTCAAGACGAAGCGGTGGCGGGCGTCAAACTCCGCCGGGCCGTAGTCCCCACGCGGGTTGAATGCGTTCTGAAGCGGCAGAGACTCATTGGCCGAGAGTGAGTTGTAGTCCAGCGTTTTGGAGTACGTATAGGAAGCAAGGAACTGCAGGCCATGAGAGAAGTGTTCGTTTACAGTGGCCCACAACGCATTGTAGTTCGAATTGCCGACACTGTTTACCAGACTGTTTGCATTGAAGTTGCTGATGCGGCACACCGGATTTGGAGGAGCACATTGTGCCGGGAGCACCAGGCTAGTCAGGGGAAGAGTGGGGAACGGGCGGGTCGAACCGTAGACACCGTTGGTTACCAAAGGCTGATTGATGTTCTGGTCCAGCTGAAGGTGCGTCCCTTTCACGCCTACGTAAGCGACTTCGAGGCCAAGAGTGGAAGTGATCTGACGCTGGATGGTCAGATTCCAGTCCTGGGCATACGCGTCTTTGAAATTGGGGTTGACGGCAAGGGGACCGAGACTCGTGCCAACCACAGCCGCAGAAGGATTTTCCAGACTGATGCTGTTGGATGGGGAGGTAGCAGAGATCGGCAATGCGAAAGGCGGATTGGAGCTCAAGCCGGCAGCGATGTTCGTCGTGGGATCTTGCGTCAAGATCGCATAGGCGGCTCGCACGGAGGTCTTGCCGTCCCTAAACGGATCCCAAGCAAATCCGATGCGGGGCTGAAAATTCTTGTTATTCGTCTGATAAGGCTGAGGTGACGAAACAAGCGTGCCAGTGGTCGGATCGAAATTGGTGAAATGCCCGGCGGCTTCCGAGGGGGATGAATTCCAAGCGTAGCGCAAGCCGATGTTGAAGGTGAAGTTCGGTTTCCAGCGGAAACTGTCCTGAACAAACGCGTCATAAGAGGGCTGTAGGATTTTGTCGTTTCCAGCACCCAGCTGGGTCGTGAAGGCATTGGCCTTGTCAGCCAGGAAGTTTGCCAAGGTGGTGAAGGTGAAGCTCCCCACGTTTTCCGCGATATTGTTGTTGTACGCGCGCCGGACTTCGCCTCCGAAGGCAAAGGTATGCCGACCTCTCAGCCAGCTCAACGTATCGTTCAGCACGACGGTTGTATCGCCACGGCCTTGTGGCTCGGCCGTGGGGCCGCCAAAACCGAGGGCCCCAGCCACGTTAAAGAATGGCAATCCTGATCCGACGGGAGCGCCGGGAGGCAAGGTGATATTGAAAGCGGCAGGGTCGAGCAGGCCGTTGGGCGTGAAAGTCAGGTGGAGGCGATTGAATCCGAGGCGGACGGTGTTAGCGAGCGAAGAGTTGAAAGTGTGGTCCTCGCTGACGGTCATCAGCTGACGAAAGCCGCTGCGGGTGTCGCCGAATCCCGGAACGTTGGCGATGATTGCGCCTCCCGCTGTCGGTTCTTGCCGAAGGTCTTTTTGCACGACGTAGTAGCCGTGGAGGCGATCCTTCTGAGTGACCTCCACATCAATGTCGGCGGATCCCTGGTTGAGCGCGACGTTGGCCAAGGTGCCTCCGGTAAAGCCGGTGAAGTCAGCCTGCGCAGTAGAAGCATCCGTAGCTTGATGGAAATTGGCCGACGGTAAGAGTTTAAGAAGACTGGTGATGGCGGGGGCAGTAACTGTTCCCCTCTGATTCTGGCTGGGGACGGTGGAAGTAACCGTCAGACTTTGATGCTGGCGCAGTCCCTCGTAAGCGAGGAAAAAGAAAACCTTGTTTTTGACGATGGGGCCGCCAAAATCGGCGCCGAACTCGTTGCGCTTGAAAGGCGCCTGCGGGCCTTGGGCGATAGTGTTGAAGAAATTCCGGGCATCCAAGGCGTTGTTCCGGAAAAACTCAAACAGTTCGCCGTGGTATGCGTTCGTGCCCGAGCGTGTTGCAAGGTTCACGATGGCGCCAGAGTTCCGCCCGTATTCGGCGGGGAATGCGGAATTATCGATTTTGTATTCCGCAAGAGTATCGATGGGCGGTTGGAAGGTGAGCTGGTTCTGAACGTTATCATTAAGGTTGATGCCGTTGACCAACCAGTTAGTGGTGTCTTCGCGTTGGCCAGCGGTATTGATACCGAAGGAGCCCTGGCCGCGGAGTGGGGCGGAGAGAAACCCGTTGGCGGGCGGGGTCATCGTGCCGGGAGTCAGCAGGCTGAGGTCGGTGAAGTGGCGGCCGTTCAAAGGAATTTCCTGCACGGTCTTATCGTTGATGACCTGACCCATGCTGTTGGTGGTTATATCAATGACCGCAGATTCGGCGACGATCACGACTTTTTCGGAAGCCTCGCCAATTTTCAATTGAATGTTCTGCGTGACGGCGGTCGCTACGTCGAGCTTAAGGTTCGAGATCACCGCCGTCTGGAAATTGGAAGCGGATACTTCGACGCGATAAGTCCCGATGGGCAGCGCGGGGAAAAGATAGGCGCCTGCGTTATCCGATTGCGTTGTTGATTCGATTCCCGTGGCTTGATTTGCCGCGACGACCTTGGCACCCGGCACGGCCGCGCCGGTGGCATCGGTCACGATGCCGTTCAGCGACGCAGTGGATTGAGCAAAGGTGGCGCCGCTTAGACTGCTTAGCAATACTGCGATTAAGAGAAGACGCAAGATAGTCTTCAACGTCATCGATGATTCCTTCGAGTCAACGGACATGATGTGTTCCCCCCAATGAGAAGCCAGACTGCGAGTTACCCGGGAATATTCCCTCCGAACCAACGCGTTACGTTGGTCCGGTAAGAATAGAGACTGCGGAGTTGCACGACCCAAGCGAACTTTGTGTCTGCGATCAGCGTCGCGAGCTGTTGCCCAGGACGAAGCCCCTGGGACGAGGTGGCAATCATCGTGCCAGAGAGCAGAAGAACAGGTCTAATAGTAAGTCCATAAGTATCAACGATTTATGAGATGGCGGAAAAAGGGAGGAATTGAGAAATGGAGCGGCCATCCGAGAAACTGAAATGGATTACGGAATCCTGAAACCGCTTTAGATGCGGATTATGTTACAGGAGGGACTCGCCGGCAGAAATCGCTAGGGAGTGCAGGTGGCGGGGAGGAGCAGGACCTGGCCGACATAGATCAAGTTTGCATCGCGGATAGTCGGGTTCGCGTGGGTAATGCAAGCGGCATAGGAAGCGTGGCCGAGCTGGGATTGCGCGATCTGCGAAACCGTGTCGCCGGTGCGCACGGTGAACTTCACGGGTGTCCTGTGTGACGAACTCACGGCCGGCAGAACAATTTGAGAGCCCGCGACGATGTGGTTGGGATCCAGAATGCCAGGATTGGCGGCAAGCAATTCGCGCCAGCGGAGACCTTTGCCCAGATTTTGCTCGGCGAGTTTCCAAAGTGAATCGCCGGGCTTTACGGTCACCACATTTCCCCTCGGGGCAGTTGCCGGCGCAATGGCGGGTGCCACCGAGGGTGTTACCGTTGGCGCAACCGGTGCCGGAGGTTGCGCGGGCACGAGACGAGCCGCGGGTGGCCGCGAGGTCGCGATCATCGGAGGAGCTGCTGTGAAAAACTTTGGACGCGCGAACGGCGAACGCTTCACAGGTGGTTGATAGGGAGCGAAGTGCGGCGCGGGAGGTGCGGCAGGCACAAGGGGTCTAAAGGAATGAGGCTGGAGCGGCTGCATGGGCTTCGGTGAGGCGAGCACAGGAGCATCGGAGAAGGGCAGATGGAAATCAGCGGATTGCTGGAGCCGCTGAGACTCTTTCAGTTTACGGAAACGGCGAGCCACGTCACCGAGCGGAGCGTCAGGAGGAAGCGACTGTGCGTCGAGAGCACCCTGAGATTTTTCCGCAGCGGGAGGAGTCTGCTGAATTTTTTTGGCGTCGAGCTCGGCGCGATCTTCCGGCGTGAGAATCTGAGCTCGCTTCAAGTCTTCTTCGGTGTAGACGTGCTTGGATTTTTTCTGCTGAGATTCTTTGCGCGCGCGTTCTTGCTTGGCGGCGTCGGCGACATCCTGAGCACGGCACTGCGAAGCGACAAAAATGGAACAGGAAAAGACCAAGAACCCAGGAAGGCAAAGGCGCAACACAGCAGAGAAGGATCTCACGGCTGTGGAGGGGCCCACGGACGATGGGGTCTCGAGATCAGTTCCAAGCATAAAAACCGACCACGGGGGGACACCGCTTAAGAAAAAGTATACCAAAAACCGAAGCTTTTGGGAATGCTCATTTTGGCATTCCAGGTGGGGCGAATCTGGTCTCCGGGGGGCCCAAAAGCGTGCTTTTGGAGCACGGAGGGAGGGCCTCGCTCTTCGCGGGGTTCCCCCGATGCGTTCCAATTTATTTTCGGGGCTTATTGGATCTTGAAAGTCACTCCGGAGATATCGGGG
>Ga0210400_10002141_pt1 | contig 18732 bp, 18 predicted proteins | sample IncBWH26MmetaG_FD_155456 | JGI IMG/M metagenome (GOLD analysis project Ga0210400, IMG submission 155456) | Forest soil microbial communities from Barre Woods Harvard Forest LTER site, Petersham, Massachusetts, United States - Inc-BW-H-26-M | ecosystem: Environmental > Terrestrial > Soil >...
CAGGTCCCAGTGGTTGGTGGTCAGCTCCCAGCGACGGTTCTCCTCGCGCTTGCGAGTCGCCGCATCCGGGAAGAGAACGGCGGTGATCTCCTCCTCATGCCGGGAGCCGTCCACATCTCGATACGTGATCTCGACACGATAATCCCAGCGCGCCGCCTCGTCGGTATGAAACTGCGGATGATAAATCCGATAGTCCAGAACGTAGCCGAGGGCCTTTTCCCGATCGAGGATCGGGATCTGGTACTTGCGGAACAGATCCCACCACTCATCGATGAAGCCGTAGCGGACGCGGTAGACCCACTCGACCTCATAACCCTTGACGCCTGGCTTGGGCGACTGGCCCATGGCGACGCCGCCGCCTAGCGAGGAGAGCGCCAGCACCAGGACCGCACAGCGCATTTTGTTCACTTGCAGCATCGAGTCGTTCCCCTGCTAGCCCAGACAGCCGGTATCGATTGGAGCACCCCCTGGACGCGATTTCAATCGCTGTGGACCCAAACAACTGACCCGGCCAGCCCGATAGCAAGCGCTGCCACTCCTACGGTCCCACGCCCGGCTCGAACATCGGGCGCACTTCCGACTCGCCTTGGAATTCGGGCCAGTGCTTGCGGTGCAGCTCCATAAACTCCTTGGAAATTTGCAGTGCCTCCGCCCGGGAATTCGCCTTGAGAATCGCCCAGCCGCCAATCACTTCCTTGGCTTCGGTGAAGGGACCATCGGTCACCGTAATCGCGCCGTTCGCAAGCCGTACGCGGAAGCCGTCCTTGCTCGGCAGCAAGCCCCCGGTATCGACAAGGGAGCCGTCCTGAAGAGATTTCTGGACAAACCGTCCCATCGCCTCCATGAGGGCAGGCGGGGGCCCGGCTTCGCGGTGGGCTTCGGAATGACGGATGAAAGCAAGGTACTTCATGGCATCTCCTGATCGTTAACAGCAATATAACCCTCTGTACGACGAATCAGATCCACGCGGATCGACAGTCCGTCATGCGTCCGTGAAAGTATTTCGTGTCGGCCTAATTATTCAAGCGCTTAGGTCGGCTCGAGCGCGGTTCAGCAGGTATGGAAGCCTGCTTGCGAGGGCTCTCATTCGTGCCCCGACTCGATATTGAACAGTGCGTCAACCGTGGTCCCCAATGCCCGAGCGAGCCTGAGTGCGAGCAGCGTGGACGGCACCATATGGCCCAGTTCAATCGCGTTGATCGATTTGCGCGTCACGCCGATCAAGTCCGCCAAGGCCGCTTGGGTGAGGTCGCGCTTGGCGCGCTCGACTTTCAGCGTATTCGTCAATCTTTCCGCCATGGCCGCTCAACGATCGAAATAAAGCAAGCTGACCAATAGTGTGACAAGGCCCGAGCAGGTCGTCATGCAAAGCAGCAGCGGCAGCGGGTTCGGGATTGTCCAGCACAGGAGCGTGACCGCAATAAGCACCTGTGCTCCCAGCGTGGCGCAGAAGGCATTGCGGTAGGCGCGGGTCAATGCGGCCAACCGGAGTTCGTCGGTCTGGATGGCTCGCATCAGTTCGCCGGATGCGCCGATGCGCCGTCGCGAACCAATTAAGGCCACGACGATGATCACAATGAAGACTGGCAATACCTTCATTCCGGCGGCCGCCATCACGAACAGATGAGGTGACGCCGATAACCCAAATACGACGCCGACCGCGCCCAAGCAGAGGGCCACGCAAATCGCGCACCAGATGCTGCGTCGAGACCAGTTCACCATGGCCTCCAAGCCGCTGGATGTTGCCTGTAACATTCACTGCTCCTCCTCGTGGCGGACGAAAAGTAACACATACTTATCTAATAGACACCGATAAGTGACATTTCCGGTGCCGTCACAGCAATATGTCAAACGCGAATGCCCAGATCAGTCGCACTCGAAGGCAGAGGGTCGGCAGGAGGCATGGGATGATTGAGTCGGAAAGCCATCCTCAGGCTGCCCCTCTATGATGTCACTTCGTCATTTGTTGCCAACACTGGTTGTCCTTGTCTTGATTGGATGCAGTCGTACCTGCAACCTTTCAGATATCCCGGGCAGCTATCAGCTGCAGGCCGGATCGGACCATTACGTGCTCAGGCTAGCGCCGGCAGACGTCGGCACGCTCACGCGCAATGGAATGCAGGTCGAAGCGCTGGGCTGGGAACTCGAACCAAGCAATGGTCAGGTTTTCATCCATATATCGCGCGCCACCTTCGAGGTGCTTGCGCCGCTCGCGGGCGAGCCGAAAATTCCAGCCAATGCCGATCAGTGGAAGACCGGATACCTGGGGCTGATGCCCATTTGCGGACGACCTGGGAAGGCCAAGCGGCTTGAACTGGGCATCGACGGTCAGCGCTACTTTTCAAGGGTTCACTGACGCTCGATGTTGACGTGTCAGGGTCCGGAGAGATGTTTGACGAATTCCCCCAATGCCGGTCTGCCATCGTGCCACAGCGTGAATGAACCGATGGGCGATTCTTTGGGCAGCCTGACGGACAATTCGTGACTCGTGCTGATCAGTTTCAGTGTCTCAAGATCGATAGCGTACGCGCGCATCGCAGACTCGTTCTCATCCGGTACAAACAGGTCTTTGGGTCCCGGCAAACCAACCGGCAGGTGCGGCAGCGGTTGCAAATCGATCGAGTGCCCGTCGACATCGATCAGCACTTCTCCGGAGCCCACCTCGGGCGCGACTGGCGCGGTGCCGTAATAAACGGCCCAGCGATAGAGCAGTATCAGTGCAGTATATTTGCCGTCATCATCCCGCTGAATTGCAACCAGCGTCAGAAAATCACGAGCCGATTGGCCGCTGGTGTCGTGCCCAAATTCGATGGGTGCGCTCACCACGGATACGGTGATGCCCGTACGATCATCCACGAGGTCACGAGGGCCTTGCGGCAAACTCGAACAGGCCGCCGTTGCGGCCAGGATCGTGAACGGAAGAAATCGTCTCAGGGCACATTTAATGATCATAATGATCGCAACGCCTTGGTCATTGCCGGGTCCGCATCATCGAACGTTAGCATGCGAGATATTTCAGTGCAGCCCGAATGATAACCTCAGCCGCGACAGTGATGAGTTTGTCGTAGTGAACCCTCCTGCCGCTGAGATCGGTGAAATCGGAGGTTCGCGCCGCGCCCGAGAATTCGCGCGCTACCATTGCTGCATACGACATAAGAGGTTGCCCGCTTGCGGTTCTGGATCCACACCGCGATCGTGACTTACGTCAAGATCCGACAGCCCGGGGGCGCGCCGACCCGCTCGTACTACGTAGTATCAAGATCGGTCGAGGCAGGGTGCAGCCATTGATGCCGTCCAAAATACGCATGCAAAGAGGACTTCTCATCGTACTGGTGTTGGCGCTCCTGGGCGGCCCAGCGGCCACTGCGCGCCCCTTGGTCGCCGATGAGGTTGCAACGCTGCAAGGTGGCAATCATCAGTGGCAATCCATCGCGGGCAACAAGGCGCTTGATCTGGCCGCGAGCCTCGGCCGAGAACGCAACCTGGACGCCATTCCGATTTTGCTGGAGCAACGCAGCCCCCTGCTGATGAATCGCTTTGTCAACGCCTGCAACCTGTGTGACACATCGACGCCGCAGTTCGAGGCACTCGCACTCAGCCTTGCGCAAGACAAGAGTTACGAATCGGACGATGACAGTTGGGATACGCGCTCGCAGCTGCTCAGAATGCTTCACGATTACCATTCCCGCGAGTTGTTCGACATTTTCTATGACGCAGTGAGGCGCGGCCTGATCGCGATGCAGGCAAGGCCGAATGCGCAGCCGCCATTGTCGATGCGCAGCATCGGGGGAACGATCTACCCGAGAAGCGTACCGAACATCGAAGAGCCGCTCGCCGCATTGCTGCCGCTGCTAAACGACGCCTGCGGCGGCTACGGCCTAATTGTCTTTCTGCGGGACCGACACTACGTTCCGGCGCTGGAACGTCTGCGCAACCTCTATGTGAAGACACCCCTGACGCCCGGGCACTGCGCCGACGAGATCACCTACACGCTGGCGTCCTTTCAGACGCCTGCGGCGACTGAGGCCGTGGTGTCGCGAATTCACTGGCTGCTCCAACAGCCGCAGAGCCCGTATCGAGATCAGGAATTGACCGTGGCGATTTCCACGCTTGGTGCGCAACGCCTGGAGGCCCAGGTCGACCTGGGAAGGCTTGAGGACGAGGTGCTTAGCCAGCCGATGCAGCCTTCGCTACATACCACGCTGGAGGCGCTATTCAAGAAGCAAATGGCCACCGCCCAATTGGCCACGAGTTTTACTTCGGACAATCTGCTGCATTGGGTTTCCGCAATGAATGTGGAGATCATCCGCTCATTCCTGGGACACGGAGTGAACGTCAACGCCTCCGGTGCGAGCGGTGAGACGCCACTGACACTGGCTGCCACTATTGGGGACCTCGATATCATCAGCGTGCTGGTCGAGGGCGGAACCGATGTCAATGCCCCGAACCGCAGCGGACGCCTGCCGCTTCATATCGCCTGCGATGGGCCATCGGTCGGCGGTCCGGGAGCTGGCGACCTGCGAGCCGCTCGCCTGGTCGCCTATCTGCTGGCTCATGGCGCCCGAACCGATGCTGTCGACACGAGTGGCGATACCGCCTTACATCACGCCGCCATGGGGTTTAACGTTCCTGTGCTCGATCTGCTGCTGGCCCACGGTGCCGATGTCAATGCAAAGAAGAGCGTGGAACTGTGGAACGGCAAGCCGATGGCCGCAGATGCCTTTGTCGGTGCGACACCGCTGCATTTTGCGGTACGTCAAGGGCATTTGCTCGTCGTCAATTACCTCCTGGACCACGGCGCCAATATCAATGCCAAGCTCGACGACGGCACGACGCCACTGCTGATTGCCGTATCTCTCGGCAAGAGCTTCAACCTCGCACGCCCACTGGTGGCCCGGGGCGCCGATGTGAGAGCGGGGACACGTGATGGAGTGACTCCCATTCTGATGGCGCACGAAAACCAGGACTTCGAAATGGAAAGCCTGCTGCGTTCCAAAGGGGCGATCTTGAATCCAATCACATTGGCCAGGCGAGCGATGCTGCGCGCCTTCGCGGCGGCGCTGTTTTCCGGCGGCATGCCCTGATGACGGCGCCAATTGAAGCCGGCTGCAATTCCGTGCAGATCATCATCTTCACGACGGGCGGCACCATAGACAAGGTGTACTTCGATGGCAAAGGCGGCTACGAGGTCGGCGCGCCCATGGTACGGGACATTCTTGGTCATGGGCGGGCAGAGGACGGAATCGAAGTTCGGGAGCTGCTGCGCAAGGACAGTCTTGAGATGACGCCGGCCGATCGCCTCGCGATTCGAGACGCGGTCGCGAGCTGGAAAGGCTCACGTGTGATTGTCACCCATGGCACCGACACGATGGTCGAGACGGCGCGCGTCCTGCGCGAACTGACTCACAAGACGATCGTGATGACAGGTGCGTTGCAGCCCGGCCGATTTGCCGACAGTGACGCCGCGTTTAATCTGGGAATGGCGGTCGCGGCGGTCCAGACTTTGACTCCTGGGGTCTACATCGCCGCAAACGGTCGACTGTTTGCGGCCGATCGAGTACGTAAGAATCGCGAACTCAATCGCTTCGAGATGCCCGACGATCCCGTGCCGCCCGGCAATTTCTAGCAACTGGACTATCTCGCAATCGTCAATAAAGGGGGCGGAGCAATCGACCGGCTGCCAAGTCTGACCGCACAGGATTGTTGCGGGCCAAAGCGACACCGAGACCCGGCGCAACGGCATCGAGCATCAATGTGGAATCATCGAGCATCGCCCCCCGGCGCGCTGGCGAGGCGAGACCGAGCGAACGGAGCCAAGATGGCCACGACCATCGCGGAGGGGTGTGCTGCACGGGATCGAAATGCCGGGCTCCCGCGGGGGAGTGTGCATGGCATTTTGACGCGTCATCCCGCCTGACGAACCTGGGTGCCGGTCCGTGCCGGTCCCGAATCCTCTACCAGCGCTGATGCACGAAAGGTCGGATATAGTCATGATAGACGGTGCGCACGCAGCCCATCTGCTGTTCCATCAGGGGAGGCAGCGCGCTCGCGGCGCTGTTGTCTTCAACCTGGCGCGGGGTTTTTCCGCCGGGAATGATCGTGGAGACGCCTTCGAACATGAGGATCCAGCGAAGGGCCAGTTGGGCCAACGAGGCGCCCGAGGGCACCAGGGACTTCAGCTCTTCAACGGCCTTCAGCCCGACTTCGTAAGGAACGCCCGCAAACGTCTCCCCGACATCGAAGGCCTCGCCGTGACGGTTGAAATGTCGATGATCGTCGCGCTCGAAGCCCGATTCCGTGGTGAACTTGCCCGTAAGCAGTCCAGAGGCTAGAGGCACTCGGATGATGGTCGCGACTTCCCGGGCCGCCGCCTCAGCAAGGAAGCGCTCCGCCGGACGCTGACGGAACATGTTGAAGATGATCTGGATGGACTCCACGTTTGGAAATTCCATCGCCTTGAGCGCCTCCTCGACCCGCTCGACGCTTACGCCGTAGTGCTGGACCTTGCCGGCGCCCACCAGATCGTCCATGGCCGCGAAGGTCTCCGGCCGGTAGTAGGTGTCCGTCGGCGGGCAGTGCAGCTGCACGAGCTCAAGCGAATCGACCCCAAGGTTCTGGAGCGAGCGGTCTATGAAAGTCGTTAGGTTTTCGCTGTTATAACCTGCGGCAACATGGGGAAGGAGGCGGCGTCCGGCCTTCGTGGCGACGTGAAAGGGCGCCTTCGTCTCCTTGCGGAGCCGCCCGAGGAGACGCTCTGAACGGCCGTCCCCGTAAACGTCGGCGGTATCGAAGAAGTTAACTCCGAGGTCGAGAGCCTTTTTCATGGCCGCGATGGATTGCTCATCATCGACGGCGCCCCATGCACCCCCAACGGCCCAGGCGCCGAAGCCAATTTCCGACACATCCCATCCGATTCGGCCAAATTTTCGATATTTCAAGAGTATCTCCCGCGCTGAAAGGGTAGCCGATCGCCGAGGAGACTTGCCACCTGATCTTCAGTAGAGCGGCCACCCGCCGGGGGTTTCTTGCCTGGGGGTCATCGAACCCGCATTTTCGAAGTAAGAATGTGGAGCGTTCAAGTCCAGCCAGGTCTGATAGGCTCCGAGCCATGAGCCTGTCGATGAAGATGTCCGTTCTTGTAGTCTTGCAAGTGCTCGCTTTCCGGGCACTCGCCGCTGGGCCGCCTCGACTTGAGGTCTCGATCGCAGATCCAAATGCGCCACTGACGTTCATCACCTACGGTGATACTCGCTTCACTCAACGGGAGGGTGTCGCGAATCCCGTAGCGCGCCGAGCGCTGATCAGCAGGATGGCAAGCGAAAAGCCGACGGCGATTTTCGTCGGCGGCGATCTGGTTTATGACGGAAGTAATTCCGAGGACTACGAGACTTATAGGATGGAAACCGACGTTTGGGGGCGGGCGATGATACCCATATTCCCGGCGCTGGGGAATCATGAGTTGCGGGGTTGCGACCACGACGCGAGCCCTTGCCTTGTGAACTGGTGGCGGGCGGCCGCTCCAAGAGAGGTGCGCCCCTTCCGCTGGTACTGCGTGGCTCTCGGGCGAAAGGTTTTGGTACTCCTACTGGACTCAGATTCATCCCTCAAGTCTGGAAGCGAACAGCGCATCTGGTTTGAACAGCAAATCACCCATCCGGGCTCCCAGGTGGAATTCGTCCTGATCGTCCTGCACTATCCGCCCGTTCGGGACCCGATTTTTCCAAGGACCAAGGACGAACAGGAAGTTGAGCGCTATCTGTCCAAACACGCGCATGCGCTGCACGCCCGGGTCGTTGTCGTGAGCAGCCATATACACAACTACGAGCGATTCCTTCGCGGGGATGTCACCTATCTGGTCAGTGGCGGGGGAGGGGCAAAGCCTGTTCCCGTGCTTCGAATGTTTGGCGAGCTTTCCAGGCTTCACACCGGCGAGAATTTTCACTACATACGCTTCCGGCTCGAGGGCTCAGTTCTGCAAGGGACGATGGTTCGATTCGACCCTGAGCGAAATGCCGAAACCGCGTGGAGCGAGCCGGATCGCTTCGAAAGTAAGGCCAAGGACAGCCCACGCCTCATGGATCACTGAAGTATCACGACCGCAGATGAAGAACCCCTGAGATATGGCGCGGGCAGGCCTCAACAGTCCATCTCGCAGACTGGGCAATTGCGGTGTAGGCTCGCCACCATCACCAGGCGGGTAGCGCCGATCCGCACCAGAGGGGACAATCATGAAGGCATTCGCCGCGTTATTCCTGATCCTGATGTCCACTGCTTTCGCGGCCTCCGGGCCGAAGGCGCCGCAGCCCTCTGTATCTGCCTGCGACCGCGAGTGCCTGCGCGGCATGGCTACCCGGGTACTGTATGCCCTGGTCGACCACGATTCGAGCAAGCTGCCGGTGGCCGCCGATCTGCGCATCACTGAAGACGGCGTCGAAAAACCACTTGCCCAGATCGGCTTATTCAAGACCGTGACAAGGCTACGCGGCTATCGGCAGGACATTATCGACGAGCGTGCACAACAGAGCATCGCGGGAGTCCTCGTCGAGGAAGCCGGCGCACCGGTCATTCTGGTCATACGAGTCAAGGTGCAGGACGAGAAGCTCACCGAGCTGGAGCTGGTGGCCGCGCGTAGCCGCGCGGAGGGCCTGAGCTTTACCATCGACACGTATAATGCACCCAGTGAAGAAATGACCTTCGTACCAGACCCATCGCAGTTGGCTACACGCGAGCAGGCGATCGAGATTGCCTTGCACTACCCGAAAGGTCTGAACTCGACGCAGACCTTTGCTTCGGTGGGAACACCGTTCGCAGCGGGCGCCAGGCGCGTCGAGAACGGCGCGGTGATGGCGGGACCGGACTGCGTGTTCAGTCCTACGTGCAAGGACATTGCGACGCAATCGCTCGAGATCTTCAAGCGCCTCGGCCACGTCACGGTGCGCTCCGTTTACGTGGACGAGCGCATGGGCATTGTCGTGCTGCGCCTGTCCTGGAACGTGCGCGGCCCGGGTTCCGACAAGCTCACGACCTTCGAGCTTTTCAAGATTTACGACGGTCAGATTCATAAGGTCGAAGCATTCATCCGGCTACTGGCACCGGATCTCGAACTGGGCGGATGGCCGATTACAGTCGGTCAACCTTAAGCACTCGGCCGCTACTTCGACTCGGGCACGAGCGTCTGTACAACTTTGCCACTTTCATCGAAGAACTCCAGTCGCGGGGCGCCGGAGGAGGGCGCGATCATGGCGATTCGTTGCATTCCCGATCCATCCATCAGGGAAATGACCGCTGCGCCGTCCCCCTTTCGCCCGACCCAGATTCGTGGTCTTGAGTCCCTCACGGAGACTCCCGCGAACTGATCGGTGACGTCGTCCACTCCTGCCAGCTGCACAATCTGACTCGCGCCATAGCGGTCGAATGAGAGGCTTCCGCAGCAGTTTTCCACTTGGCCGTTCGCATTCTTGTGGCCTCCGAAGATAAGCCCCCCCGTTTCAGAACCTTCTTCGTTATAGAAGAGCATGCCCGCTTGCGGTCGGTCGGAGGGCGGCCGCTCCTTGCCCTTCACAATCACCCCGGGTAGCTGAGCCTTGTTGGAGATGACCATTCTGAGCGTTCCATCAGGCTCGACCACGTCGATGCGGTGAACCTGAATCTCGTCAAATACTTGCGACTTTCGCAATGCCGCGCCGCTCAGAAAGGTAACTGCGAGCACCAGAGTTGCCACCATCGAATAGCCAAGAAGAACGCGTTCGCTGACTTTGCTCATGCCGGCCTCCTGATCGTTTGCCGATGCACCTACCATTGGTGCAGAACACGGTGGCTTGGCTAAAGTTGCAGGGGCATGGGGTCCGAATGGCGCGACGATCGCTCGCGCAGGCCAAATCTCTGATGCTTGGGAAGTAAACGGCGAATGCGTCGAGCAGACTGCAGCACGGATCCAGACCGAGTCTGGTCAAACGGAATCTTAAGTTGCCTGCGTGTGGGAATCCACGCGCGTGAAGAGTTGGCCAATGCCGGCGCCCGCCGCGACACCTATTGCAAGCACCGCAGTCCACACGAGCGCCACCCCGATAGGCAGCCCAATTTGCGCGCCAGCACTTTTTAGACCAAATGTCTCGTCCATCGCGGCGCCGAGCCCACCGCCTACCGATCCGCCCACGACCATTGCGAGAAACAATGCAGGGATCGATGCTACAAGTCCTCCAACGATTCCGAGCCAAACTACGAGGCGCGGCCGGAACGAGCGGCAAATAATTCGCCGGACAATCGATCTACCCAGAAGATAGCCACACGCAATTCCGGCGACGTGTCCGATGACCAACAGAGCAATGGTGGATGAGGTCATGACGGTTATGAGTTCGACTGGCGACGCCCCATGATGGGCCTGACGGAATCAGCGGGGTTTGGATTTTACATAACAGCTGGTATCCGTCCCTCAATAATGTGCGGTCTTTATGGCGCTGACCGCTTCAGGCCGGGGACAGACGTTCACCTGAGCAGCTGGGATGGTGGGGAACTCTGGCAGCCTGTGCCGTGCTCTGCCGGGATTGGTCTGGGTGATGCGCAGCCGGACGCTCGGTTAAACATTCTCTTGAGTTCAGGTAAGCAAATTCAACCGCGCTGGACTCTAACTCACCATGAATTCATTGGCCGTCGCAGAAAGTAGCACTGAGGGCGAACTCGCCCTTGTAGTACGTGCGCAACACGGGGACCTGCGCGCGTTCGAACAGCTCTACCACCTGTACCTCGATCGCATCTATGGGCTATGCATGCGCTTGGTTCGCAATACCGCTACTGCAGAAGATTGCGCCCAGCAGGCGTTCATTAACGCCTGGATCGGGCTTCCGCAATTCAAGGCCCGCAGCTCTTTCGGCACGTGGATTCACCGGATCGCCGCAAATGTGGCAATCGGTGACCGGCGAAAGGTGTCGCGCTGGTCGAAGGTGCTCTCCCCGGAGGTGGAAGCGATTGGCGGACCCGTCACTTTCGACACTCCGGTGGAAGTTCGCGACATCGAGACGGCTATCCAGGCCCTGCCGGATGGCGCGCGGGAGGTCTTGGTTCTTTGCGGAATCTATGGGTTCTCGCATGCCGAGGTGGCCACGATGCTGGCCGTCGCCGAAGGCACCTGCAGGGCGCAATTACACCGGGCCCGCGAAATTCTGCGCGGGCGGTTCCAACTGGACGGGAAGTGACATGGCGGATTCAAAGGAGCAGCGGCCCTCAACACCACCGGTGAGCGCATTGCACCAATTGCGGGGCGGCTTTCGACCCTCGCGGGACCTGTGGCCCGATATCGAAATTCGGATCAGCGCGGCCCGGTCTTCTTCTGAGCCAACAGCGACCGTCAGCGCCAGCCGCCGACAAGGGCCGCCCGCGTGGGTGACGGTGGCGGCAGCGGCGCTTCTCCTGGTGGTCGTCGGCGTTTGGATTGGCCGAGGCGAGCGAACGCTTATTCTCGCACGGCAAGAAGCCCAGGACGCGGCATCACCGCCACTGCAGGCCAGCACGTGCGTGAGCGAGGCCCAGTATCTGCGCGAACGCACGGCGCTCTTGAGTCCGTCGGCCGAGACGGTGGCGAGACTGCCGCCGGAGTCGCGGCGGCAGGTCCTCGCGAGTCTGGCGACGGTTCATAGCGCAGTACAGGACATCGAGATGGCTTTGGCACGTGATTCCACGAACCCGCTCCTGCAGGAGCTGCTGCTCAGTACGTGCCAGGACGAGACACGAGTTTTAACTGAAGTTCAAGCCGCCGGCAGCGCTGAGCATGCCGGAAGAGGAATCTGATCATGCGAGCACTCATTATTCTTTTCATTGGCGTTGCCTGGGTTCAGACCGTTAGCGCCGCAGATGGCGGGGCCTATGCGGAACATGTGTCTGCGAGTCCGACTGGGACCGTGGAGATCGACAATGTCGCAGGATCGGTGACGGTAACCGGATGGGAAAAGCCTGAGGTGGACGTACAAGGCAAGCTTGGCGCGTCGGTCGACCGTGTCGATGTAGCCCAGACTGCCGATCGCATTGTGATCAAAGTGATGCTGTCGGAGAAACGCGTCCCGGATCACGGTGCGGAGGCCACACTTCAGGTGCGTGTGCCCTTGAACAGTACTCTTCTGGTGCACACCGTCAGCGCACCCATCACCGTCGACGGTCTACACGGAAAATCCAGCTTGCATTCAGTGGGCGGGGACATCCGCGCGGCCCTTGCCGGCGCGGATGAAGAGGTTACCAGCGTGGGCGGGAATATCTATGTAAGCGGAAATCCCATCGTTACTACTCTGCGGACCTCGACAGTCGGCGGCACGATAGTCCTCACAGGCGGCGTCGGTGACATCCACGCCCATACGGTCGCCGGCCGGCTGGATCTCGCCGTGGATGGAGCAAAGAATGTCGATGCCGGCAGCGTCGCAGGAGAAGTGGCTGTTCGCGGCCATCTCATGCCTGACGCCCACACGAAAGCATCGACCGTTAACGGCAACATGTCGATAAAGGTCTCGGCCGACGCTGGGTACACGTATGAGATCGCTTCGTTCGGCGGATCCATTCACACCTGTTTTGGCGAACAAAGCGTAAGTGGTCACCTGCGAGGGCAGGTGGGATCAAACGGTGCGGATGGCGCCAGTGTGCACCTTAGTACGATGCACGGCACCATTGACCTCTGCGACAAATGACTATGGCGGGACGCCGGCTTGCAGAATTAACGGTCTGGCCGGCTAAGCGAGTCCCTTCCATACCATCCGGTGAAAAAGCTCGTCAATAGCGCGCGGCGGTTCCTTTGCCCCGCGGTCCATCCACCATTTCAGCAGGGACAACAGACTGCCGGCTAATGCGGCAGCGCGAGCGTCCCATTCGGTTTTCGGAAGTTTTGCAAAACGCGGCGATCGCCGCAGACGTTGCGCAATTCCTCTGGAAAAATAGCCCTGCGCCAGATCGAAAAAATCGTTCAGTCGCCCGGCATCGGCCAGCCCGCGATACAACTTCCTGGCACTGGCAACGTGAGCGAAAAATTCCGCGACCGGTAAAATGCGGAGGGATTTCTCACGATTTCTGTCCAGGGCGGTGCTCCACATCTCCAGTCCCTCTTCCAGCAGACACAGGAACAGATCATCTTTGTCGCGATAATGAAGATAGAAGGTGGAGCGCCCAACCACGGCCTGATCCAGCACTTCCTGCAGCGCTATTTTGTCGACGGGCTTCTTTTGCATCAACGCCACCAGCGCGTCGCCCAGCCGGCCACGAGTACGGCGAACGCGAACATCCGCCCTGCGTGGCCCTCTGGGGCCTCCATTCCTGGACATTGGCGGCCTCCTTGTTCAGCAACTTCGACTCGCACTGGACCTTGGTCGTTCGTGAATACTACATTCACGGGGAATCAACAAGGAGCCCAACATGAAGCGCGCCATATTCGCTGCAATCATCGCCTGTGCCGGGTTCGGCGGCGGCATCGTGGGTGCGAAATCCCCGTCCGTCGCGGGCACCTGGACGTTAACGGTCGAGCATGCCGGGATGAAGCTCGTCATTGACCAGCGGGACACAATCGTCACCGGCACACTCGACTGGCCGCACGGCGATCCGATCAAGCTCACCGGTAGGCTTGCGGGTCACACATTGACCTTCTCAGGCGATTCTGCGGGCGAGAATTTCAGCATCCACATTTACTCGGCCGGAACACTCCAGGACGGCGGGACCCTGGTTGGAACGCTGGGCGCGCACTTCGTGGATTTCAACGACGCCCATGAAGTGGTCCGGGCCATGAATCAGGAGATGCCCTGGACGGCGGTGCGCAGATAGGGCGGCGCGACCGAAGCGGCGTTGTAGAATGCTTCATGGACTGGCGCACCGCTCTCATCAATGACGGGTTCGCGGTATTTCCGCAGCTCATCGCTCCGGCGCTGGTCGAGCGCGCGCGTCTCGCGATCGATGAGGATCTGCGCCTGCGTTTTGACCCCGCGCGGCAGTCTGAATACGATCATCAGTCGCATTGTCCGGATCTGCGCGGCGCGCCGCCAATCTGCGACCTCTTGGTGAAGTCGGAGATGGCGCGCGTGCTCGATGAGGCGCTCGGATTGTCCGCGATCGACTGGGATGGCGGGCAGATCGCGATTCGCCGCGCACACAACTTCGATGCGCCTGTGCCACCGCGCCCGCACATCGACGGCTTCGCGAGCGGTAAGAACGGGCTCGGCGAGGGCCGGGTGTACAGTTTCACCTGCCTTGCGGGCATCTTTCTTACCGAGACGGCGTGCGACTTTTCCGGCAACTTCACGGTTTGGCCGGGCTCGCATTGCGCTCACGAAGACTATTTTCGCACTCGCGGCGAGCGCGCGATGAAGGAACCGATGCCGGAGCTCGAGCTCGGAGCCTCCCGGCAGATTCACGCCAATCCCGGCGACGCGATCCTTTGCCACTACCAGCTCGCGCACGCGGCGGCAGTGAACACGTCGGACTTCGATCGGATCGCAGTCTATTTCCGCATCTGGCTGCGCGACCTCGACGCGCGTCGATGGCATCGGCTGACGAACATTTGGGACGGCTGGCGCGTCCGTAGCTAATCAGCCTGGACTGATGTCGTCGCATCAGTGCGGATTCGGCCGTTGCAGTGCACTGGCTGCCCGACAGCACCGTCCGTAAGTGACCCGGAAGGGTGAACCCAAAAAGGAAATTACCATAAAACTGATGACTCTCGCGTCGTGCCGTCAGCAGCGGATCCGCCCCGCGGCTCCGTTTGCTCCGTCATTCAACAACCCATGGGCGATGGTGCGCCAGACTCAGTCGGGCGGAGAACGCTTCGCGGCATTCTCTCGCGAGCTGTTAACGAAAGCGCTCGGTGCACGTAGTAGTGTGTAGGCGGACGAACACGGCGTTACACGACTAGGTTGTCGAGTCGAAGAACAGTTCTTGCCGCGACCGAAGAAACGTTCCGAGACGGCAAAGAAAAGCGACGGCGGGAAGCCGCGAATTGGTGACGACTGGAATGCCATGCGTATCAATGCGCTCTCGCAACGTAATCCCTCGGAAGTCATCGCGGAACTCGCCGAGGATTCCACCGACGCGGAGGCGAGAACGATGAAAAAGTCAGCACGGACAACGTAGTTCTATGATTGCACGGAAAACCAGTAAGTTTGGAAACAGGGGCATAGTCCCTCGTGACTCTGCCCATTTCGCACTCAGCTTTTCTGCCATTATCCCAGCGCCCGATATGCGGCGAGTGCGAAGAAAGTCAATATGCATAGCGGCACCAGCATACCGGTAATCTGGGCAAGCCTGAGCATGAACTTCTGACTTGTATCCATTGGCTCCGTTTTCCTCGAAACAGACTTCCAAGGAAAATAGTAAGAGATCCTGAGCAACTGGAATTTAGATTTGTTCCCCAAGCCCCGATTGGGAATTGCGAACAGTTCTTCAAGCGTCCCAGGACTTATGGCCAAACTTCTTTGCAATAGCCAACAGATCGCAAGATGCGCCAGCAAGGCAACACCTGCAACATTAAAAAGTACGGCCATTGCAGAGTCTTTCACCGTGACGCTGCTCAAGTCTAATGACCACAACAGGTCGATTGCTGCTGGCTCCACACGGTACTCGCGCCGCCTCCGCTCTGAATCGAAATGTCCACGCCAGATTGTCCCTGATCTGCAAGGCTTTGACTATGGAGCCATCCCAGATTCAAAGTACTCAAGAATGAGGCTCCAGCGCCCACGACAACGTTGATGCCGGAAATCCACGCCACACCGTTCGCAGCGTCCGGGTTCGGGCAGTCGTCCCACGGATCGGTGAACTCCGCGTGCCCATGACTCAGGCCGGCGTCCGCGAGAAATTCACCTACTCCCGCCCACTTAGCGCCGGCGCCGACAGTTAGAAAACTTGCAAAACCCGAGATCTTGTATTTCTTATTGCATTTGCATTCTGATTCTAAGCTAAAGCGCACGATCTCGCCGCCGAGCCCAGCCGTTGCGCCGATCGCGGTAACCGACCCTGTCCACTGGACTGCTAGTCCTTTTGGATCGAGGAGCATGACGGGCGAATCCCCGACGTAGGCATAGGTCGAATAACTTCCACCCTTCAGCCCTATTGGATCGCTCTCTACATATCTGCCGACGACAGGGTCGTAATCCCGCATGTAGTTGTAGTTCAGACCGGTCTCTTGGTCATAGTACTGACCCGGGAAGCGCATATTGTACACAAACAGTCCACCATCGCCGTCCGGATCCTCATCTACGAATCCATTTCCAAATGGATCGCTGCTCCAAGCCCAAATAATCGTATTGTCGGCTGGGCGGCTGACTTTGCGAGGCGCGTTCAAATGATCTGTGTGCACGTAGTAGACATCAACGCCGCCGCTTGCATTGGGGCGAAGTGTGGCCACCGGTGTGTCATACAGCCAGACAGTCTCCTCGATGAGGTTCCCGGAGGCGTCGTATTCGCCAATCAGGTGCCCAGACTCGTCGTAGGCGAAGAGAGTGGTTGCGCCTGATGATGACTTGCTCACGCGCTGTCCAAGCGCATTGACTGAAAAACTCGTCGTCGTTGAACCGGACGCCGCGGATGTCAAGCGATTGGCGCCATCGTAACCGTAGCTAGCCGCACCATTGCTCGTCGTATTTCCGGCGCCATCGTACAGATATGTCCGCACCAGTGCGCCGGCCGTACTCGTCAAATGGTTGCTTCCTGCACCCGAGGAGAGAGCTGTTGTTCCAGCAACCACGCTGTAGTCCCGCTCGACATCATCACTGCGGCTGTTGATGCTACCGTCATCGTTGAATGTATAAGTTGATGTGCCGCCGCTTGCTATTTGAGTCAACCAGCCATCGAGATTGTAGGTGCGGGTGGCGGATGAGCTGTTTCCCCAGGTCCAGCCGATGACTGGTCCAAAAGGACTATATTGCGCCTGATTCAGCAAAGTGGTGCCGTTCACGCTTATTCCGGAGATCTGGCCATTTCCATTGTAGATGTAGTTTATGGTCTGGCCAGACGGCGTCGACAGCGAAGCAAGGTCTCCATTGGAGAATAGGTACCCAACCATCAAATGGACCGTGCCGACTGTTTCAGTCTTTTGGGTGACCCGACCGAGCGGATCGTATACGAAGCTGGTCTGTCCGGAGCCATCGGAAATGGTATTGATCCGACCCACTCCATTCGCTCCCTGGTCGTAGACGTATTGAACACTTTGATCAGAGTATTGAGCCGCGGTAGTCCGGTTCAGCGCGTCGTAAGAGAATTGAGCCGTGGCGTTTCGTCCGTCCGTGACGGAATGCACATTGCCCGCGCTGTCTCGGTTGTATTGCGTCGTTCCCGTATCGGGACTCTGGAGCTGTAAAAGATCGCCGAAGCCGTTGTAGGAATAGTGGGTTACCAGTCCGAGCGGGTCGGTTACCGAAGTACGGTTGTCGTTGGCGTCATAAGTCTCGCGGGTAATCGCTCCCATCGGATTCGTCTGCTGCGTCCTGCGGTTGAGCTCATCGAACGCCGCCGAACTGCTGCGGCTTAGCGGCGCCAACACCGTTACCTGATTGCCCTGGGTGTCATACCCGTAGACCGTGGCCTGAGTGTCGTTTCCCGAGCTGGTCAGATCCTGCCATAGCAAGCCCTGTGTGGAATAGATATGACTTTGAGCACGGGCGAGCACACCGGATGTGTCATAGCGTTGCTCCTGGATCTTATTACCGGCTGCGTCGAGCGAGTACACAAGGCGATTGCCTGCGCGATCATCTATTTCAGTCAGTCGATGCGCGCCGTCATAGACGTATGAAAGGTAAGAGCCGTCGGGCGCGGTGACCTTCTGCTGCAGGCCGGTTGGATAGTAGGCATAGGCAGTCGTCTCAGAGGCGGTCGTGCGGGATGTGAGGCGCTGACGCAAGTCATAAGTCGATGTTGTGACGACACCATTAGGGTCCGTGGCGCTCAAGGGTTGACCGTTGGCATCATAGCTCGTGAAGGTCGTCGTATGTCCGAGCGCATCCGTCACTGACTGAAGCTGGCCGCACTGGGCTCCGGTTGTACAGGCGTAGTAACTGTAAGTTGTGGTGTCATTGACGTCAGTTCGAGGCCCCTTGACAGTGTGCACCTGCCCATACAGGCCCGAGTTGAAGTACGTATATGTCCAGGTCCGCGTCGTTCCGGATCCCCCGTCGCTCACGGTTTTTGTAAGAAGGTTCCCAAGAGCGTCGTACGTATATGCAGTAGTGGTCAACGGGGTGCCGGTAGCCGTGGCACCTGTGTAGACAGCGACCTGCGTGGGAAGGCGAAAGGTAGGGTGCCATTGCGTCGTTATGGTGCGTGTGGCTGGGGTCGATTGGCCGTTGTTGGTTCCCTCCGTGCGGGACAACTCTAGATTGCGCGTCTGGTCAAACGTGTAAAGCGTCAGATGTGAATCAAGATCACTCTTTGACTGCAGATTGCCATTGGGGTCATATGTTGTTTGCGAAACATTCGCGCAATCCGGACAGTACTGGCCCGATGACTGCAGCTTGTATATGCCGTTCACATAAGCAAAGCTTAAGCTGTGCGATTGTCCAAGAGGATCTGTATATCGGGCGGCTGAGCCAGGCGCATAAGAATAGGCTCCGACGCCGCCGGCGTTCTGCTCGGTAACCACAGCGCCGCTGCCACTTGGATCATAGTTGAACGTGACATACGTCTGGCCGCTCTCATCAATGACGCTGGTCAGCAGCCACGAATTGTTGGGATCCGCGTATTGATACGACAGGGAACTACCATCCGCGTAGGTCACCCCGGTCA
>Ga0210400_10002142_pt1 | contig 18728 bp, 18 predicted proteins | sample IncBWH26MmetaG_FD_155456 | JGI IMG/M metagenome (GOLD analysis project Ga0210400, IMG submission 155456) | Forest soil microbial communities from Barre Woods Harvard Forest LTER site, Petersham, Massachusetts, United States - Inc-BW-H-26-M | ecosystem: Environmental > Terrestrial > Soil >...
AGGTGCCGCGACATGCCCGCGACGGTTCCGATGGCCGCGGAATGATCGCCGCCCAGGACCAGCGGGACCTGTCCCTGATCGGCGGCGCGCTCGACCATTTCCGCCAGCCGAGCGCAGGTATGCGCGATCTGGGGAAGATACCGCGCGTGCGCAGGACCGGTGGGCAGGCTCTCGGGCTGGTCGACTACGACGTTGCCCAGATCCTCGGCGAGGTAGCCCAGCTCGGCGAGTTTCTGATTCAACCCGGCGACGCGCAGGGCGGAAGGGCCCATGTCGACGCCGCGGCGTCCCGCGCCCAGATCCATGGGCGCTCCGATGACGGCGATGTGGGACTGACGCATGCCAGCGAGAAACCTATAACGATTATCGCGTCTTACGAGTCTTTGAGCTCGAAGCTGATCAGGTGAATCTCACCGTCGCCCACGTTTTCAATGCTGTGCGGCGGCAGGCAATCGATCCACGCGGCCGGAGGAAGTGGATTGGCAAGACTCCGGCTGTCGAACAGAATCTTGCCGTCACCGTCGCGGCGGATGAAATGGCTGAAGCGGACAGTATTGTAGACGGCGGGCCAGCGGTGCGTGTGGACTGGCACGGTATCGCCCACGGGAATGCGCGTGTCGAGGACGCGCACCTGATCATTTTCGAATACCAACCTGTGGTGCTTCGGCGCGGCGATGACGGCGTCGAGCTCGGGCGGCCAGGGCCAGGGTTTCATATTCGTCCTTTCGATCCACCGCCCTGGCGGGCGGGGCTGGGCAACCACCGGCCGAAACGCGGAAGAGTCGACTAAGGTTTGGTGCGATAGATCATCCGCGGGAACGCGGTGGTTTCGCGGACGTGCTCCAGGCCGCACATCCATGCCACGAAACGCTCGACACCCATGCCGAAGCCGGCGTGCGGGACGCTGCCGTACCTGCGAAGATCCAGGTACCACTCGAACGCTTCGCGCGGCAGTTTATGCTCTTCCAGGCGCTTAAGCAACAGCTCGAGATCATGGATGCGCTGGCCGCCGCCGATAATTTCGCCATAGCCCTCGGGTGCGATGAAGTCGACGCCGAGCGCCACATCCGGACGATCCGGGGCCAACTGAAAATAGAATGCCTTAACGGCGGCGGGATAACGATCGATCATCACCGGGCGGTCGAGGTCTTCCGTCACCAGCGTCTCGTCCGTGTTGCCTAGATCGCTGCCCCACTGGATCTCGCTGCCTCTGGACTTGAGTTTTTCGACGGCTTGGTCGTAACTCATGCGATGAAACGGACCCTTCACGGCTTCGAGCTTCGAGATATCGCGCTCCAGGACCTTCAGGTCTTCGCGGCGATACTCCAAAACGCGGCCGATGACATGTAACACCAGTTCTTCGCCCACCCGTTTGACGTCTTCCAGATCGGCGAAGGCCATCTCCGGCTCCACCATCCAGAACTCGGTCAGGTGGCGGCGGGTCTTGGATTTTTCGGCGCGAAACACCGGGCCGAAGCAATAGGTCTTGCCGAACGCCGCGGCGGTCGCCTCGCCGTAGAGTTGGCCGGATTGCGCCAGATACACCTTCTCGTCTTCGAAGTAGTCGACCTCGAACAGCGTGGTGGTTCCTTCGCATGCGGCAGGCGTGAAGATGGGCGTGTCCACCAGGATGAAGCCGTGCGAATCGAAGTAATCGCGAATCGCCTTGATCACTTCGTGGCGGACGAGCAGGGCCGCGTGCTGGCGCCGGCTCCGCAGCCACAAGTGGCGATGGTCCATCAGGAAATCGACGCCGTGCTCTTTGGGAGTAATGGGATAGGGATCGGACTCGGGCACGCGCTGCAGGATCTGCGCGCTTTCCACGTCCAGCTCGAAGCCGCCGGACGCTCGCGCTTCCGCGCGAATTTTGCCGCGGACGATGAGCGACGATTCCTGGGTCAGGTGCTTCAGCGATTCGAACAGTTCTTCAGGCAGCGCCGATTTGACGGCGACGCACTGCATGATCCCCGAACCGTCGCGCACTTGCGGGAAACAGATTTTGCCGCCGCTGCGCAGGTTGTAGAGCCAGCCAGCGATTTCAACGGCTTCACCCGCATGTTTCGCAGCGTCGGCAATCGAGATTCTGACAACATTTGGAACAGCTTCAAGACTCATGCGGAGATTTCAGTCCCTCCAGATATTCGAAAGTGGCCCGGGCTGATTCAATCGGATGCTGCATTTCGTCCACCTCGCGCAACTCCAGCACCAAGGGATATTGGCCATCTGCCGAGCGTAACAAGTCCATCGCGCGTACCCAATCAACAGTTCCTTTGCCGGGAAACAGGTGCGAATCGTCGACGCCATTGTTGTCGTGCACATGGGTCGAGCGGATGCGCGGCTTCAGGAGACGATACTCGTTCTCGATGCTGCCGCGCATGTGCGCGTGGCCCACATCGAAGCATACGTTCAAATTCAAGTGGGTCACGTCCAGGAACATCAGCAGCCTTTCGGCGCTGGCGAGTTCGTTAGGCGTATTTTCGAGCAGTACTTCCACGCCGCGCTGGCGGGCGAATAAATTGATTTCCTCCAGCGCGGAAAACGCGCAGTCGATTTTGCGCTCGTCGTATTCTTCCCAGGCGACACCCAGGTGCTGGATCAGGTACCGAAACGGCACCGTCTCGGCGACCTCCAGCGCGCGCTTGATTTCGTCCACCGTGTCGAGCCGCTTGGATTTCTGCGGCTCGGTAATCGTAATGACGGATTGCGGTCCAGAGCGCCCCCATATCTCGTCGGTGTACATCGGCGAGTGCAGGGAGTGAAGCTTCAGCTCGGCGTCCCGGAACCAGTGTCCCAGCTCGGAAATCTGCGCCTTGTTGCGATAATCCAGATGCTGGTGGGCGCAAAAGACTTCGACCAGCGGGATGCCCGCGTTCCAGATCCGCTCCAGCCACACGGTGGTCAGACGGTGATTCGCGAAAAGGTGAGTCGAAAGGGCCCGCTGCATTCCTTAGTATCCGGCGGCCTTCCCCGATGCGCGGCCATCCGAGCCGCCCTCAAGCCAGCCCCCGCTGTTGACGATCGCCTCGACGCGCGCCAGCACCAAGCCGGGCGAATGGTCGATGTCGTAACCGCGCGATTGGAGCAGCGCGGCGGTATCAGGCGAGATTCCGGGTTCCAGGTAGAGCTTGTCCGGCTGCCATTGGTGATGAATGCGAGGCGCGTCCACCGCGTCCTGCGCGTTCATGCCGAAATCGACCACGTTGAGGATCACTTGCAGCACCGCTGAGGTAATCCGGGAGCCACCGGGAGCGCCCACCGCCATGAAGAACTTGCCATCGCGCGTAAGAATTGTCGGCGTCATGGAGGAGAGCGGCCGTTTGCCCGGCTGGATCGCGTTGACTTCGCCCTGGATCAATCCGAATGCGTTAGGCGAGCCCGGCTTGGCGGCGAAATCGTCCATCTCGTCGTTCAGCAGGAAGCCCAGACCGGGCACGGTAATGCCGTTGCCGTAGCCTTCGTTGAGCGTGTAGGTGACTGCCACGGCGTTGCCCTGCGCATCGACGACGTTGTAGTGCGTGGTCTCGCCGCCCTCGCGTCCGGCGGGCTGGCCGGGCAGTATTTTCGCGCTCGGCGTTGCGTGGTTCGGGTCGATGCTATCCCTGCGCCGCTTGATGTAGCCGGGATCCAGCAAACCCGTCAATGGCAGCTTGGCGAAGTCGGGATCGCCCAGGTATTGGCTGCGGTCGGCGTAATAGCGGCGCATCACTTCCGCCAGGTACTGAATCCCGGCCGCGGATCCGTGGCCGGATTTCTGATATCCGGAGCCCTCCAGCATCCCCAGCATTTGCAGAATCCCGATGCCGCCGGAGCTGGGAGGAGGCGCGGCGATGATCCCGTACCCGCGATAGGAGCCCGTCAGCGGAACGCGTTCCACGGCAGCGTACTTCTTCAAATCCGCCAGAGTGATCAGCCCGCCGTTTCGGGACATCGCTTCCGCAAGTTTTTGAGCTGTTTCGCCTTCATAGAATTCGCTCCCGCCGTTTTGTGCGATGCGCTTGAGCGCGCGGGCGAGTTCCGGCTGCACCAGAGTTTCCCCAGGTTCCCAATGAGTCCCGTTTTTTAAGAAGATACGCTTGGATTCCGGGTTTTGTGATAAGTTGCGGGCGCTCTTCAGCGATTCCGCCAGCGCATAACTCACCGGAAATCCACGTTCCGCTAAGGCCATAGCCGGTTCAATGAGATCCGCCCATTTGCGGCTGCCGTACTTGCGGTGAGCCAGCTCGAATCCGCGCACCGTGCCGGGAACGCCCGCGGACTTCCAGCCTTCCAGGCTTTCGCGGGTGGGCTTTCCGGAAGCATCCAAATACATGTTGCGCGAGGCTTTCTCGGGGGCGCGCTCGCGGAAATCGATGAAGGTGGAACGGCCGTCGGCGAAACGGATCAGCATGAATCCGCCTCCCCCCAGGTTTCCGGCGTACGGATGGGTGACGGCGAGGGCAAATCCGACGGCGATGGCCGCGTCCACGGCGTTTCCGCCGTCCCGAAGGACCTGAACACCCGCTTCGGTCGCCAGGGGCTCCTGCGCGCCCACCATGGCGTGACGCGCGCGAACAGGCTCACGTGCGTCCGCGGATGTGCACAATCCTGCAGTTAGAGCCAAGAGGACCAGCGGCCGCCGCATGCATCCGATTCTAGCGAATTGGCGAAAGGCGCATTTGCGGAACACGCGCGCCATGGAAAACAGCTCGCTGCCTATAGAAAATTCCAATCAGTCCCATCCAAAGAATCGAACGCTGGACTGCTCTGGAAGTTACTATACTGATGAGGCTTACGCCACGGCGCGTAATGACGCAAAGGAGCGCCATGAGGAACCCGTCTTTCCCCAGGCTTCGCGCTTTTGGTAGCGCGGCAGCACGCAAGTTCACGCAAATACGATGCCTACCGTTTCTGACGCTCTTGATGTTTTCAGCGGGAGTTTCGCTGGCGCAGTCCATCCCGCCGGACATCGCCAAGAAACTGGACGATCTGGACAAAGCCGCCAAGAGCGCCCAGATGGCGGGCGACAATGCCTGGATGCTGACCAGCTCGGCCCTGGTGCTGATGATGACCGGTCCGGGGCTGGCGCTGTTCTACGGCGGCCTGGTGCGCAAGAAAAACGTGCTGAGCACCATGATGCACAGCTTTATCCTGATGGCCACGGTTTCCATTCTGTGGGCAGTGATCGGCTACAGCCTGGCGTTCGCCGAAGGCTCGCCGTTCATCGGGGATTTTCGATACGTATTTCTGCACGGAGTAGGCGCCGATCCCAATGCCGACTATGGCGCGACCATCCCGCATCAGACCTACATGATCTACCAGCTGATGTTCGCCATCATCACGCCGGCGCTGATCTCAGGAGCGTTCGCCGAGCGGATGAAATTCTCCGCCATGCTGCTGTTCATGACGCTGTGGTCGCTGGTCGTGTACTTCCCGATGGCGCACATGGTGTGGGGCAAGGGCGGACTGTTGAATGCCGCGCTGGGCGGGAAGTACCCGGCGTTCGATTTCGCGGGCGGAACAGTGGTGCATATTACCTCGGGAGTTTCGGCGCTGATCTGCGCGCTCTACCTGGGCAAACGGAGCAACTACCCGGACGAATCCATGCGGCCGCACAGTGTGGTGCTGAGCGTGATCGGCGCTTGCCTGCTGTGGGTGGGCTGGTTCGGATTCAACGCGGGCAGCGCGGTGGCGGCCGGATCCCTGGCCTCCAGCGCCTTTATCGCCACGCATTTCGCGACGGCCGCGGCGGTGCTCGGGTGGATGGCAATGGAATGGATGGTGGCCGGCAAACCCAGCGTCCTGGGCGCGATTTCCGGAGCGGTGGCGGGGCTGGTGGCGATCACCCCGGCTTCGGGCTTCGTGAAACCGATGCCGGCGATACTCATCGGGCTGGCGGCGGGAGTGGTGTGTTACCTGATGGTCAGCAAGGTCAAACAGATGTTCGGCTACGACGATTCCCTGGACGCGTTCGGCGTGCACGGGATGGGCGGGACTCTGGGCGCGCTGCTGACCGGTATTTTTGCGACCAAGGAGGTAAACGATCTTCGCATGGGCAAGCCCATGGGCCTGGTGGATGGCGATGCCGGGCAAGTGTTGAACCAGCTCATAGCGGTGTTGATCGCGTGGGGACTGGCGATCGTGGGAACGTTGGTGATCCTCAAGATCTGCGACGTTGTATGTGGCGTGCGCGCGAGCAAGGAACAGGAGACCGAAGGCCTGGATCTGAGCATGCACGGAGAAGAAGGCTACAATCTCGAATCGTAAGCGAGGTGGCCGCATGCCAGAGTACACTTGCGCACAGGAGATCTAACGTGAAGAAAATCGAAGCAATTATCCAGCCGCACAAACTGGAAGACGCAAAAGAGGCCCTGAAGAATATCGGCGTCGACGGGATGACCATCACCGAGGTGCGCGGCCACGGCCGTCAGAAGGGTCACACGGAGGTCTACCGCGGGATGGAATACCGGGTGGACCTGCTCCCGAAAGTGAAGCTGGAAATGGTGGTGCCGGACCAGCGCTCCGATGAAGTGATCCGGACACTTGCGGTCGCCGCGCGCACGGGCAAGATCGGCGACGGGAAAATTTTTGTGTATGAAGTAGCTGACGCGGTCCGGATCCGCAACGACGATCGAGGAGACGCAGCATTGTGAAGGAACTGGCGGTACTCCCGCCGGCCAGTCCGGAAGAGGTCCAGCAGAGGCTGGCTGGCCGCGCTGCGGAAGTGGAAGAACGCGTACGCGCGGCCTACGCGAGAACGCTGGAGCCGTTATTCCGCGCGGGTCTGGCGGTGATTGCAGTGGGAGGATTTGGGCGGAGCGAACTGTTCCCTCATTCCGATGTTGATCTTCTGTTGCTGGCGGAGTCGGACAAGAACCTGCCTCCCCGGGAGAACATTTCCGCCTTCCTCCAGGGCCTGTGGGACTCCGGACTGCGCCCTAGTCATTCCGTGCATTCGCTGATGGATTGCGTTACCGAGCACGAGGATAACGCGGAGTTCACCATCAGCCTGCTGGACCGCCGGCTGTTAGCCGGGGACGCAGCGTTGTATCAGAATCTGGAAGACAAGTTCAAACAGTTCCAGGCCAGGCGGGGCCCGGCTTTGGCTCGCCAGCTCGCGAGTTTGGCGGAAGGACGGCGCGCCAAGTACCAGCACACCATTTACCACCTGGAGCCGAACGTCAAGGAGACTCCGGGCGCCTTGCGCGATCTGCAGACGACGCGCTGGCTTTTAAAGCTGGAGCCGCGCGAAGGGACGCCCGACCTATCGGCCGCGTTCAGTTTCCTTTCGGGCGTCCGCCTTCGGCTGCATGAACTGGCCGGCCGGGACCAGAACGCGCTGAGCTTCGACGCCCAGGAATCCCTAAGTGAGCAACCGGCGGCGTTAATGCGGGATTATTACCGCCAGGCCCGCGTGGTGGACCAGGCGGTGAAGCAAGCCATTGAGGCGGCCACGGAGAAGGCGGGCACGCTCCTGGGCCGGTTCCACGAATGGCGTTCGCGCCTTTCCACTAGCGAATTTACGGTGTCCCGCGACAGGGTGCTGCTGCGGGCGCACAAGCCGCCGCAGGATCTGAGCCTATTCGAGTTCGTGGCGCGCCACGGGCTGCGGCTGGCGCCGGACACCATCGAGCGGTTGCATGGTTTCGCGCCGGAAACGAAATGGGACGATTGGAAAAGGCTGCTCTCCCAACCCAAAGCGTCCTTGGGCCTACGAGCGATGCAGGAAGCGGGTGTCCTGCCGAATGCGCTGCCGGAATGGCGCAATATCGAATGCCTGGTGGTGCGGGATTTCTACCATCGCTATACCGTGGATGAACACACCCTGGTGGCGATCGGATCGCTCGAAACCGTTTCCGACGGGCGTTTCACGGATCTGATGAGCGAAATCGAAGATCCCTGGCTGGTTCGCTTTGCCCTCCTGATGCACGACACCGGTAAAGGTTCGGGCCGCGACCACACCCTGGCATCGGTCGAGATTGCCCGCGCCGTGATGGACCGTTTGGGCGCGCCCGCGGCGGATCGCGAGACCATCGAGTTCCTGATACAGCGACATCTGGATCTCTCGAGCGTAATGAGCTCTCGCGATCTGTACGACGGTTCCACGGCGCGCGCGCTGGCCGACCGCGTCGGCACGCTGGAGCGGCTGAAGCAGCTCACGGTGCTGACTTACGCCGATATCAGCGCGGTCAATCCGCAGGCCATGACGCCGTGGCGCATGGAACAGCTCTGGCGCGTCTACCTGATGGCCTATGAAGAGCTGACCCGCGAGCTGGTGACCGAGCGCATCCACGATGCTGCAGGGATGCCGGCCGAACGGGCCCGCTTTCTGGAAGGGCTGCCGACGCGCTATTTGCGAACCCACAGTGCGGAAGAGGTCGACGCACATTTCGCACTGGCCCAGCAGCTCGCCTCGCGACCAGTGGCCGTGGAAATCCACCACGAACGCGGCTTTTACAAACTTACGCTCTTGACCAAGGACCGGCCTGCTCTGTTTGCGTCCGTGGCGGGCGCGATTTCCAGCTTTGGTCTCAATATTCTTAAAGCCGAGGCGTTTTCAAACGCTTCGGCCGTGGTGCTGGACACCTTCACGTTTGCCGATCCGCACCGGACTTTGGAGCTGAATCCGCCTGAAGTCGACCGCCTGCGCGGCGTGGTCCGGAAGGTGGTGGAAGGCAAACAGGATGCCGACAAACTGCTGCGGGGGCGGCCCAAGCCGTTCTTATCGTCGCGCATGAAGATCCGCCCGCGCGTATCGTTTAAGGACGACGCTTCTGACGCGGCCACTCTCATCGAGATCGTGGCGGAGGACCGGCCCGGCCTGCTGTACGACCTGGCCAACGCCATTTCACTTGCCGGCTGCAATATCGAGGTGGTGATGATCGACACCGAGGCCCACAAGGCGGTGGACGTGTTCTACGTCACCCATCAGGGCCACAAACTGGGTGACGAGCTCCAGTCGGAACTCAAGTCTGAGCTGCTGGCAGCCTGTATCAGCTCGCGGTAACAAACCCCATGGAGCGGCGGGACTAGAGCACCCGTAACGATTCGCGGGGAAACTCGATCACCCATTCCTTGGTGTCGCGAACACGCTCGTAGTCGGGGCGTGCGAGGTCGACCGCGATGCCACCGGCAAACTCCAGCCGCATCCATTGCGGTTTTTCCACGGTGCGCTGGAGCTGAGCGGGAATCTGGTTGACGCCGGGGCGGCCATTGCGCTCGAGCGCGGTCAGGCGCTCCGGCCGCACGCACACGGTTACGCGGTCGCCCTTCAGATGGCCCGGAAAATACGGACCGTCCAGCTCGAACTCACCCATCCGTACTTTGCTGGTGTTGCGGCCAGGGTCGAGGGACCGGATCTCAGCCGGAATTAAATTGAAGACGCCGAGAAGCCGCGCGACCTCGACATTGGCCGGCTGATCGAGAATGGCGGGCGGCGCTCCGCTCTGCACCAGCCGGCCCTCGCGCAGCACCAGCATCTCTTCGCCCAGTTCGAAGCATTCGTCCAGGTCGTGCGTCACCAGCAGCATAGGAGTTTTGAAATCGGCGCGGACCTGCCGCAGGACTTCGTAGAATTCCGCGCGTAATGGTACATCCAGGCCTTGCGCCGGCTCGTCGAACAACAGCAGCTTGGGCGCGCCGATCAGTGCGCGCGCGATGGAGCAGCGCTGGCGTTGTCCACCGGATAGTTCGTGCGGACGCCGGCCGGCGGCGTCGACCAGCCGGAAGCGTTCGAGCATCTCGTTCACGCGGCGATGGCGCTCCAGACGCGGCCTGCGCTCGGCCGCGAACTCCAGGTTCTGGCGCAGCGTCATATGCGGGAACAAGGCGTAGTTCTGGAACACGTATCCGCAATTCCGGGCCTGCGGAGCCAGGCAGACGCCGGCAGCCCGGTCGAACAGGATGTCGTCGTCGAGCAGGATGCGGCCGTCGTCCGGGCGTACGAAGCCGGCGATCAAATCCAGTGTGAGGGTCTTTCCGGATCCGCTCGGTCCGAACAGAACCGTGATTCCCGCGGCAGTCTGAAATTCGAGCTCGAGTGAGAACGGGACCGAATCCGGCCGGGCGGTAAACGTCTTGCGGAGCCGGGCGCTGATCATATTTCTACGATCACGTTCCGCGCGGGTTCAACCGATTGGCCAGCGTCAGGATCAGCAGCGCCACAGCGGAGATCACCAGCACCAGCGTACGCGCCAACGCGGTGTTGCCTGACTCCACGGCGTCATAGATGGCGACCGCCACCGTCTGCGTGCGTCCGGGAATATTGCCGGCCACCATCAGCGTGACGCCAAAGTCTCCCAGCGACCGTGCGAACGCCAGCGCCACGGCGGCCAAAATGGACCGGCGCGCCACGGGCAGCGTGACCCTCCAGAACAATCGCCACTCGGATGCGCCCAGGTTGCGCGCGGCGCGCTCCAGGCTCCGATCGACGCTTTCAAGGGCGGCCCGGGCCGACTTCACCAGCAAAGGAAGCGCGTGCAACAAGGCGGCCACCACCGCGGCTTTCCAGGTGAACACCAAGGGCGAACCGAAAATGTTTTCCCACAGTTTGCCGAGCGGGCTATTGCCCGCCAGCAGCACCAGTAAATAGTATCCGAGCACCGTGGGAGGCAGGACCAGCGGCAGAGTCACCGCCGCATCCAGGACTTCCTTGCCGCGAAACTCGCGGTTCGCCAGAATGTAAGCGAGCCAGAGGCCCAGGACGAAGGCGATCGCCGTGGAAACGAATGCTACACGCAGGCTGAGCCACAGCGGGAACCAGTCAATCTGCATGGAAGCTTCAATTATAGCCGCGAATGAATGCGAGTCAGAATGGGCGCTATTCCACTCCGTCGGCCAGCACGCGGACATGGTTGTCGCGGACCTCGACGTATCCGCCGGTGACGATGAAGCTCTCGGTCTTGCCGCCAATGGTGAGCGTCAGCTTCCCGAGAGCCAGCTCGCTGAGCAGTGCGGCGTGGCCCGGCAGAATGCCCATGTAACCGTCCTTGCCCGGAATTTCCGCATAGTCGGCCTGTTGGTCGACCACCAGTTTCTCCGGCGTCGCGATTTCGATATGCAAAGTGTCTGCCATATGGTTAGAGCGCACAGGACGCGGCGGCGTCACTCCCGAGTGAAAGACGCTGCCGCCGCGTTCCGTTGTGCGCGATCAAGAAATCAACCCTGCTTCTTCATCTCTTCGTAGCGCTCCAGCACGTCGTCGATCGAACCCTGCATGTAGAACGCCTGCTCGGGGATCTCGTCGTGCTTGCCTTCGACGACTTCCTTGAAACTACGCACCGTGTCGGCTACCTTGACATACTTGCCCTTGCGGCCCGTAAACGCCTCCGCCACTGCAAAGGGTTGCGAGAGGAATTGCTGGATCTTGCGGGCGCGCGCCACGGTAGCTTTGTCCTCGTCGGAAAGCTCGTCGACGCCCAGAATCGCGATGATGTCCTGCAAATCCTTATAACGCTGCAGAATCTGCTTCACCTGCTGGGCCACATCGTAATGCTCCTGTCCGATGATCAGCGGATCCAGGATGCGAGAAGTGGACGCCAGCGGATCGACGGCGGGGTAAATGCCCAGCTCGGTAATGGCGCGCGAGAGATTCGTAGTGGCGTCCAGGTGGGCGAACGTGGTGGCCGGCGCCGGATCCGTGTAGTCATCGGCGGGCACATAGATCGCCTGCACCGACGTAATCGATCCGGACCTGGTGGAGGTGATGCGTTCCTGCAGATCGCCCATTTCCGAAGCCAGATTGGGCTGATATCCCACCGCGCTCGGCATGCGGCCCAGCAGCGCCGATACTTCTGATCCCGCCTGCGTGAAGCGGAAAATATTGTCGATGAACAGCAGCACGTCCTGGCCTTCTTCATCGCGGAAGTACTCGGCGACGGTCAGAGCCGAAAGCGCCACGCGCAAACGCGCGCCTGGCGGCTCGGTCATTTGGCCGTAGATTAGAGCGCACTTGGACTTCTTCCAGTCGTGCGGATCAATCACGCCCGCTTCCTGGAACTCGAGCCACAAGTCGTTGCCCTCGCGAGTTCGTTCGCCTACGCCGGCGAATACCGAGACGCCGCCGTGCTTAGTCGCGAGGTTCGAGATCAGCTCCTGAATAATGACCGTCTTTCCGACGCCCGCGCCGCCGAACAAGCCGATCTTGCCGCCCCGCACGTAGGGTTCCAGCAGATCGATCACCTTGATGCCGGTCTCGAACATCTGCGATTCGGTCGCTTGCTCTTCAAAGGACGGCGCCATGCGATGAATGGGACTGCGCTTGGCGGTGTTCACCGGACCCATCTTGTCCACCGGCTGGCCGATGACGTTGAGCACGCGGCCGAGGGTCTCCTTGCCCACCGGGACCATGACCGGTTCGCCCAGGTCGATAGCTTTCATGCCGCGCACCAGTCCGTCGGTGGGTTGCAGCGCGATGGTGCGCACGCGGCTCTCGCCGATGTGTTGCGCCACCTCGCAAATGATGTCGATGGGGTCGGGAACCTTAAAACCCTCGCTGGTGATGCGAATCGCTGTACGGATGACGGGAATGTGTCCTTCCGTAAATTCCACGTCGACGGCCGGTCCGGCCACCTGGATCACTTTGCCTTCATTCATATGCAACTCCTCTTTGGGTCAGGCATGGCTGACCCCTACTCCAGAGCGGACGCGCCGCTGACAATTTCGATAATTTCGCGCGTGATGCTGGCCTGGCGGACGCGATTCATCAGCAGCGTCAGCTTGTCGATCACGTCGCCGGCGTTCTTGGTTGCAGCATCCATCGCCACCATGCGCGCGGCATGCTCGGCTGCCACCGATTCGAGAAACGCCCGGTAAACGAGCAGTTTCACGTATCGCGGCAGCAGGCTTCCCAGCAACTCACCCGGATTCTGCTCGTAAATATAATCCACCGTTGCGGCCGTTTTCGGCACCTCGATCGGCAGAATCCGCGTCGAAGTGAGCGCCGGGGCCATGGCGTTCTTAAATTCGTTGGTGAACAGGTACACCGAATCAACCTCGCCGGCTTCGAAGCGGGCGATGATCTGGTTCGCGATCCTCTCGGCGTCTTCGAATTTGACCCGGCGGAAGAGATCGGTGTAGGTGCCGGCGATGTTGGGAAATCGCCGCCGGAAGTAGTTCACGCCTTTCTTGCCAATCAGCACGAAGCTCACTGTGGCATCGCGATGATCATCGGTAAAACGTTGAGCCATCTTTATCAGGTTGGAGTTGAACGCGCCCGCCAGTCCGCTGTCCGCGGTAATGACAACCAGCAAGATGCGTTGCTCGGGACGCACGGCGAGCAGCGGGTGCGCTCCTGCATCAGGATCGTTCGCGGCGCCTTGAGCCACGTTCGCCAGCATCTGGCGCAGCAGAACACCGTACGGGCGCGCGGCGATAGCCTGGTCCTGCGCACGGCGCAACTTGGCCGCCGAGACCATCTTCATGGCCTTAGTGATCTGCTGGGTGTTCTTGACCGAGCGAACACGGCGCCGGATGTCAATCAGGCTCGGCATTTACTTGCGTGCGTGTTCCTGGACAAACCGTGCCTTGAATTCCTGGAGGGCCGAGTTCAGCTTGCCCTTCAGATCGTCGTCGATGGTCTTCTTTTCCTTGATCGTGGTGAGGATCGCCGGGTGCGCATTTTCCAGAAACCGGTATAGCTCCTGCTCGAACGTTCGGATCTGGTCGAGCGGAAGATCGTCCAGCATTCCGTTGGTGCCTGCATAGATGATCGCAATCTGCTTCTCGACCGGGATCGGCGAGTATTGACCCTGCTTGAGGATTTCAACCATGCGTGCGCCGCGCGTCAACTGCGCCATCGAAGCCTTATCGAGCTCGGAACCCATCTGGGCGAAGGCCGCCAGCGCACGATATTGCGCCAGACTCAACCGCAAGCCTCCGGCGACTTGCCGCATCGCCTTGATCTGCGCGTTGCCGCCGACGCGGCTCACCGAGATGCCAACGTCGATGGCGGGACGCACGTTGGAGTTGAACAGATCGGTGATCAGGTAGATCTGGCCGTCCGTAATCGAAATCACGTTGGTCGGAATGTAGGCGGAAACGTCGCCGGCCTGGGTTTCGATGAAGGGCAGAGCAGTCAGCGATCCGCCGCCGAGTTCGTCGTTGAGCTTCGCGGCGCGTTCCAGCAAGCGGCTATGGAGATAGAACACGTCGCCGGGGAACGCCTCACGTCCCGGCGGGCGCCGCAGCAGCAGCGAAATCTCGCGATATGCCGCGGCATGCTTCGAAAGATCGTCGTAGACGCACAGCGCGTGGCGCTTGGAGTCGCGGAAGAATTCGCCCATCGCGCAGCCCGAATAAGGCGCGATGTACTGCATGGGGGCCGGATCGGACGCAGTGGCGGCTACCACGACGGTGTATTCCATGGCGCCGTAGGTTTCGAGCGTCTTGACCACCTGCGCGACGGTGGAACGCTTCTGGCCGATAGCGACGTAGATACAGATGACGCCGCTGTCTTTCTGGTTGATGATGGTGTCGATCGCCACCGTGGTCTTTCCGGTCTGCCGATCGCCGATGACCAGCTCGCGCTGTCCGCGGCCGATCGGGATCATGGCGTCGATGGCCTTGATGCCGGTCTGCATCGGTTCACGCACCGGCTGCCGGTCGACGACGCCGGGCGCCAGGCGCTCGATGGCATAGAACTCTTTCGTCTCAATCGGTCCTTTACCGTCAATGGGCTGGCCGAGCGCGTTCACGACGCGGCCAACCATGGCTTCACCCACCGGCACCGACATGATGCGGCCGGTCCGGCGAACCTCATCGCCTTCCTTGATCCCGGCGAATTCGCCCAGCAGTACGGCGCCCACCTGATCCTCTTCCAGGTTGAGAGCGATTCCCGAAACGCCGCCCTTGAACTCGATCAGTTCGCCGGCCATGACATTTTCCAGGCCATACACGCGCGCGATACCGTCGCCCACCGAGATCACCGAGCCGGTTTCCGCTACATTGACCGCACGTTCGTAATTGTCGATTTCCTCGCGCAACAGGCGCGAGATTTCATCTGCCCGAATTTGAGCCATAAATTAAGATTCACTTCAGGGAGCTTACCCGGCTCCCAGCCTTGTTCGTAACTTTTCTAATTGCCCCCGCACACTGCCGTCGTAAACCGTGGAGCCTACGTGCGCCACCGCGCCGCCGATCAGCGTGGGATCGCTCGAAAATTTGAGTTTCGCTTTCTTGCCCGCTAGTCGCGATACCTGAGTCTCCAGCCGCGCGCGCTGCGCATCGGTGAGCGGCGTTGCACTGCGAACCTCCGCCGCGACAAACCCCAGACGTTCGTCCAGCAGGGTTTCGAATCCGTCCACGATAGAAGCAAAATCGTGCGCGCGGCGATGGTCGATCACTACAAACACGAAATTGCGGACTTGGTCCAGCACGCCCATCGGTTCGAGAAGCCGCCGCATCACCGCCCGCTTGCGCGAAGGCGCTACCGCCGGCGAATTCAGGGCATTCTGCAGAACGGCCGATCCGTGGATCAAATCCTGCACCGCGCGCAACTGCGAAAGCACCTGGGCCGGATCGGTTTTCGATCCGGGCGCGGTGACTACATCCACCAGGGCCCGCGCGTATCTTGCCGAGACGACCGAAAGCATCTAGTTTTTCGATCCCGTATTCTGTGACCCGTGTGTTTCGAGATCGCGCACGAAATCGTCCACTAGGGCAGACTCCGTGGCGCTGTCTATTCGCGAACGAAGGCGTTCTTCGGCCAAGCCCATGGCAAGCTCCGCGGCATATTCCTTGAGCTGGCGGCGCGCGGTCTTCCCCACGGATTCGATTTCCACCGTGGCCTGCTGTTCTATTTTCTTGATCTGCGCGGCCGTCTCGCGGCTGATGCGCTCGCCTTCCTGCTGCATCTCGGCCGCTGATTGCGTACGGAATTTTTCAATGTCGGCGCCCAGCGCGTTCAGGCGAGCATCCATTTCGGAGGACCGCCTTTCCGCATCCTGCTTCATCTGCTGCGCTTCGGAAATACCGAGCTGGATTTCCTTGGTGCGCGACTGGAACAAGGGAGGCAGGCCCTTAGCCATCCCATATCCGAGGGCAACCGCCAGGATCCCGAAATTCGCCCACTTCCAAATGGAGAAATTGTCGTCCGCCTTTTCGGTTTCCGCTGCCGCGAGTGCAGCCGCGCTGAAAACGACTAAAACCAGTACCCGCTTCATGCGGCCCTCTTGCCTAAAACCGTCGCGACGATTTGATCGGCCACCGCCGCGCTCGTATCCTGCAGCGACTTTCGAGCCGCGGCCGCATCCAGGGCGATCGCTTCCCGCGCTGCTTTTACGGTCGATTCGCTGCGAGTCCGCGCTTCCGCCACCTGTTGCGCCTGCTCTTCCAGCCAGCGCTTGCGGATCTCTTCCTGCTGTTTATAAACCGCCGCGCGGGCGTCGCGAAGTTTCGCCTCGTATTCCTCGGCCTTGCGAGTAGCGGCTGCCAGGCTGTCTTCGGCGGTCTTGCGGGCGCCCTCAGTCAGCTCGCGCCGCTTCTGCATCACGCGATCCAAAGGCCCGAATAGCACGGCCTTCAAATAGAAATGCAGGACGATCAGGAGAATGACAGTGGGGATAGCTTTTAGCAGTATCCCACCTAGGGCATTTAGCGTTTCTTGCATTCAGAAAACTTTTGCAGGGAACCTGGAGCTTAAGAAACGAGCAGACTATTTCTTAAACTGATGAAGTTATCACAGTGGGGACCTTTTGGTCAACTTTCAACGAGTTACAGGGGAGTTAACCCCTGGCCGCCAGGTCAATCCACTTCTGTCCGACGGCTGGTCCCAGATACTCCGCCCGCGGCCGGATCAGGCGGTTGTTGGCGTACTGCTCCAGAATGTGCGCCGTCCAGCCCGACATCCGGCTCACCGCAAAAATCGGCGTGAACAGATCTATCGGGATCCCCAACGAATAGTAAGTCGAAGCCGAGTAGAAATCGACGTTCGCGTTCAGATTCTTGGCTTCTTTGACGTAGCCTTCCACAGCCTTCGAGATTTCGAACAGCTTCTCGTGTCCGGTGCTTTTAGCAAGAGCTCCAGCCAGACCCTTTAAGCTGGCCGCACGGGGGTCAGTCGTGTGATACACGCGATGGCCGAATGCGGGAACCTTCTTCTTCTCCGCCAACATTTTCTTGACGACTTCCACGCCCTGTTCCGGCGTTTCCAGCGGAAGAAGCAATTTGATCGCATCCTCATTCGCTCCGCCGTGCAGCGGCCCCCGCAGCGTACCGATGGCCGATGTCACAGCCGAGTAGATGTCGGACAGCGTGGCCGCCGTTACTCGCGCCGCGAATGTCGATGCGTTCAGCTCGTGCTCGGCGTGCAGGATCAGGGCGATATCGAAGGCCCGCGTCATCACCTGGTCAGGTTTCTTGCCGGTGAGGGTGTAGAGAAAATTCGCCGCGAAGCCCAGTTTGGGATCGCCCGCGACTACCGCCTGCGCCTTGCGGAACCGGTCGAAGCTGGTGACGATGGTCGCCGTCTGCGCCATCAGCCTCACCGCCTTCTGCGCCGCCGGTCCGGCGTGCACGTTGTTGGCATCCGGATCCGATAGCGCCAGCATGGAAACCGCCGTGCGCAGCACGTGCATGGGAGCGGCCTTCGATGCACTCTTTAGAAACGCGTCGACTTCGGGCGGAATCGCACGATTCGCCACCAGCTCGGCCTTCAGTTCATCGAGCTCGGATTGCTTGGGCAGGCGCCCGTGCCACAGCAGATAGATGACTTCTTCGAACGTGGCATGCTCGGCCAGCGTCTCGATGCGGAAACCCTGGTAGCTCAGCAGCCCTGCGTCGCCATCGATAAAACACAGCCGCGAATCGGTCGCGACGATCCCTTCTAATCCCGCACCTGTGACTGGCATCCAACTCAATTCTATCAAGTGGCCGGTGCTATCCTCGTGGTGTGAATCCGCGAAAGGCCATGCTGATTCTGGCTGCGGTGACGGCAGGCGTCAGCGGCTTATTTGCGTTTCAGCGCGAGTTCCGCGAGTATCCTGGTCAGGAATATACCGACTTCAAGCTGCCTGACGACTACAAGGTCCCCGCCGAGTTTTCCTTTGGTCGCCTGATGTACCCGGAAGGCGGCTTTGGCAGCGGATTCGGATTCCGGCGCAATCGCGGCGACTGGCGCGAGGGATACACCAACTGGACCAACGACTACCCGCGGTCTGACCGGCACCTGATGCTCGCGCTACGCCGGCTGACGCGCGTCGACGCGCGCTCAGTTGAGCAGCCAGTCAATCTGGATGACGGTGACGACGTCTACAATTGGCCCTTTCTCTACGCGGCGCGTGCTGGTTTCATGCAGTTGACCGAATCCCAGAACGCCAAGTTGCGCGATTACCTCCAGCGGGGCGGCTTCTTCATCGGCGACGACATGTGGGGCGATAACGAATACGCGGGAGCCGTGGAGTCCATGGCGCGCGTATTTCCCAACCGTCCGCTCGAAGAGCTGCCTAATGACGCGCAAGCCTTCCATACGGTTTTTGACCTGGATGTGCGTTATCAGATCATCGGGCAGTGGGGTATCCGCACCGGCCAGCCGCTGAACGGCGGCTATGTTGCTCACTGGCAGGGCATGTTCGATGAAAAGAAGCGCATGATGCTGGGAATCTGGGTCAATAGCGACACCGGCGATTCCTGGGAGTGGGCCGACGATCCCAGCTATCCGGAGCGCTATTCAGCGCTGGGGATGCGGCTGATGCTGAACCACATCATTTACGCGATGACCCACTAACCGGCGAAGATGCCGGCAAGGATTTTCTTGC
>Ga0210400_10002146_pt1 | contig 18707 bp, 19 predicted proteins | sample IncBWH26MmetaG_FD_155456 | JGI IMG/M metagenome (GOLD analysis project Ga0210400, IMG submission 155456) | Forest soil microbial communities from Barre Woods Harvard Forest LTER site, Petersham, Massachusetts, United States - Inc-BW-H-26-M | ecosystem: Environmental > Terrestrial > Soil >...
AAATTCGCCGGGGCAATCGAGTTGCTTCCACATCTCGGCAAACTGGCGGGCGAGGAGACGCCCGAAGATGGGATGGACGTCGACGCTGGTGTAGTAGTCGCTGAAGCGGCGGGCTTCCGGCTGCGAATAGTAGCCGTGGAACGGATGGTAAAGGCATTCTCGCATATATTCCGCGAACGTAATCGGGCCGAAGCGCCGGATGCGCGCGGCGAGAAGCGCGGCGAGCGGGGTCACGCGGAAGCGGCTCCCGTTGAGTTTTCTTTTTGCAGGGTTTGCAGAGCGGATTGGAAGATGTCGCGGGAAAGTGCGTCGAAGAGGACGAAGTGAATTGTTTCGAGCGAGGTTTCCCCTTTCAGGTGCTGAAGGGCTTCGGCGAGCATTATTTTAGCGCACTCGTCCATGGGAAAGCCGGAGACGCCGGTGCCGACGGCGGGAAAGGCGATGGATTTGAGATCGCGTTCGGCAGCGAGGCGGAGGGAGTGGGCGGTGGAGGTGCGGAGAGTTTTCGCGGTGGTGCGCACCCCGCCGAGGCTCATGCTGGCGGCGTGGATGACGTGGCGGGCTTTAAGTTTGCCGCCGCCGGTGATGGCGGCGTAGCCGACAGGGATGCTGCCGATTTCGTCGCACTCGCGCTGGATGGATTCGCCGCCCTTGCGGGCGATGGCGCCGGCCACGCCAGCGCCTAGGATCAGGTCGTTGTTGGCGGCGTTGACGATGGCGTCGACGTCCATTTCGGTTAGGTCGCCTTGGTGGATTTGGATGCGATCGATGGAGGCGCTCATGTTGGTAGTTTAAAACATTTGGGCGGGGTGCGTGTGGAGGGATAGCAGATAACGGCGATCGGATAGCAGGCGGCGAAGAGTCGGATTTAACACGAAGAACACAGAGGTAAGAGCACGGAGAAGAGGAAGGGCGGAGGGTGGCGTATAGCCGCCCCTACATTTTATTTTGAGGATATTTGGATAGACCCGGGGCTTCGTTGACGATGACGGTTTCCTTGCCCATGCGGGCGGCTACCTCGGCGCAGGCCGCAACCGTTTCGTCGGAGGTATATGGAGTGCGGATGATTTCGACTGACTTCATTTTGAGCACAGGATTGAAAAAGCGCATGCCGATGCAGCGCTCGCGGTGGATAACGATGTCGCTGAAATCGCTGATCGAAAGCGAAGACGTGTTGCTGGCGAAGATGGCGTTGGGCTTGGCGAATTTGTCGAAGATGGTGAAAAGTTCGAGCTTCATTTCGAGTTCATCGGGGACGGCTTCGATGATCAGTTCGGCGTCGCGGATGGCTTCGTCGACGACTTGCGTAGTGGTGAGTCGGGCGAGGGCGGCATCACGGGCGGCGGCTTCGACTTTGCCGCAGCGGACGCCTTCGTCGAGCGATTCGCTGATCCAGGCGATGGCTTTGGCGAGCATGGAATCGGAAACGTCTTCAAGGACGGTGGTGTAGCCGCCAATGGCGGAGGCATAGGCGATGCCGCGGCCTATGGTGCCTGCGCCGATGATGGCGATGGTTTTGACTGGCATGCAGAGATTGCCTCCAGGAGCGGCCCGCTTCAGAAAGCGGGCCCTACAAGTGCGTTATAGCTAGGACTTGGCGCGCAACGCCAGGATGCGGTAGGCGGCTTCGTCGAGGCCGATGATAATTTGGGAGCCGCTAACGAGCAACGGGCGGCGAATCAGATTAGGAGTCTTGGACATCAGCTTGATGGCTTCGGCGCGAGTTGGCGGTTTTTCACCCATGTTGCGTTCGCGATATAGATCGTTGCGCGTATTGAGGAATAGCTTGTGATCGCGGTTGCCGATGAGTTTGTCGAGTTCCGATTCGGACAGGGGTTGTTCGTCGAGATCGCGGGAGTCAAAGCCAAGTTTGAGATCGAGCAAGAGACCTCTTGCTTTGCGGCAGGTTGTTCAAGTGGGTTTCTGGTAGAAGACGAGTTTGGTTGGCATGGCTCAGTAACGCGGGACCTTGGGATCGATTTCGAGGGACCAGCGGTCGATGCCGCCGGCCAGGGATTTGGCGGTTGAGATACCCTGCTGGCGGAGCCAGTTCGCCACGTCCAGGCTGCGCATGCCGTGGTGGCAATAGCAGACGACGGGCTCGTCGGTATCGAGCTTTTGCAACATCGAGGGAATCGAGCCCATGGGGATGAGGACGGCGCCTTCGATGCGGCACTGGGCATTTTCCCAGGGTTCGCGGACGTCGACGAGGACGATATTTTCGCCATTGTCGAGGCGTTGTTTCAGTTCAGCTGCGGAGATTTCGAGATCGTTCATTGGACTCCATTTTTTCGTGGTTACTGCTCGGGCATAAAGAGATTGCCCAGCAGCACGAACATCATGAAGAGCATTACCACGACAACAGCGCCGCCGAAGAGAAGACCCACGAGTTTACCGGGGAAGGAGGTGGCACGGGCAATTCCCTTCTGCTTCGAAAGTTTGAGCCTGGGGATTTCTCTTCAACAGCGGTAGCTAAGCTACCGCACTCCAAAGCGCCCGCCTCGGAAGGCGGCCGCTACAATCGGAGGGATTCCCCAACAAAATATTGTACCTGATTACTGGATGGAGCCTTTGGGGGAGATCCACTGTTTTTCGACGGATTGGATCTCGCTGACCAGTTGAAGGTCTTCGGGTTGGGGGAGCATTTCTTTCAGGTGCTCCGCGTACTTTTCATCGGATAACAACTCGCCATGGACGCTGTACGGCTTGCGGGCGTGTTCGCCGATGAAACGGTTGAACTTGAAATCGGGCACATAGAGGAGCGGCTGCCCTGCGGGAACGTTTTTGTTGATCATCTCCACGAGTTTGATGCACTCCTGGTAGTAGAGTTCGCGGCTGTGTTCGTTCATTCGCTCGAGGTTGACGGCGGCTTTGGCGGTGGGCTCGTCGTAGCGCGCTTTGAGGCCCCAGACGTAAAACCAGTGCGCGGAGCTGGAACGATCGACGCCGAAGAGGTCCAGGCTGACGGGAATCCACTTGTTGATGTATTTCTGAATGACCTGCGTGGGAACTACGCCGGCTTTGACGATGCGCTTGATGCCGTCCTGGCCCGTGCCGAGGTGGAAGGACTCTTCCTTCAGCATCGGAATCATGGATTGCGCAAGCGGGGCGAACCCGGAATAGCTGAGCATGGTGAGCTGGTATTTGCCGTCGCGATCGACGAAATCGGTGTAGACGAAGAAGTCCAGCCAGTTGTTGACGTCCTGATTGAAGGCGCCGAGGAGGCGCTTCTGATCGAAGGCGCGGCGCTCCAGCATTTTCTGGGCTTCGACGCGGCCGCTGTAGCCGAAATGGTTCATCAGCAGGTGGCACATCTGCCAGCCGTGGCGCATCTCTTCGGTGACGACGCGGCAGAGCGACTGGCGGTCGTGTTCGCTGGGCGAAGTTTCGAAGAGGCGGCGCTGCTGCTCGACGGAGGCAAACTCGGTGTCGCCCTGATAGACGATGAGATTTAGCAGAGCGTCACGCATGCGCTGGTCGGGGATGCTGACGACCTTTTCCCACTTGGGGCGTCCCTTGTAGGCGCCGAATTCGATTTCGTTGGAGCGGGTGGGGCCGAACTTGGCCTCAAATTTATAGTCGGTGATTTCCGGGTAGTCCACGCCGATGTCTTTCTGCCAGACACGGAAGAGGTCAACCCAGTCATCGAAAGTAGAAAGACGCGTTGCCGGCATGAGCGAAGTCTCCTTTGGTAAGAATGCTGGGCACTACGAACGAGTTAGCTTCCCTGAAACTTGGGCTGGCGCTTTTCCATGAAAGCGCGAATGCCTTCGAGGCAATCGTGCGAATGGAAACATTTAAGCTGGGCCTGGACTTCACGCTCGAGGGCCTCGAGAAGGGCATCTTTTTCGCGCGCGAAAATCGCATGCTTTACGGTGCGGATAGCGAGCTGCGGCCCTTCGGCGATTTTTGTGGCGAAGGCGGCGACGGCGGCTTCGAACTTGTCGGTGGGAAAAAGATGGTTAATGATGCCGAGGCGATGCGCGGATTGGGCGTCGATCATTTCGCCGAGGTAGAACATTTCGGCGGCCACGGAAGGGCCGACGAGCTGGGGAAGAAAATAGGTGCCACCGTAATCGGGGAACAATCCGACCTTGGCGAAATTCTGGCCGAAGACGGCGCCATCCACGGCGAGGCGGATGTCGCAGGCCAGAGCGAGATTCATTCCGGCTCCGGCGGCGGGGCCGTTGACGGCGGCGATGACGGGTTGCGGCATGGTGCGGATGTTCAGCACCGCTTGCATGCCAGAGCGGAGAATGGGCGCGAGTTCGGTGGAATCGCCGCGCTCGCGGCCTTTGCCGATAGCGCCGAGATCGCCCCCGGCGCAAAACGCGCGGCCTGCGCCGGTGAGCACGACGACGTGGATGGAAGAATCGCTGGCGACGCGGATGAGGGCTTCGTTGAGCGCGTTAGAAAGTTCGTTATTAAGCGCGTTGAGGCGGTCTGGACGATTCATCACCAGGGTGATGACGGAACCGCGGCGCGTCTCCTGCAGCACGGGAGAACTGGAAGCGGTTTGGGGAGCTTGACTCATATGGCCTCCTTTTCATGCAAGCCCAGTTTCGTGGGATTGCGCTTCGCGCGATTTTTCCGTGCGCTTCACAAGATCGGCGAGCTTGCGAAAATGTTTCAGGCGATCGCTTTTGCCGCGATTGACCTCGCCGATGGTTGTGGGCAGCACGTAAACATGCGCGCCATAGAGAAGTTCTTTTTGGATGCCGTAGGAGCATTTGCGCTGGGCGAATTGTTCATACGGCAACTTGCCGTTGAAGGCGATGACGCGCGGAAGAAATTCCTCCAGCTTGCGGGAGAGGACAAAGCGGCCCTCGGCGAAATCCTCGCGCTTCAGTTCCTCGATGGTTTTGGTGGGGCGCTTGACGAGATCGGTGAGCCCGATCCCGAACTCGATGATGCGGCGATCGTCCGGGTAGTCGAACGGCTCGGGGACGACTCCGCTGTCATAGAGCAACGGCCAAAACGGATTGCCGCGGCCGGCGTAGTAGTGGCCAGCGCGAACCGAGGATTCCGTTGGATTGCAGCCCACAATCACGAGCTTCATACCTTTGCGTAGATAGTCTGGGAGAGTTTTCATTCGAGTGGCACTTTCCTGGATGCCCTATGAGTTTACTTCCCTTTGAAATTGGCGGCACGCTTTTCGACGTAAGCGGCAAGGCCCTCCTTGGCATCCTCGCTGGTGAAGAGGAGTTGCTGGAGTTCGCGTTCGAGGCCCAGGGCTTCGGCGAAGGGGATTTCCGTACCGGTGACAACGGAACGCTTGATGCGGCCGACGGCCCGGGAGGCTTTATTGGGCGGGCAGAATTGGCGGGCGTAGGCAAGGACGTCGTCCCAGAAGGAATCTTTTTCGTAGAGGTAGTTGATGAGCCCCATTTCGAGGGCTTCTTCGAAACTGAAGGTGCGGCCTGTGGCCATGAGTTCCAGGGAGCGGGAACGCCCGATGGCACGGGCAAAACGCTGCGTGCCGCCGGTGCCGGGGAGGACGCCGAGATTCACTTCGGGCAGGCCAATTTTGCCGCCTTCCTTCTTGGCGATGCGGATGTCGCAGGCCAGGGCGATTTCGAGGCCGCCGCCGACGGTGTGGCCGTTGAGCGCGGCGATCACGAGCTTGGGCGTCTGTTCGAGGCGGCTGAGCGTTTCGTTGGCGTGAAGGCAGAAATAGTATTTGAACTGGGGATCGGCTTTCGTGAGCATCGGGATGCTGGCCCCCGCGGAGAAGAATTTTTCGCCGGCGCCGCGGATGACGATGACGTGGGCGCTTTCGTCCATGCGGGCCTTAAGGATGGCCGCATCGAGCTGGAGCATCATGTCATAGGTGTAAGTGTTGGCGGGGGCGTCGTCGAGTTCAAAAATAGCGATGCCGTCTTCGACGCGGTATTTTACGAGTTCTTTCGTTGCGACGCTTGTGGTGGTAACCATATTTTTTGTTCGTCCCTTCGTCTGGAATCGGAATCCTTCTGAAATTCTTTAGCGCGTCTCTCCTGCTGTTATTCCCGCTGCGAACACCGGCTTTGGCTCCTGGCCCGAAGGCAGGACGCCATGAAGAAACAGGCCGACGATAGCGGCGGTCAGTTCGGTGGCGTCCGGGTCAACCCCGGGCTTATGCCACTTGTAGGTCCAGTTCATCATGCCGAAGAGGCTGAGGACTGCGACGCGCGGGTGGATCCCGGGCGCGAGGCCTTCAGCGGCGATGGAGTCAAATATTTCGCGGGCCAGGGCGTAATAGCGGCGCTTGATCGCTTGGACTTTTTCCCGATAGGGTTCGCCGAGGGCGTCTTCCTCGTGGGAGAGGACTTTCATTTCGTTGGGATGGGAGAGGAAGTATTCGATGTGGTTCAGGACGAGGAGGCGAAGGCGCTCGGTCGGCTCGTGAACGCCGTGAAGCCGTGATCGAAGGCTTTCGAGGACAAAGGTAAAGGTTGTACTTTGAATAAGATAGAGGAGATGCTGCTTGTTCTCAAAATAGTAGTAGAGACCCGAGAGGGAGACACCGGTGACGCGGCTGATATCGCGCATGGAGGCGCCCTCAAAGCCGTGCTGGGCGAACACCTGAGAGGCGATGCGGAGAATGTGCTGGAGCTTGGCTTCGGTATCGCGGTGAATAGGAGTAGAGGAAGCCATAATCGTCTCGAACGTTCGTTCGACAAATGTAGTTCGGCTCGCCAGGGGTGTCAAGAGGGTATTTGGCATGGTAGTGGGATCAGCGTTTTGCGGCGCTTTTCACGGTGGTCTTCAGATCCAGGTTGGAGACCAGGCGATGGAGGTAATTGGGGTGGAGGCCGAGGATCTTGGCGGCCTGGGTGAAGTTCCCCTGAGCCTGTTCGAGGGCGGCGAGGATGAGTTGTTTCTTGGTTTCGCGAACAGCGTCGTGGAAATTGGTGGCGGACTCGGAGCGAGGTAATGCGCGGTCAGCAAGCACCTCCGGCAGGTCTTCGGGAAGAATGACGTCGGAATTGCCGATCACGATGGCGCGCTCGATGGCGTTTTCCAGTTCGCGAATGTTGCCGGGCCAATCGTATGGCACGAGGCAGGCGCGGGCCGCGGGCGAGAGCCCGCGGACTTTGCGATTGGAGCGGGCGGAGTAGCGAATGACGAAATGATCGGCGAGGAGCGGGATGTCTTCGGGGTGCTCGCGGAGGGCGGGCATGGTGATGGAGACAACGTTGAGGCGATAGAAGAGATCGAGGCGGAATTTTTCGTCGGCGACGGCTTTCTGGAGGTCCTTGTTGGTGGCGGCGATGAAGCGCACGTTCAGCTTGATGGAAGAGGTGCCGCCGAGGCGAACGAATTCGCGCTCCTGAAGAACGCGAAGGAGTTTTGCTTGCAGCGTGGGAGGCAGTTCCGCCACTTCATCGAGAAAAACAGTTCCGCCTTCCGCGACTTCGAGCAGGCCTTTCTTTTGGCAAACGGCGCTGGTGAAGGCGCCGCGTTCGTGGCCGAAGAGTTCGCTTTCGAGGAGTGTTTCCGTGAGGGCGGCGCAATTCAGAGCGACGAAGGGGCGCGATTTACGCGGGCTGTTCAGGTGGATGGCGCGGGAGGCAAGTTCCTTGCCGGTGCCGCTTTCTCCAAGAATCAGGACGGTGGAATCAGACGGAGCGACCCGTTCGATGAATTGATAGACCTGGCGCATGCGCGGGCCGCGGCCGATCATGTCGTGCTGAAGCTGGACTTCCGCGCGGAGCAACTGGTTTTCGCTGCCCAGGCGCTCGAACTGGCGGGCGTTTTCGATGGCGACGGAAGCCAGACCGGCGATGGCGGAGAGCAATTGCAGGTCGTCGTTTGAGAAACGCGTGGCGGGATTACGAGTTTCGAGATAAATCAGGCCGAGAGATTGCGTGGGGGTGGTTAGCGGAACGCAGAGCAGTGAGAAGCCGGAAGCCGGCGGCGCGTCCGGTGAAGTTGAGGAAGCAAGTGGCGGTTCTTCGTAATCCAGGACGGCGACGCGCTCCTCGACGACGCGCTGGGCGAGGGCCCGGCTGATATGCACCGGATGATCGGGGCCGGCGGCGCGGTCCCAGGCGACAGGAGTCGAGAATTCGCCGGTGCTCGAGTCCAGGAGAAGAATGGCGCCTCGCTCCGCGGGGATGACGTCGAACAGCGTGGCAAGGAGTTGCCATTGGAGCGCGTCAATGTCTCGCATGGAGCCGATGGCGGAACTGATCTTGAGAAGTGTGGAAAGGGTGCGCGCGAGGCGAACCGCCGGAGGAAGAGCCGCGAGAGATTCAGGCTGCAAGTAGAGGAGTTCTTCAGGCTTGAGTTGCCGGGCAGATAGACTGAGGGCGGCGTGGTCATCAAGCTGGACAGAACTGCTTTCGGCGGCCGCGGCCGCTTCCGGAAGAAACAGGAAGGAAGAATCGCCGATGGAGATCTGGTCGCCGAAGGAAAGCACGCGTTCGCCGACGGGAATGCCGTTGACGAAAGTGCCCGCGGGAGAATCGAGATCGCGAAGGAGGAAGCATCCGGAAGCTTCCGTAATGGTGCAATGTTGCGGAGCTACGGCGGGGTCTTCGAGACGGAGGGAATTGGCAGGATCGCTGCCGATCGAAAGCGCTGTGGCGACGGGAAACGTGGCGTTTTTCCACGGGCCGCTGATGACGGTGAGTCTTGGGAACACGATTTGGGGCTCGGGCGGCTGGACTTCCGCGTAACGGCTGAGGGTAGGGATTCTAACTCGGTGACTTTGAATAATCTACATCAGAGAAGCTATCCGAAACGTTAGGGCGGCTATCCGAACAGTTAGAGCGCAGGGTTAGCAACCAGTGTAGTTGCACAGACTTCTGCCCGGCGGACTTAACCCCTTATCCAGCAAGAAGTTAAGCGGAAACAGGAGTTATTCGCAGGGTGGCGCGGCGCTTCCGCGTCCGAAAAGCCGTGCCGCATTCCGCCTGGGGAATCGCGCTTCGGATAGACGGAACCAGATGGTGGGATTTCCGTCTTGAGGTGTTTGGGGAGGTTTACGAAATAACTTTCAATGCTATGCGATTGAAAAAGCGCCGGATGCGGAAAGTTGCAGGCGCGCGAAGCGATTTGGTTTTGCGATGGCATCCGCCTTGCATTCCTCCAGGAGCGTCGGGCAGTTACCAAAAAAACTGAGGTGGAAAATGAACTTCACAAAAAATATTAAGTGGCAACTGGTTATGGCGGCCCTGGGGGCTTGCCTGCTGATGACGAGCGCGGCTCGCGCACAGGAGATCGACAATTCAACTTTCGAACCACCGGCGATGTCCGTTGCTGGAAATTTTAATACGCCAAACGCGGCCGCCGCCAATCAAGCGGTGACCACGGCTTACATAGAATCTGCGGCGGTCTCAGAGGCGTCGATACTGCGCATGCGCCAACAGGAAGAGGCCGGCGCGACCGGCATTCCTCGCCCACTGGGAACGATTTTAGCGATCGGTGTACTGTTGATCGGATGCGGCCTGCTCTGGAAAACCGGGAGCAATCGCCGGAACGACACCTTGAAGATTCACAATTCACTTTCCATGCGGAGGGCAGCACTCTCCAACCGCAAAGCCCAGCCCCTGCATTCGTAAGCGCGCAATGAGCCTCATTCCGGGGCCCGACGAACGCCCCGCTCCCGGAATGAGGCGTCAGGTGCTTTACGGCCTCGATTCCTTCCCGCCTTGATTTCCCCTGCGGTCACTTTCCTGAAGAGAAAAACGGCAATTCCCTGCCGAGACCTTTTTGTTTGGCCAGTGCGTAAACCTTTTCAGCGACGGCGAGATCCCACGAGGCGATGCCGTTGGATTTGAAGAGGGTGATCTGCTTGTCGTTAGCGCGTCTGGGAAGTTTTCCGGCGATGAGCTGATCGAGTTCGTGCACGGCGTCCCATTTCGCTGGTTGTTGCTGAAAAGGGATGATTAAGTCGCCGGCTTCCTGTTTGGATTGCTCGATGGAATCCACGAAGATCACTTCGGCGCGGGAGATCGCGGTGTCGTCGAGTTCGCGCTTGTGGGCGTGATTCGCGCCGATGGCGTTGATGTGCGCGCCTTCGGCGATGTCGTGGCCGTCGAAGACTGGCTTGGCGGAGGTGGTGGCAGTGCTCACGATGTCGGCGTCGCGGACGGCTTCGGCGGCGGAGGCGGCGGAATGAACCGGGATGCCGAGGCGTTGGGACATTTCGGCGCAGAATTTCGCGCGGCGCTCGGGATCGCGGCCGTAGACGCGCGCGGAATCAAGTTTTCGCGCAGCCGCGACGGCTTCAAGCTGGGTTTTTGCCTGGCCGCCGGTTCCGAGGATGGCGGCGGTCCGCGCGTTTTGGCGCGCAAGATATTTCGTGGCGACACCGGAAGCGGCGCCGGTGCGCTGCTGGCCCATGAAATCAGCTTCGATCATCGCGAGGAGCGCGCCGGTGGAGATTTCGTAGAGCGGCACGAGGAAGCGGAGAACACCTTTCACATAGGTGTACTGTTTCATGGCGATGAAGCCGGCTTCAGTGTCCATGGCGGCCATGTAGTGGAAAAATCCGCCACCGGCGGGGAGTTCGAAGCGGCGGCGCGGGTGCACTATTACGCTGCCGGCGGCCTGTTTACGGGAAATTTCCTCGACGGCATCCATGGCCATGGGCATGGTGAGAAGCTGGCGGACTTCGGCTTCGTTGATGTGCAGGGTCATGGAGTGATCGTCATTTCTTTGGCGCGGCTGGCTGGGGCTTGGGCTTGTCGGATTTGGCCGGAGCGCCGGGAGATTCCTCCTTGATGCGGCGGACGACGGTCTGGATCAGGCGATAGTGGCGATCTTCCTTCTTGCCCAAAAGGCGGAAGCGGAATTCCGGCTGGCCTTTTGGATCCTTCCCGATGAGGATTGGAAATTCCCCGCAGAGATTATTGTCGATGAAAGCGGTCTCGTAGCGGGTCTTGCGCGTATTCCAGGTGAAGACCCGGATGGTTGTGAAGTCGCATGGCATGCCTTCGGGGCCGCGCGCGCCGCCGACCAGATATTGCGGGTGCTCGCCCTCGCCGTCGGTGACACGATTCAGTTCAAACCACGCGAGCGGACGAATGTTGGCGGATTCAGCGGCTTCGCGCACGGGGTCGGGCAGGTCGAGAGAAACGAACCGCGCGACAACCCATCCCGCGATGGGAATGGTTTGATCGCCGGGCTGGGTGGTGTTGGTGATGGCGGAATTGCGGACGACACCTTCCCCTGGCGGGCGCGTGGCGGTGCCACGAACGAGGAACCAGTCTTCTTTTTTCGTTTCGGCGGGCTCGCCTGCCTCCTTTTCGTCGGAGACTTGCACCCAATCGGCAGTAGTGCGGCCGACAATTTCGAGGGGAGCGCCGCGGGAGAACTGGTAGAGCCGCGGCTCAGTGCGTCCGGGTTCGACACGCAGGTTGGTGGGAACTTTGGTGCGGCCGCGCGCCTGAATGGGGATGGCGGAAGCCATTTTCAGGAGCTTGGCGCTGCGCTGCCAGAGTTCCGGGTCCATCAGATAGCGGCCGTCCACCCAGCCGACAACCCCCGTGGCGGTGCGGACCTTTACGTTTTCGTTGTGGCGGGCAAGAACATCCACGTGGTCGCCGTAAAGAAGCACGCCAACCTGCTCACGCACCTGGGCGATGCTGCTCCAGAGCGTGACGCTGCGCTCGCTGATGTAAGCATCGCTGATGGATTCGTGCTTGGGACGCAAAATCCATGCCAGCAGCGCCACAACGCAGAGGAGCGGCACGGCGACCAGTAGCTTTCGTTTCATGATTCCTCAAAAGTGACCCTGAAGATTGTACCTGAAACGAAGGCGTGGCCGAGGTGACACATGCCACGAAAGAACCGGTAGAATCAACGGCGTGAGATCGGTATTTTGGGTTCGGGGGGAATGATGAAATTCTTGAATTCGTTTCAAGCGCTGGGGTTGGCAATTTTGCGGGTGGCCCTGGCGGTGATTTTCATTTACCACGGGTATCCGAAGCTGGTGCGGGCGGATGCGATGATGCGGGAGTTTTTTATTCAGCACGGATTGCCCGGATATTTCGTGGGGTTGGCCGGAATTCTGGAATGTGTCGGCGGGGGATTGTTGCTGATCGGATTGTTCGCGCGGCCGGCGGCGCTGCTGCTGGCGGCGGAAATGGGGATTGCGATCTGGAAGGTGAAGATGGTGCATGGAGTTTTCGCGGTAAATGAATATCAGTTTGAGCTGGCGTTGGCGGCGGCGTGCGTGGCGCTGGCTACGGTGGGGGCGGGGAGTTTGTCGGTGGATCACGTGATGCTGGGTGATGGCGGCGGAGCAAAACGCAGAGTGACGAAACGGGACAGGGATTATGGGGATTGATATCGAGTGAGGAGCGGATTACAGCTTAAGAGCGGCCCGACCGGGTTGAGCCGCTCTTAAGTGTTAAGGGGAACTTAACCGCCCACTAGACCTGGGCGGGGGAGCCGGGGACGGCGAGTGACGGCGTGGCCGGAGCCAGGGGCAGGGCGATCCAAAGAATGAGATAGAGCAGGCCGCCGGTACCGGCGCAGAAGACGGCCAGCAGCCAGACAATGCGGACCAGTGTTGGATCGAGGTCGAAATAGTCCGCGACGCCAGCGCAGACGCCGCCGAGTTTCTTGTCGCTGCTGGAGCGCATGAGGCGCTTAGATGGAGCGCCGTAATTCCCGGCCGATGGAGCGGGCTGGCCGGCTAACTGGGCGCCGCAGTTGTAGCAGAACTTTGAGCCCTCGACGACTTCCTTTTGGCATTTCGGGCAGAACATGGTTCACCCCCACAGAGCGGTATCCAATCGCATTCTAAACAAAGATACGAAGAGGCAGGAAGAAAAGTTTCAGGGACGTGGGAAGCGCCTAGTACTCCAAAAGCTTCGTGACGGCCGCGGTGATGTCGTCGGTTTGGGGAAGAATGGCGTCTTCGAGCTTCGGGTGATAGCCGCAGAAGGTGTCGGTGGCGGCTACGCGCTTTACCGGGGCGTCCAGCTCTTCAAACAGTTCCTCGGCAATGCGGGCGGCGATTTCGGCTCCGTAGCCCCAGCTCATCATATCTTCGTAAGCGACGACGACGCGATGCGTTTTGCGGACAGTAGCCGCGATGGCTTCCCAGTCGTAGGGAGCGAGCGAGCGAAGGTCGATGATTTCGACGGAAACTCCGGAGCGCTCGAGCGCGGCCGCGGCGACTTCGGCGCGGTGGACGACCGCGCCGTAGGTGATGATGCTGACCTGCGAACCTTCCTTGACGAGGCGGGCTTTGCCGAACGGAACCGTGTAATCGGCGCCGGGATATTCGGAGCGGTTGTAGGGCTGCCGGTAAAGATGCTTGTGCTCGAGAAACATTACCGGATCATCGCAGCGGATGGCAGTCCGCAGTAAGCCGGCGACATCAAGCGCGGTGGACGGCATCACGACGCGCAAGCCGGGGCAATGTGTGAAGATCGATTCGCCGCTTTGGCTGTGATAAACGGCGCCGCCGGTGAGATAACCGCCGATGGCTACGCGCAGGATGGCAGGACTTTTGAACTTGCCGTCGGAGCGCCAGCGCATGACGCAGAGTTCATCGCGGATCTGCATCATCGCGGGCCAGATGTAGTCGAAGAACTGAATTTCGGCGACGGGCTTCATTCCGCGGGTGGCCATGCCGATGGCGCGGCCGACGATGCTGGCCTCGGCGAGCGGCGTGTTGAATACGCGGTCTGCTCCATACTTGCGCTGAAGGCCCGCGGTCGCTTTGAAAACGCCGCCCTTCCCTTTTACGTCCTTGAGATTTTCCTCGCGGCTGGCGTCGGCTACGTCTTCACCGAAGACCGTGATGCGTTCGTCTCGCGCCATTTCGTCGTGCAGCGTGGCCGCGACCATTTCGACCATGGTCTTGGGGCCACCTTGAAATTTGGGCGCCGCAGCGAAAACTGAGGAGGTAGGATCGATGTCCGGCGAATAGACGTTTGAGTAGACCGAAGAAGCTTCCGGCGCCGCGGCGGCCAGGGCTTGATCCGCGGCTTCGCGGACTTCGCGGTCGACTTCGCCTTCGAGAGCTTCGATCTCTTTCTGATCCATCACGCCTTCGCGAATCAGGAAAAGTGCGAACTTGGACAGCGGATCGCGGCGCGCTTCGCCTTCGCGTTCTTCATGGGTCTTGTAGAGTTTTTCGTCGTCGGAGAGCGAGTGCGAGTACGGGCGGGTGACGTGCGCGTGGACCAGCGCGGGGCCGCGGCGCTCGCGAACGTAGCGAATGGCTTCCTTGCAGACGGCGTAACTTTCGAGCGGGTCGGTGCCATCGCATTCGGCGACGTGCAGGCCAGGAAAGTTTCGAACAAGTTTGGAAATGCTGCCGCCGGCGGTTTGCACTTCGATGGGGACGGAGATGGCGTAGCCGTTGTCTTCGATCACATAGAAGAGCGGAAGCTTTTTGGCGCAGGCGGCGTTGAGCGATTCCCAGAATTCGCCCTCGCTGGTGGCGCCGTCGCCGGAAGAAACGTAGACGATCTCTTCGGGATCGTGCGTCAGCGATTCACCGAGTGGAGCTTTTTGCGCCTGAGCGAGAGCTTTCGCATGATGGCCGTAATAGAGAGTGGCTTCGGCGGCTCCGACGGCCTGAACGAACTGCGTGCCGGTGCAGGAGGACTTGCTGACGATGTTGAATTTCTGGTGGCCCCAGTGGGAGGGCATCTGGCGTCCGCCGGAGCTTGGGTCGTCCTTCGCGCCTACAGCCTGGAGGAGGGTTTCCAGCGGGGTCACGCCGAGGGCAAGACAAAGAGCGCGGTCGCGGTAGTAAGGGTAGAGCCAATCGACGCCGGGACGAAGAAGCAAGCCGGCCGCGGTGGTAACCGCTTCATGGCCGGCGCTGGAGATTTGGAAATAAATTTTGTTCTGGCGTTTGAGCTGGATTTCCCGGTCGTCAAGGCGCCGGGAAAGATACATCGTGCGGTAGATGCGAATGAGCGATTCGCGATCGAGCCCCTGGTGCCGGGGCGCTTCCAACTTGGCTACTTTAACGCGTGTTTGTACCGCCATTCAGCCTTCCTTGCGTTGGAATCGAAATTCATGGCCATCGAAACTCAATTATACCGGAGGGCGCGTTCGCATGCACATCAGAACGCGGGCGAAGTTGTGAAAAACGAAGGGGCCAGACCGGTGCTTTGGTCGAGTGGTAGCACCGCCTTCCTGCTGGCAGGCGCTAACAACGCCCGCCCTGCAGCGGCCGCCTTCTGAGGTGCGAATTTTGCACCCCGGACGGTTTTGCGGGGCGGGCGATTTTCCCCGTCCCGAAAGCCTCTACGGCGCGGGCGATTTTGGGCAATAATCCATCCTTCCTCAAATTGCGCTTCGGTGTCGGCAAAATGGCGTCGGCGAGTAGAGGTAGCGCCTGCATCCTGCAGGCAAGCGCGCTTGCCGCCAGGATGGCGGCGCTACCGGCGAGCGTCGCGCCGCTCCCAACCATCCGGATTCAATTCTTCGAATTGCTTTTCGGTGTCGGCAAAGTGGGAGTCCCCGGGCTTCATGACTCTTGGAGAAGCGGTCACGAAAGGCTCTTCCGTCGGAATCCGATCCACCCAACGCTGCTCGGAAAGCTTCTCATGGTTGGAAAATCCGAGGCGGAGAAGAAGTTTGACGGTTTCGTTAGATTTGGGTGCTTCCGGCTCGTCCTTGGTTTTCGCTTTGCCCTTAGCTTTGGATTTTTCGGTTGTGGCGGCTACGGGTTCCTCAGCGGGAGCGCCGTCGCCCTCGCGCTCGAATTTGTAAAGAAGCTTCTTGTCGAGGCGAAAGGCTTGCTTCCAGACTTCCAGTTTGTGGCGGGCAAGCTGGGCTTTTTCCTCGTCCTTGCCAAAATCGAATTGCATGTAAATGTGGGGCATGGATTTAGTTTGTGACCTGCGTGCCCGGGTGTCAAGACGATGCGGCATTCGCGCGGCCCGGTTTCCAATGACTCCCACGACCCTGTTAGGAAGTACTCGATCAGTTCATTGCAATTTGAATTTACGAAGCATGGCAGGGGGAGTATTCTTAGGTTTCGGGAAAATGAAGAGAATGCTCCACGATTCCAACGCTTCGGGAAGACAGTTGGGGGCGTGTGTGTGTTTGGTCGCGGTGATTTTGCTGTGGGCGCCGGCGTGGGCTTCGGCTTTGCAGGCTGCGGGCATGGGTTGCTGCGACGGGGCGATGTGCCCGTTGCACGGGCATTCGCCGAAGAAGAGCTCGGGTGATACCAATTCGGCGAAAGAGGCGCCGATGGCCGGTTGCGAGCATCATGGGCGGAAGGCGGCGATGGATTGCAGCATGGCCTGTTGCCATCCGAAGGATTCGGTTCTGACCGGGGCTGTTGTTTTTGTGTTGCCGGGTGCTGCGGTGATTTCTGCGCCACTGTTCGGAGGCCCACCTCCTCCGATATTTTCTGCTTCGGCTAGTTCTTTTGTTTTTGATTTGGCTTCTCCTCCTCCGCGAACTCTTCCCCTCAGCCTGTAGAAATTCCTTCGAGTTTTTGAATAATCCTGAGCGCACACTCGCTTCCCGGCGGCACTGGCCGCTCCGGCTCGTATTCTCATGGAGAAGAGATCAATGGTTCGACGGATTTCATTTTTGATGGGGCTTTTGCTGTTGTGTGCCGGAGTTTTGCTGGCTACGGCAGTTGCTACTGTGCGGGGGATTGTGCATGACGCGCAGCACCGGCCGATTGCGGACGCGGAAGTGGTGTTGAAGGCGGAACATTCGGAGTTCACACAGACGACGCGAACTAGCGGCGAGGGTGGATTTCAATTCGACTCTGTGCCGATCGGCGAATACCGGATCACAGTGAACAAGTCGGAATTCGGCGCGCAGGAAGAAAAGCTGACTGTGCTTTCCGGGACCGCGCCGATTCTGCATATTGAATTGAAAGTGGCGAAGCAGGCGCAGACCGTGACCGTGACTTCGGAGGCCCCGCCCGCGCAAGAAGAATCGGTGACGCCGACGACGCTAGTGACGCGCCAGGAGATTGCCGAAACGCCGGGGGCGACGCAATCAAACAGCCTGGCGATGATCACGAACTACGTGCCGGGTGCTTACTACACGCACGACCAGCTGCACGTGCGCGGGGGGCACCAGGTGAGTTGGCTGATCGACGGCGTTTCCATCCCGAACACGAATATCGCCAGCAATCTGGGGCCGCAGATCGATCCGAGAGATATCGATATGCTGGAAGTCCAGCGCGGAAGCTATTCCGCCGATTATGGCGACCGGACTTACGGCGTTTTCAATGTGGCGCCACGGACCGGCTTTGAACGCGACAACCAAGCCGAGTTGATCTTGAGCGCCGGGAATTTTTATCAGACCGATGACCAGCTGAATTTTGGCGGGCATACGAACCGGTTCGCCTACTACGCCAGCGTGAACGGCAACCGCAGCGACCTCGGCCTGGAAACGCCGACTTCTGCGGTGATTCACGATCAGGCCAACGGCTACGGCGGGTTTACTTCGCTGACGTACAACGTGGATGCGCAGAATCAATTGCGGCTGGTGGCACAGTTGCGGCAGGATTTTTATCAAATTCCCATAAGTCCGGGACAGATTCAGAACGACTCGAACAAAGAGCGGGATGGATTTTTGCTGTTTACCTGGGCGCGGACGTTCAGCCCTGGGTTAGTGCTTACGGTGTCGCCTTTCTATCACTACAACAACGTCAATTATGCGAGCAGTCCGACAGACCAGCCGAGTTCGGCGACGGAAACACTGTCGTCGAACTACGAAGGCGGGCAGGCAAGCTTGTCGTGGATTGCGAAGCGCAACAACTTGCGGGCCGGCGTTTTTGGATTTGCTGAGCAAGCAAACCAGTTGTTTGGGCTGATTTGCAACGTCAACGATCCAGCGGAATGCAGCGGCGTGACTCCGCCTGTCACAACCAATCCAGCGGGAGGATTGGCCGCAGCTTATGTCGAGGATCAGATCAAACTGACATCGTGGTTTTCGTTGGATGGCGGCATCCGGCAAACGCATTATTCCGCCGAAGTGGTGGAGAATGCCAGCAGCCCGCGCGTTGGCGCCTCGCTGCGGATCCCCAAGCTGAACTGGGTCTTCCGAGCATTTTATGGACACTTTTACCAGGCGCCGCCGCTTTCCACGATTTCCGGTCCGCTACTGGACGCGGCGACCAACCAGAATCTGGGATTCATTCCGCTGCGCGGAGAGCGCGACGAAGAGCACCAGTATGGCGTGACGATCCCTCTTTGGGGATGGACGATCGATGCCGACACTTTCCTGACCCGGGCCAAGAATTATTTCGACCACAATAATTTCAACAACTCCAACCTGTTTTTTCCCGTCACAATTCAGGGCGCACGCATCAGCGGCTGGGAGCTGACACTGAAATCGCCGCAGATTCACAAGCGCGGGCAAATCTACCTGACGTATTCGAACCAACTCGCGCTTGGCTTCGGCAACATTAATGGAGGGCTGACGGATTTCTCCTTTGGCGATGGTTTCGGACTGCTGGATCACGACCAGCGCAACACGTTGCACATCGGTGGACAATGGACGTTGCCGTGGAGAAGTTACGCCTCCACCGACGTGTATTACGGCTCCGGCTTCACGAACGGAGATCCGACTCTGCCCGGTGATCACCTGCAGCCGCACACCACGTTTGACATGACGCTTGGCAAGGATTTTGGCGAGAAGGTTTCGCTTTCGGTGACGGGATTGAATGTCGGCAACCGGCGCGTGCTGCTGGACAACAGCTTCACGTTCGGAGGGACGCATTACAACAATCCGCGCGAGATTTTCGTGCAGGTGCGCTATCGTTT
>Ga0210400_10002148_pt1 | contig 18689 bp, 12 predicted proteins | sample IncBWH26MmetaG_FD_155456 | JGI IMG/M metagenome (GOLD analysis project Ga0210400, IMG submission 155456) | Forest soil microbial communities from Barre Woods Harvard Forest LTER site, Petersham, Massachusetts, United States - Inc-BW-H-26-M | ecosystem: Environmental > Terrestrial > Soil >...
TCATGTTCTTCACATAGTCGGCGTGCCCAGGGCAGTCCACGTGGGCGTAGTGACGGTTCTGCGTCTCATACTCCACGTGCGCGGTGTTGATCGTGATCCCCCGCGCCTTCTCCTCAGGCGCCGCATCGATATCCGCATAGGACATCGACTTCGCCCCGCCCGTCTTCGCCAGCGTGTAGGTGATCGCCGCCGTCAGCGTCGTCTTCCCGTGGTCCACGTGGCCGATCGTGCCAATGTTGCAGTGCGGCTTGTTACGTTCGAATTTTTCTTTGGCCATTTCAAGCTCCAGCCCTGTCCGGGCTCGTCCTCTGTCTAGGGTTGGATAGTCTTAGGCGTACTTCTTGATCACTTCGTCGGCGACGGCTTGCGGCACCGGGTCGTAGTGGTCGTAGGTCATGGAGAAGTTGGCGCGGCCCTGGCTGAAGGACCGCAAGGTGTTGATGTAGCCGAACATGTTGGCCAGCGGCACGTAGGCGGTGACCACCTGGGCGTTGCCGCGGGTCTCCGTGCCCTGGATCTGGCCACGACGGCTGTTCAGGTCACCGATGACGTCGCCCATGTATTCGTCGGGCGTCACCACCTCGACCTTCATGATCGGCTCGAGCAGCTTCGGCGCCCCGCGCTCGCGCAGTTCGCGGAAGGCCGCGCGGCTGGCGATTTCGAAGGCCAGGACCGAGGAGTCCACGTCGTGGAAGGCGCCGTCATACAGCGTCGCCTTGAAGTCGATCACCGGGAAGCCGGCCAGCAGGCCGTTTTCCTTGGCCGAGGTCAGGCCCTTCTCGACGCCGGGGATGAATTCCTTCGGCACCGAGCCGCCGACCACCGAGCTTTCGAAGATGAAGCCCGAGCCCTGTTCGCCCGGCTCGAACTTGATCTTCACGCGGGCGAACTGGCCCGTGCCGCCGGTCTGCTTCTTGTGGGTGTAGTCGATGTCGGTGACCTTACCCAGGCTCTCGCGGTAGGCCACCTGCGGCGCGCCGATGTTGGCTTCCACCTTGTAGGTGCGCTTCAGGATGTCGACCTTGATGTCCAGGTGCAGCTCGCCCATGCCCTTCATCACCGTCTGGCCCGACTCCTGGTCGGTGAAGACGGTGAAGGACGGATCCTCGGCGACCATCTTGGCGAGCGCCACGCCCAGCTTTTCCTGGTCGGCCTTGGACTTGGGCTCGATGGCGATCTCGATGACCGGCTCGGGAAAGTCCATCTTCTCCAGGATCACCGGCGACTTGACCGGATCGCACAGGGTGTCCCCGGTGCGGGTGTCCTTCAGGCCCGCCAGGGCCACGATGTCGCCGGCGAAGGCTTCCTTGATGTCCTCGCGGTTGTTGGAGTGCATCAGCAGCATGCGGCCGACGCGCTCCTTCTTGTCGCGGGTGGAGTTCAGCAGGCCCATGCCGGTCTCGAGCTTGCCCGAGTAGATGCGGCAGAAGGTCAGCGAGCCCACGAAGGGGTCGTCCATGATCTTGAACGCCAGGACCGACAGCGGCTCGTCGTCCGAGGCGCGGCGCACCACCGGCTCTTCGGTCTTGAAGTCGAGGCCGGGCGTCGGCGGGATGTCCACCGGCGACGGCAGGTAGTCGACCACCGCGTCGAGCAGCGGCTGGACGCCCTTGTTCTTGAACGCCGAGCCCGCGAGGATCGGATAGAAGGCGCCGGTCAGAACCGCCTTGCGCAGGCACTTCTTGATCACGTCCACCGACGGCTCGTCGCCCGACAGATAGGCTTCCATCGCCTCGTCATCGAGTTCGACGGCGTTCTCGATCATGTAGTGGCGCGCCTCGTCGCACGCTTCCTTCATGTCCGCGGGGATCTCTTCGTCGTGGTAGTTGGCGCCGAGGCCTTCCGAATCCCAGACCACGGCCTTCATGCGGACCAGGTCGACGACGCCCTTGAGGTTGGTTTCCGAACCGATCGGCAACTGGATCGGCACGGCCTTGACGCCCAGGCGCTCGCGGATGGTGCGCAGGCACATCTGGAAGTCGGCGCCGATCTTGTCCATCTTGTTGACGAACACGATGCGCGGAACGTTGTAGCGGTCGGCCTGGCGCCAGACCGTCTCGGTCTGCGGCTCGACGCCCTGGTTGCCGTCGAGCACGGCCACGGCGCCGTCGAGCACGCGCAGCGAACGTTCGACCTCGATGGTGAAGTCCACGTGCCCGGGGGTGTCGATGATGTTGAGGCGGTGGCCGTTCCAGATGGCGGTGGTCGCGGCCGACGTGATCGTGATGCCGCGCTCCTGCTCCTGCTCCATCCAGTCCATGGTGGCCGCGCCGTCGTGGACTTCGCCGATCTTGTGGCTCTTGCCCGTGTAATAGAGAATCCGCTCCGTCGTCGTCGTCTTGCCCGCATCGATGTGGGCCATGATTCCGAAGTTTCGGTAGTCTTCGATTTTATGAGCGCGGGGCATAGCGGACTGCTCTGAAAAAGGGGCGTTCCGAACGTGACGAACGTCACGTTCAAAACCTAGGCAAAAGACTGGAACCCAGAGGGCTCCGGGGGGCCTGAACGACGGCGCGGGCGGTTTATCTCAAACCGCCCGCGCCGGAAAGCTCAGTGTGGAGTGGGCTTACCAGCGGTAGTGCGAGAAGGCCCTGTTGGCTTCGGCCATCTTGTGGGTGTCTTCGCGCTTCTTGACCGCGGCGCCGCGGTTGGAAGAAGCGTCCAGCAACTCACCGGCCAGCTTCTCGGTCATGGTGTTCTCGCCGCGCTTGCGGGCTGCGGCGACGATCCAGCGGATCGCCAGCGCCCGGCGGCGGTCGGGACGCACTTCCATCGGCACCTGATAGGTGGCGCCGCCGACCCGGCGGGACTTCACCTCGATGGCCGGGGCGACGTTTTCCAGGGCCGAATGGAAGGTTTCCAGCGGGCCCAGGTCCTTGCGCTTGGCTTCCAGGATGTCGAAGGCGCCATAGAGGATGTTCTCGGCGACGGCCTTCTTGCCTTCGTACATCACCATGTTCATGAACTTGCTGACGACCAGGTCCCCGAATTTCGGGTCGGGAAGGACTTGGCGTTTCTCTGCGCGGCGGCGGCGGGACATTCTTCTTCTTCCTTACTTCGGACGCTTGGCGCCGTAGAGCGAACGACGCTGGCGACGGTCCTTGACGCCTTGCGTATCGAGCACACCGCGCAGGATGTGGTAGCGGACGCCCGGAAGGTCCTTCACGCGGCCGCCACGGATCAGGACCACGGAGTGTTCCTGCAGGTTGTGGCCTTCGCCGGGGATGTAGCACACCGCCTCGATGCCCGTGGTCAGGCGCACCTTGGCGACCTTACGCAGGGCGGAGTTCGGCTTCTTCGGGGTGGTCGTGTAGACCCGGGTGCAGACGCCGCGGCGCTGCGGGCAGCCCTTCAGGGCCGGGACCTTGTTGCGCGAGGGCTTGTCCTGGCGCGGCTTGCGGATCAATTGGTTGACTGTGGGCATCTAGTCTCGCTTGCGTGGAGGCGTGTGCCGTTTGGCCGAGGCGCCTCAGTTAAGTCCTGGTATCGGGTCCCGAGAGGCCGCCCGCTGAACGCAAAAACCCGCCGGGACGCGCTTTCCGTGCGTGCCGACGGATAGAGGTTCATCGGGACAGGGACGAATCCCGGCCTCGAAAGAGCGCGCTTCATAGTCGCGAAGCGCTCGCACGTCAACGTTTGCGGCCCCCTGCCCGGGCCCCTGCGGCGCCTGTGGGCGAACGTCGTGCTTTCGGCTCTCAATTCGGCCACGAAATCGCCGCGCCGCCCCCGCCCACTAAGGCCAAGGTTTCCCGGGGGCAGGAGCGAATGCAGACGGCGAGCCGCCGCCGGACGACCTGGGCCATCGCGGCCTCGGCCCTGGCGCACGTCGCCGTGCTGGTCCTCGCCCTTCTCGAACGCCCCACCCTGCCGCCGCAGGCGTCCGAGTCCGGGCCGCCGCAGGCCGTCATCCCGGTGCTCATCCTGCCCCGCGCCACGCTGAGCCCCGCCGGCGGGGCGGCGCGGCCCGGCGAAGTCCGGTTGCATCGCCGCCCGCAGCGGGCCGACCAACGCCCCTCGCCCGCCGAGCCCCTGCCGGTCGCCCCGCTCCCCGCCGCGCCGTCGCCCGCGAAGCCGGCCGAGGCGGCGAAGCCTTCCGCCGTCGCCGCCGAGGGCCAGCCGGGCGCGCCCAGCGCGCCGGGGCCGGACCTGCGCGCGGCGCTGCGCCACGGCGTCGCCGGCTGCGCCAACCTGGGCGCGGTGGGGATGACGCGCGCCGAGCGCGAGGCCTGCGACGACCAGTTGGCCCGCGGCGTCGGCCAGGCCCCGGTCCTGGGCGTCGTCCTGCAGCCGCGGATCCGCGCCTATTACGACGCCGTCGCCAGGGCCAAGGCGCCGGACCGTCCGCCCTCGCCGGCGCGTGCGCCCGGCGCGCTCGGCATGTTCGACGTGGACGACCGCGGCCAGACGGGCCACCCGCCCATGATCGGCTGCAGCGTCCCTTTCGGGCCGGGAGAAAAGCCCAAGCTGCCGTCCCATTGGCTCAAGCTCGGGCCCTGCTTCATCGCCCCGTCCCAAGGTCCTCTGACCGTGGAAGCGGACATCACCCCGCCGTAGGCTCGCCAAAGTGCGCCACGAAATCGCCGCGGGCGCACTACCCTGTGGGCGAACGCTGGCGAGGGATAGTTGAGGCGGATGCAGACGGCACGACGCCGCCGGACGGGCGCGGCCATCGCGGCCTCGCTGGTCGCCCACCTCGCGGTGGGCGTGGTCATCCTGCTGCAAAAAACCAGCCTGCCCTCCCCGCCCGACCTCGGCGGGCCGCCGCAGGCGATCATCCCGATCCTGATCCTGCCTCGGACCCCGCCGCCCGCCGCCGGACGGGTGTCGCAGCCGACGCCGATCCGCCTGCACCGGCGACCGCAGCCCTTCGTCCCGCCCGACGTCACCCCCGCCCCGATCGCCCCGCCGACGCCGCCCGCCCCCGCCGCCGCCCGGCCCGCGCCCCAGGCGCCGCCGGCGCTGCATCCCGCGCCCCAGCCCGAGGGGCCGAGGGGGGACGTGCGCTCGGCGCTGCGGGGAAGCTACGTCGGCTGCGCCAACGCCCTGGCGGTCGGCCTGAACCGCGCCGAGCGCGATCTCTGCGACGAGAAGCTCGGCAAGGGCGCCAAAGACGCCCAGTTCGTGGGCCTGGGCCTCGGCGCCGACAAGCAGCGCCTGCTGGACGCCGCCGGCGCGCGCAAGGAGTCCGACTACCGCTACAAGCACGGCCAGGCCCCGGCCATCGGCGTCGGCGGCGGCCCCGGCGAGACCGCCGAGGGCTACGCCAAGGACCTCGGCAACGACCGCTCCAAGCTGACCATCCCCTTCTGACGCCTCAGGGCTGGCGGACCGGCAGGTTCTTGGCGAGGAAGGCGTCGAGGGCCTCCAGCGTCTGGGTCCGCGTGGCGGCCTTGGTCAGGTAGTGGTTCTCGCCGGCCAGGGTGACCAGCTCAACCGGCTTGCCGGCGGCTTTCATTGCATCGGCCATCAGCCGCGATTGCTCGATGGGTACGACGGTGTCCTTGTCGCCATGGATCAACAGCACTGGCACGCCTGCCTTGCGGGCGATGCGTGCCGGAGAGGTTGAATCGAGCAGGGTCTTCGGCGCCTTTCCAAGCATCACGCGCAGGGCCCGAGCTGGGCCGGAGCTGGGCCCATAGGCGCGCATCTCCTCGCCCAGCAAGACGCCAAGATCAGAAATTCCGGCGATCGATGCGGCGCAACGATAGGCCTCCGGATGCATCGTCGCCGCAGCAAGCGCCGCGTAGCCGCCAAAGCTGGCGCCGACGATACAGACCTGGCCCGCTTCCACTTCGGCGGAACCCGCCAGCGCGGCGATTCCATCGAGCAGATCGGTCTGCATCTTGCCGCCCCACTCGCCCTCTCCGGCCTTCTCGAAGTCCTTTCCAAACCCGTAGGAGCCCCGGAATTGCGGACGCAAAACCGCATAACCGCGGCTGGCGAGAAACTGCGTCAGGAAGTCGAAGTCAAAGCCGTCTCGATCTGTCGGCCCCCCGTGAGGAAGGACAACAAGAGGCGCCTTGCCTTTGGCCGCAGACGATCGCGGCGGTAAGGTCAGGTAGGCCTGAATCTCCAACCCGTCGCGCGCCTTGTATTTGAGCCAGCGGGTCTCGCCGAACTGGAATCCCTTGAGTTCTGGATATTCCTCGCCGAGAGGCGACAGCTGCTTGTGGCTCAGGTCAAAAAGGTACCAGACGGCGGGATCTGAGGGCGAGCTCACCCGGATGACGAAGCGCTGCCGGTCCGACGACCAGCTGGAAAGCGTCACGTCCTGGTTGGCGAAAAGCTTCGCCAAGGAACGGTGTACGGCGCCTAGATCAGAATCCAACCAGTCGATCGTCTCCCGGTCCTGCAGGTGGCTTATCCCGACAATCGTCCGGCGATTGGCGTCCCACACAGTTGAAAACAGACCATCCTTCACCGCGGGGCCGAAGGGTGTCGCGTGGCCGTCCGCCAAATTGCGCAGGACGAGGCGCCCAGCGCCGTCCTTCTCCTCGTAGACGTAGACGGCGGCGTCCGGCTCGGAATAGCCGTAGTAAATGTCGGGCCGATCCTCGTACTGCCCACTCCACACCGGCCTCCAGGTCTTCACGCCCCGGGGGCGCCCCATGATCCAGAGCATGTGGTCGTCGGCGTCCAGACGAACCCGGGCCTCGCCGGCAGAGTCCACACCCCACCCGTAGGTCCGCCCGCTTGAACTGCCCTCCTCTTGGATCGATCCCCTGCCCGACGCGACGTCAGCTCGCCAGATCGCGCCATCGCCTTGAACGATCACCTTCGCAGGGGGCCCGGCGATTACGCCGATGATCGGTTGGGTCGTCAGATCGCTGAGCCCAACAGCGCCGTCGAGGATTCGCGCCACGGCCTTTGCCTGCGTATCGATCGCAATATTCCGCTCAAGGCGATAGGCGACGCGCGCGGTTTCCTTGTCCCAGTAGGCCATGCGGGCGATTACGTAGTCATCGCCCGCCCACGTCAGGTCGACGGCCTCCACATCGCCCAGCTTCATCGTAGGCATGTTCGTCTGATCGATCGTTGCGATCGAGACCCGCCGGTCGATCGCCGGCCCACCCAGGATCGCGACCCTCTGCCCATTGGGCGATATGGCGGCCTGCTGAACCATCGGCAGACGGCCGAAGGCCGAGGCAGGCGGCGGCTGGGCAAACGCCGGCGCAGCTATGACGGCCCATGCGGCCGCAGCCCAGGCCGCGCACAAAGCTTTCAAAGGAACCCCCCGATTCCAACTCAGACGCTCAAGCTACAGGCATCCGCGCGGGCATCAATCCCCGGTTGCACGGCCGCAAACCAAAACGGCCCGGGATCGCTCCCGGGCCGCTCGGTACGCTACTGACTGGAGCTTTCGGACTACTCGACCTTCTCGGCCTCCGCCTCGGCGGCGATGGCCTCCGGAAGCGGCTCCATGGCCTCTTCGCGGCTGGCCGTCAGGGCCTCGTCGCGCTTGGCGGCGATGCGCTGCAGGTTGCGCAGGTACGAGCCGGTGCCCGCCGGGATCAGGCGGCCCACGATCACGTTCTCCTTCAGGCCTTCCAGGGTGTCGACCTTGCCCTGGACGGACGCCTCGGTGAGGACGCGGGTGGTTTCCTGGAAGGACGCCGCGGAGATGAAGCTGCGGGTCTGCAGGCTCGCCTTGGTGATGCCCAGCAGGACCGGCTGCGTGAGCGCCGCACGGCCCCCGCGCGCTTCGGCCTTGGCGCTCTCCTCGTCCACTTCGATCTTGTCGAGGTGGTCGCCCTTGAGCAGGCCGGTGTCGCCGGGTTCGAGGATCTCGACCTTCTGCAGCATCTGACGGACGATCGTCTCGATGTGCTTGTCGTTGATCGGCACGCCCTGCAGCCGGTAGACCTCCTGGATCTCGTTGACCAGGAAGTCGGCCAGGGCCTCGATGCCCAGGATCCGCAGGATGTCGTGCGGGTCCGGGTTGCCGTCGATCAGGTACTCGCCCTTGCGGATCACATCGCCGTCGTGGACGGCGATGTGCTTGCCCTTCGGGATGAGGAACTCGACCGCCTCGCCGCCGTCTTCCGGGGTGATCTTGATCCGGCGCTTGTTCTTGTAGTCGCGCCCGAACTCGACCCGGCCGTCCATTTCCGCGATCACCGCGCAGTCCTTCGGACGGCGGGCTTCGAAGAGTTCGGCCACCCGCGGCAGACCGCCGGTGATGTCCCGCGTCTTGGCGCTTTCCGTGGGGATGCGCGCCATGACCTCGCCGGGCTTCACCTCGTCGCCGTCGCCGATCGACAGAACCGCGCCCACCGGCAGGAGGTAACGGGCCTCGCCGCCGTTGGAGATGCGCATGTAGGCGCCGTCATCGCCGATCACCGCCATGGCCGGACGCAGGTCCGAACCCTTGGTGGAGGCGCGCCAGTCGATGACCACGCGGTTGGTGATGCCGGTGGCCTCGTCGGCTTCCTCGCGGACCGACATGTTCTCCACCAGGTCCTCGAACCGCACCTTGCCGCCCACCTCGGTGATGATCGGGGTGGTGTAGGGGTCCCATTCGGCGAGGCGCTGGCCGCGCTTGACCTTCTCGCCGTCCTTGACGCGCAGGCGCGCGCCGTAGGGGGGCTTGTAGGCTTCGCGCTCCTTGCCATCGACCAGGACGGTCAGGGCGAGGTTGCGGCTCATGCCGATCAGATGGCCCTGGGCGTTCACGACGGTGTTGCCGCCGCTGATCTTGACCACGCCGTCGTTACCGCTTTCGAAGAACGACTGCTCGGCCACCTGGGCGGTGCCGCCGATGTGGAAGGTCCGCATGGTCAACTGGGTGCCCGGCTCGCCGATGGACTGGGCGGCGATGACGCCGACCGCTTCACCGATGTTGACCGGGGTCCCCCGGGCCAGGTCGCGGCCGTAGCAGGCGCCGCAGACGCCGACCTTGGTCTCGCAGGTCAGCACCGAGCGGATCTTCACCGACTGGACGCCGGCGGCCTCGACGAGGTCGCACATGTTCTCGTTCAGATAGGTGTCGGCCGGCACGACCACTTCGCCGGTGTTCGGGTCCTTGATGTCCTCGGCCGCGAAACGGCCCAGGATGCGCAGGCCCAGCGAGACCAGCACGTCGCCGCCTTCGACCACGGCGCGAAGCGTGATGCCCCGCGTGGTGCCGCAGTCTTCCTCGGTGATGATGCAGTCCTGCGCCACGTCGACCAGGCGGCGCGTCAGATAGCCGGAGTTGGCGGTCTTCAGCGCGGTGTCGGCCAGGCCCTTGCGGGCGCCGTGGGTGGAGTTGAAGTACTCCTGGACGGTCAGGCCTTCCTTGAAGTTCGAGATGATCGGCGTCTCGATGATCTCGCCGGAGGGCTTGGCCATCAGGCCGCGCATCCCGCCGAGCTGCTTCATCTGGGCCTGCGAACCGCGGGCGCCGGAGTTGCTCATCATGAAGATCGAGTTGATCTCGCCTTCGCGGCCGGAAGCGTCCTTCTCCGAGGTGGAGACCTCGGCCATCATCTCGTCGGCGACCCGGTCGGTGGCCTTGGCCCAGGCGTCGACCACCTTGTTGTACTTTTCGCCCTTGGTGATCAGGCCGTCGGCGTACTGCTGCTCGTACTCTTCCACGAGCTTGCGGGTCTCTTCGACGATCGGCGCCTTGCGGGCCGGGATGACGATGTCGTCCTTGCCGAAGGAGATGCCGGCCTTGGCCGCTTCCTTGAAGCCCAGGCCCATGATCTGGTCGGCGAAGATGACCGTCGCCTTCTGACCGCAGTGCCGATAGACGGTGTCGATCAGGTTGCCGATCTCCTTCTTCGTGAGGTTCTTCTCAAGAAGCCGGTGGCCGACCGCCGGATGGTGCGGGAAGAGCGCCGCGATCTTCATCCGGCCGGGCGAGGTCTCGATGACCTTGCGGACCAGATTGCCCTCGGCGTCCATTTCCGAATGCCGGGCGCGGACCTTGGAGTGCAGGGTCACGACGCCGGCGTCCAGCGCCTGGTCGATCTCGTTCAGGTCGGTGAACACCTTGCCTTCGCCGGGCTCGCCGTCCTTCACCAGGGACAGGTAGTAGAGGCCCAGCACGATGTCCTGCGACGGCACGATGATCGGCCGGCCGTTGGCGGGCGACAGGATGTTGTTCGTGCTCATCATCAGCACGCGCGCTTCCAACTGGGCTTCCAGCGAGAGCGGCACGTGGACGGCCATCTGGTCGCCGTCGAAGTCGGCGTTGAAGGCCGCGCAGACCAGCGGGTGAAGCTGGATCGCCTTGCCCTCGATCAGCTTGGGCTCGAAGGCCTGGATGCCCAGGCGGTGCAGGGTCGGCGCACGGTTCAGCAGCACCGGGTGCTCGCGGATCACCTCGTCGAGGATGTCCCACACCGCCGGCTGCTCACGCTCCACCATGCGCTTGGACTGCTTGACGGTGCCCGACAGGCCCTTGGCGTCCAGCCGCGCGTAGATGAACGGCTTGAACAGCTCCAGCGCCATCTTCTTCGGCAGGCCGCACTCGTGCAGCTTCAGCTCCGGGCCCACCACGATGACCGAACGGCCCGAGTAGTCGACGCGCTTGCCGAGCAGGTTCTGGCGGAAGCGACCCTGCTTGCCCTTCAGCATGTCGGCCAGCGACTTCAGCGGACGCTTGTTGGCGCCGGTGATCACACGGCCGCGGCGGCCGTTGTCGAACAGGGCGTCGACGGCTTCCTGCAGCATCCGCTTTTCGTTGCGGATGATGATGTCCGGCGCGCGCAGCTCGATCAGGCGCTTCAGGCGGTTGTTGCGGTTGATGACCCGGCGATAGAGGTCGTTCAGGTCGGAGGTGGCGAAGCGGCCGCCGTCCAGGGGCACCAGCGGACGCAGTTCCGGCGGGATCACCGGCACGACGGTCAGGATCATCCACTCCGGCTTGTTGCCGCTCTCGATGAAGCTTTCGATCAGCTTCAGGCGCTTGGACGCCTTCTTGAGCTTCATTTCCGAGGTGGTGGTGACCAGCTCTTCGCGGAGCTTGTCGGCTTCCTTGTGCAGGTCGAGGCCCTTCAGCAGGCCCTGGACCGCCTCCGCGCCGATCTCGGCGGTGAAGCTGTCGTCGCCGAACTCGTCCTGGAAGCGCATGTACTCGTCTTCCGAGAGCAGCGAGTGCTGCTTCAGCGGCGTGAGGCCGGGCTCGGTGACGATGTAGTGCTCGAAGTAGAGCACGCGCTCGATGTCCTTCAGCGCCATGTCCAGCATCATCGAGATGCGGCTCGGCAGGGACTTCAGGAACCAGATGTGGGCGACGGGGCTGGCCAGTTCGATGTGGCCCATCCGCTCGCGCCGGACGCGGGCCAGGGTGACCTCAACGCCGCACTTCTCGCAGATAATACCCTTGTACTTCATGCGCTTGTACTTGCCGCACAGGCACTCGTAGTCCTTGGTCGGACCGAAGATGCGGGCGCAGAACAGGCCGTCGCGTTCCGGCTTGAAGGTCCGGTAGTTGATGGTCTCGGGCTTCTTGATCTCGCCGAACGACCACGAGCGGATCTTCTCCGGCGAGGCGAGCGCGATACGGATCTGGTCGAAGGTCGGAGCGGCCTGGACCGGATTGAAGATGTTCAGGACTTCCTGGTTCATCTTGGTTCCTTCTGCGGGATCTGCCCGCGAAAATAGTTGGGGGAAAACAGTGAGGGCAAACCGCCCTCCCCGACTTCAGCCAGGGAGGGCAAAGGCTCGCGTCAGCTGTTCTCCAGCTCCACGTTGAGGCCCAGGGAACGCATTTCCTTGACCAGCACGTTGAAGCTTTCCGGGATACCGGCCTCGAAGGTGTCGTCGCCGCGGACGATGCTCTCGTAGACCTTGGTCCGTCCGGCCACGTCGTCGGACTTCACCGTCAGCATCTCCTGCAGGGTGTAGGCGGCGCCGTAGGCTTCCAGAGCCCAGACCTCCATTTCCCCGAAGCGCTGACCGCCGAACTGCGCCTTGCCGCCCAGCGGTTGCTGGGTGACGAGGCTGTAGGGGCCGATCGAGCGGGCGTGGATCTTGTCGTCCACCAGGTGGTGCAGCTTCAGCATGTAGATGTAGCCGACCGTCACCGGACGCTTGAAGCGTTCGCCCGTCTGGCCGTCGTACAGGTACGACTGGCCCGAGCGGTCGAGGCCGGCCTTCTCCAGCAGGTTCTCGATGTCGGCGATGTGGGCGCCGTCGAACACCGGGGTGGCGAAGGGGATGCCCTTCGACAGGTTCCGGGCGAGCTCGACCAGCTCCTCATCGCTTTCCGGCAGCTCCTCGTCGGGCCCGTAGGTCTCCTTGAGGTAGTCGATCAGCATCTTGCGCTGGCCGCCGTTCTGCCAGGCTTCCAGCAGGTCGGCGACCTGCTTGCCGAGGCCGGCGGCGGCCCAGCCCAGGTGGGTCTCGAAGATCTGGCCGACGTTCATCCGCGACGGCACGCCCAGCGGGTTCAGCACGATGTCCACGTGCGTCCCGTTTTCCAGATAGGGCATGTCCTCGACGGGGAGGATCTTGGAGATCACCCCCTTGTTGCCGTGACGGCCGGCCATCTTGTCGCCCGGCTGCAGCTTGCGCTTCACCGCCACGAACACCTTGACCATCTTCATGACGCCCGGGGGCAGTTCGTCGCCGCGCTGCAGCTTGTCGACCTTGTCCTCGAAGCGGCGGTCGAGACGCTTGCGGGCCTCGTCGAACTGGCGGCGCATGGCCTCCAGCTCGGCCATGGCCTTCTCGTCCTCCAGCGCGATCTGCCACCAGAGGCCGGGCGAGATCTCTTCCAGCTTGTCGGCGTCGATCTTGCCGCGGCCCAGGCCCTTGGGGCCGGAGACGGCGACCTTGCCCACCAGCAGCGAGCGCAGGCGCGAGGTCATGTTGCGGTTCAGGATCGCGAACTCGTCGTCGCGGTCCTTGCCCAGGCGGTCGATTTCCGCCCTTTCGATGGCCAGGGCGCGCTCGTCCTTGTCGACGCCGTGCCGGTTGAACACCCGGACTTCCACGATCGTCCCGGCGACGCCCGGGGGCAGGCGCAGGGAGGTGTCGCGGACGTCGGAAGCCTTCTCGCCGAAGATGGCGCGCAGCAGCTTCTCTTCCGGGGTCATCGGGCTCTCGCCCTTGGGCGTGACCTTGCCGACCAGGATGTCGCCCGGCAGGACCTCGGCGCCGATCGCCACGATGCCGGCCTCGTCGAGGTTGCGCAGCGCTTCCTCGCCGACGTTGGGGATATCGCGGGTGATCTCTTCCGGACCCAGCTTGGTGTCGCGGGCCATGACCTCGAATTCCTCGATGTGGATCGAGGTGAAGATGTCGTCGCGCACGATGCGCTCGGAGATCAGGATCGAGTCTTCGAAGTTGTAGCCGTTCCAGGGCATGAAGGCGACGAGGGTGTTACGCCCCAGCGCCAGCTCGCCCAGCTCCGTCGACGGGCCGTCGGCGATCACGTCGCCGGCCGCCACGCGGTCGCCCACCCGCACCAGCGGACGCTGGTTGATGCAGGTCGAGGTGTTGGAGCGCTGGAACTTCTGCAGCCGGTAGATGTCGACGCCGGGCTTGGTCGGGTCGGTCTCGTCGGTGGCGCGGACCACGATGCGGGTGCCGTCGATCTGCTCGACCACGCCGGAGCGGCGGGCGACCACGACCGCGCCGGAATCCACCGCCACGATGGCCTCCATGCCGGTGCCGACCAGAGGCGCATCCGTCTGGATGAGCGGCACGGCCTGCTTCTGCATGTTGGAGCCCATCAGGGCGCGGTTGGCGTCGTCGTTTTCCAGGAACGGGATCAGCGAGGCGGCCACGGAGACCACCTGCTTGGGCGACACGTCCATCAGGTCGACGTCGGCGCGCGGCAGCAGCGAGGGCTCGCCGTTGATCCGGCCGGGGACCAGGTCGTCGACGATCGAGCCGTTGTCGAGCTTGATGTTGGCCTGGGCGATGACGTGCTTGGCCTCTTCCATGGCCGACATGTAGACGACCTCGTCGGTCGTCTTGCCGTCCTTGATCCGCCGGTAGGGGCTCTCGATGAAGCCGTACTTGTTCACCACCGCGTGGGTGGCGAGCGAGTTGATCAGGCCGATGTTCGGGCCTTCCGGCGTCTCGATGGGGCAGATCCGGCCGTAGTGGGTCGGGTGAACGTCGCGGACTTCGAAGCCCGCGCGCTCGCGCGTCAGGCCGCCCGGGCCCAGCGCCGAGAGACGGCGCTTGTGGGTGATTTCCGACAGCGGGTTGGTCTGGTCCATGAACTGCGAAAGCTGCGAGGAGCCGAAGAACTCCCGCACGGCCGCGGCGGCCGGCTTCGCATTGATCAGGTCGTGCGGCATGACCGTGTCGATGTCGACGCTGGACATGCGCTCCTTGATCGCGCGCTCCATGCGCAGCAGGCCGACGCGGTACTGGTTCTCCAGCAACTCGCCCACCGAGCGCACCCGGCGGTTGCCGAGATTGTCGATGTCGTCGATCTCGCCGCGGCCGTCGCGCAGGCCGACCAGGGTCTTCAGCACCGCCAGCACGTCGTCCTTGCGGATCACGCGCACGTCGTCGGGGCAGTCGAGCTCCAGGCGCATGTTCATCTTCACGCGGCCGACCGAACTGAGGTCGTAGCGCTCGCTGTCGAAGAACAGCGACTTGAACATCGCCTCGGCGGCTTCCACCGTCGGCGGCTCGCCCGGACGCATGACGCGGTAGATGTCGAACAGCGCGTCCTCGCGGGCGGTGTTCTTGTCGACGCGCAGGGTGTTGCGGATGTAGGCGCCGACCGTCACGTCGTCGATGTCGAGGACTTCGAGGGTGTCGAAGCCCTGGGCTTCCAGGGCCGCCAGCAGCTCGGGGTTCAGCTCGTCGCCGGCCTCGGCGTAGATCTCGCCGGTCTGGAAGTTGACCAGGTCGCGGGCCAGGTACTTGCCGGTCAGGGCTTCGGGCGCCAGCAGCAGGGTCTTCAGGCCCGCGTCGGCGAACTTCTTGGCGTTGCGGGCCGAGATCTTGGTGCCGGCGGGCGCGATCTCTTCGCCGGTGTCGGCGTCGATCAGCGCGAATTCCGGCTTCACCCCACGCCAGCGTTCCGGCTGGTAGGCGGTCGCCCAGCCGCCGGTCTTGCCCTTCTTCTCGGCCACCTTCTTGTAGGTGAGCGTGTTGTAGAACGTGGAGAGGATCTCCTCGCCGTCCATGCCGAGCGCCATCAGGAAGGTGGTGGCCGGCAGCTTGCGGCGGCGGTCGATGCGGACGTAGACCACGTCCTTGGCGTCGAACTCGAAGTCCAGCCACGAGCCGCGGTAGGGGATCACGCGGGCGGCGAACAGCAGCTTGCCCGAGGCGTGGGTCTTGCCCTTGTCGTGGTCGAAGAACACGCCGGGCGAACGGTGCATCTGGGAGACGATGACCCGCTGGGTGCCGTTGACGATGAAGGTGCCCTTCTCCGTCATCAGCGGGATGTCGCCCATGTAGACGTCCTGCTCCTTGATGTCCTTCACGGAGCGGGCGCCGGTTTCCTCGTCGGTCTCGAACACGATGAGGCGCAGCTTGACCTTCAGCGGCGCGGCGTAGGTCATGTCGCGCTGGACGCATTCCTCGACGTCGTACTTCGGCTCCTCGAACTCGTAGGAGACGTATTCGAGCACCGCGCGCTCGTTGAAGTCCTTGATCGGGAACACCGACTTGAAGACCGCCTCGATGCCCTCGTCCTTGCGGTCCGCCACGCGCGTCTCGCGCTGCAGGAACTGTTCGTAGGAGGAGCGCTGAACCTCGATCAGGTTCGGCATCTGGACAGCTTCGGGGATGCGGCCGAACGACTTACGGATCCGCTTCTTGCCGGTGAAGGATTGCGCCATTTGTGTCCCTTGAGGACGCCAGGGAACGGACTCCCCGCGTCGGCATTTTGAGTTCCGCGTCCACCCTCAACCGCCCGAAACGGGACGGCCGGACGCTGGAAGGCCCCTTGTTCGCCAGGGGCGCCCCTTCGCATGGTCGGAGGGCTGCGGACCATGCCTCGGGACATTTTGCGCGCGAAAGGCCAACTCACGAGAGCGCATACGGATGCGTCACGGGAATCGGGTGATGTCGCGAAGGTGCCGAGATAAGCCTTTTCCCCCGCCGATGGAAGCCCCCTCCCGAAGAAAATGTGACTCCGCGGACACGCTCAAATTTCGAGCGCTGTGGACGCACACGCAAAAGGGCCGGAGATCGCTCTCCGGCCCTTCGCAGATCGCACCGTCCGCTGGACGGCGGGACGCTTACTTGATGGAGACGGACGCGCCGGCTTCCTCGAGCTTCTTCTTGATCTCTTCGGCTTCCTGCTTGGAAACGTTTTCCTTCACGTTCTGCGGAGCGCCTTCGACCAGGTCCTTGGCTTCCTTCAGGCCGAGGTCCGGGCGGACCGAGCGGACTTCCTTGATCACGTTGATCTTCTTGTCGCCGCCGGCGGTGAGGACCACGGTGAACTCGGTTTGCTCTTCGGCGGCTTCGGCCGGAGCAGCGGCGGCGGCGCCACCGCCGGCGGCGGCCACGGCGACCGGCGCGGCGGCCGAGACGCCCCACTTTTCTTCCAGCAGCTTGGACAGCTCGGAGGCTTCCAGGACGGTCAGGGTCGAGAGTTCGTCGACCAGCTTTTCAAGTTTCGACATGGGAGGGTTCCTTTGAGGTTCGTTAGGTTGGCTTTTGCGAAATGACGATCAGGCGGCGTCTTTGGCGGCGTAGGCCCCGACGACGCGAGCAAGCTGACCCGCGGGCGCCTGCATGATGCCGGCGATCTTGGTCGCGGGCGCCTGCAGGAGGCCGATGATCTTGGCCCGGAGCTGGTCGAGGGACGGCAGGCTCGCGAGAGCCTTGATCGACGCCTGGTCCAGCACCTGGTGACCCATCAGGCCGCCGACAACGGTGAACTTCTCGTTGTCCTTGGCGTACTGGGTCGCGACCTTGGCGGCGGAGACGGCGTCCGGGGCGTAGGCGATCGCGACCGGGCCCTTGAAGAGGGCGTCGCCCGCTTCGCCGACCGAGCCGTTCAAGGCCTTCTGCACCAGAGTGTTCTTCACCACCTGCAGCTTGGCGCCTTCGGAACGAAGGCGGCCCCGCAGATCGGTCATTTCCGCAACGGTCAGACCCATGTAGTGGGTCACGACCACGGCGCCGGCGCCGTCGAACACGCCTTTCAGCGTCTCGATGGCTTCCTGCTTTTGAGCGCGGTCCATTGCGGTCTCCATACTTAAGGCTTCGACGCGCGCGAATGCGCACGCCGGTTACTCACCTGTCCGAAAGGAAAGCCGAAAGGATCGCGCCCATTGCGGTGCAATGGCCGGAAACCTCTTCTTCCCGTCTCCCCGCGGCTGAGGACGGGCTCGTCCTCACGTTCCGGCCTCCGGTGGCCCCGGCGGCTACGCAGTTCTTGGACAGGAGGGGCGCGGTGGTCAGCGCCCCATCCGTCGCCCCGTCCGAGGACGCGGCGAAAACTCTAAGAGCGCGGGCCTTTACAGGAACCGCGGCGGAAACTCAACTGGGGGCCGGGAAAAGCGGCCACAGAGCCGCCGAGGAACCGCCATGCGCCTGCTCGCCCTCGCCGCCGTAGCCGCCGCCCTGGTCGCGCCCGGCCTCGCCGCCGGGCAGGACCCGCCGCTGGACGCCAGGCCGATCACCTGGCGCGGCCTGCAGATGGGCCCCGAGCAGGTCTTCGAGGGCGACTTCACCAACACCTACGACACCAGCGCCTTTCGCGCCGACGGCGCCGCCGCCGGCGAGACCATGTGGCTCTCCGGCTGGGAAGACCGCCCCGGCGACGGCGGCGGCATCACCCGGCGCTATCACATCCGCTTCGTCGGCCGCCGGACGGTGGAGGCCGGCAAGTACGGGGCGCTCGGCGCCTATCCGCATACGGTGCTGCTCACCCGCCTCCTGACGGCGCGGCTGCTGATCGGCAATTAGACGAGGCAGCGCACGATCGGGCCGTTCCACAGATCGTTGTCGCGGTCGATCTCTTCCACCGCCGGTCCCGCCACTTCGGCCGCGACGCGACGCCAGAACGGCAGGGCGCCGACGTTGCGCCGCGCCACGGCCATCTCCCACCGGCCGGGCCGATGGCCGAGAATCTTCACCGCCGCAGCCAGGCCGACGCCGAACCTGCGGTGTTTGCGCGCGACGAAGAACTCCGCCACGGCGTGGTCCGCCGGCAGGCCGGAATGGGAGACGCTGTTGATCAGGGCGAAGCCGGCCAGGAAGCCCTCGATACGGATGAACAGGGGCGTGCGATCCGCGTCTGTCCAGTAGCTGTCGAGATCGATGTACTGCGGAAACCGCCCGTCCTCCTGCAGCTCGCCGTCTTCCCGCCCCGCCCAGAACTCGGAGAAGTCATGGGCGTAGAGCTGGCAGAGGTTCTCGAGGGCCGCACGTTGGCCAGGGCTGACGCGTTCGACGGTGACGTCGGCCATGACGGCCTCCTGCAACGAAAAGGGGAGCTGCGTCGCCGCAGCTCCCCCGATTCAGAGCCTGTCGGCGTGAAGCCTTTAGGCGCCGGCCGAGGCCGTATCCACCTTGAAGCCCGGGCCCATCGTCGAGGAAAGGCTGATCTTCTTGATGTAGACGCCCTTGGCGCCCGACGGCTTGGCCTTGTTCAGCGCATCGACCAGCGCCTTCACATTGGTCAGCAGCTGCTCTTCGGTGAAGGAGGCCTTGCCGATGCCGGCGTGGATGATGCCGGTCTTCTCGGTGCGGAACTCGATGGCGCCGCCCTTGGCGTCCTTCACGGCCTGGCCGACATTCGGCGTGACCGTGCCGACGCGCGGGTT